>JACXTT010006150.1_pt1 | contig 17222 bp, 13 predicted proteins | sample 9270951 | NCBI WGS metagenome assembly JACXTT01 (sample SAMN15532306, study PRJNA645909) | rock metagenome | isolation source: weathered quartz diorite | place: Puerto Rico | collected 2017-06-21 | reverse complement strand
CCTACATTTTCCGCGGCGCGCTCGACGTGCGCGCTCGCACCATCAACGAAGAGATGAAAGTGGCGGCCGCACACGCGCTCGCCGATCTCGCCAAGGAAGACGTGCCCGACGAAGTCGCCGCCGCCTATCAGGGCCGCCGCCTCAGGTTCGGGCCCGACTACATCATACCAACGCCCTTCGATCCGCGCCTCATCTCGGTAATTCCGCCCTATGTCGCCAAAGCGGCGATGGAGACGGGCGTCGCGCGAAAACCGATCGAGGACATGGAGGTCTATCGACTGCGCTTGGCGCAGCGTCTCGACCCGACCGCAGCGATGATGCAGCGCGTGCAAACGGTGGTGCGCCGAGCGCCCCGGCGCATCGTTTTCGCCGAGGGCGAAGAGCCGGCCGTCATTCGCGCCGCCTATGCGTTCCAGGAAAGCGGCCTTGGAGAAGCCGTCCTCATCGGGCGCGAAGAAACCGTGCGCGCCAACATGGCAAACCTTGGCCTGCCGGCCTCGACGCCGCTCAAAATCCTGAATGCCCGCCTCTCCGAGGACAACGCCGCCTACACCGATCTCGTCTACAAGCGCCAACAGCGGTTCGGCATGATCCATCGCGACGCCCAACGCCTCGTAAACCAGGACCGCAACGTCTTCGGGGCCTGCGTCGTGGCGCTTGGCCACGCCGATGGGATGGTCACCGGCGTCACCCGCAACTACGCAACTGCGCTCAAGGACATCCGCACCGTCATCGATCCTGTGCGCGGCGCGCGTCTCATCGGCGTCACCATCGTGCTCCTGCGCGGGCGCACGCTGTTCATCGCCGACACCGCAGTCACCGAATTTCCGAATGCTCAGGAGATCGCGGAAATCACCTGCCAGGCCGCGAACTTCACCCGCCAGTTCGGCGCACACGCCCGGGTCGCGCTTCTCTCGCATTCCAATTTCGGCAATCCGGAAATGGAGCGTTCGGAAAAGATCCGCGACGCGATTTCCATCCTGGATCGTCGAGGCGAGGCGAATTTCGAATACGAAGGCGAGATGAACGCAGACGTGGCGCTCAATCACAATATGCGCGAACTCTATCCTTTCTCGCGCCTGACCGACGCCGCCAATGTGCTGGTCATGCCGGCTCTGCACTCGGCCTCGATCGCCACCAATCTGCTCGCCGCCGCCGGCGGCGCAACCGTGATCGGCCCGGTGCTGACAGGCCTGTCGAAACCCATCCAAATCGCGCCGATCGGCTCGACTGTCTCCGACATCGTAACTTTCGCCGCTCTCGCCGCTTTCCAGACCGGCGAAGCGAACGAAACCAAAAAACACAAAGGCTGAACGGAAATCGGCGCTGACGGCGCCATGACACCTGTTCAGCTTCGCCGCCCCGCTGCATAGTCGCGCCGGGCGGTGGGCATGACGGACGTTTTTATCAGCTACAAAAAGGAAGATGTCGCGCGCGTTGAGCCGATTGCGCGTGCGCTCGCCAACGCCGGCTACGAGGTATGGTGGGATCACCGAATTCCGCCGGGGCGCACTTATCGCGACGTCATTGGCGCGGTTCTGCAAAGCGCCAAATGCGTTGTCGTTGTGTGGTCGAAGCTTTCAACGAAAGCGCAATGGGTTCTCGATGAGGCCGACGAAGGCAAGAAACGCAACGTGCTCTTGCCGCTCATTATCGACGAGGTCGACATTCCCTACGGCTTCCGCCAGATCGAAGCGGCGCGCCTCATCGGCTGGCGCGGCGATGTGCACGACGCCGAATGGGTCGACGCGCTGACGGCGGTGTCCCATCTCGTCGGGCGCCGGCCCGGCGGGGCGCCGAAACCGTTTGCAAAACCCTCAGCACCGCCAAGCGCGCATCCCGATGCGGGCTCCTCGCTGCGGACATCGGGCGCCAATATGACGACAATCATCCTTGCAGGCTTGCTGGTTGCGGCTCTCCTTGGCGGGGGCTATTTCGCCTGGCGCGCCGGCGTGTTCAGCCAAACGCAGCCCGCGCCTCGCGAAGTCGCGCAAACGACCACGATTGCGGCGTCCGCATCGACGCCGATAGAACCCCCGGCTGCGCATAGAAACGCGCCCGCGCGCTCGCCAGCCGCACCAACACCTTCAACGACAACAGAAATCGCCGCCACGACGCCTGCATCGAGTTCGCCGGCGCCGCCTCCGCTTTCGGGCAAGGCGCCCGCGCAGAACATGCTCACCACTGGCGCCTTCAATTCCACGTTCGGCGCCATGACCTTGGACGCCAATGGCGGCCGCTATGCCTATTCCAACGGGCGCATCCGCATCGCCAACGCCACAGCCAACACGCTCGCCGGCGTCTGGGAACAGGACCAATCGAGCCAGCGCTGCAGCGACGGCCGCTATTGGGGCCGCTTCCAGATGCAATTCACCCAAGCCGGCTTCACCGGCTCTTACGGTTATTGCGAAGGACCGACAACGGCCGGTCCCTGGAACGGCTCACGCGGCGGGGGCGCGCAATCCGGTTGCGCGGATGGCTACGTCTGGCGACACGCCTCTCGGGATGACAATGTCTGCGTGACGCAAGAGCAACGCTTGCAGGCTCGCAGCGAAAACCTGACCGCATCGACGCGGACCGATCCCACCGGCATATATGGTCCCAACACCTGCATCACCGGCTACGTCTGGCGCGAAGCCTATGCGGGCGACGTCGTCTGTGTGACGTCCGACAGGCGCGCGCAGGTGCGCCGGGAAAACCTGGAAGCCGCGTCGCACACGAATTAAACATTCGCGGTGTATCGCCGCGAGGCCTCCTCAAAGCCAATGATTGGCGCTGCGATCACGCCGCCCGCCCTATTTGCGCCGTTGAGCGGATCGATCGGCTGGATCTCGAAGGATGGCTGACCGGGATCGAGGTCGCTGATCACGACATCGAATGTCGTCGCTGGCCCGCCGTGCGGCACAAACCAATGGACATTGTCCTTTGCAGACGACATCGCCGAGAGCGCGCCCGCTGTCGCGATGTAATCGTGCGTCGGGCGGATCAACATCAATCCCGGCTCTTCGCCGACGCGATCGAAATTGCGGATGCGGACGCTGCCGCGCGCGACCAAATGCGCCGACGCCATGTGCCGGCGGCCGTGCGGCGTAATGACGTCGCCAGGCGCAAAATCGAACAAAGCCGCGCCATAGCTCAAGCGGCGCGGCGCGCCATGTTCGTCGAGAAAGCGCACGTAGCGTTTGGCCGGATCGTTGCCGGCGCCATGTGGCGCAGGCCGAACATCGGAGGCGGCGACCAGCGCCAGCAATTCGCGCAGATCGATTTCGGTCGCGAGCGAGCTCACATTTCCATCCATGCGCGAGGCGTCATCTCGCCGTTCGACAACGCACGCGCCATCTCCTCCTGGCGATCGGCCCAGCGCACAGCCGAAAGCCGCGCTTGTGCAAAGGCGCGCGTTTCGCCCAACAGCGCGACGATCACGAACGCTGAAACCGCCGCATTGAGTTGGCCGCACCGCGTCAGGCCAAATTCCGAAGCTTTCGCGGCAGCGCCCGCGCCCAATCCGCCAATTTCACAACGACCCTCGCAAGCGCCACATGATTGGCCGGCTCAATCTACATGAAAGCGCGCATGGCGCCCACGCAATCGGGCATTTCAATTCCCACTGTCGGACGAACGCTTGGGCTTGGCGTCGTCCCTTCGTGGCAAACCGAAATCGATGCGAGCCAAAACGCGTCTAACTTGGCGCCGCCGCCAGTTTTCGCCGCAGCAAGCCTGCGCACCAGAACGCCATCGCGATTGCTGGAGCCCCAATCAGCGCAGCGTACGTAAAAAACGTCGCGTTCGCCGCAGCCGAGCTCATCGTACGGTTCAACCCGTCTATGATCATGCCGCTGAAGGGAGCGCTGAAACGCCCCGGCAGCTGCGAGGCCGCCGCCAGCAAGGCGTATTGCGTCGCGGCGTAGGCGGGATTGGTGTAAGCGGTGAGGTAGGCGATGAACACCGTGCCGCCAAAACCGTTGGCGAAGTTGTCGAACGCAATGGCCACCGCCAAGCGCCAAAACTCGTGCGGCGAGATCGCCACCCACGCCAGCGCTATAGTCGGCAGCGAGAGCGACGCTACCGCGAGCGCCAGCATGTTGGCCACGCCATAGCGCGCGACCGCAATTCCGCCCGCAATGGTGCCAACGATGGTCACGATCACGCCAATGACTTTCGTCGCCGTTGCGATCTCGGCCGGCGAATAACCGCTATCGACGTACATCGGATTGGCCATCGGCCCCATGATGTAGAGCGACACCTGCGAGATCAGGATGAAAACGAGCACGATGGGCGCCGCCCACTTTTCGCGCTTGAAGAATTCGGCGATCGGCTCGACGAGCGCGTTAAATCCTTTGGGCGGCGCGCGGCGCTGGCTTGCCGCGGGCTCGGGGGCAAAGAAGATCGCGGCAAAGCCGATCGATGTCAGGCCCGCCATCGCCCAGTACGCATATCGCCAGGCGCTGTTCACGACGGCCCAATCCCGATGCGGATCGGCGCCATGCGAAAAAATCTCGACGAGGTAGAGCGCCATGGCGCCCGCCATCAGATTGGCGATGCGGTAGCCGATCTGCGTCGCCGAGGCCAAAGCGCCCTGCTCGGCGCTCGAGCCGCTCTCCACGCGCCAGGCGTCGATGGAAATGTCGAGCGTCGCCGATGCGAAAGCCAGCACGACCGCAAATGTCGCGAGGCGGCCAATGTCGGCGCGCGGATCTCCGAACGCCATCATGACGATCGCAAACACGATCACGCACTGGGCAACCAACATCCACGACCGGCGCTGGCCCAGCCGTCCGTGCAGCCAAGGCAGGCGCAAACTGTCAACCAAGGGCGCCCACACCCATTTGAAAGTGTACGCCAACAATGCAAACGCTAAGAGCCCGATGTTGGAGCGCGAGATGCCGCCTTGACGCAGCCACACCGAAAGAGTCGACAGGATCAAGAGCAGCGGCAGGCCGCTCGCAAATCCCAGACCCAGCATGGCCAGCGTTTCGCGCCGCCTGAATAAGGCGGCGATGGCGCTCCATCGTGTAGCGAGAGTTTTTCTCGGCGCGGCGGCGTCAGTCATGGCAGGGCCTCGTCGCCTATTCAGGCGCGCCGACCGTGGCGTCGTTTGCGGGCGGCGTAAAGCGCGAGACGACGGTGAGCAGGCGCTCGGCGTCGATCGGCTTGGTGACGAAATCGTTCATGCCGGCGCGCAACGCGCGAGCGCGCTCTATGTCGCCGGCGTCGGCGGTGAGCGCAACGATCGGCGCGCGCGCCGAAGGGCCGGCGCCGGCGCGGATGCGTTCGGCGGCCTCGACGCCGTCGACACGCGGCATGCGGATATCCAAGATAACGATGTCATAGGCGCTGCATGCCGCGGCCGCGACCGCCTCCTCCCCGTCCTGGACGACGACCACGACGCAGCCCGCGCGCGTCAACAATGTGCGCGCCAAGAGCGCGTTGATCGGATTGTCCTCGGCCAAGAGCACACGCAGGCCCGCGAGCGCCGGCGGCGGCTCTTCAACGAGCGGCGTGTGCCCGATCGTGGCTGCATCGGCCTCGCCGAGCGCCACCTTGATGCGTTGCACCAGCGAGCGCCGGCGCACCGGCTTTAGGGTATAATGCAAGATGCCGGCTTGGCGGCACCGCGCGATGGCGCCGCGCTCCTCCTGCGCAATGAGGGCTATGATTGCGCGAGCGCTGCGCTTTAGTGCATCGATGGTTTCCCCGTCGGCGGCGTCGCGCCAGTCGAAGAGCACGATGTCGGGCTGCTCCTCTCGCTCGACGATGACGCCGCCCAACGAAGCGGTGACCGCACGCAGCGATTGCGCCAACACGTGGGAGGGCGTCAGCACCGCAACGCGCGCTCCGTTGAGACGCGGCAGTTGAGGCGCGTCGTGCACAGTGGCGAGCGGCAGCTCGACCCAGAACGTCGCGCCATAGCCGGGCTTGCTAAAAAGTCCGACTTCGCCCCCCATGACGAGCGCCAGGCGCTTCACGATGGCGAGCCCCAACCCTGCGCCCCCGTGTCGGCGCGACACGCTAGCATCGGCTTGCGCGAACTCCTCGAAGATGAGCGTCTGCTTTTCAGGCGCAACGCCGAGGCCGGTGTCGCGAACGCTGAAGCGCACGCGCCCCTCCGGGCGCGGCGACATTTCGATGACGACGCCGCCGGTCTCGGTGAACTTCACCGCGTTGCCGGCCAGATTGAAGAGGATCTGCCGCAGGCGGCCATCGTCGCCGATCACGCGCGCAGGCGCACCGGTTCGGACCGTGACTGCGATCTCAAGGCCCTTGGTGTGCGCTTTCGGCGAAAGCAGCTCAGCGACATCCTGCATCGTCGCCTCAGGATCGAAGGGCGCGCTGTCGAGTGCTATGCGACCGGCTTCGAGACGCGAGTAATCGAGGATCTCGGTGATCAGCTCGAGCAGATGTTCGCCCGATTGCTTGATGGCGCCGACATAGGATTGCGCGCTCGGCTCAAGCTTGCCCATTTCCAAGAGCGTGGCCATGCCAAGGATGCCATTGAGCGGCGTGCGCAATTCATGCGTCAGCGTGGCAAAGAGCGTCGTCTTGGCGCGCAGCGCCTCCTCAGCGGCGCGCGCGTGGCGTGTAACATCGCGCGCCACGACAAGACGCACGCCATCGTCGAACTGCCGTTCCACCCACTCGAAATGGCGACCGTCGGGGGCGGTCGCATCGAAGCGGCGCAGGCCGTCGATGAAAACAGGCGTCGCCGCCCTGCCCCAAGGCGGGCGCTGCGGCCCGATCCACTGGCGAAAAGCGACGCGGAAGGCGGTATTGGCGCGCAGAAGCGAGCCGTCGGCCGACAGAATTGCAGCCGGGTCCGGCAGCGCATCGAAGGCGTCGAAGGCTGGCGCTGTGGCGGGCTCGCCCATCGCCCGCGATCAAGCTCGTTCACCGGTTAAGAAATCTTGAGCCCACCGGACAAGGGGGCCGCAGGCGCGGCGCCATTTGCCCCAAAGCGCTTTAAAGCCAGCACGAATGCGTTTCTGGAAAACATCGCCGACGCCTTCGCTGACGGTTCGCGCCGAGGGCCTCGAGAGGCCCCAGGCGATTTCCGTGCAAGCGCCCAGAATGCGGTGCTGCCTCCTCCGAGAGCGCCCGCGAACAAATGAGCCGAGGTCGCCGCTGACGCCTTTGTTCAGCAGACGTTTTCGTGGCCGAGCTGACCTGGTTCCCCCAGAACGTGCCCGTCGCGCTGGATAACTCGGAACAGATTGAGCTTTATCAACAGCTTACATCCTGTGGATAAATCTGATTGTGGCAATCAAATGACATTGCGCAAAGAATACCCCATTAAATCAAAAGCTTGCGACGCTCCTCATCGACCGGGATCATGCCCCAGACGGCTCGCTGATTGCCACCTGCGCACAAGCCGAGAACAGATATAAAACGGAGATCGAACGGCAAAGGTCTTCGAGGGCGACGAGGAAGCGGCCGAGGGGGCAAAGTCGCTTGCCTATGAATTCGTCGCTTAGTCGCCGGTGCGCGTCTGAGGCTCGGACGGCTGTTGGATGGGTAGAGCCCCATATTGCGGCGGCGGCGGCGTTGCGGCGTAGAGATTGCGTTCGCGCGGCTGCAAAACCGTCATGAACGACACAACGCGGCGCACACCGCCGACAGCGCTTGCGATCTCTGCAGCGCGACGCAGCTCATCCTCGCTGCGCGCGGTGCCCATCAGATAGACGTTCCCATGGAACACTTCGAGATTGATGTTCACGGCGCGCACGCGCGAACTCGCCAGCAGGCGCGCGCGAATTTGCGCCCCGATGAGATCGTCGCCGAGGGCAGAGCCGATCGTGCTGCGTTCGCCGATCGCGAGTTCGTCATAGACGTTGCGGATCGGTGGGTAGGTGCGAGCGATCATCAACGCGGCTTGATGATGCTGCTCATCGGGCACTGAACCCGAGAGCAGGAGGTTCTCGTCGTAAACTTCGACGTGCGTGTCGCGGAAGCCCTCAGCGTCGGCGGCAAGCAGACGGCCCTTCACATCCCCGTAGGCGTGGCCGTCATCCATGACCTGGCCGGCGGTCCGATCCTGCACCGCGGCCATTCCAACGCCCGCAGCGGCGCCGGCGACCAGAATTGCGCAGCCGCCTGTCGAAGCGCAGGCGGCAAGAGCTAAAAGCGACATTAATGCGCGCATGAACCGCAAGGTGCATTAGGATCGTTTCGGCGTGCTTAACGCTCAAGCAATTGTTCGTCGAAGCAAGCGCGCCGTTCACGCCTTCGCAACACATCGGCGTTTCCCGGCAACCTAGGAGGACCGGCGTGGCGCCTAGCGTTTCTCACGTTCCGGGGCTCATGAGCCGCCGCGAATATTGAGCGCGCGCCCATAGGCCCGGTTGCGGGAAACGCGAAGTTCGGAAGCAGCCGCTTGCGCCGCTTCCTTCACGCTCATGCGTGTGAGCGCATCGGCGAGGTAGGCGTCGAGCGCTTCATCGCTCGCCTCCAGCGCCTCTGGAGGCGGGCCGACCACGACCACGATCTCCCCTTTGGGCGGTTGCGCATCGAGATAATGGGCGCTGAGCGCATCGAGCGCGCCCCGGCGCGTCTCCTCGAAGAGCTTGGTGAGTTCGCGGGCGATCACCGCGTCACGAGATCCGAGCACAGCCGCCATGTCGGCAAGGCTGTCGGCCAGACGCGGGCCGGTTTCGTAGAGGATAAGCGTGGCGTTCACGCTGGCCAGGTCTTCAAGCGCGCTTCGGCGCGCGCTCTGCTTGGCTGGCAGAAAACCTGCAAAGTGAAAGCGATCGGTCGGCAGACCCGATGCAACGAGCGCGGCAAGCGACGCAGAGGCGCCGGGGATTGGAAAAATCCGGCGGCCGGCCTCGAGCACCGCCCGCACCAGCTTGTAACCGGGATCGGAAATGAGCGGCGTGCCGGCGTCGGAGATAAGCGCCACGCTTTCGCCGCGCTCGAGCGCCTCGAGAATGGCGGCGCGTGCGGCCTCGGCGTTGTGCTCGTGATAGGATGCGAGTTTGGGCCGCAAATCGTAGGCGCCCAACAGTTTGCGGGCGACGCGCGTGTCCTCGGCATAGACCACATCGACCGCACCCAGAATATCGAGCGCGCGCAAAGTGATGTCGCGCAAATTGCCGATGGGTGTGGCGACCACATAAAGGCCCGTTTCCATAGGTGGACTGGTCTCACGGGCGCCGATACGGTCCGCCACGGGCGATTTGGACGAGGGATCATTCATGGCCGAGAAGCAATCATCGGCGCTGGCGGCGCGCACGCCAAGTGTTTCCAAGCTGAGATTGGCTGCGGCGCTGAGCTTGGCTGCGTTCATGGCCGCGTGCGCGACGGCGCCCTCTCATGGTCCTTCCCCGCGTCCGATCCCGGCGCCGCCGCCCTCGCCGCCGGCGCCCATGGGAACCACAGTGCAAACCGAGGAAGGCGTAACGCCGCCCTTCATGCAGGGACGGCGCATCACCCGCGTCGGGTTGCTCTTGCCGTTCAGCTTGCGGCCGCAGGACGCAGCTTCGCTCTACAACGCCGCCGAGCTTGCCCTCTTCGACCATGGCGATGAGAACACGCTCCTCATTCCCCGCGATGCAGGCGCCGACCAGGCCTCCGCGCAAGCCGCGGCCGCCGCACTCGTGCACGATGGCGCCGACATCATTATCGGCCCGGTCTTGCGGGAAGGCGTGCAAGGCGCAGGGATCGCCGCGCACAGCCAGAACATCCCCGTGATCGGTTTTTCGTCGGATCGCTCGATCGCGGGCAATGGCGTTTATCTGCTGAGCTTCCAGCTGGAGGACGAGATCGCGCGCCTGACGCAATTCGCGGCCAGCCGCAACATTCGCAACATCGCCCTCATCGCGCCGCAAAACGAATACGGTCGGCGTGTGGCGCAGGCGCTGCAAGCCGAGGCGCAGCGCAACGGCGTCACCATTGCGCAATCGGTGCTTTACAATCGCAGCGACGCCGATGCGACAGCAGCGGCGCGCTCGCTTGCGACTGCGCTGCAGGCATCGCCCGTTCAGGGCGTCTTGATCGCCGATGGCGGTTCGCCGTTGCGCGCCGTCAGCGTGGCGCTGGTGCAAGGCGGCATCGATCCGCAACATGTGAAGTTCATGGGCACAAGCGCCTGGTTGGGCGATGCTATGCGCGAGCCGACGCTGGCCGGCGGCTGGTACGTCTCCGCCGATCCCAGTTCACGCAACGATTTCGATGCGCGCTACCAATCGGTGTTCAACGCGCAGCCGGCGCGGGTGGCGAGCCTCGGCTACGACGCGGTGGCGCTTGCGACTTTGCTTGCGCGCAACGGCGGGCCGCAAGGCTTCACGCGCGGCGCTATCGAGAACCGTGAGGGCTTCGCCGGCTCGGACGGGCTCTTCCGCTTCGATGCGGACGGCTCGATCGAACGCGGGCTTGCGATTATGGAAGTGCGCGCCAACGAGGTCGGCGTGCTCGACCCAGCGCCGCGCCGTTTCGCAAATCCGAGCGGCTAGCACCCCCGGTGAATTCGAGCGTCTATGCGGGGGGGCCGCTTAGGCCAATTCCGCGGCGATCTTGTTTGCGAGCACGCGCCCGCGCCCCGTCAACCGCAAGCGCGTCCGGTCGGCGACTATGAGCCCCTCGTCTCTAAGCCAAGCCAGCGCGTCGCGATTGAGCGGAACGCTGCGGAGACGCTCGAGCGGCAAGATTTCGACACCCTCATCGATGCGGATGCCCATGATGAGCATTTCGTCGGCCTGCTCTTGGGGCGTGAGTTCGGTTTCGCTGACGGCGCCCACGCCATGTTCCTTCACCGCGTCGATATAATCATTGGGTCTGCGTTGTGCCTCGAGTGCAAGGCGTTTGGCGTCAATGTTCATGCGCCCGTGGGCGCCGGGACCGACGCCGATCCACTCGCCGCTTTGCCAGTAAATCAGATTGTGCTGGGCCCGAGCGGACGGCGCACGCGCATGGTTGGAGATTTCATAAGCGGGAAATCCAGCTTCCTCGCAGATCTCCTGCGTCGCCTCATAGAGCGCAGCCGCCGCATCCGCATCCGGCGGCGTAAGCTGGCCGCGGGACACCCGGCGCTCGAAGGCGGTGCCGGGTTCGATGGTGAGCTGATAGAGCGAAAGGTGCTCGATGGGCAGCGCCAGCGCACGCTTCAACTCATCGCGCCAAGCCTCCAGGCTCTGCCCCTCCCGCGCGTAGATGAGATCGATGGACACGCGCGCATCTGTGGCAGCGGCGATATCGGACGCGCGGATGGCCGTTGCCGCATCGTGCTTGCGGCCGAGGGCTTTTAAGGCCGCGTCGTCGAGCGCTTGGACCCCGATGGAGAAGCGGTTGACGCCCGCTGCGGCTTGTTCCTCGAGGAGAACGGCGCCCTCAGGATTGGCTTCAAGCGTGATCTCGCAATCGGCGGCGAGAACGAATGCCTGCGAAGCCACATCGATCAAGCGCGCGATTTCGCCGCCGCTGAGAAGCGACGGCGTGCCGCCGCCAAAGAACAAGCTCTTCGCCGTGCGCTTGCCGAAGCGTGCGGCGTGACCCTTAAGGTCCGCTTCGATGGCGGCAATGAGCGGCGCGTTGTTTGCACTGCGGGCGCGGTAGACGTTGAAGTCGCAATACGGGCAAATTGCAGCGCAATAGGGCCAATGAACGTAGATGCCGAAATCGCTCATCGAAGCGCTGCGAGCAGTTTCTCGAATGCGTGCGCGCGATGCGTCAGAGGCAGTTTTTCATCCGGCGACATTTCGGCGAAGGTCTTGGTGTGGCCGTTTGGCGTAAAGATTGGATCGTAGCCGAAGCCCTTGTCGCCGCGCGGTGGCCGCACCACGCGCCCCAGCGCTTGGCCTTCGAAGCTTTCGACCGCGCCTGACGGCTCTGCGAGCGCAAGCACGCACACGAAGCGCGCGGAATGATCGCTTGCGCCCTTCGCTTCGAGCTCGCGCCACACGCGCGTCATGGCGAGCTTGAAATCGCGGTTGGGACCGGCCCAACGCGCAGAGTAAACGCCGGGCGCGCCGTCGAGCGCAAACACCTCCAGACCGGAATCGTCGGCGAGCGCCGGCAGACCCGACGCGTTTGCCGCCGCGCGCGCCTTCAATTCGGCATTGCCAACGAAAGTGCTCTCGGTTTCCTCCGGCTCGGGCAGATCGAGCGCGGCGGCCGAGATTGCTTCAACCCCCAGTGGCCCGAGGAGTTCGCCAATCTCGCGGACCTTGCCGGGATTGTGGCTGGCGACGACGAGACGGCCGGAGAGTCGGATCATGGGTTTTCGCGTGACACTTGTTTGACGGACCTTCGGTGGGTCTATATCGTTTTTCAATAAAGTCCGGCCAGGGTAGCCCACGGACTAGCGGATATGGCCCATGCGCGCCCTCGGCAAAGGCTCCATCGCTGAGATTATCCGGATCGGCCTCGTCATCGCGTGGGCCGCACTCTGGGTGGGCGCGGTGGCGCTCATCGCCATGGCCATCGGCTATGCGCTGAACGCCGGCGGCATCGTCGACTTCAGCCGTATGTTCGGTCCGGATTCGCGCATTCGCATCGACGACAACGTCATTGTCACACCCGTCACCACGACGAGTTGGCCTGTAATTGTACCCGCATTTCTGATCGGCGCCGTCGTGATCACGGGCGGCATGATGATCGTGTGGCGGTTGCGGAAATTATTCGACAGCTTCTGCTCGGGCCAGCCGTTCGCCAAGGAAAACGCCACGCATTTGCGCGCGATCTGGATGACCATGATCGGCATAGAGATTGCCCGTTATCTGCTGCTGGCGCTCACCGGCTTTCTATTGCTGCATTTCGGCGGCCCGTTGGCGCAAGCCACCCAGATCAGGCTCAACGTCAATCTTTCCACCTGGGCCTCGATCCTCATCCTCGTCGTGCTGGCTGAAGTGTTTCGCGAAGGCGCGCGCATGAAGGCCGAACAGGAGCTGACGATCTGATGGCGATCCGCGTCACCCTCGACCGCATCCTGCTCGACCGGCGCATGTCGCTCACGGACTTAAGCGAGCGTGTCGGGGTCACGCTGGCCAACCTTTCGATCCTGAAAACCGGCAAAGCGAAAGCGATCCGTTTTTCAACGCTGAACGCGCTCTGCCGTGTGCTCAATTGCCAGCCCGGAGAGCTCTTGAGCTACGAACCGGGCGCCGACGAGGAAGATGCGGAAGAGACGGCCGACCAGGCCGCAGAATGATTTAGTTTCCGCGTTTGCTGTCGATCAAGCCGTCGATCGCCGTCGCCAACACCGTCAGCGGTATGCCGCCAGTTTGCACGATGGCGTCGTTGAAATCGCGCAAGTCGAAACGGCCGCCGAGTTCTGCCTGCGCGTGCGCGCGCAGGCGCAAGATCTCGGTGTGGCCGACTTTATAACCGCAGGCTTGGCCGGGAGTTGACACGTAGCGGTCTATCTCGCTTTCGGCGGCGCCCGGGGCGCGGCCGGTCTGGTCGATGAGCGATTGGATGGCCTCCTCGCGCGACCAGTGCTTGGCGTGCAGGCCGGTGTCGACGACGAGACGCGCGGCGCGGAAGCGCTGCGCTTGCAGATAGCCCAGGCGGCCCCAGGGATCGTTGTCGTAATAGCCCAGTTCGTCGACAAGCTGCTCGGCGTAGAGCGCCCAGCCTTCGACGAACGCGTTGAAGCCCATAAGCGACATGATCAGCGGAATTTCGTTGTGATGCTCGGCCAAATAGGCGCCCTGCCAAGCGTGGCCTGGAATGGTTTCGTGCGCTGTGAGCGTCGGCAGCGTCCAGATCGGCCAGAGCGCGGTGTCTTTGAGATTGATGTAATAGATCGCCGGGCGCGAGCCATCGAGCGACGCGAAGTTCATATAACCCAATCCGGCGCCGTCCTGAATATTCACCGGCACACGCCGCACTTCCACCGGCGCGCGCAATTGCATGTGCGATAGGCGCGGCAGCAGCGGACGAACTGCTGCGATGCGGCCTTGAAGATAAGAGATAATTTCGGCGCGCCCCGCGTCGGTGTTGGGCTTAAGGAAGCGGCGGTCGCGTGTGGCGGCGCTCATGCGCTCGCCCACCGCGCCATGGGTCATGCCTTGACGGCGCAGGATCTCGTCCATGCGCGCATCGATCGCGCGCCCTTGCTCCAAGCCCATATTGTGGATTTCGTCGGCTGTGAGATTGGTCGACGTGCCGACGCGCAAAAGCCAGCCATAATAATCGTCGCCGTGGGGCAGCTTCCAGACGCCGGCGTCGTGGCTGGCGTGATCGGCGGCTTCGTTGAGTGCGGCGATCTGACGTTCAACGGCGGGATAGATGCGGCTCGTGACGATACGTTCGGCGCGGGTCGACCAGTCGCCATCGATGTGCTTGTCGGCGGCTCGGGATGTGAGCGATTGCACCATGCCGGTCTCGCCCGCCGAGGTAGCGCGGAAGGCGCGCGCTTGCGTGAGCGTGGTGTCGAGAATGAAATCCGGCGCGATGACGCCTTGGCCCATATCGTAGCGGACACGCTCGGTTTCCTGATCGAGCTGGCGCGCGAAGGCGTCGAGGCGCGCCAGGTAGCTTTCGCAATCGGCGCGGGTTTCGATCTTGTGCTGCGAGTTCAGGAATTCCGGAACAGAGACGAGCGAGCCGGTTTGCTGGCTTACGACATACGGCGTCGCGCCTTCGTTCATCGCCGACCTGAACGTGTTATCGCCGTAGCGGAAATCGCCGCCCTGGGCGCCTAAGCGGAGCGCGTATTGCACGGCCAGATAACGGGTGCGCTCGGGCTTGCTCAAGCTTGCGGGATCGATCGCCCACATCCGGCGCAACATCGCGTAGCAGGCGCGTTGTTCGGCGGCGAGCGAACCGCGGGAGACATCGGAGAGCTTGCCCTTCAGAGCGGCGCGCGCGTCCTTGTCGAGGCCAAGGCTGGTCGCGGTTTCGGGCGAGGCTGCAATCATCTCGTCGGCGAAGGCGTTCAGCAACGTTGCGAGCGCTGCATCGCCGGCGCCAGCTTGCGCCTGCGCCAAGCCAGGCGCGCCGGCAAGGACGCCTGCAGCTGCTGCGGTCGCCATGAAGGCGCGGCGGGAAGCGTGCATTGGATCCACCCCAATTCTTGAGTGCGGCCAGCGCCGCTTGAAGCGGATTTCTAGCAGCAGCGCGCTGCCTCGCCAGGGCCATCGCGCATGAGGCGCATTGTTTGGTCGCGCGTGGGCCTCTGCTCGTCGCTTGAGCGGCCCCAAGAGGTAGGGAGAAAGACCTAAAGGAAGCCCGTCCTCGCGACCAGGCGTAACCACGCATTACTAGCGTCGCAGCCAAGCGATACGGCGACAAAATGCGAGCGCGGCGAAGTGTGCGCGCATCAGCCGGCGGCTTTGCGTTGCGCTTCGAAGAGCTGACCGCAGCCGTGCTTTGCCAGACGCATCAGTTCGGCGAACTCCGCGTCGGTGAACGGGCGCTGCTCGCCGGTGGCTTGCAGTTCGATGATGCGTCCATCGCCTGAGAGCACGAAATTGGCGTCCGCTTCGGCGCTGGAATCTTCCGCGTAATCGAGATCGAGCACTGGCGCGCCTTCGAAGACGCCGCAAGAGATTGCCGCGACCTGGCCGCCGATCGGGCTCTCTTTCAGCACCTTTTCGTCGAGGAGATATTTGCACGCGCGCGACAGCGCCACCCAAGCGCCGGTGATGGCGGCTGTACGGGTGCCGCCATCGGCTTGGATGACGTCGCAATCGAGCGTGATGGTGCGATCGCCCAGCGCCTTGAGATCGACAACCGAACGCAACGAGCGGCCGATGAGGCGCTGAATCTCCTGTGTGCGTCCCGATTGCTTGCCTTGTGCAGCCTCACGGCGCCCGCGCGTATGGGTGGCGCGCGGCAGCATGCCATATTCGCCGGTGACCCAGCCGCGGCCCTGACCCTTGAGCCAGCCCGGCACGCCCTGTTCGACCGTGGCTGTGCAGAGCACATGCGTCTGTCCGAATTTGGCGAGACACGAGCCCTCCGCGTAGCGCGAGACCGCGGTCTCGAGTGAAATCTCCCGCAATTGATCTGGCGCTCGGCCGGAGGGACGCATCCTTGCTCCTATTGGAAAGTTCGCTCTAGTTCGGCTGTGATGGCCTAACTTTGGTCGGACATGCCGGCAAGCGGAGTAGGCCGGTCGCAAAATTTCGCCAAGTTTGGGCGACTCGGCCTAATTCCTTAATCGGACATTATAGAGTTGTTTGGCCGTTGTGGCCGAACTATACCAAACTATTCCCTGCAGGCCACTCACAATCCCTACAATCCAGGCGCTGGGGTCCCTCCTCCAAAACTCGCTGGGCGCGACGCAGTGCTCGAGCAAGCGCGCGTGGCGATCGCGCGCGCCAAAGCCGGGCGCGCGGCCAAGAGCGCGATTATGCTGGGCCTGCGCGGCGTCGGCAAAACCGTGCTCCTCAACGCCTTCGAGGCGATGGCGGACGAGCAAGCTTGCCAGACCGCGTTTCTAGAAATCGATCCCGACAAGCCGCTCGCCCATCAGCTGGCGCCGCAGCTGCAGCACATTCTCCATCGCCTCGACCGGCTAAAGAAAGGCGGCGCCGATCTGCAGAAGGCGTTTGGGCATTTGCGCGCCTTCGCAAGCGTCTTCCGCGCCACCATTTCCGACATCGATTTCGGCATCGCATCGCCGGCCGCGACCGGCGATCTCGTCGTCGATCTCACCGAGCTCTTCCTCGCCATCGCGGACGCCGCCAGAAAGCGTGAGACCGCGATCGTGCTGCTGATCGACGAAATCCAGTATCTACAGAAAGGCGATCTCGGCGCGCTGATCATGGCGATGCACAAGATCTCGCAACGCCAAATGCCATTGCTGTTGTTCGGCGGCGGCTTGCCGCAACTGGCGAAGTTGGCGGGAGACGCAAAATCCTACGCCGAGCGGTTATTCGATTATCCTCCGATCGGCCCGCTCGATGCGGCAGCCGCCCGGCAGGCCTTGGTCGAACCCGCCAAACGCGAGGGTGTGGCCTACGCCAAGGATGCGCTCGATTACATTGTGGAGGAAACCGGCGGCTATCCGTTCTTCCTGCAGGTGTGGGGTTCGCATTGCTGGGACGTGGCGGTGAAATCGCCCATTGTGTTGGCGGACGCAAAGGAGGCCGGCGCCAATGCGGTGGCCGCGCTCGACGAGGGCTTGTTCAAGGTGCGCCTGGCGCGACTGACCGAGCGGCAGAAATCCTATGCTCGCGCCATGGCCGAATTTGCCGAAGAGCCGATCAATTCGTCCGACGTCGCCAACGCTTTGGGTCTGTCGCTGAGCCAGGCCGCGCCGATCCGCGACGAGCTTATGA
>JACXTT010006149.1_pt1 | contig 17222 bp, 18 predicted proteins | sample 9270951 | NCBI WGS metagenome assembly JACXTT01 (sample SAMN15532306, study PRJNA645909) | rock metagenome | isolation source: weathered quartz diorite | place: Puerto Rico | collected 2017-06-21 | reverse complement strand
GGCGACCAGCGTCCGCTGTGGGCGCCGGCCGAATCGGTGGTCAATTGGCGCAGCCCCGAGCCGTCGGCATTCATGACGTAGAGCTGCGAATGGCCGCTGCGATTGGAGCTGAAGACGATACGCGAGCCATCGGGCGAGACGGACGGGTCGCCGCCGATGGTACGTTTGGGGTGCGGCAGGAACACGGCTGCCAGGGCCGCGGCCGCCACGAATGAGATGCGGTGCATCGCCGCCTCCGAAAAGGGCCGTCGTTCCGATGCCGGGCGCGCCCGGGCGGTTTAGATTCTCGAGCGTGAAGCGTCCCCGCTGGACCGCGGCGGTCGTCACGACGATGGTGGCGGCCGTGAGCTGTTCCGGCGATCCCTACGCCCGTTACGCCGCCACCCTGCACGAAGACGTCGATGCGGCGATGCTCGCCGCGTTCCAGATGACCGCGCGGCTGCAGCTCACCGTCGTGCACAACCAGATTCCGGACGACAGCCTGGCGACCGCACGCGACATCGTGCAGCGAACGGCTGCCCTGGTGGACAAGCGCGCGGCGCATTTCCGCGCCGTGATGCCGCCGGATGACCTGCTGCGGGTGCACGCCGATCTGAGCCTCGAGCTGTCCAGGGTTGCGGAGGCGCTCGACTCGCTGGGAGAGGCGTTTCAGCGCTGCGCTGCCGCCGACTCCACCTGCCAGTCTCATCTCGACTCGCTCTCGCAGCGCTTCGGCTTCGTGGGCGAGGACTTGAACATGGCGCGCAGCCGGATGCAGCGCGCGCTGCAGGCCCATGGGATCCTGCTGCGGAGGGTTGGATGAGACCGCGGACGCGTGCGACGCTGATGGTCGTCGTGGCGGGGGTGGCCTGTTCGCACCCCGAACAACCGATCGAGTCGAACCGCGGCTACATGAGCATCACGTACAACGACACCACCCTCGAGTCGTTCGGCCGCACCGACCAGGCGGTGACCGGCGTGCTGATCTCCGGGCCCGGGGACTCGGTGCGGTTCCGCATCCGGGTGGCGCAGGACGACCTGGTGACCGGCGTCGACATCACGCTGCATCCGGCGACGAGCCGCGACCAGCCGCTCCACACGGCCCGCGTCGGGATGCCCAAGGGCACGTTGCCGGTGATCGGAACGTCGGTGGCGTTTCTCGAGCAGCTGTTACGGCGCGCCCGCGCCGTGGGCGGCGACAGCGTGACTATCCCGGTGATGATGGTCGGGGCGCAGACGTCGCTCGACGTCTTCACGGTCATCAAGAACGGCAGCGACTCCGTGATCCTCGTCGGGGCGGACGGGAATCCGGCCAACGGACTGCACCTCGCGGTCGACGCGCAGGGACGGATTCTGGGTGGCGCGATCCCGATTTCGGGCACGAGAATCCTGAGACTCGACGCTGCCCAGTAGATCCCCGTTACGGGGCGAGGACCGCCAGGACGAGCTGGGCGTTCTCCCGGGTCGTCCCCATGTAATAGAAGACGTAGACCTTGTGGGTCTTCTCATCGAGCGCGCACGAGCGGGCGCCGCCCCCCGTCGCCACCGTGCCGACGACCGAAAACGCGCCCGGCGAATCCTCATGGACGACGGTCATCGTGCTGTCGATGCGATTGGGATTGAACGCCAGCTTCGTCCCCGGGTCGAAACAATTCTCGTCGGCGCGGCTCGGCACATGGATGCGGGTCACGACGCGGCCGTTGTCCGCGTTCACCACGACCATCGCCGTGTCACAGGCCATGAACAGGCGCCGCGTCGCGGCGTCGAGCGACAACCCCTGCGCTCTCCCGCACGACGGGATCCGGAACGTCGCCTCGATCTTCAGCGTCTGCGCGTCGACGCGCTCGATGAACCCGGAGTCCTCGACGTTGAGAAACAGCTTCCCCGTCCCGTCGGCGACGCCGGACTCGAGCCCGTCCCCGATCGTGGACTTGGTGATCAGCGCGCCGGTGCGCATGTCGACGACCCACGCGTCCTTCCCCTCCCAGGTGAAGGCGCGGTGTGTCACGGGGTCGTAGCGGATGCCATCGCCCGCGGCGTCGACGTGCCCCGTGACGGCGAGGGTCTTCAGATCGAAGACGACGCCGCTGCGCACGAACCCGCGATTCAGATCGGCGGCGATCGCGTAGCCGCCACCCCCACCGGCAATCGTCCCGATCACCGAGTCCTGATCCACGTCGATGACTTTGTCGCCCACCCCGTACAGGCGCCGGCCCACGGGGTCCACGATGATGTAGTCGGCGCGTGCGAGCCCGAGGACCGTGCGCTTGACGACGTGATAGGCGGGAGTCTGGCCGGCGAGACTGGAGACAAGAGTCGCCCAGGCGAGACCCACACAACCAAGGAGATTGACGCGACGCATGAGAACGCTCGAGGGTTGAAGGATCAGCGGAAAAACCTTCACCCCCAAGCTTACGGCAGGATGACAGGCCGGCTCAGTACGTCGGCCAGTTGTCGACCCAGGCGTTGGTGTACGCGGTCAGCTGACCCCACTGCCCCAGCGCCTTGGCGACGTTGCAGGAGTGGTAACTGAAATTCTTGATGCCGTTGCCGATGTCGTTCTGGGGCAGGATCGCGCCGAGCTTTACGTTCAGGCCGGTGACGGTGGCCCCGGAGACGGTGTTGGTCCCGTTTGAGGTGAGGAGGCCGCCCACGAGGAGAACGCCGTTCCAGGTGATACTGCCGCTGAGCGTGAGGTTGCCCGTGACGATGAGCGTGCCCTGGCCATTTCCCGGCAGGTTGTAGTTGCCGTTGACGAGGATCGTCGGCCAGTAGTTCGGATTGCCGAAGTTCGGCCACGCGCCCCCGGGGATCGTGACGTCGGGGGTCAGCGCGGTGCCGCTCGACAGCCCCGCCCAGTCGATCGAGATCGAGTCCCCCATCTGGGACGACGTCGGCGCCACGTTCTTGACGGGCGGGCTCCCCTGCGGCGCCAGGCTGCCGCCGTTCTGCGTATAGCCGGGATTCGACGGCACGGCGACCCCGGCGACCGGCCCCGTCTTGCCGCATTGATCCGCCCCAGTCCCCATCGACGAGCCGCCGTTCTTGTGGAGGCCGGTGAGGCTGGTCCAGCCGGCGAGCACGTCCATCGTACTGGGCCTCCACACCGCGTACTCGGAGACGGTGCGCTCCGCCTGGGGCGTCCCCGACAGTGCCCGCACGGTGTTGACGCCGTGCGAGCGGACGACGTAGCCGTAGCGACCGGCCAGCGAATCGATGCGCATCTGTTTCGAGACGACATCGGCGTAGCCGCCGCTCAGCATGATGCGGGTCGACTCGGTGGCCGCGGGCGGCGCCGAGGTGAAGCCGTACGTGGCGCGCTGGGCGATGAACGTCTCGAGTCCCGTCTGCGCCAGCGTAAAGGCGTCGAGCTCCGATTCATCGTTGGCGTTGACGCGCCGCTCGCTCCCCAGCGCGGCGAACCCCGCCGCAATCAGAATCGCAAGTACCAGGATAGTGAACAGCACGAGCGGCAGGGCGACGCCCCGTTCAGCGGTGCGGATCATTTGATCTGGTTGTTGAAGAAAACGGCGGTCACAGCCAGTGCCCGCCGCGGCGTGGACGTGCCTTCGGGCGCCCGCTCGCTCATCCCCGCCAATTTGAGCTGCAGCCCACGCATCGTGTTCAACGGGACCGGCACGGCGGACTGAGCGGTGTCGCCCCCGACCACGTAGAACCCGAACGACGCCGACGAATCGAACGGTGCCACCAGCTCGTCGGTTTGACCGCTGCCCACCACGGTACGCCATAACGCGGTGCGCCCGGGCAGTGTCGTGGACGCCTTGAACTCGTACGTCAGGCGCTGAATCAGAAACACCGGTGTGCCCACGGCGGTGACCCCGGGCAGGGTGGCGGGGAGCGGGGGCCGCACCGCGACGACGCGGCCGCCGGCGAGCACCGTCACGCCGGCGGCAGTGCACACCGAGGCGGCGTCGGTCCCGAGCGACGCCCCCGCCTCGACATACGTCTCGTTGCCCACAGAGTCCCGCCAGGCGTAGCCGCCGAACCCTGCCGTGGCGTATACCGTCGAGTCGACGGGCCAGAGCGACAGCGTCGTCTGCGTCAGCGTATTGGCGCACACGATCCCGATCGCGTAGGGCACGCGCACGGTGACCCGCGTGGTGGTGGCCGACACGACGCCGCCCGTCGCTTCGACCATGCGCAGGTCGGACAGCGCGGCGTTGATCGCCGTGCGCGTGACGAAGCGAGCGCGACGCATCTGCGTCTGGCGGTCGTAGAAGCGGGACTGGCTCACGAACAACCTGGTGAGCGCCACGCCGACGATCCCCATGAGGACCATGCCGACGAGCAGCTCGGTGAGGGTGAACCCGCGGCGGCCCGTCATGGCGTGCCGAAGGGGTTCTTGCGCGCCTTGCTGCGCTGCAGCACCAGGGTGTCGGCCTTGAATACGGTGTTCAGCGGCGTGACGACGATGGTGACGCGCGCCAGGGTCGGCGACAGGCTGTCCACGGAAACCAGCCGGACGTACGGCATCGACGGGTCATGCACGGTGTCGGTTCCCGCCTCGCTCTGCAACGCATCGAACGGCAGCGCCGCGAACTGGTTCACCTGCTGCGACAGGATCGCCCCGCGCGCCTGGCCGCCGGAGTTGGCGTAGGCGCGGCGCGCCATCACGAAGGTGACCTGGGCCACCCCGACGAGACAGAAACCGAGCAGCGTCATGGCGACCAGGATTTCGATGAGCGAGAAGCCGGCTTCGTGGTGTTTCATAAGGCTCGCACCCACCCCGCGCGCGACAACGTGACCTGCCGGGAGTAGCCCCTCGCCCACAGCGTCACCGTCAGCGCGTTCGACGTGAAGCCGTTGGGAAAGAGGTCGACGGGCGAAATTGAAAGGGCGATGGAATCGAGCTGGTAACTCTCGGGGCCGAGCCACACCGTTTGCAGCAGGGTGCCGCTTTGGCGGTCGGTCACGGTGATGGATTTGAGGTCGGCGCCGCGGGCGATGCGGATCGGCTTGCGCTCCCGTGCGGCCTCGCTCACCGCCTGCGACAGATCGTGCGCCACAGCGACGGCGGCCTGATTGACGCGGGAATGCGAGTACACGCGCGACATGGTGGGAAGCGACAGTGTCGCGAGCATGGCGAACACCACGATCACGATCAACATCTCGAGCATGGTAAAACCGCGCATACGACGCCCACGCATGCGGGACCTTTTCGCTGGCAGTAGGGGTCGACTGCTCAGGAACAGGCTTCAATCAGGCAAGAACCACGCCCCTGACTAAGTCGTTGTGAATCCGCCCCCTTGTCGCTCGTGATCCATAGTTTCCGGATGCGTTTCTGCAGGGGCGCCACAGTAACAGGGGTGAAAACGAACCGGGCGGCCCGAATGGAACCCGGACCGCCCCCTCCCATCATCGGCACCCTGCCTGCTATTCCCCCGTCAGCATCCGCCTCCGCAGTGTCGTCAAGCGGCGCCGGAGTGAGCCATCGTACACCCGGTCGCCGATTCGCACGACCACGCCGCCCAGGATGCCGGGATCGGCCTTCACGTGCGCCCGGACTTCCTTGCCGAGCACCTCCGTCAGCCGCTCCACGATACGGCGGGTGAGGATGTCGTCGGGGGCGGTCGCGAGGGTGACGCCGGCGTGCACGCGGTTTTCTTTGAAGTCGACGAGGGCCTGGTACTCGTGGGCGATGTCGCCGATCAGCCCCTGGCGCCCGCGGCGGACCACCGCCTGGAGGAAACGCACCACCTCAGGGGGCGCTACCCCCTGCAGGGCGTCCGCTAGCAGCCGCCCCTTCGCCGCCTTGGCAACGCGCGGCGATTCGAGCACGATAGCGATCGTCGGGTCGGACGCGATCGCGCCGGCGAGCCCATCCATCAGGCGGCCGAACGTCTCCACCGCTCCCTTCCCCTTCGCCTCGGCGGCGAGGAGGAGAGCCTCGGCGTAGTTGCGCGCGATCGTGGCGGCTTTCAATGCCGCTGCCCGATGGTGGCGAGGTAGTCGAGTACGAGTCGGCGATTGGCGTCGGTGTCGAGGTTCGACTCGACGAGCTTCGACGCCGCGGCGATCGAGAGGTCGACGGCTTCACGCCGCAGCTCGAGAATCGCCTTCTCCTTCTCGGCACCGATCTCGCGCCGCGCCCGCTCGAGCAGTGCTTCCTGCTCCTCGCGCGTCTTGGTCAGCAGCTGCTCACGCTCCTTCTGCGCCACCGACTTGGCGGTGGTGAGGATGTCCTGCGCTTCGGCGCGCGCCTGGTCGAGCGCCTGCCTGTGCTGCTCGAGCAGAGCGGCCGCCAGGACGTTCGCCTTCTCCGCGTCGGCGAGCTGCTTCGCGATGCGCTGCTCGCGCTCTTCCACCGACTTCAAGAGGGCGGGCCAGCCCCAGCGCCAGAGAACCGCCACCAGGATGCCGAAGACGATGAGCGTCCAGAAGATCATCCCCTTGTTGATGCTGAACGGGGTGAACGCCTGGGCCGCCTCGCCGGCCGGCTCCTGCAGCAGCGACAGCAGGAAGCGCATGACTACTTGACCAGCTTGAAGAGCAACGCGAAGACGAGCGCCGCGAGGCCCACGCCTTCTACGAGCGCCGCGGTCAGAATCATGGCGCCGCGGATGTCGCCCGAGGCCTGCGGCTGGCGCGCGATCGCTTCAACGGCGCGGCCGCCGATCTGGCCGATGCCGATGCCGACGCCGACGACAGCGAGGCCGAGCCCGATGCCGGCGCCGAGCAGGGCGTTGGTGTTGAGGGCGGTGGCCGCGTCGGGAGCGGCCTGGAGCAGCAGCAGCATGTTCACCATGACAATCCTCGTGGAAAGTGGACCGACAGCACTAATGCTCGTGTTGCAGCATGCCGATGAAGACGGACGTCAACAAGGCAAAGATGTATGCCTGCAGGAACGCCACCAGCAGCTCGAGGCACATCATAAAGAGGACGAAGGCCACCGAGCCCGCCGCGACGGCCCAGCTCCCAAAGAGGAAGATCAGGCCGAGCAGCGCCAGGATGACGAAGTGCCCCGCTGTCATGTTGGCGAACAACCGCAGGCAGAGGGCGAACGGCTTGACCAGTTTACTGATCAGCTCGATCGGGGTCATCAAGGCGGCCATCGCGACCGCGCCCCCGCCCTTCATGCCAGGTGGGACGAAGACGATCGTCTTGAGATAGCCCTTCGGCCCCAGCGCGAAAAACCCCGCGATCTCCGTGATGAGGAACGTCAGGACCGCGAGCGTCCCCGTGACCACGATGTTCCCGGTTGGAGTGGCACCCCACGGCAGCAAGCCGAGGAGGTTGCAATAGAGGACGAAGAAGAAAAGCGTGAGGACGTATGGGGCGAATTTCGCCCCGTTGTGACCGATGTTGGCGATCGCAACGTCGTCGCGAACGAAGAGGGCGACTGCCTCGATTGCCGCGCCGAAGCCCTTCGGGGCCTTGCCCTCGCGATGCCGCTGCTGCACCCGCCAGGCTGCGTACCACACGGTGACCATGACGAGCAGGGCGGCGAGGAACAGGAACACGACGTGCTTGGTTGGCGAGACGTCGACTCCGAACAGCCGCCATCCGGTCGGTAGATGCCACTCTCCCAAGCCGAAGGGCAGCTCGACGATGTGGCTGTCCGAGGTGTGCTCGAATATCATGCCGCCGATGTCTGGCGCCTGCATCATTTCAAGAACCTCGTCTCCAGAAAGAGCAGCGGCAGCAAGACAGTGACGTATCCGAGCACCGTCTCGAGCAGCGGCAACGCAGTGCGGTGCGTCGCCGACACGGCGACGAGCGTTCCCAGCACCAGCCCCCGCACTCCCATCCCCGCGTACCAGCGCGCCATGAACACGTGCTGCGGTGCGTCCATCGCGGGTCGCAACAGCGCGACGGCGGCGAGCTGCGCCAGGACGGCGATCCCGGCTCCGATCCCGCTCCCGCGGCCCCCGACCAGCGCCGCCACGATCGCCAGCACTGAGCCGGCTGCGGCCAGCGTGGCGTAGGGCTTCACTTCTTGGCGGTGTCCTTGCCCACGCGGTAGTAAATGTTCATGAACCCGCCGAACCCGCCGACGAAGGCCCCCACGATCGCGAACAGGGGGCGGGAGCCGAACCAGCCATCCACCAGCCACCCCAGGGCGCCGAAACCGAGGATCGCGCCCACGAACGCCAAAGCGAGGGCGAAGTACTCGTAGCCCTGGCCGTAGCCTCTCGCTTCCGGCGTCTGGTTGTCGTTTGGCATCGAATCCGGGCGAAAAGTATGCGCTTGTGAAATTTTTCGCAAGCAAACGGTCAGAGGTGCAACTTTATGTGGCACTTGGGAGTACGAAGGTGTATTCTACCCAGTCCATGACCACCACACCACGTCCCGGCGCCCCTCCCGGACACCCCCCTCAGGGCGACGTCGAGCTACTCGAACGGCTGGCGGAAGCGCGGAATTCGCTGCTCGGGCAGGTGGGGCAACGGATCGTGGGGCAACGCGACGTCGTGGACGGAATCCTCACTGCCGTCTTTTCGGGGGGCCACGCCCTGCTCGTCGGGGTCCCGGGGCTCGCCAAGACGTTGATGGTGCAGACGGTGGCCGAGGCGCTGGACCTCAAGTTCTCGCGCATTCAGTTCACGCCTGACTTAATGCCGTCCGACATCACCGGGACGGAAATCATCGAAGAGGACACGAGCACGGGGAAACGGGGATTCCGCTTCGTGCGCGGGCCGGTGTTCGCGAACATCGTGCTGGCGGACGAAGTCAACCGCACGCCGCCGAAGACGCATGCGGCATTGTTTCAAGCGATGCAGGAGCACCAGGTGCCGGCGGCGGGGCAGACGCACGCGTTACCGGCGCCGTTTTTCGTGCTCGCAACGCAGAACCCGATCGAGCAGGAGGGGACGTATCCCCTGCCCGAGGCGCAGCTCGACCGCTTCATGTTCGAGCTGCGGGTCGGCTATCCGTCGAAGCAGGAAGAAGAGGCGATCGTCGAGGCGACAACGGCCGATGTAACGACCGAGATCCGCCCCGTGTTGACCGCCGAAGATGTTCTGGCGTTACAGCATCTGGTGCGGCGCATACCGGCGACGAAGGCGCTCGTGGGAACCGCTGTTGCGCTGGTACGGAAGACGCGGCCCGACGATCCCTCGTCGCCCGACTTCGTGAAAGAGTATGTGAGCTGGGGGGCGGGTCCCCGGGCGTCGCAGTATCTGGTGCTCGGCGCGAAGGCCGTGGCTGCACTCGAGGGACGGCCGATGCCGGACTACGAGGACTTGAAGCGTGTGGCTCCGCTCGTCCTCACCCACCGGCTGGTGATCAACTTTGCCGCCGAGGCGGCGGGGAAAACGGCCGCCGACCTCGTCAGGGACCTGGTTTCTTCTTCTTGAGCGCCGCGCGCGCCGCGCGGAACGCCACCTCGGCGCTCGTCAGCCCCGAAGTCATACCAGGCACCAGCTGACGCTCGGGCAGCAGGGCGTGTCCGCCGACCCAAAACTGCCGCTCCAGTGAGGCGAGGCGCGTCGGGTCGAAATAGCGCGCCTGCCAATCCCCGCTCGCGCCGGTCGGAATCTCTGCGTTGAAGAACTTCGCGGTGTCGTAGGCGGGGTCCAGTGCCGTCGCTTTCTTCTTTCCGTCCGTAACCCACTTATTGGCCGCGGCGCGTTCGGCCGAGCGCTTGTTGTACCAGCGCCAGCGATAGTGCTCGAAAACGTCGGCCACGTGAGCCGCATACGCCTGGGCCAGCAGCTGATTGCCCCGCACCAGGAGCAGGTTCTCGTCGTTGTTGTAGGACGCCTTGAAGCCGAGGTTGTGGCTGCCGGTGGCGACGACGCACTCGGGGTGGAAGGGATCGATCACGACGATCTTGTCGTGCACGATGGCGTGGCCGGCTTTGTAGATCTCCCGTTGCCATGGCGCGATGTCCTTGAGGATGCCGGCGGGGGCGACCATTTCGGCGTCCATTCCCGCCGTGCGGCCAGCCTCGAACTCGAGCGCCTCGGCTTCGTCCGAGATGGCGCCGCGGATGAAGAGGCGCGGCTGCGCCTGGCCGATCTTCGCCAACTCTTTGATGATGGTCCAACTGCTCGAGCTGCCACTCGCGCCGGGCTGAAAGACGAGGACGAGGATCGCCTGTTTGGCGTGGCGGCAGGCGTGAAACAGCTCGTGCATATCGGGGGGCGTGGCGGGCGGCGGGTCGCCCGTCTTCGCCTTGGGAATGAAGTGCTCCGTGTTCGGCGACGGCCACATCGCCGCCTTGGTGTGCGGCACCAGGGGATACTCGATCGGCGGCTTGGCGTCGGCGGCGCGCAGCCCTTTGGCTTGCAGCTCGTTCACCGCGGCCGCCTCGGCGGGGATCGGCCACGCGGTGGTGTCGGCCTTGAGCGATTTCCAGTAGGTGAGATAGCGCGTCGCCAGGTCGTGCGACTCCACGACGACGGCGTTGTTGTTCTGGGTACAGAGGCCGGAGGCCGTCCAATTGGTGCTGCCCGTGAGCACCGCCCGGGGGACGCCGTCCGTGTCGGCGTAGACCATGAACTTGTTGTGACCGATGCTGCGGCTTTCGGGCAGATAGCGGGAGATCAGCTCGGCGCCCGAGTGCTTGAGGCGCAGCCGAGCGGGGTGATTGGCGGCATCGTAGGGTTTTTTCGCGTCGCCGGTGTTGTTCGAGAGGATGATGTGGAGTTTGTCTTTGGCTGCTTCGAGGTGACGGATGAGCAAATCATCGGTCAGCTCATAGAGGGAGGCGTAGCAATCGCCGCCTTCCCTTTCTCGTCGCGCCAGCAGCGAGAGCACGGCGTCCTGCAATTGTCCCGTCAGGTGCTTGCGCGTGATGCCGGTTGTGTCGGCGAGGGCCTTTTGCAGGGCCTGGAGGCTCGGACCGCCGTAGGGTTTCAGGGTGCGGCTGAGCGACTGGGTCGACAGGATGCCGCGGTTGAACCAGGCGCTCACGGCACCGTAGTCGGGATTGGGGGTTACCGGAGCCGTGACCAATGGGACGACGCCGGCCACGGGTGTGGCATTGGCCTCGTCCCCCTGCATCGCCACGATGCGGTAGTGGACGGTGACGTCGCGTTGATTGAGGGAGAGCAGATCGCGCCACTTGAATGCCTTGATCAGCGCCGGCGGCCCGTGGGGATCGACGGGGTCGTGCGGCTGCGCGCCACCGCTGTTGGAATGTGTGGTGCGGTCTTCGAAGCCCACCAAGGATTGCAGCGGTGTTCCCGGGCCGGACTCGCCTTCCTTCAGTCGGAAGATGTGGAAGCCGCTGCACCCCGGGATGGGGTGGTCGAAGCTCCAGGCGATGTGGACGATGTCATTGTTGGCGATTGCCAGGCAGGGATTGCTCATGGCTCGAACCTAGATCGGCGCAGTCATGATCAAATCAATCTGTTGGCAGGGCGGCAGTTAGGTTCTTGAAAATCACTTGAGAAAGGAGCGCAAAACAGAGGCGACCGATTCTGAGGGAGGTCGCAATGAGGAACAGCCGCTCGCATTACTCACTTCTCGGGTTTGTCCTTCTGGCGGCAGGCTGCGGCTATTGGGGGAGGAGTTCGATCGATCAGCCGACGGCGTTCGACCCGAAAGCGCCGGTATGGGTCTGGAGTGGCGGCGAGTTCATGAAGTGGCATGCCGTGTTTGTCACCCGGGACTCGGTCTCGGGTATTCCGTTCGAGGAGTTCGAGTATTGCCGCAGCTGCCGGCGGACCATACTCCGGAGTCGAGTGGATTCTATGAAGGTCGCTTGCCGTACGTTCCCACAGAACGCGGCTGTGACCCTCAGCATCGTGACCGCGGTGATGATCGCGTTGTCTGGACAGGATGGAAGGTAGTATCCGTCCCGGTGACTGTAATCGAATCGGTGACGATGGCGTAGTGTGCTATCTGCTCGACCGAGGCAATCCGCAATGCGAGTCGCCTTGCGCTCGGCTTTTGATGTACAGCCCAATTAGGGGGCTAAAACGGGTGTAAGCCAATCACAATCATTGTGTTGACACTTCGTTGAATTTTGTGCCTTATTGTGATCCGCCGTCGTGCGGAGCATTGCCGTGCTGGTTGCCGGACCTCACTTTCGCCTGCTCACCTTAGGCGTCCCGATGTTGGTGTCGGCCGCCGGTGAAGTGGTGCGGTATCGCACGCGTAAGCACTTTGCCCTCCTGATCCGGCTCGCGCTCGAGCCGGGGCGCAAGTTCGTCCGGGACTATCTGATCGATCTCCTGTGGGCCGACGCGCCCCAGGAGCACGGGCGTCATTCTCTGTCTCAAGCCATCACGGTGATGCGCAATACGGTGGGCCGGGAATTCGTCGCCGCACACCGCAACACACTGGCGCTCAGCCAAGGAGTCATCGACGTCGACGCGCTGCGACTCGGGTCGTGTGACGCGGAAATCCGGGGCCGTTTCCTGGAAGGCTTCGATCTGCGCGGCGCGCGAGGGTTCGACGAATGGCGGGAGGGGTGGTCGGCGCGGCTGCACCCCAAGATCAGGGACTGTCTCGTACAGCACATGGATGCGGCGCGGCGCCTCGGCGACTTTGCGACGGTCGAGCGGCACGCCCTCGTGCTGGAGGATCTCGATCCGCATGCCGAGGACGCCGTGCGGGGGATCATGGAGGCGCGGGCCTGGGTAGGTGATCGAAGCAATGCGCTCAAGGCGTTCAACCGGTTTGCGACTCGCATCGCTGAAGACTTGGATGCCAAACCCAGCCCTGAACTCGAGCGGGTAGCGGGGTTGTTGCGCGAGGGACGTCGCGCTGCACCACGGCCGACGCCGGACGGGGTCCCGCCGCGCGAGGAACGACGCTTCGAGCCGGAGGCGATCATCGGTCGTGAGCGCGAGTTCTCTGTGCTGTACGATGCCTGGCTCGAAGTGCGGCAGCGCAAACCCCGCGTGATGGTGATCCTGGGTGATCCAGGAATTGGGAAGACCACGCTGACAAACTCGTTTGTCTCGTCATGTCAGATGGACGGTGCCGTGATCGCGCGCGCTCAGGCCTACGACGCCGAGCGTGAGCTGCCATATGCCGTGCTCGCTGAGCTGGTCCGCCAAATGACGTTGCAACGTGCGATCGGTGGTGCGGAGCCGGAAGCACTGGCAGAGTTGTCGCGCTTGACGCCCGATATTCTGGTGGTCTTTCCCGGAGTGCCCTCGGCCGCGGAATGGCCTCCCGAAGTGGTGCCGCTACGCATCGCGGACAGCTTTCTTAAGGCTACGGCGGCAGCCGCCGACTACAACCCTATAGTGCTCGTGGTTGAGGATGTTCATGCAGCTGACAGTGCCAGCGTCGCGATCCTGCATATGCTTGCTCGTAAGCTCACAGGATTGCGCATCCTGATGATTCTTACAGGACGCTCGGGTGGCTTAGGGTTCCGCGAAACTGACCGCGCTCTGATCACCGACCACGCCATCGAAAACCTTTCGATACTAGAATTGGGGGGTTTACCGAATTCGGCTGCGAGGCAGTTGGTCCTTCGTAGGATAGAGAAGGGGGAAATCGATAGGAATCATGTGCCAGTTGATCGCATTGTTCATCTCAGCGGCGGGAATCCGTTGGCCCTGGAGCTTCTCTCTAACGACTGGAAGGATCGCCTAGGCAGTTCCATCGTTGATCAACTGAGCCACTTCGATGGTGTTCCTGCGAGTGAAATGATCCTACCAAAAGCTATAAGAGCATGGGTGGAGCGTCAGACTGAATTGCTCGACGAGAGAGCGCGGGCTGTCCTTGACCTCGCAGCAGTCCTTGGCCGAAGGATTGGTGACTTGGACCTGTATCAGGTCATCGGATGTTCAGAGGGCGAGGCCCTTTACCAATTGACCCAACTTCTGGCAGAGGGGCTGCTTCGTGAAGTAGCTGGAGCTATGGAATTCAGAAACGAACTAGTTCGAGCGCATGCGTACTACGAGATACCCAGCGTTTCGAGATTGGAACTGCACAAGCGAATTGGCAAGGTCTTGGAAGACCGCTGGAGCGATGACCGCAATCATGACCTTGAAATAGCTTGGCATTATATCATCGGTCGCCATCCTAAAGGGATAGCCTTTGGTGTTTCTGGAGCGGAGCAGAGTTTGCGTAAAGGGGCGCCTAGAGAAGCAGAACAGATTCTTCGGCAAATCATTGCAGACGCACCTGACACGAAGGCCCCTAATCGTGTCCAGTTGCTTCTCAGCGCATCACTCTTGGGGCAATCGAAGGCCGACGAAGCTCTACCAATCCTCGAATCATTGTTAGCAACTCCGCCATCTGCGAAAGAGGAATTGGCCCAATCCGCCCGGTTGTATGCAAACGCCATGTACCTCCGAAATCGAGACTCGACTGGAAAACACCGGGAGATGGCCGAGCGTGCACTCAGAATCGCACGTGAATGCACAGATAAAGAGCTCCTAGCTCGGGCTCTCTTCGAGTGGGCAAGAGCTGGAGTGGCCAGTGGTAATGTGGAATTGACACTCGAGGCTCGCAACGAGCTTCGGAGAAGTATTATGACGACGGACAATCCTCCCGCATTCGCCTATTACACCGACTCCTACTGCAACTATTTCTTGCTTGACGTCGCAGATGCGGCAACATCGGCTAATACTTCAATAAGGATGTTTTCTGATGCGGGAAAGATTGCCGAACTGGGGTTGGCCTTCAGTGCCCTTGGAACTTGCAAACTTGCCTTGTGTCAATTCGACGAGGCTCTGAAAGCATATGAGGCAGGCTTAGAACTCTCGCGAAGGATCGGCGATGATTGCAGAGCCTCGATGATCTGTTCGAATCTTTCCGCCACGTACCTCCTGTGTGGTGTCTTTGACAAGGCTATTAGCCTCGGAGAAGAGTCATTGCAGGTTGGACAACGAGCGCCGGTGCAGCCCGTGCTAATGAAAGCTCTGTTGAACCTAGCGTGCGCGTACCAACTAACGGGATCGAACGCGAAGTTTGGACAATGTCTCGAGTCTCTTCAAGATTGGATCAAACAAGATCGTGACTGGGTCAGCAAGGTAGAGTATTGTTGGGAACGAGCTGAGCTAGAACTCAGCCTTGGGAACAACGACGAGGCCCTCAAACTCATCGCCACGGCTGACAGAGAGTTCCAAGGGCGAGGATACCTGTCAGTTACCCAAGGGATCCTCGAGCGGCTTCGCGTCTTCTCCACCTATTACGCAAAGGGCCCAACAATTGCGAATCGACTCGCGCAAGAATCGGTTTCCAGGTTCGAAGGCCGTCATGTCATAGGGTACCTGGAAACACTAGCCGCCTTAGCTTGGAGCGAACGTAAGCTTTACGGAGCGGTTACCAAGGAGACCAATCAACGGCTTGAGATCTTCGACAAAGTTGGCGCAAGGGGAAAACGGGCATCATTGACCATGCAGGGTTTCCTCTGACCACTTCCTAGCATTAGACACTGAATACTTGTCCCGAACTTCGGTACCCTCCTTATCCGACTTTCGCAGGAGTTCCAGCTCGTGGTGTGCGCCACGGCCCGCTGCTCCGAGCAGCCCAGGCGCCAAGAGCGTGGACGGGGGAACCGCCTTGATCGGCCGTCGAACCGAAGAGTCGGCGCAGATTGGCGGATGAACACACTAAGTCGACCAGGCTAGGATCAAACTGCTTCCCAGAAAACCTCTTCAGCTCTTCGAGGGTTCGGTCAAACGTTAGAGCTTTTCGATATGGCCTGTCTGTCGTCATCGCATCCAGCGTATCTGCGATCATGATTATTCTAGCCGCAAGAGGGATGTCGTCTCCTGCGAATCCATCAGGATATCCCGTCCCGTCGTAGTTCTCGTGATGGTGTTTGATTGCTAGTTCAACAGCACCACGAAACTCCCCAATAGTTGCAGCCAGTTCTGCGCTTCGTGCGGGATGCCGCTGCATCAGCATTCGCTCATCGGGCGTGAGTTTGCCTTCCTTTCTAAGAAGTGGGGCAAACTCCTCGTAGATCTTGCCCACATCATGGAGAACCGCCGCGCTGCCGATCTGATCGATTTGCCGAATCGAAAGATTGAGATCTCGTGCGATGGAGCGAGCGTATTCCGAAACCCTCAAGGAATGTCCGGAGGTGTACGGATCCCGAGCTTCGATCGCCTTGACCATAACCTCCAAGAGTTCCTTGTTCACGCGTTCGAGTTGCAGATTCATCCTGTACATGTGTCGAACGATGAAGAGCGGGACAATGAGGAGCGCCAGCCCTAGAAGCTGAGACTTTATGAACAGAAACGCGAGCAGGATTGAAAGCGAGCTACAAAGAATATCTGAAAACAAGTCCGCTGAGACTATCCGGTGCCACGCTTCCTTCACAGAAACGCCGCTACTTAATGCTGACGCGAGAGCAACGCTGCCCTTGTTGGTGATGAAATACGTCGCTACCAACGCGAAAAAGGCTGGTAGATGAATAGAGAAGTGGGCGCTAAGGGTTGATCCACCTAGCCAGCGGTAGGCCCCTGCACTTACCCCGACCGCCAGCATGTATTGAGCGGTGTTAAAAACGACTTTGATCGTTTCTTTGCGTCGAATGAAAGTGTCTACCGTTAAAGCAGTGACACCTGCTATAAGCATCGGCCAAGGGTGATCAAACAGTAAAACGGCAGCCATTATCGGGACGAATGCGACCGAGCTACCAACGTTTGCAAAAGAGATTCGCAGAGATGATGTGTCGCACAAGATGGCCAATGCTGCGAATGCGACAACGGCATTCCAGGTGGTTGGAGAATTATCGGCGGGGAACACCCATAGTTGGCCAGCTAATAGCCAGCTTGCGCCGGCAACAACTGCTGCCACCAGCGCGAGGATTGGATACCGGTGAATCGACCTACTTGCCGACACCTACACCACCTTCGAATAAGGGCACTGACGCAAGAGAAGAGGGTGGGCCCCAGGAGCAAACGTTACCAGGAGTGTTGACCAGACGCGAAAAACATCTTAGCGATGCACGTGAACAGAAATGCGAGCAGTTGTGTCAACATCGAGCGTCACCTCCTCACGGGACCTACGAGTAGTAGATCGAGACTTCCTAGGAGTGGCACGCCTCGCTATGGCGCACCCGACGCTTCGCTCGTTTTTCTGTCCGCTCGACTTCGCTCAGGTAACGATGACCGGGGCCCCCTTGTCCTGAACTGCTGAGTTATCGATATGAAGTGGGCCGCTTTCTAGCGGCCCGCAAGTTCGCCGAATCTTCGGGCTAGTCCGCCCGCTGGCGCGCGAGCGCCTTACCGATCGCCTCCAACACCGCGTCGATCCCATCCGTCTTCTGGACGATCCCCTTCACGCCGAGCGAGTGCAACCGCAGCCCGTCGGCGTCCTTCCCCCCCCCCGTCCCGCTCAAACACCCGGCGTTCAGCCTCGTG
>JACXTT010006148.1_pt1 | contig 17223 bp, 14 predicted proteins | sample 9270951 | NCBI WGS metagenome assembly JACXTT01 (sample SAMN15532306, study PRJNA645909) | rock metagenome | isolation source: weathered quartz diorite | place: Puerto Rico | collected 2017-06-21 | reverse complement strand
CCGCGCCGGCGCGCGGTCTCGGCGAGATCCTGGCCGACGTCCGCGTGCAGCTCGCGCTGGCGACGCTCACGATCAGCCAGTTCGTCATGATCAGCACGACGTCGACGTCGCCGGTCTACCTGCACGATCAGGGACACACGGTGCAGACGATCGGACTGGCGGTGTCCCTCCATCTGGGCGGCATGTACGTGGCCTCGCCGCTCTCGGGGTGGCTGAGCGATCGCTTCGGCCGGCTTGCGATGATCGGGCTCGGCGCGCTCGTGCTGATCGGTGCCGTGATGCTCGCGGGGCTGGCGCCGGGAAGCGATCGCGCGCTCGTCATCCTGGGGCTCTTTCTCAACGGTGTGGGCTGGAACCTCGCGTTCGTCGCCGGCAGCGCGCTCCTGACCGACGCGCTCTCGCCCGCGGAGCGCGCGTCCACCCAGGGTCTCGCGGATCTGTTCATGGGGATGATGGGGGCCTTCGGCTCGGCGGCCGGCGGCATGATCCTGGGCGTGTGGGGCTTCACGATCCTCAACACGATCGGCGCGGCGCTGGTGCTGGGCCCGCTCGGCGCCACGCTGCTGCGCCGGCCGGCGCGCGCAAGTCTTTCCACCCCGCGCGGCTGACGCCGCTCGCCGCCCGAGCGCTCTTCGTCCCCGACGTACGGCTCGGCTAGACGACGCGGGCGGCGCGCAGCTCGGCGATCTCGTCGCCGCTCATGCCGAGCAGTCGCGTGAGGACTTCGTCGGTGTGGCTTCCGAGGGCTCCCCCGGCGTGCGTGACGCGTCCGGGCGTGAGCGAGAGCTTGGGCACGACGCCGGGCTGGGGCAGTGCGCCGAGCCCGTCGGCCGGTACGTCGATGATCATCTGACGCGCGCGGTAGTGCGGGTCGGCGAAGATGTCGGCCATGCTCATGATCGGCGAGTGCGGGATGTCGGCGCCCTTGAGCTCGGCCTGCGCCTTCTCGAAGGGCCGCGCCGCGAACCACTTCGTCATCAGGTCGAGGATGACAGGAATGTGCTGCGGCCGCTCGGCCGCGGTGGCGAACCGCGGGTCGCGCGGCAGCTCGGGCCGGCCGATCATCGCGCAGAGCCGCTCGAACAGATGCTGCGCCGGCGCGGTGAAAACGATCCACTTGCCGTCCTGCGTCTCGAATGCCCCGCCCGGCCAGCCCGCGTGCTGCAGGCCGCCGCGCTCGCGGACGACGCCCTGCCGGCCGTAGAGCGTCGTGGTGAACTCGAGCACCCGGAAGGCCGATTCGTAGAGCGCCGCGTCGATCCACTGCCCCTCGCCGGTCGCGTCGCGGTGGCGGAGCGCGGCCATCACGCCGAAGGCCGTGAAGAGCCCGGTCATGTAGTCGGGATACACGGGCGTGGGCCGCGCCGGCGGCCGATCGGCCGGGCCGTTGAGGTACCACGTGCCGCCGAACGCTGACCCGATCGCGGCGTAGCCGGGCCCCTGATTGAGCGGACCGGTCTGGCCGAACGCCGTGATCCGCGCCATGACCAGGCGCGGGTTGATTGCGTGCAGCGACTCCCAGCCGAGCCCCCAGCGCTCGAGCACGCCGGGGCGAAAGTTCTCGAGAACGACGTCGCAGTGCGAGACCAGCCGCCGCACGATGTCCTGACCCTTCGGCAGGTGCAGGTCGAGCGTCATGAGCTTCTTGTTGCGGTTGTCGACGGCGAACCAGTACGTGCAGCCGTCCTCGGTGGGCCCCAGGCGCCGCAGGTCGTCGCCGCGGCCGGGCATCTCGGTCTTGATCACCTCGGCGCCGAACTCGGCCATCAGCGCGCCGCAGAACGGGCCGGCGACCACCTGGGCGAGCTCGAGCACGCGGATGCCGGCCAGCGGAAGACGAGGCTCTGTCATGGAGCGCGAGTCTACCTGCTCGCGGGCGTCTGCGCCATCGTCGCGGGCTACCGTGACGGCGCGTCTTGTCCTACCATGGCTCTGCGCCGATTCGGGCGCCGCGTGGCGGCGCCGGACGGCGCCCGAGGGAGGACGAGCATGGCCAGCGCAGAGCCCGGAGCCTTGAAGAGCCTGGTCGACGTCGAGCGCGGGATCATCAGCCGCGAGATCTTCGTGAGCGACGAGATCTACCGGCAGGAGCTCGAGCGCGTCTTCGCGCGCGCCTGGCTCTTCATCGGCCACGAGAGCCAGATTGCCAAGCCGGGCGACTATCTCACGTCGTCGATGGGCGAGGAGTCGGTCATCCTGTGCCGCGACCGCGCGGGCCGGATCCGCGTCTTCCTCAACTCGTGTCGCCATCGCGGCATGAAGGTGTGTCGCTACGACGAGGGCAATACCGTCGAGTTTCAGTGCCCCTACCACGGTTGGAGCTACGGAACCGACGGCGCGCTCGTGGGCGTGCCGTTCGCCAAGGACGCCTACGGCGCCCAGCTCGACCGGAGCCAGTGGGGCCTCGTGGAAGTCGCCCGGATCGAGAACTACAAGGGCACGATCTGGGCGACGTGGGATCCGTCGGCGCCCCCCTTCTCGGACTATATCGGCGGCTACAAGCTCTATCTCGATCTCCTGCTCGATTCGTGGGACGGACGCGAGGGCGGCACGGAGGCCATTGGCGGCATCCACAAGTGGCTCATCCCCTGCAACTGGAAGTTCCCGGCCGAGAATTTCTCGGGCGACCGCTATCACGGCGTGAGCCACCGCTCGGTCGACATGGTGGGCATCGGCCCGAGCGGCAAGGGCCGCCGCGACATGCAGGAGCGCAACGAGGCGCGGTGGCTCGACGTCTCCTTCCCGGAGCTCGGCCACTCGATGATCGCGTTCCTCAGAAGGCACGACTCGCCGCTCGCCCCGGCGTACCAGGACGCGCCGATCGTCGCCGACTACTTCCGGCGCTGCGAGGAAGAGCGCCGGCGCCGCCGCGGCGAGTACTGGCGGCTCTTCGGCGGCCCCGGCACGATGTTTCCGAACGTCTCGCCGCTGGCGCGGCAGCCCCGCACCCTGGCGGTGTGGCATCCGCGCGGCCCGCATCAGACCGAGGTCTGGCGCTGGTACTTCGTCGATGCGGACGCGCCCGCCGAGGTGAAGGACTTCCTGCGCCACTACTACATCCGCTATTCGGGCCCGTCCGGGCTGACCGAGCAGGACGACATGGAGAACTGGAACTACGCCCACAAGGCGAGCCGTGGCACGATCGCGCGCCAGTACCCCTACAACTACGAGATGGGGCTGGGCCGCGCCACGCGCGCCTTCGAGGACCACGGCCTCAAGCTCCCCGGCACGATCAGCGACGTGACGCAGGCCAACGCGAGCGAGCACAACCAGCGCGGCTTCTACACTCGCTGGCGCCAGTTCATGGAGGCCGACAGCTGGACCGGCCTGCTGCCCTCGTGACCGCCGACGCCGCGGCCCTCGCGCGCCTCCTGCTGCACCGCGAGGTCGAGGAGTTCCTCTACACCGAGGCCGAGCTCCTGGACGCGCGCCGCTTCGACGAGTGGCTCGCGCTCTTCACCGAGGATGCGCGCTACTGGATGCCGATGCGCCGCAACGTGCCCCACGACGATCCCGAGCGCGAATTCACACGCGAGGGCTTCGACGTGAACTGGTTCGACGAGGGCAAGGACACGCTCGGGCGCCGGGTGGCGCAGCTCCAGACCGGCATCCACTGGGCCGAGGAGCCGCCGTCGCGCATCTGCCACATGGTCTCGAACGTCCAGATCGTGAGCGTCTCGCCCGCCGCCGCCGCGACGCCGTCGGAAGTGGCTGTGCGGTGTCGCTTCCTCGTCTACCGAAACCGCGTCGAGACCGAGACGGACCTGCTCGTCGGCAAGCGCGAGGACGTGCTGCGCCGCGTGGACGGCGCGTGGCAGATCGCCCGGCGCATGGTCGTGCTCGATCAGAACGTTCTGCTCGCGAAGAACCTGACCTTCTTCATCTAGCGCCCCCCAGCATCAAGATCGCGTTCGTCAGGACGTGCATGACGATCGGCGCGGTCAGGCCGCCTGTTCGCAAGCGGGCCCAGCCGAGGGCCAGCGCGATGACGAAGACGGCGGCCGGACGTAAGCCGAGGGGTTCGCGTCCGAACCCCTCGTGCAGGACGGCGAAGATGACAGACGTCACCGCGATGGCCCAGGCGGCGCCCAGACGCGGCATCAGTCGAGGAAGGAGCACGCCGCGAAAGAGCACCTCTTCTTCGATCGGGCCGACCAGCACGATCATCAGGGCCAGTAGGACCGCTCCTGACCATCCGAAGGCTGCGGCGCTCGCGGTGATGTTCCTCTCGGCATCCAGCGCCGGCCATCGGACGCGGGCGAGGGCCTCCAGGCCAAAGCTGAAGATGGTCAATCGCGCGTTCACCGCCATCACATAGAAAAATCCGAGCACGACCGCCCGCCGAGCTCCGAGGATGGGCTCGAGACGGGCTCCAAGTAGACCTTGGCGCGCCATGGAGCGCATCGCGATCAGCGCTACGACGAGCGCGGCGGTAGTCTGAGCGAGGCTCGCCACCAGGAGCCCCGCGGTCGAGAGTCCGCCGAGACCGACACAGACGCCCCAGAACGCAATGGGCCCGACCAGCAGCATCGAGCCGAGCGCCGCCGCCACCCACGACCAGAGCCGCGGCGCACGGGGCTCGAGTCGACGCCACACGAGCCAGAAGACCAGGATCAAGATCCCGCCGGCCCACAAGCCTCTCCAGCGACCGACCGCACGGGCATAGGTCGCCGCGTCTCCGAGGCAGGAAGGCGTTGGGGCGGCCTCGAACAACGGGCGCGGCGGCTCGCGGGTTTCGGCCCTGAGTTCAGGCGTGACGGGCATCTCGATCTCTTGCCCGTCGCGTTTTACGCGAAACATCCGCGGAACTCCCGCGCTCGACGACCTCACCAGCCGCCCGAGCTCGGCGCCGGAACGAATCGACGTTCCGTCGAGCGAGACGAGGACGTCGCCGGGCCGAAGTCCCGCGCGCTCCGCAGGGGAATTGCTGTCAATCGCGCTGATTCGCGCGCCGGCCGTCTCGGGATCGGTCGCGAGCGTGACGCCGATCCGCACCGCATCGCCCGAGCGAGGTTGTTTCGGCGAAGGCGTCAACACATGCCATCCCCAGGTCCCCACGACGAGCAGCGCGATCACGAGCGCCGCGACAACCGTATCGACCACGGCAAGCCCGACGAGCAGCCGCGACCACCGCCGATGCTCATGCGTCGCGTCGACGCCCGGCCGATCGCGATAGGCCGCAAACCACTCGAACGGCAGCGAAACCAGCGGAATGAGTACGGCCGCAAGGCACCAGTGAAAGTCGCGGCGCGCGGTCGAGCCCGGAGTCTCGCTCGACTCGAGCGTCGCGTCCTCGGGCGGGAGGCTACTCACGGCCTGACCGACGCTTCTGAGGCGCATCGCCACCGGCAGTATAAGAGCCACGCCGGGAGAATCTAGCCTCAGGTCGACGCCGCCGCGGGATGGTCGACGCCGGGCGACGTGCTCGGCTTGATGTCGAAGTGTCGAAAGGCGCCGACTGCTCCACGCGGCTCGACAGTCGTCGACGCGGTCACGGATCGCCGTAAATCCGCGGCGCGAAAATCGTCGACCGCTGGCATCGCGATTGCCCCTACCTCATCGCGCGCGCCGCCGTTCGAAGCGCGCGAGGGAGGAACACCCATGAGAACGCTGCGGCCACTCGCTCTCGGTCACGTTGCGCTGCTGCTCATCGCGAGCTCCGGCTGTGCCGCGAAAACGCGGCAGTGGCTCCCCGAGCAGGTCCGGTCCGAGCTCGGCACCGTGGCAGTAGTCACGTCGCCGGAGCCGCCCGACTCGAGCTTCGCCTATCCCGTGCCGAGCCGGGCGGTCGCGGCGGCAACGGGAGCCGGCGCGGCGCTGGGCGTTGGGGCGATGGCCGGGGTCGCCTGCTTCGCCTACGTGTGGCCCGCGTGCCTGCTCGCTGCGTGGACGCCCGTCATGATGGTGGCCAACGGGGTCGAGGGAGCTGTCAAAGGGGTGCCGATTGCCGATCTGCGGGCAAGCGCTGCTTCACTCAAGAATGCCGCCGGCGAGTCCGATCTTTCGAGTCGATTTGCCGAGCGCGTCGCGTCCGAGGCCCATCGCCGGGTCGGCGAGGACCGGGTGCGCCTCGCCACCTACGGGCGGCCCGACGCCGGCAAACGACACTACGCCGCGCTGGCTGCCGAGGGCGTCAACGCGGTCGCCGAGGTGCAGATCGATCGGCTGCGGCTCGAGCGCGCGCCGAGCGCCAGCGTGTTGTCGGGTTACGGCCCGAGCATCATCACGGTCGAGAAACTGATCGACGCGCCGCTCGAGTTCGTCGTGAACGCGCGCGTGCGTGTGCTGCGCGCCGCGGACGGCAAGGTCCTCTACGAGGCCGCCTTCACTCGCCGGACGGGACGTCAGAAGTTCACGGAATGGGGCCGGGAAGACGCCGCCCAGTTCCGCAGCGAGCGCGACCGCGCCCTCGCGTCGATCGCGGACGAGATCGCCGGTGAGCTCTTCGGCCTCGCCCCGGCCACGCCCGAGCCCACGACGCCGTCCGAGCCGCCGGCGCCGGCTGAGTTGACCACGACGTCCGAGCCGACGCCGACGTCCGAGGCTACGGAGCTGTCCGACTGAATGCCATCGTCATCCCGTGACCCAGCCGTACCAGCGATGGCTCGGCGCGGCGCCCTCGTCGAGGTACGCCATCTTGATGCGGGTCAGATAGTCCTTCGGGATTTCGTTGCGCTTGGCGGTCACGTCGACGCCGAAGACACGCGCCGCGTTCAATCCGAAGATCTGCTCCTTCTCGCCGCGCGTCAGGGGCGCGTAGTGGTGCTTCTCGACGAGCCCCGCCGGCATCTCGAAGCGGCGGAACGCCTCGATCTGCCACTGGGGCGTGCCGTACCAGATCGAGTCGGTGCCCCAGAGCACGTGGTCCGCGCCGAACGCGCCGATGATCTGGCCGAGCAGATGAGCGCATGTCGTGGGGTTGGTCGTGACGAGCTGGCCGAACGTCGAGCCGAGCTCCATGTAGATGTTCTTGAGCCCCGCCTGCTTCACCATCCGGCAAAACTCGCTCGTCCACGGCACCTCGCCGGCGGGTGTGCCCGCCGTTACGTTGAGCAATCCCGAGTGGTACACGATGAAGTCGATTTCGGGAAAATCCTTGGCCGCCTTGATCAGGTCGCGCGGATGGTTGTAGTCGGCAACCGGCCCGAGCGGCAGGCCCTTGTGGACGCAGAAGCGCCGCACGTCGCTCTTGCGCACCTTCTCGAGCATGGGATAGGCGATCTTCTCGTCGTCGAGGAACCAGCCGTGCTCGAAGCCCCTGGCGGCGGCACCGGTGTACGCCTTCCACGCGTCCACCTTGAGCGTGGCGATCTGCTGGTCCATGAAGTCGAGGTCGGCCTGGCCGAGCTGCGGCGAGACGAGCCCGTGGGCGAGCATCCGGCGCGACTGCGTGACGCGGTTGATCTCGTCGCGGATGTGGGTCATCTCCCTGGGCGGGACGACCGCTTCCTGCGGGTACGGCCCGGGCGGCGTCGAGATGAGGCCGATCGAGGTCTCGCTGTCGAGGAAGACCTCCTTGATCATGTTCTCCCAGGAAAGATCGGCCATCGTGCCGCGATCGGACTCGAGCTTGGGATTCAACCGGCGCGAGCCCCGGCGAAGCCCGAGGAGCGCGCCCTTCGAGACCGCGCCCCGGCGGCTCCCCTCGGCGTTCGCGGGGTCGTAGCCGGCGCTGACGTAGTGCAGCTGCACGTCGAAGATGAAGAACGGTGAGCCGCTCCGCTCCTGGAAGGCCACCGGGTCGGCGGCCTCGACCGGGAGCACGTCAAAGAATCGGCCGAAGACGCTATTCAATGCCAGGAGCGAGGCCGCCATCCCCGTGCCCCGGCTCAGGAACTGCCGGCGGCTCAGCCCGAGCCGCGGCGCCAGCCGCGCGGCCTCGGCGAGGATCCGGTCCTCCACCCGCCGTTGCGCCGGGGTTTGCGGGATCGGCGGAAACTCCTCGTTGGACACGAGCCGCGTCGGGATCGGCACGGCGCTCGAGAGCCCCTGACGCATGCCCGGACGAACCCGAAAGCCGTAGGGGTTGCGATCAGTCATGCCAGCCTCCTCGGTCGGCTCCGGTGCGGGGCCGCCGTCAGAGTCGCTTCTTCGAGCCCTGCGGCTTCACGCGCTCGCCCAGCGTGAGCCCGAAGCCGTCGCCGCGTCTCGGACTCTGCTGCATGTAGGCCTGCGTCTCGGCCTGCTCCTCGCGCGCGAGCGCCTGGGAGTGCGAGAGGCGGATGCGCCGGCCGCCCTCTTCGATCGCGAGCACGAGCACCTTGATCTGGCTATCCACCGGGAAGGTCTTGCGCAGGTCGGCGCCGCGGCTCATCGAGAGCTCTCCGGTCGGCACCAGCCCCGTCTGGCCGGGCCCGAGGCGCACGAAGACGCCGAACGATTCGTGGCGCTCGACCGTTCCGGTGAGCACCGCGCCCACCTCGACGCGCGACTCCATCTGCTGGCCGAGCTCGGCGCCCTCGGGCGCCAGGGCCAGCGCGATGCGGCGCTTCTCGCGATCGATGCTCACGAGCAGCACCGTGATCTCGGCGCCGCCGGCCGCGGCTTCGCGCAGCGCCCCCTGACGGCTTCGCGGAATCTCGGTGATGTGCAAGAGGCCGTCCACGCCCGGCAGGAGCTCCACGAACACGCCAAACTCGGTCGAGCGCACCGCGCGCCCGCGCACCACCTGCCGCTCGCGAAGGCGTCCCGCCACGGCGGCCCACGGATCGCCCTCGAGGGCCTTCAGGCTGAGCGAGATCCGGCCCTTCTCCTGGTCGATCCTGAGCACCTTGACCGTCACCGCGTCGCCGATGCGCAGGAGGTCGGCGGGGCGGCTCACGCGCGAGTGCGAGAGCTCGGACAGGGGCACGAGCCCCTGCACGCCGCCCAGGTCGACGAACGCGCCGAAATCAGCCAGCGACGCGACGGTCCCGGCCAGCACCGCACCCGGCAGGATCTTCTTGCGCGTCTCCTCGGCCGCCTCGGCGGCGCGCTCCTCCAGGAGCCGTCGGCGCGAGAGGACCAGATTGCGGCCGTTCTCGCTGAAGGTCGTCACGCGGAACTCGAGCACGCGGCCGACGTACTCCTCGCCTGACTCGGCGCGGCGCAGGTCCATCTGCGAGAACGGACAGAAGCCGCGCAGGCCGCCGACCGTGACCTCGTAGCCGCCCTTGATCACGGCCGCCACCCTGCCGTCGACCGGGATGCCGGTCTGCGCCGCCATGGCCAGCGCCTGCCGGGCCTGGGCGCCCTGGCGCAGCTTGTGCGAGAGCCGGATCTCGTCGCCGGTCGAGACCACCGTGGCCTCCACCTCGTCGCCGACGGCCACGCGCAGCTTGCCCTCGCCGTCGGTGAGCTCGGCGCGCTCGATCCACGCCTCGCCCTTGCCGCCGACGTCGACGAACACGCTCTCGGCGGAGATCTGGATGACGCGCCCTTTCACGATCTGCCCGATCTCGAGCACGGGCCGGGCAGATTCACGGGCGAACAGGGTCGCGAAGTCCTCGGCGTCGCTCATGCTCTCCACCCTAGGCGGGCGTTCTCAACAGGTCAAGAAGATCGCGGACCGACTCAGCGGAGCGCTCCCGCGAAGAACGTCAGGACGTCCTGCGCCCAGACGTGCATGCCCCGGGCGCCGCCGAAGCAGTGGCCTTGCTCGTCCGGGGGCATGTCGGGGGGATAGACCTTCACGGCGTTCGGCTTGCCGCGCCGCTCGAGCTCGGCGCCGAGGACCCGGCTGGGCTCGAGGCTCGCATCCTTCGGGGGCTGGATCAGGAAGACGGGAATCTCCGCCGTGCGCACCGCCGCCACGAGTCGCTCGCGGAGCGGCACGTTGCCGTTCCAGCTCTGCGCGCCGGGCGAGATCGCCACGGCCGCGCGGTAGCCCGCGCCGCGCTCGGCCGCGAGCAAGGTCTCGATCCCGCCGAACGAGCAGCCCGCCACCACGAGGCGCTGCGGATCGACGTACGACAAGCGCTTCGCGTACGCCTGTCCGGCCAGCTGGTCGTCCAGGTGCTCGCCCTCGAGGAGGCGCACGGCGAGCGATGCGGACGCGTGCTGGTCATGCCCGCGCCGCAGCTGGTCCATGATGTAGGGGCCCTCCGAGTCGCCGTGCCCTCGCCGCACCGGGGCGAAGACCACGTACCCGGCCGGGACGAAGATCGCGGCGACGGCGTCGAACTGCCGGATCGTCCCGGGATTCTTCTCGCTGCCGTGGTTCCAGACGAGGGCCGGGAACGGGCCGGCGCCGTCGGGCTTGAACAGGAACCCGACGAGCGTCAGGCCGCCGCTCTTGAAGGTGACGCGCTCTTTCGAGAACGCAGCGGACTGCGGCTGGGCCATCGCCGGGGCCGGATGCCACGACGCGACGGCGATGAGCGAGGCCAACGCCCACGCGCCCGCGTGCTTCACGCTTCGTTCAGCCTAGCGCATTCATGCCCGGCGCCAAAGCCGGCCGAGCTCCTGGCTCAGGAGCTGAAAGGAATTCGTCGAGGTCCAGTAGAGGACCATGCTGGCCGGGAACGTGTAGAAGAGCAGGAAGAACAGGGCCGTGATCGTCATCAAGTTGCGGTGCTGGCGGCGGATCAGCGGTGGCGTGAGCACCGCGGAACGGAAGCGCAGCAGGGTCGCCAGCGACACGCCGCTCATGAGAAACGGCAGCAGATTGAGATCGCAGCCGAAGAAGGGCACGCACACGGGCAGCCGCGCCAGCGCGTCCGGGCGGGCCAGGTCGTGGATCCAGAGAAACGATACGTGCTGGAGGTCGAAATCCTCCGCGAGCATGTCGAACACCGCGACGAACACCGGCAGCTGGATCATGAAGCCGGCGAGGCTCTTGAGCGTGTAGAGCGGATGGACGCCCTGCTCGCGGTAGAGCGCGATGGTACGCCGGGTGCGCTCCTCGCCGCGGTGGGTCGCCTTGATCGCGTCGATGCCGGGCTGAAGCCGCGCCTGCGTGGCGTTCACTTGCTCCTGAAGGCGCTCGGCGACGGCCGTCAGCGGCAGCAACAAGATCTTGACCGACACCGCGAGGGCGACGATCGCGGCGCCGGGATGGCCCACGAGCTCGGTCAGGCCGCGCAGCAGGAAGAGGAGCCCGAAGCTGAGCGGACGCAGCCAGAACCAGAGCCCCGAGAAGAGCAGCCGGTCGAGCTCGGCATCGGCGCGGGTCAAGGCACCCCTCTCGAGCGGACCCGCGTAGAACGTGTAGCGCCAGGCGAGCCGCCCGCGCTCGTCCGAGATGGACAGCGGGGCGGTCGCGCCGGCTCGCGGCTCGACGGCGCCGGCGCCGTCGCAACGAGCCAGGAGTGTCCAGTACCGGCTGCGCGAGCCTGCCCAGTCACCGGCGCGGAGCATCGTCGCATCGCGACGATCGTCGCCGACTTCGTGCACGGCGCCGCCGCCCACGACGACCCGGCTCGTGCGCTCGAGCATCGCCGCGAATCCGGCCGCCGGCGGCGGGAGCAGGTCGCGTCCGGCGTCGAGCTCGAGCTCGAGGCGCCGGCCCGCCATGAACGCGGCCGCGTTCGGCCCGACGAGACGCGCCGCCATCACGAGCTCGTAGCCGTCGCGGGACACCTCGAACGACTTCACGAGGCGGACGCCCGGCGCCGGCAGGTCGGCCTGAAACGTCGCGATGCGCGCGCGCTCGTTCTCGGCGAGCTCGGCGGCGAATCGCAGGCGCTGGAGATCGACCGCCGGCCCCGGGTCGCGAATGACCAGGCGGATCGCTGGGTGATCCGCGTCGGCGAACCGGACGGATGTGCCGGAGCCGGCGTCGGCCCGGGCACACGAGGGATGGCACGCCCGCCACGCGACCGGCGTGGCGCCCTCGAGCGCGACCGTCAGCTCCAGGCGGTCGCCCGCCACGCGGACGCTGTCCCCGGATGCCTCGCCGGCGGAGACGGATGAGACCGCCGCGCTCAGCGCGCCGAGGAGCGCCACCGCGAGCGGTGTCATCCTCATCGATAGAACCGGCTCATCTCCAACATCGCGGCGCGCAGCGCGTCGCGGGGCGGTGTCTGGGTGGGCGCGAGGCGATAGTCCGGCCCGCGGACTTCGTAGCCGGCCGGGAACACGACGGTCACGCGCTCGGGCTCGACCACGGCGTATTCGCGATAGCTGGCGACGACGAGCCAGCTCCACGAGGCGCCCGAGAAGAGGCTCGTGCCGCTGGCATAGTCGGAGGGCGGATTCGCGCACCCGAAGAGCTCCGTGAGCAAGGTCGGCGCGATGTCGTTGTGGGACGTCCGGCGGTCGACCTTGCCCGGCGGGCGCCCGGGCCAGCGCACCACGAGCGGCGTGCGCATCTGGTAGTCGCTGTAGGCGGTGCCGTGGCCCTTGAAGCCGAGCCTGTTCTCGTCGAACTCGATCCCGTGGTCCGAGGTGACGATCACGACCGTGCGGTCGAGCAGCTTGCGCCGCTGCAGGTCGTCGAGCACCTGTCCCAGCAGGGCGTCGACGTAGTGGACGGCCGCGAGGTAGAGCGTGTTGCGGGACTGCAGCGCGGGCGACGCGTGGGTGGGCGGCGGAATCGTCGGATGATAGTTCTCCGGCGGCTCGACGGCGACGGCGGTGTTGTAGTAGAGAAACCCGAAGAACGGATGCGACGCGTCTCGCCGGTTCAGCCATTCGAGCCACTCGCCGGTGAGCGCGCGGTCGCGCCCGCTCGATCCGTCGCCCTTGCGCGTCTCCTGACGCAGGTTCGGCACGTGGGCGAAGGCCGTGCGGTCCATCTCGACCAGGCGATAGAGCGGCGAGCTGGCGAAGATCCCGAGCTCGTACCCGTGCTGCCGGATGACGTCCATCAGCACGGGAGAACGGGTCCGGCTGGCGAACTCGTCGAAATACGTCGCCGGGATCGCGTAGAACAGGGAGAACATCCCGGCGCGCGACGAGTTGCCGCTGCTGTAGTGGCGCTCGAACTCGAGAGCGTCGTGCGCGAAGGCGCTGAGCTTCGGCGCGACTTCCGGGGTCAGGGCGTCCGCCCGCATCCCGTCGATCACGACGAGCAGCACGTTGAGATCCGGCGCGCGGGCCTGGCAGCGCATCGGCGCCAGCGGATAGTTCAGCTCGCCCGCCGCGGTCCGGCCGAGCGCCGCGCCGACCCCGCGCTCGCGCGCGGCCGCCCGATCGATCAGGCCGAGCCGCATCATGAGCCCGGCGTTCCGCAGCCCGTAGTAGAGCGGCAGATAGCGCGTGAACGCCGTCACCGACCCGTCGTAGTGGGCGGCGGCCCACGCGTGGACGAGATGGCCCGTGACGAAGCACGCGGCGAGGCCGAGGGCCAGATACCGGCCGATCCGGCCGGTGGCGGGGCGCGCCGTCCGCTGCCAGACCCAGCCGGCCAGCATCGCCTCGATCGCGAGGGCGACGAGGAAGTAGAGCGCGAGGAACGCCCACGTCGGCGGCTCGAGCAGGCTGAAGGTCAGGACGTTCAGGTGATAGCGGTTCTCGGCGAAGACCAGGCTGTCGAGCACGACGAGGGCGACGCCGGCGCTCGCCAGCACCACGCCGAGGGGCAGCACCAGGCGCGCGCGCGGCGCCAGCGCCGCCACCGGGAGCAGCAGCACGAGCAGCGGGACGAAGGCGAGCGCGCCCATGTGGCCGACGTAGGCGACGAGGGCGTAGCTCCACGAGACGGAGCGGCCGAGCGCCGTGTAGAGCCAGAGATAGCGCAGGCCGACGAGCCCGAGGAGCGCCGCGTTCACGGCGGCGAACCAGGCGAGCCAGCGGAACAGCCGTCGTCGCGGGCTCACGCCTGTCGGCCGCGGGCTCCGAGACCGGCCCGCTCGTCGGCGATCCGCGCGATCTCGCGCGCGCCCGCCTCGACGCTGCGGCCGAAGTTGAACACCCACTCCTCGCGCCGCGCGACGTTGCGCTTGCGGAGGTCCGCGGCGTCGCGCATGAGCTCGGCGACGTGGCGCGGGGCGTCGGCCACGCGGTCCAGCGGCAGGACGGTCCCGAGCTCGCGGCGGATGCGCATCTCCATGGGCTCGAGCCCGAGCTCGGCCCAGCCCGGGTTCCGGACGCGCGGCGGCACGTCGACGAAGAGCACGGGCTTGCCGAGCCCCAGCGCGTATTCGATCGCCATCGCCGACCAATCGCAGACCAGCACGTCGGATTCGAGGAGCGAGGCGCTCTCTTCCATGCGCTCGACGTGGCGGAAGCCGGGATCGGCGCCGAACCGCGCGACCAGCCGCTCGACCACCTGCGGGGCCAGCCGCGTGGTCTGGTAGTGCGGGCGCAGGATCACGCCGATGCCGGCGCCGAGCAAGGCGGCGATCAAGGGCTCGCCGCAGACGTGCAGGATCGACTGTTCCCCCCACGTCGGCGCGAGCAGCACCGTCGTTCGGGCTGGCGGCGGGCGCGAGGCTCCGGCCGGCATTCCCTCGCCGTCGCCGGCCAGGGCCACGAGGCGCTCGAGCCGGGGATAGCCGTGCGCGAAGAGGTGCTTGGGCGCCAGGTGGTGGAGCTCCTCGCGGCGCCGGATCTCGGCGACGTGATGCGGGCCCACGCACAGGAGGCTGTCGTAGTGATCGTACGAGCTCGCGTGATCCACCATGTGCGTGCTGCCCATGCTGTGGAACACGTAGGCGTAGTGCACGGGATGGACCGAGCGCTTGAGGTGGAAATTGTTCAGATCGAGCATCGTCAGTACCATCACGTCCGACTTGATGGTCTGGAAGAACCAGGTGCAAAAGGCCCCGGCCCGGATGCGGAACGTGTGATCCGCATCCGGCGTCCGCGGGAGCGGCGCCGCGTGCTCCGAGGTGACGTGGCACACCGTCCGAGACAGCCGCTCGACCAGGAAGTCGATGAGCGGCTGGAGATGATGCCAGTCCTGGTGGGTCTCGGAGTAGAAGACGATGCTGCGATCGCGCGGCGGAAGCTTGTGGAAGCGGCGGAGGCTCTTCCAGTCCTGCCACATGCTCATGATCGGCGCGACATCTGGTGCGACCGCCGCCGCCGCGTGCGTGCGCCCGCGCTCGTCCGCGCTACTTGTCCGCGACCGGCCTCTTGCCGCGGAAGAACCCGACCAGTCGGTACCAGAACATCCTGACCGCGAGCCCGACGGCCGCCGCCACGCCGAGCACCGCCGAGATGAGCATGCTGCCCGTGCCCGGGTCGAGATAGGCGTAGGCCGGCGAGGCGATCGACAGGCACACCGCAAGGACGAATGCGACGCGACGGATCATACGTTCCTCGAGTGGGGCTCAGACACGAAACGTGTAGGTCTTGTTGGGATCTCGCTCGATGTCGGGCGGAAAGCTCTTCCGCTTGTCGGCGTAGTACTGCACGCGGTGGTCGCCGGCCGACCGGCGGTTGTACGTGATGTAGAGCACGCGCCGGCGATCGGCGGTCAGGTTCGGGGCCGACGCGTGCGGCGTGTAGGAATCGAAGAACACCGCGTCCCCCGGCTGGGTCGGCACGGCACGGCCCCCGAGGCGGCGCATGTCGTCGTCGGTCAATGGCTTCCACTCCTCGCCGATGAGCCCGCGGGTGTGCTGCCCGGCGCAGAGCTCGAGGCAGCCGTTCTCGGCCGTCGTCGAATCGATGCTGACCATCGCGGTGACGAACAGGTCGGCGTAGGTGCTCCAGCCGGCCTGCTGATCCTGATGCGGCTTGAAGCCGTCGCCGCCGGGGAGCTTGAAGTTGATCTTGTCCTTGAACAGGACGGCCGGCTCGCCGAGCAGGCGCGAGACCGAGCCCCGGAGCTTGTCGCCATCGCAGAGCTCCGCGAACCCGGCGTGGAAGGGGCAGAAGTTCTCGATCCGCTGGAGCACCCGCTCGCCCGGGCGCAGGAGACTCGCCTCGTAATATTTCATGGCCCGGCCGGGCACCTCGGGAGCGCGCTCGAGCTCGTCGGTCCACGCCGAGATCCGCGCGATGTCGCGCTCGTCGAAGAGCGCGGGGACCACCACGAACCCGTCGCGCTCGAAGACGGCTCGCTGCTCGGAGGGCGTGGGGCCGGGCGCCAGAGCCGTTTGGGACCGCCGGGTCGAGCGTGCGTGTCGATCCTGCGTCATTTCGGTTACGCCCAGGATACTATAGGCTCCGACAACGCATGCACGAACCAGCGAGCCGGATGCACGGGGGCCTGGGGCCGAGCACGAAGTGACGGCGATCATCCTGGCCGCCGGCGTCGCCCGCCGGCTGGCCCCTCTGACGGACCACACGCAAAAGTCGCTCTTGCCGGTCGGGGGCCGGGCGATCCTGGCGCGCATGCTCGACGCGCTCCACGCGGCGGGCGTGCGCCGCGTCGTGATCGTCGTCGGCCACTGCGCCGATCAGGTGCGCGCCGTCGCGGCGGCGGCGCCCGCCGGCATGACGGTCGAGTGCATCGACAACCCGGCCTACCAGAGGGGCTCGTCGCTCTCCCTCTACTGCGCGCGCGACGTCATCGCGCGCGAGCCCACGCTCATCATGGACGCCGACGTGGTCTTCCCGCGGGAGTTCCTGCGGCGGCTCGTCGGCTCGCCGGCGGCGCAGGCGTTCCTGATCGACGAGGGCTTCGCCGACACCGGCGAAGAAGTGAAGATCTACGTGCAGGGCGGACGCGTCATCGCGCTCGGCAAGAAGGTGGTGCCCGGCGCGTGGGACCGCATCGGCGAGGGCATCGGCTTCTTCAAGTGCGGGCGGGAGGCCGGCCGCGAGCTGATCGGCCTGCTCGAGCAGGTCATCGAGGACAGCCAGGGCGGCTGCGAGTACGAGGACGCGCTGCATCTCTTGGTGAGCCGGCAGCGGGTCGAGGCCGTCGGCGTGACCGGGCTGCCGTGGACCGAGGTCGACTTCGCGGAGGATCTTCGCCGGGCACAGTCCGTGGTGTTCCCGGCGATCGCCGAGCTGGAGGGTGGCACATGAGCGCGCGTGGAATCCGAGCTGTCCGAGAGCACCTGGCGAAGCTTCCGCCGTCGAGCTCGCTCACCCTGGCGGAGCGCCGCGCCCAGTACGATCGCGCCGAGCGCGTCTTCCCGACCCCCGCCGACGTGACGGTCGAGGCCACGCAGGCCCCGGACCGAACCGCCGAGTGGCTCACGCCGCCCGCCGCCAGGGCCGACGCGGTGGTGCTCTACTTCCACGGCGGGGGCTACGCGATCGGCTCGCCGCGCTCGCACCGCCATCTCGCGGCCGCGATCGCGCGCGCGGCCGGTACGCGGGCGCTCCTCCTCGACTACCGCCTGGCGCCAGAGCACCCCTTCCCGGCCGCGCTGGAGGACGCCGTCGCCGCCTACGAGTGGC
>JACXTT010006147.1_pt1 | contig 17225 bp, 18 predicted proteins | sample 9270951 | NCBI WGS metagenome assembly JACXTT01 (sample SAMN15532306, study PRJNA645909) | rock metagenome | isolation source: weathered quartz diorite | place: Puerto Rico | collected 2017-06-21 | reverse complement strand
ACGGGAGGCAGGTGTCCGGATAGGACGAATCCCTGGTCTCCGAACGTGATGGCGTTGAAGTAGAGGGTGGAGAGATAGAAGGCTTGCGCGAACATCCAGGTCAAGATGAGAAACGATACCCCGCTGGTCCGCAATGCCAGCACCCCGGTCATGATGGCGAGCGCGACGCTGGCGGCGACGCCGAGAACCATCGCCTGCGGTGCGCCTACGCCCAGGTAGAGGAGGGGGAGTCCGCTGCCGTACATGCCGGCCGCGAAGAACATCGCGTGTCCCAGGCTCATCAACCCGGCGTATCCGAGGAGGATATTGTAGCCGACGGCGTACGCGGCCAGCACCATGATGCGGGCGAGCAAGCTGTGGTGAAATGGCGGCACGACGAATTGCGCCGCCGCGAGCGCGACCACGACCGATGCGTGGATCGCCAGGACCGGGTGCGTTCGACGGCTGTTCATGCGGAGTCGGCGCCAAACAGCCCGTCGGGCCGGAACACCAGGACGAACGCCACGAGCAGCGTGGACACGATCCGAGCGAGCGTCGGTGAAAAGAATACCGAGACGAGGCCATCGCTGAGACCGATCAGGAACGCCGCGGCGAGCGTGCCGCGGAGATTGCCGAGTCCCCCCACGATGACGACGGCGAAGGATGCCAGCAGCGCATCGAGTCCCATCAGGTAGTGCGCCGGCTGGATCGGCGTGACGAGGGCCCCGGCGATCCCGGCGAGCGCGGCGCCGAGCGCGAACGCCGCGGCGTAGACGCGGTGGATGGGCACCCCGAACGCCTGGGCCATCTCCGGATCCTGCTGCGTCGCGCGCATGTACAGACCCAGCCTTGTTCCGGAGACGAGGCGCCAGACTAGCCATAGCAGCACGGCGGCCACGCCCGCCACGGCGAGCTTGTACGCTGAATAGCCGAACCACGGAAAATCGATGCGGGAGTAGAACGGCGCCGTCACGGTCCGCGCGTACGGACCGTACAGGCCGAGGACCGCCTGCTGGAGGATGTACAGGAGGCCAACCGTCGCCACGATCGTCGCGTGCGGCTCGTAACGTACCGGGCGCAGCAAGACCCGATTCGCCAGGACGGCGACGCCGCCGGCCGCTGCCGGGGCCGCCAGCAGCGCGAGCCCGAAGCTCGACGTCGCCGATGAGACTGACCACGCCACGACCGCGCCCAGCATGAAAAACTCGCCGTGGGCGACGTTCACGATCCGCATCACCCCGAAGATGAGGGAGAGCCCGAGCGCGGTCAGGGCGAGCAGGCAGCCCGTCACGACGCCCTCGAGGAGGGCCAGCACCAACCGGCCTTCGAGCGTCATCGGGACACGGACGCGCGGCGCGCAGGGCGCCTGCCGGCGTCGCGGTGGAACGTCCCCGGCATCACGCGCGGCAGGCCGCTACAGTGGTTGCTTGGTGTAGTCGGCCTCCGGCGGGTAGAGCGAGTCGTCGATCTTGGTCGTGTGCACGACCTTGAGCTTTCGGGCTTCCACCCGAGAGATGAACTGTTGCCCGAAAGCTTGGTGGATCTGCCCCACGAACTTCTTCGGTCCCTGGGGATGCCCGATGCCTTCGCTGAATCCCTTGAAGCGTTCCAGCGTTTCGATGAAGGCTCTGTAGTCCTTGGGGCCTGCCCGCTTGTAGCCGCTCTGTTCGACCGTCTGCTTGATCACGAACAGCGTTTCCCAGACGCCGAACATGTGCGAGTAGGTGGAGACATCCTTGGGATCCTTGAGGCTGGTCCCCGAGGCATTGACGCCCGCACGCTGGCGATAGACCCGCTCGAAGGACGTGTTGTAGCCTCCCGCGTACCGCGGAAACGCCTCCCAGAAATACGTCCCCTCGAGGAACTCCAAACCCGGGCTGGCCAGGTCCACGCCTTCCAGGGAGTCGATGAATCCGAACACCTGAGGCCTCTTGGAGCCGAAGTGTTCTCCCAGTTCCTTCACAAAGGTCAGCACGCCGGGACCGACCATGACGTGGTACAGGACCTCGGTGTCGGCGGGGATGCGGGAGAAGTACTTGGTGAACGAGGTCTCGGTCGGGGGGATGGCGATCTGCGCCTGAACCGTCGCGCCCAGCCGGCCCGCCGCCCGCCCGAAGAAGTCCCGGTGATCGTAGCCGAAGGCGTAGTCGGGGTAGATCATCGTGATCTTCTTCCCCAGGTTGCCGGTGATCCAGGACGAGATCGCGGTGAGCTGCGCGCGGACATCCGTGATGCCCGGCTGGAAACAGTACCGGTTCATCTTCCCGGAGGCCACGTGGTACCCTTCGCTGACCACCAGGTAGGGGATCTTGAGCTCGCCCGCCCGCGGAGCGGACGCGATCACCACATTCGAGAACAGCGTCCCAAAGATCAAATCGACCTTGTCGTCGGAGGCCAGCTTCTCGACCGCGATGGCGCCCCTCGCCGGATCTGTCCCATCGTCCTGCGCCACGAGCACGAGCTGCCTGCCGGCGATGCCGCCTCGTTCGTTGATGTAGGCCGCAGCCGCGGCGGCGGTTCGCTCCCACCAACGGCCGTACACCGCGCCGATACCGGTTCGATGGACTTGAAATCCGACGCGAAGCGGGGGCGCGGCCTTCGGCGCCGCGTAGGCGACGGGGCGGAGTGTCGACTGGAGGGACGCGATGCCGGCAATTCGGGCGGCGCCCGCGCCGGTCAGGATCCCGGCCGCCTTGAGCACCTGGCGTCTGGAGATGACGTTCCCAGCCATCGCGTTCCTCCCACTCTGACTGTTCAGCGGTCGACGGGCGATGGCTTCGACGTGACCGAAAGCCCGACCTCTCCCCGTGCTGCGCCGGCGCGAACGTCACGCGGTTCGCCGGGGAGGAACGCTACGCGGTCCCGCGAACACCTGTCGAGTGGAATGCGCTCGCGGCTGGGCGGGGAACGGTGTCCGATCTTGGATCAAGTTGGGCATTGACATACGGAACCGGCCGCTTCGCGCTGCCGCGCCGATATCACGATCGGGAGGATCCACAATGCGCAGATTCGCTCCTCTGATGGCCGCCCTTGTGCTCGCCGTCACCGCGTTCGCAGGTGCCGCATCAGCTCAGACCTCCCAACTGCCGGTTACGCCGCAACCCTACCCCTCGGCGGCCCCCGCGCCCGCCCTCTACATCGGGCCCGAGGTGCCGCATCCGACGGGTGGGCAGTTCCCGTGGGTGGTCAACCTGAAGCCCTACACTCCGGACACGAACGATATGTCGCTCGAGGGGTACTTGCGGCAACTCGTGTTCTGGCAGACGGGTAAGTGGATCACCCTCACCGACGCGGCGCGGGTAGTGCAGCAGCAGCGAGCGAAGTAGCAGCCGGGAGTCGGCCCGCACAGCGACACCCTTCGGCAACTCTCGAGACGTTTGGCGCACGTTCCTTTCCTCGTAGCCACCTCGGAAGATACACGCCCCGTCCGGCGGGGATCTCTCGGCGGGAACCTTTTGCCCAAGAGCCGCGCTATGGAGGCAACACCATCCGCAAGGGAGGTCGATGGCATGATCACACGCAAGGACTTTCTCGCAACGGCTGCAGGGATGGCGGCGGCGCTCGCCGCTTCGACAGGCGCTCTCGCGGCGTCGAGCACGTCCACAACCCAGACGCCGTCACGGGGCGAGCTCGGCAGCGCCTGGAACGTCAAGCGGGTTCGCGCACAGCTCGAGCGCTTGATCGACCAGTTGCAGCAGGACCAGCACGATTTCGGCGGATACCGCGTGAGGGCGATCGCGGCGATGCAGCAGGCGCGGGCCGATCTGGACCAGGCCCTGCAGTGGGACGCAACGCACCCTCACTGACACGCCATCATCGATGTTCGGGGCCGCGGAGCCGTTCGCCGCGGCCCCCGTTCTTGCCCGGTTTAGCCGCGGCCGGCAACTCCGGCCGCCGTGCCCGGCGCATGCGCCGTCTACCGATTTTCCCCGGGCTCCTTGACCGGAGCCGGTGTGATGGTGACACACGTATTGTAGGCTCCCAGGACCTGCCCGGCGGCGTTCACCCGAGGGTCGTTCCCCGTGAACCACTGCCGGAGCGCCGCGCCGGCCAGCTGCAGCAACGTCGGAAACGGCTGCGTTTGAACGCACCGCTCCACGCTGGGGGTGATCACACCGGGATTGCCGTACGCTGCGGCGGAGGCGTCGGCGATGCCGGCGGCGTACCCCGCTTGGAAGCCCCGGCTGTACGGATCCGTGTTGGCAAAGTACTGCCGCAGTTGATCGCGGGTGATGACCTCCGCGGATGCCGCCACGCCCGCCCCCAGCACGACCAGGCAGATCAGGATCGCGATGCGGCGCATCGTGCTCACCTCCTCCGTGTACCAGTAGGTACGAAGGGACTCCGACGCCGTGTTCCGAAGACCTGCACCGGAGGCGGTCGGAGATGTCGAGCGCCCAGGTATTCAAGAAAAACCCGCTGTTTGCCCAGCTCTCCTCGGGCCAGATCGAGCAGTTGACCACCCGGGGAAGGCCCCGCCGCTACCGGCGAAACCAGGTGGTCTTCAACGAGGGTGATCCGGGCACGGCCCTCTACATGATCGTGACCGGCCGGGTCAAGATGTCCCAGAGCTCTCCCGATGGGAAGGAGCGGACCCTCGTCCTGCTGTCGCCCGGGGATGTCTTTGGCGAGATGGCGCTGTTGGACGAGCAGGCGCGATCCGCCGACGCCGTGGTGGTGGAGGACGCGGAGCTGTTGGTCGTACCGCGGAAAGAGTTTCTTGGCTTCATCATGGCGCAACCCCAGGCGGCGATGAGCCTGCTCGTGGTGCTGAGCCAGCGGCTCCGGCATACGAATCTCCTCGTGCACGACGCCGCCTTCTTCGACGTGCGGGGGCGGCTGGCGCGGGTTCTGCTCGATCTGGCCAGCGCCGACGGCGAGACGGAGGCGGGCGGCGCCCTGGTCTGCCCGCGGCTGACCCAGTCCGAGCTGGCCAGCATGGTGGGGGTCACCCGCGAAAGCGTGAACAAGTGGCTCCGGCACTACGAGCGCGACGGGTTGATCACGCGGCGGCGTGGCCGCCTGGTAATCCTCGATCCGCTGCGTCTGGGGGCAGACATCGCGTGAGGCGGTGATCCAGGCCGCGAGGGCTACCCGACGGTCTACTACGGACGCGTGAGCGAATACGAGCGATGCCGCAGGCCCGTCGGCGGATACCACTCCTCGTGCGTGAAGCGGAATCCGAGTTTCTCCAGGACGCGCTGCGACGGCGCGTTCGCGGGGTGATGGCCGGCGAACAACGACGCGGCGCGAAGCGTATCAAACGCAAACGCGATGATGGCCTGCCCGACCTCAACGGCCAAGCCCTGTCCCCAGTATTCCGGCCGTAGGTGGAAGCCGAGCTCATAAATCCTGTGGTCGAGGTCATACGGCCGTAAGCCCCCGCACCCCGCGTGCTCGCCGCTCCGCAGCAGGAAGCACGGCCAGTACTGGACCCCGTGGGCGCGCATCGTCGCGATCTCGTCCTCGAGCCGCTGCTGGATCTGCTCGCACGAAAATGGGCCGCCGATGAATCGCGTCACGCGCGCGTCGCCCCACAGCGCCAGAGCCAGCGGCAGGTCTTCCGGGGACCAGCACCTGAACCCGACGCGCGCCGAAGTCAGGAAATATGGTGGTCCATCGATCACGGCCGGTCCGTTCCAATCAACCGAGATAGGCCCGCCGCACCGCCTCGTCCCCCAGGAGACGGTCCGCCGGCCCGTCCATCGCGATCCGTCCGGTCTCGAGCACGTACCCCCAGTGTGCGACCTCCAGGGCCAGGTGCGCATTTTGTTCGACCAGGAGCATCGGAACGCCTCGGGCGTTGAGCTCGCCGACGATGCCGAAGATGCGCTCCACGATGATGGGCGCAAGCCCGAGTGACGGTTCGTCCAGCATCAGCAGGCGAGGCCGCGACATCAATCCCCGGGCGATGGCCAGCATCTGCTGCTCTCCGCCGGAGAGGGTGCCCGCCACCTGCGCGGCGCGCTCCCGAAGCTGCGGGAACCGGTCCAGCATGGCCGCGAGATCCTGCCCCACCTCGCGGTCCCGGCGAGGATAGGCGCCGGCACGCAGGTTCTCGAGCACCGTCATCCGGGTCAGCACCTGCCTGCCCTCGGGCACGTGCGCGATGCCCGCCGCGACGACCCGCTCGGGACGGGCCCCGCCGATCGCGCCGCCCCGCAGACGGATCTGGCCGGCGCGGGGGCGCAGCAGGCCCGACACGGTCCGCAGCAGCGTCGTTTTTCCGGCGCCGTTCGCGCCGATCAGGGTGACGATCTGTCCGTCGTGGACGCGGAGGGACAGGCGATGCAGAACTTCTACCTGGCCATAGCCGCTGCTCACTTCCTCGATCGAGAGGACGGGCTCGCCGCCGGGACTGGGGCGACTTGCCGTCACCCTGCCGGTTTGACCGCCGAGGTATGCCTCGATCACGGCGGGGTCGTTCCGCACCTCCTGCGGCGTGCCTTGGGCGATCTTCCGCCCAAAGTTCAGGACCGCGATCCGATCGCACACTCCCATCACGACTTTCATGTCATGCTCGATCAGCAGGATCCCCAGGCCCAGGTCCCGCCGCAGCCGCCGAATCAGGGCCATCAGGGCCTGGGTCTCGGCGGGGTTCATACCGGCCGCCGGCTCGTCGAGCAGCAGCAGGCGCGGCTCGGCGGCAATGGCGCGGGCGATCTCCAACCGCCGCTGGTCCCCATACGACAACTCGCGGGCGGGCGTGTCGGCGCGCGGCCCCAGGCCGACCAGATCCAGGAGCTGCCCGGCACGCGTCCGCACCCGTGCCTCCTCGGCCCGGTAGCCGCGACTGGCCAGCACGGCTTCCAGCAACGTCGCGCGGGTGCGAACGTGCTGGCCGATGCAAACGTTGTCGAGCGCCGACATCGGGCGGAACAGGCGGATGTTTTGAAAGGTGCGGGTGATACCCAGGGCCGCGATGCGGTCGGGGCTGCGGCGGGTGATGTCGGAGCCTCGAAACCGGACGCGGCCCTTGGTGGGGAGCAGGAATCCCGTGATGATGTTGAACAGCGTGGTCTTCCCGGCGCCGTTCGGCCCGATCAGGCCAAAGATCTCGCCCTCCCCAACCGTAAAGGAGACCTGATCGGCGGCGACGACCCCGCCGAACGCGCGGGAGACGCCGTCACACTCGAGCACGGCGCCACCTCCAGAGACTCGGGCTGAGAATGCCTTGAGGCAGATAGATCGTGACCAGGACGAGGATCGCGCCGTTGAGGAGGAGACGGTACTCCCGGAGGAACCGCAGCGCTTCCGGAAGGATGGTCAGCGCCATGCCGCCGACGATGGGGCCGAGAAATGTCCCGGTGCCGCCGAAGACGGCATAGGTCAAGATGTTTACGGCCTCGGCGAAGCTCGCCTGCGCGGGGTTGATGATGTACGTGAAGTGGACGGAGAGTCCGCCGGCGAGGCCGGAGACGAACCCAGCGATCGAGAAGGCGAGCACTTTATAGTAGGTCACCCGGACGCCCATGGCCTGGGCCGCGGTCTCATCCTCGCGGATGGCCGCAAATGCGCGTCCGACCCGCGACCGCTCGAGGCGAGCGAAGAAGAACGCGGCCGCGGCAAGCACCCCGTAGACGTGCCAGAACGTGGCCAGCGGGGGGATGCCGACCAGGCCGAGCGCGCCCCCGGTGATCTTGAGGTTGAGGGCGGCGACGCGGACGACTTCGCCGAAGGCGAGCGTGGCGATGGCGAGATAGATGCCGCGGAGCCGCAGGGAGGGGATCCCGATGATGATCGCCACGGTGGTGGCGAGAAGGGATCCGGCCAGCAGGGCGACCCACAGAGGCGCGTGGTGATCGCGGGTCAAGATCGCGGCGGTGTACCCACCGATCGTCGCGAGTGCGGCGTTGCCGAGCGAAAGCTGGCCGGCCATCAGCGTGACGTAGATCGATAGCGCGAGCAGCGCCGCCACGCCGGAGAAGAGAATCAACGAAGAGTAGGCGGTATAGATGGAGAGAATCGCCGTCATCGCGCCACCGGTGCGGCCGTGCCGGCCCGGCGCGCGGGCCGGCGCTCAGGCTTCACGGCCTCGGCTCTGGCCGAGCAGGCCGGTCGGCCGGACGATCAGCACCAGGAAGAGCAGTCCAAATGCCACGCCGTCCCGATAGCTGCTGTTCAGGTACTGGACGATCATGATCTCCCCGATGCCCATGATGAGCCCGCCGAGCACGGCGCCCGTGACATCCCCCATGCCGCCCAGGATGATCGCGGCGAGGCCCTTGAGGCCGTAGGTATTGCCCATAAACGGCGACACGCTGCCTTGCAGCAGCATGCCCACGAGCACCCCGGCCACGCCGCCAAGCGCCGAGCTGAGGAAGAACGTGAACATCACCACCCGGTCGAACGGCATCCCGAGCAGGCTCGCCGTGCCTGGGTTCTCCGCGACCGCGCGGATCGCCACCCCGACCTTGGTCCGCGTCAGGAGCAGCCGCAGGCCGATGAGGAGGACGACCGTGGTGGTCAGCGTGACGATCTGCAGCAGGCTGACGGTGAGCCCGGCGCCGTTGAAGAACCGAAGGGGCACCGTGCCGGGAGGATAGCTCAGCGGTTCCGCCCCCCACAGGATCTGCGCCAGGTTGACGAGGATCAGCGCTACGCCGATGGACGTGATGAGCGACGAAAGACGGCTCGCCTGGCGGAGGCGCAGCGGCCGAAACGCCACGTAGTCGATGGCAATGCCGAGCAGGCCGGCGCCCGCGGATGCGCCGAGCAGGGCGGGGATGAGGCCGAGGTGTGCCTGGGTCAGCAGCGTGTACGCCAGCAATGCGCCGACGGCGAGGACCGCGGAATGGGCGAGGTTGATGATCTCCAGGACGCCGAAAATCAGGGTGAAGCCCAGCGCGAACAGCGCGTAGACGGAGCCGAGCGAGATGCCGTTGATGAGCTGCTGAAGGAAGACGGTCATGGAGCGGCGGGGCGGGGCGCCGCGCGCCTCCCGGCCCGCCACCGTCGGCGTTACTTCGGAGGGGTCAGCTCGATGAACCGTCCCCCGCGCACCACGGCCACGTATGTCCGGGGCTGATCCACGTCGCGGCCGGCGGTGAAGCCGATGCGACCGAGCGGGGTTTCGATGTTCTTGATCGTTTTCAGCGCGTCGGTGATGCGGCTACGCTGCACCTTGATGTCCTCGCTGCCAGTCAGGTTGGCGCGGTTGATCGCCTCGGCCACGACCTGCGCGCCGGCGTAGGCCTGCGCCGCAAACTGGTTTGGCTCACGCTTATACGTGTCCCGGTACGAGCCGTAGAATTTCAGATTCACGGCGGTGGGGGCGCTGGGCACCCAGGCGGTGCCCACGATCAATCCCTCCGCAGCCGCTCCCGCCCGCGTGATGATGTTCGTGTCGTTGAACCCGTTGCCACCAATGAAGGTCGCGGTGATGCCGAGGTTGCGCGCCTGGATCAGGAGGAGCGTGCCTTCCCGTGCCAGGGCGCTGACGACGATGGCCTGCGGGTTGGCGGCTTTGGCCTTCGTCAGCTGGGCGGAGAAGTCGCTGTCGCCCCGGCCGAAGGTGATCGTATCGGCGATCTGGACGCCGTTCTTCTGCAGCTCCTCGGTGAACGTGCGGTAGCCCGAGACGGTAAAGTCATCCGCGTTGTCATAGAGCACCACCACGCGTTGCAGGTTGAGCACCTTCTTCGCGACGGCGATCGACTTCGGGATCTGAACCGCTTCGGGCGCCGAGACTCGAAAGACCGTGGGCCCGATCTCGGGAATGCCTTTGGCCGTGTTGCTCACACCCACCACGGGCACCCCGGCCTGCACCGCCAGCGGGTCGGCGCCGAATGCCTGCGCGCTCAGCACCGGGCCCAGGATCGCGGCCACCTGATCCCGCTGGATGAACTTTTGGAAGACGTTGATCGCGCCGTCCCGGGTTCCGCCCGTATCCTCCAGGATGGGGTCGACTTTGACCGCTCCCCGGTCATTGATCTGCTTGAACGCCAGCTGGAAGCCGTTCCGGATCGGCTCGCCGTACACGGAGATATCGCCGGTGATCCCCACCGCCAGCCCGACCTTGATCGGCTGCGCCTGTGCGGCCCACGCGGCGGGGGCCACGATCGCCACCGCGACCACGAGAACCAGCAGCTTCTTCAGCATCGTGTGCACCGCCCCCGGGTTTTTCGGGGAGGATACGACGGCCGGGGGGTGTTTCCTTTGCGCCGCCGGTCGCGGGTCAGGTGAGGCGGAACACCGCCTCCCGCCGTTGCAGGGCCGCCACGGCGCTGAGCCCGGCGAGGCGGGACGTGCGCGGGCTGCCCGGATCCATGACATTCTCGAATCGCAGCACGAACGCGCCGAAGCGTCCCTCGGCGCGGATCTCGTGCAGGGAGCGTGGAACCGACGGGTCCGCGACGATCTCCACCTGTGTCCGGTCGAATCCGATGCCGGCTAAGCTCACCGCGGCGGCGATATTGATGTTTTGAGGAAAGTGCCGCGCCGCCTCGCGGGCGGGACCACGATAGACCACGAGCGGTTCGGAGAGCGCCTCGCGCAAGAGACCTCGTTCCACCACGTATGGAGCAGTCTTGAGTCCCTCCGGAGCCTTGGTCGTGCGGTGCGTCACGCGTTCCAGGTCGCCCAGGGCCCGCGCGGCGGCGAGGGCGTCGAGGCCTCCGATCCCGCCCGACGGAAGCCAGACCGTCGCCCCCCGCCGTGCCGCCGCTTGCTCGATCGGCGCACGAATCGCTTCGTCGGCCAGCGCGCCGATGCTCATGAGGATGAGATCCACGCCGGCGTCGGCGATGCTGGACGCGTACGATCGAACGGCGTCGTGTCCCGCCGCCTCGACGACGACGGCCGGGCGAGACGCGAGCAGTCCCGCGAGACCATACGTCACCGCGCCACCGGCACGCGGGACGCGTTCCTCGATCTCGGGATGGCGGGAGCGCGCCAGGACCGCGACGCGATCATATGGAACGCGCCGCTGCTCCAGCGCTTCGAGCACGAGTCCGCCGATCGCGCCGGTGCCGATCAGGCCCAGGGTCCGCTGCTCGCCGGTCACCGGCTTCGCTCCCGGCTGTCGTGCGTCCCCGCCGTGAGCCTGGACGCGGGTGCGCCGCCGGCGAGGGGCCGCTGCAACTTGTCCCCGGAGGCCGGCGTCTCGCCTCCCGCCTCATTGCGTGTCGGGCGGATGAACTGGCCGTCGCCGGGCCGCGCCCGCACCTCGCCGGCCTCGAACGCGACGCGGCCTCGGACGATCGTATGGGTGACGCGCCCTTGGATCTCGAGCCCTTCAAACGGCGACCATCCGGCGGCGCTGTGCAGATCTGCCCCCCGCACCGTCCAGGTGGCATTCGGGTCGAGTACAGCGAGATCCGCATCTGCGCCGGGCAGAAGCCATCCTTTGCGTGGCTGGGGCCCAAATTTGGTCGCCGGAGGCTCGGCGAGCAGGGCCGCCAGGTCCAGGATCGAGATCCGTCCGGCCCCCACCCCGAAGTGATAAAGCAACGGCAGGAGCGTTTCCACACCCGGAGCGCCCGAGGCGTTCTTGAAGATATCCGGGTCGCGCTTGCTCGAGGTGCGCCAGGGCGCGTGGTCCGACGTCACCTGGTCGATCCGGCCCCGCGCCAGGTATCGCCACAGCGCCTCGACGTGGTCGGGGCTTCGAAGCGGGGGGTTGATCTTCGCAAACGCGCCCAGGCGTGCGGCGGCCGTCTCGTCGAGCACGAGGTATTGGATGCACGTCTCGATGGTGGCGCGCACACCGTCCTGCCGGTAGCGCTCGACGAGGTCCACCGAGCGCGGGACGCTCGCGTGTACGATGTGCACGTGAACCCCAGTCCCGTGGGCCAGCTCGAGCACCCGGCCCACCGCCTCGGTCTCCGACACGGGCGGCCTGGAGCGCCCGTGCGCCATGGGATCGGTCCGGCCCGCGGCGCGTTCCTGCGCGACGCCCCGGTCGGCGATATCCTGATTCTCGCAGTGCACCGCCACCGGGAGGTCGACCGCAGCGATCCGGCGGAACGCGGCGAGCAGCTCCCCATCTGAGATCCGAGGGAACCGGATCGGGTGCGCCTCGTAGGTGGCCACTTTGAACGCGCACGCGCCCGCGGCGGCGATCCGTTCGATCTCGTCGAGCCCCCCTTCTTTGCGGATCGTCCCGTAGAGCGCCACGTCCGCCACGGCCTGGGCCTGGACATCCTCGATCTTCTTCTCGAACGTGCCGAGGTCTGGAACCGCGGCCGGCATGTCGTACGGCATGTCCACGACCGTCGTCACGCCGCCCGCCACCGCGGACTCGGTGCAGCGGGTGATGCCCTCGGCGGGCTCGCTGCGCGTGTGAACGTGCGTGTCGACCACGCCGGGGAGGACGTAGCTGGCGCCCGCGTGGACGGTCCGTCGGGCCGGCGGCGGCGACTCCCCGACCTCACCAACGGCCGCGATGCGTCCTCCGCGGATGCCAACGTAGCCGCGGTCGAGCACGGCGGCCGGCAGCACGACCCGGCCGCTCACGACGAGGTCATACTCCCGGGTCTCCGCCATGCCGGCCTTCACTTCGCTCGAGCCGCGGTGGACGGGCCGTCTTCGCACGCCGCGTTCGTGTACCCGGAGCGGAACGCGCGCACCGTCTGGTGTTCGGGATCGTACGCGTGCCGCCATGTGCATCCAATATCGCTGGCGAGGAGATGCAGCGAGACCGACGGGGTGGCGGACGTCGTGCGCACCCGGTGAATATCATTGTCGGGCGGGACGAGATCGTAGAAGTCGCCTACCCGGAGCTGACGCACCTCTGTCGGTTCGAGCTGGCTGTGTCCTTCGCCGTGGCTTCCGACGAGGCGATAGATCGTCTCCTCCTGCGTGCCCTCGTAGAGCCCGACCAGCCCCCACGCCAGGTGGTCGTGCACCGGGGTCGACGATCCGGGCGGCACGACCAGGCTGAAGAACGTCAACGAGCGGTCCCCGGAGCGGTAAAGGAGCCACTGTCCGATGCCGCCCCCCATGCCGCCGCTTTCGCACGGCGCCCGGAATCGCTCGGGAAGCCAGAGGTTGTCCTTGAGGAGGCCCGAAAACACCGGCCGGAGTCCGTCCAGTGCGGCCGCCGGGGACGCCGCGTCGCGCACCAGCGGGGTGATCTCCTGGATGAACCGTCGAAGCGTCGCGTTCTCTACGAGGTATTCGTCTTCGAGGGGCATCGATTCCACGGACATGAGTACCCTCCACATGGATCGCGTTGACGGCGGGGCGGCGTAGTCCCTTTCAACAGGGGCAAGCGTTCCCACGGCCGCCGGTCTCATGATAGCACCCGCGGCGATCAAATTGAGACCGCCTTGGCCTCCTGCTGAGCGACACGGAGGTCCGACGCGAGGACGTGCGCGGCCGCGCGGGCGCGTTGGGTGCTGGCGTAGCGCAAGTACGATGGGAGGGCGACTGCCAACACCATGCCCGGGATGGAGAGGACAATCACCCGCGCCGGGTTTGGGCTAACCTGCCTGCGCGTCGGTCAATGCACCGGCAGCGATAGATGCGACGAAGCGGCGATCGTTGGTAGGGGACAATCGAACCACGAGCGAACAAGCGATTCCACGCGACGTGCCGGAGTGCTTCCTGCTGTTGCCTCGTCGACTGCGACTTCGGCCGCTGCGGGTAGGAACGAGGAGGTGACTACGTGGAGCCGCTGCTGGCCGGACGTGTGGCGTTGGTCACGGGCGCCGGGTCGGGCATCGGACGGGCCGTCGCGCTTCGGTTCGCGCGAGAGGGCGCGGACGTGGGTGTGCTGGACATGAACGAGGCGACCGCGGAGGAGACGACCGCCGCGGTGGAGGCGCTCGGCCGCCGCGCGGCTGCGCTGCGTGCGGACGTGAGCCGGGTTGATGACGTGGAGTCGGCCGTGAGCCGCGCGGAGTCGAGGCTCGGAGCGATCGACGTGCTCGTGAACAACGCCGGGATAACGCGAGACAAAACGATTCAGAACCTGAGCGAGGCCGACTGGGACCTGGTGCTCAACGTCCATCTCAAGGGCACGTTTCTCTGCACCAAGGTGGTGGGCCGCCGCCTGCGTGAGCGCGGCCGGGGCGGAGCGATCGTCAATATCTCGTCGATCTCCGCGAAGATCGGCAACTTTGGCCAGGCGAACTACGCGTCGGCGAAGGCCGGGATCGTCGCGCTCACAAAGGTCACGGCGCGCGAGTACGCCCGGTATGGCGTGCGGGCGAATGCGATCCAGCCTGGCATGATCGACACGTCGATGACGAGGGTGCTCGGCGAGGAGCGCCTCGCTTTGAGCGTCGCCGAGACCCCGCTGGGCCGGTTGGGGAAGCCCGAGGAGGTCGCGGCCGTCGCCCTCTTCCTGGCCAGCGACCTCGCCAGTTACGTGACGGGTGCGGTGATCGAGGTGACCGGCGGCAGGTCGTTGTGATGCCGCGATACGCCTTTGATTTTTCTTCAAGGTTGTGGCATACTGAAGCGGCATCAGCAGGCTGCAAAGTCGGTTGGTAGCATGGCAAGGCAAAGAGGTGGAAGGTATGGCAGTTGGTACCGTGAAGTGGTTCAGCGCGGAGAAAGGGTACGGATTCATTACACCGGAGGAGGGTAGCAAGGATCTGTTCGTGCACTACAGCGCGATTCAGGGCGACGGCTACAAGACACTCAACGAGGGTGACAAGGTGGAGTACGAGGAGACCGCCGGCCGGAAGGGTCCGCAGGCCTCCAACGTCCGCGTGCTGCGTTAGCGCGCACGGTGTCGTGAGAGCGAGGGGATGGCGCGATGAGCCATCCCCTCCCGATTTCTAGTGGGGGTAAGCAGGAAGACATGGCTGGGGGAAGCGTGATGCCGCACGAGACCTACGCGACGAAGTTCGGCCTTCGACCGATCGCCTACGGCCGGCGAGGCATGGTGACCACCGCCAACCCTTTGGCGACGCTCGCCGGCGTCCGTATGCTCGCGCACGGCGGCAATGCGGTGGACGCGGCGATCGCGGCCGCGGCGGCGATTGGGGTCACGGAACCGTACATGTCGGGACTGGCCGGCTGTGGCACGCTGATGCTCACCCCCCCGGGAGGCGAACCCCGGGCGCTGGTCTTCCTCGGCCGTGCCCCGGAGGGTGCGACTCCCGACCGGTTCCGCGGTGGACATCCCGATACCGGGTACCTCTCGCCTGCGGTCCCCGGTAACCTGGCCGGATGGGCTCGAGTCCTCGCCGACTACGGGACGCTCTCCCTCGGCCATGTGCTGGAGCCGGCGATCGAGCTGGCCGAGCGGGGGATTCCGTTTACCGTCTTCGACCATGCGATGTTTTCTGAGAGCGGCCGCCGCCTGACGCCGGAGGGCGCCGCCACGTACCTGCACGACGGCCACGTCCCGGAGGTGGGCGCCGTTCTTGTTCAGCCGGACCTCGCCAGGACGCTCCGCCGCATCGCCGCCGAGGGGATCGAGTACCTCTACGGCGGCCCCCTCGGCGAGGCGATTGACCGGTTGATGGGGGAGCGCGGCGGGCTGCTGACGCTCTCGGCGTTGCGAGACTATCCTGCGGGCCTCCGGTGGTCTACGCCGATTCAGACAGCGTACCGGGGCGTGACCGTGTACGCGCCTCCGCCGCCGACGAGCGCGGTGCAGGCCTTGGAAACGCTCAACGTGCTCGAGAGCTTCGACCTCGAAAAGACCGGGCACCTGAGTCCCGACCACCTGGCGATCGTGGCTGAAGCGGCGCGGGCCGCACGGCTCGACACCAACCGATGCGCAGGAGATCCGGCGTTCGTGACGGTGCCGGTGGACCGTTTGTTGTCCGCCGAGCACACGAGGGAGCTCCGCGCCGATGTGGAGTGGCGGCTCCGCGTGCCATCGACGGCCGCCGCCGGCGGAGATGGTGGGACGGGTGGCGGGGGTGCGGTCGCATCGACCACGCATCTCGCCGCGGTAGATGCCACTGGCCTGGCGATCAATATTACGCAAAGCCTGGGGCACGGATTTGGCTCCGGCGTGGTCGTTCCCGGGACCGGTGTGTGCCTCAACAACGCCATGCATTGGTTTTCCATGGAGCCCGGCCACCCGAACGTCGTCGCGCCGGGCAAGGTGCATGAGTGGCCGATCGCGCCGCTGCACCTCCACCGCAATGGTCGTTTCTGGGGGACGATCGGCACGCCCGGAGCGTACGGGATCCTGGTGACAACCGTGCAGGTGCTCGTGCACCTGATTGACTTCCATTTGAACCTGCAGGATGCGATCGCGGCGCCTCGATTCCGGTGGGTGGACGACGTCGGTGACCCCTTGCCGGCCAGGGTGCTGCGTGTGGAGTCCCGCGTGCCGGAGGCGACCCGCGGCGCGCTGGCGACGCGCGGGTATGAGATCGACCTGCTGGGGCCGTGGTCGATGCGGGTCGGCGGGGTGCATGGGACGCTCATGGATCATGACAGCGGTTGGATCGCAGGTGGCGCCGACCCGAGGCGGAACGGATACGCCATCGGGTGGTGACCGCGGCGAGGCAGAGCCGATGACCGGCGCTTCGGCCCCCTCACGGGCGGCGGTCTTGCTGCTGGACCCCCGCGATACCGCCGCCGTGGCGCTCGTCCCGCTTCACCCGGGAACCGCGATGGACGTCCGGCGCGGCGACGAGGTGGTTCACGTCGTGGCCGCCGGCCTCATCCCGTTCGGACACAAAATCGCCGTGGCGGCGATGGCGGCCGGCGACCCGGTCGTGAAATACGGCGAAGTCATCGGGTTCGCCACGGCAGCCATCCGGCCCGGCGAGCATGTGCACGTGCACAATGTGCGCAGCGACCGGGCGAAGGTAGACGATGGGTGAACTTGGGGTGCCAATCCGTGGATGGGCGCACCCGGTCGGCGCGGGCATCCGGCGCCATTTCCTCGTGATTCCGTCGGTCATCTGCGCCGCCCAGGCGGCGATGACCGCCGCCGAGGGCGCCCCCGGTGCGGTGGCGATCGAGCACCAGCACGGGTGCTCGCAACTCGGCGGTGATGCCCGATTGACGGCACAGGTGTTGACCGGCCTCGGCACGCATCCCAACGTCGCGGGCGCGCTGGTCGTGAGCCTCGGGTGCGAAACGGTCCAAGGCTCGGCACTGCATCGCTCAATCGTCGGCCGGGGGCAGCGCGCGGAGTTGGTCGGCATTCAGCAGTCAGGCGGCACGGGGGCGGCTATCGAGGCCGGCCGCGCCGCGTTGGACCGGCTCCGGCGCGCGGCGGCGGTCGATCCGGAGATCGATCTCGACTGGAGCAGCCTACGGGTTGGCATCGAAGGATCGTGGCTCGACCTTCCGCCCGCGCAGGCGCGCATCTTTCGGGACGT
>JACXTT010006146.1_pt1 | contig 17227 bp, 15 predicted proteins | sample 9270951 | NCBI WGS metagenome assembly JACXTT01 (sample SAMN15532306, study PRJNA645909) | rock metagenome | isolation source: weathered quartz diorite | place: Puerto Rico | collected 2017-06-21 | reverse complement strand
CACGTGATAGGCGGAGAAATATGAGCAATAACATCGTTGATTCCGCTGAATATACTTTCATACCTGTTTAGTAGGGGCAATAGAGCAAGGGAAAAAACCAAGGCTATACCCGCCGACGTTTTCCCGATAAATACCAATTGTTTGTCGGAGGCAGCCGGCCGGTAACGCTTATACATATCGTAACTTACCAGAGTAGAAATAGAGTTCAACGCGCCTGAAACTTGACTCATTAATCCGGATAAAAGCGCAGCAACCAAAACACCAACTAATCCCGAAGGTAAAAGTTGTGTTATCATTAACGTATAAATACCTTTTGAATTTATTGCACCCTTACTATCAACACCTAGGCTGCTTATGTCCAGATGTCCCGTTTTTGCTAAAGTGTAGGCAAACAAACCTGGTAATACGAAAATGAACACTGGCAAAATTTTTATAAAACCGCAAAATAGTGGCCCTAATCTTGCGTTATTTTCATCTTTAGCCCCGAGTACTCGTTGCACAATGGTTTGATCTGCACACCAATACCAGATGCCCAAAACAGGATACCCCAGGAATACGGCATACCATGGCATTCCGCTGCTGTCGCCATGCGGACGCAACATGGAAAGTTTGTTCGTTTCATTGTGACTTTTTAATACATTAAGCATCGGTTCCCAGCCACCCATCCTGTGAAAGGCCGCATAGCTAATGGTGATCGCTCCCGTCAGCAACACTACTGTTTGAATCGATTCCGTCACTACAACAGCCTTTAGCCCGCCAATAATTGTGTATATGGCCGTTATGATGCAGATTACGATCACACTGACGTACATATTAAGGCCGAATAAAGTCTTCAATACGATGCCCCCTGCCAACATGGAGAAAGCGATATGAATAATGATAGCTGAAACAACGGAAATCACCGCCAGCCAGTCGCGGCTTGAGCGGTCATATCGTTTTTCCAAAAAATCGGGCAGAGTGGCAATACTAGATTTTATGTAAAATGGGACAAAGAATAATGCCAGCAAAATGAGTGTAAAAGCCGCCATCCATTCAAAATTCCCATTAAGCAACCCGCTGTCAAAGCCGCTTTGCGCAAGGCTCACCAGGTGCACGGTAGAGATATTTGTAGCAAAAAGGGCCAGTCCAATTGCAGGCCATTTCAAACTTTTGCCAGCCAGAAAATACTCACCCGCGGCATTTACCTTGCTTTTACGCCGATGACGGATACCTACCCAAAGCCCGATGGACAAAATAGCCAGGATATATAGGGCGCTGATGCTTAAGTCGAGAGATTTTAACATTTATTTATGATGCTCCAGGTTTAATGGTGATTAAATTAATTGCGGTTTAATTTGCGGTTGATAACATTCATCACACTTTAAAATCACAACTGCTTCCAGACTCCATCGGCGTTTTATAAACACCACTCTCAATTTTAACCGGATGTAAAAAGTGCTTTTGTAAATGAGGTATATGTTCTAAAAACAACGCCTCATGCCCCATGGAGATATGATTGAACAATACCAGGTGCTGGTGCAATTGCCCCATATCGCCCACATGAGGCACTACGGGTATTCCATATTTACGGCAGAGCAAACTAACAGTAATAAACTCACTTACGCCCCCTACCCTCACTGCATCTACCTGGATAAATCCTGCTGCGCCTGTTTGCAAATAGTTTTTGAAGATAATACGGTTGGGGACATGCTCACCAAGCGCCAGCTTTGTTGGAGCAATAGCATCGGCAAGTGTTTTATGTGCCAGCACATCATCCGGGTGGGTTGGTTCTTCAATCCAATACGGATTCATGCTTTGTAACTCCTTACATATTTTAAGCGCCTGCGGCAAGGTCCACTGCTGGTTGGCGTCCAGCATCACTTTTATATTATCACCTGCTACTTCACGTACGATATGCGAACGGCGGATGTCTCTCTCCGGGTCAGCACTGCCTACTTTCAGCTTCATTGCAGTAAAACCTTCGGCTACAGCCTTGCGGCAATTTTCGCGTACTTTTTCATCGCTGTAGTTAAACCAGCCTATTGACGTATCATAACCGGGATAACCTGCATTTATGATTTGTTGGCGACCTGCTTTCCCTACATGGTTATCCTTTAATATTTGTAATGCTTGTACATTGGTCAACTCATCTTCAAGATAAGATAGATCGAGCGTATTGATTATTTCTTCGGGTGACAGATCGATCAATAATTTCCACAAGGGTACACCTCTTTTTTTTGCCCAAAGGTCATAACAAGCATTGGTAACTGAAGCAAGCGCCAAATGAACTACGCCTTTATGAGGTCCGAGCCAACGAAACTGCTGTTCATTAGAGAGCTGATTGAACACCGTCCCGAAATCCGACATTAGTTCTTCAATATCTTTCCCTTTTAGCTGATCGGCGTAAAACTGTGCGGCTTTACATACCAGGTCGTTCCCCTCCCCCAATGTAAACGCAAACCCGGTCCCTGTGTGGCCGCTATCATCTATTAGATTGGTCACAGCATAAGAATATACGGGATCTCTATGAATAGCATCGCTTCCGGCACCTTTTCCAAGCGGAAATCTTTTGTCGCTTATATTAATCTTTTGAATCATTTCCTGTATTAATATCTCAAGTTAAGAAACCACAGGGATGGTTTCAGCATTCGTGGTTAATTCCAGCACGATAACTGAATCGTTGCTATCAGGAAGCTGGGCTGGTAATTGCAGCGTAATAGTGCCGTCAGAACCCTGGTTGTAGTTTATTTTATCTCCCTTTAACAAATAAGCTTGCTTAACCTTTACATTGTTTAAGCCAGGCAATGTTAAAGTGTTAGATTTCATTTCAAAAACGTGTATGTAAAGTCTATTGCCCTTACGGGTTGCAGCAAAAACATCATTTGGTTTAAACGGGCCACCTTTGGTGCCATAAATACTTTCGCCATATATTTTCAGCCAATCGCCCATTTCTTTTAATCTTGCTACCTGCCGTTCTTCCATACGTCCGTCAAGCATAGGTCCAACGTTGAATAACAGGTTACCATTCCCACCCGATGTTTTGGCCAGTGTTTGAATGCATTGCTTTAGCGTTTTCATTTTATCATTAGGTTTCCAGGCCCATTGGTTGCAGATGGTCATACAAGTTTCCCAGGGGTTATTCATATTAAGTTCGCCTATCTTTTGTTCAGGTGTTGCAAAGTCGCCGATACTTTCCGAAGTTAGTTTTGGGTGGTCTGCTGATGCGCCAAGTCGGTTATTGATGATAACATTGGGGTCAAGCTTTTTTAAAAATGTATACACCTCTGCAGCGTACTCATTTTTCCATGGACTTTCCCAATTGCCGTCGAACCATAACATATAAGGATGATACCTCGTTACGATCTCCTGCAATTCATTTTTCATGGTAGCCACAAACCTCTCCATATTGGCGTTCGGTTTTATAGCCTTTGAACCGGAAACCTCTATGGGATAATTAGGATCATGCCAATCCAGTACAGTAAAATAAACACAGAATTTGATATCGTATTTCTTACAGGCCTTGGCTAATTCGCCCACAATGTCCTTTTTATAAGGAGAGTTCATTATGTTGTACGCTGAAAATGCCGTTGGCCATAGACAAAAACCATCGTGGTGCTTCGAAGTGATAGTTAAATACTTCATACCTGCATCTTTAGCAGTTTTCACCCATTTATCCGCACTGAATAGCACAGGGTTAAATTCTTTATATAAATTATCGTAGTCCTCAAATGATACGCTTGTGCCTCTTGACCAGCCTATTTCAGTTCCCCGTAATGTTACAGGCCCCCAATGGATAAACATGCCGAATCGTTGATCCATAAAATCGTCCATCACAGCTTTGGATGTTTTAATCGAAGGGTCTATAGATGAGGGCTGCGCCTTCAGCTGATAAAAAGGTAATAAAATAATTGAAAGGCTAAGAAGATATTTCATTGTGGTTATCTATTGGTTAAGAAAATCTAAATTAGACCGTTGTATACCTCCTTACAATGAATTACACTATTATTGTGATGGATTATCCTGTTATAGCCAAATAATTGTGCCCATATATAAGCAGCGCCATTGACAGAGCCTGCATGTATTTACAGAGCAGGAGTCAAAAGAAAAGACATTCACAATATTTATTAATATGAGAAAAATAAAGGTCAGAGATGGTTTTGAGGGCCAAAAGCTTATCAGCTTACCTAGTATGATTTATAAGAATATGAAATCTGATAACGCGATTTTGAATCAGATATTTATTACTCATATTGGTTATTTTCCAAAAGCATCTTATCATTTTCGGGAACGTCGAAAAGGTTGTGCGGACAATATATTTATTTATTGTTTGCATGGAAAGGGTTGGTATATAGTCGACAAGAAAAAATATGATGTGGGGCCTAACCAGTTTTTCCAAATACCTGCGACCTCTGAATATCTTAAATATGGTGCTGACGAGTCGCAGCCCTGGACCATCTTCTGGGTGCATTTTAGCGGAAAAGATATGGATTCCTTTAACAGATTATTGAATATCTCGCTTAACGACGGGCCAAAAAACGTTCCTTATAATGAAAAGGCGCTACTCATTTGGAATGAAATGTACGATGCCCTTGAGATGGGGTATAGTAAAGACAATTTAAACAATGCCAATATGTGTTTATACCATTTTTTGTCTACTTTCTTGTATCCGGACAGACATTTCTTAACCAGCACTGATAAAGATATGATTGAAGAAACGATTTTATTTATGAGAGAAAAATTGGATGGCAGGTTCACAGTAGAGGATTTCGGCGCCCGTTACCAGTTATCGGCATCCCATTTTTCCAGTTTATTCCGGCATTCAACAGGGATGTCACCAATAGAATATTTCATCCATCTCAAAATTCAAAAATCTTGTCAGCTTCTATTTAATACCAACATTAAAATTAAAGATGTGGCTAAAGACATTGGCTATGATGATCCGTATTATTTTTCACGATTATTTAAAAAACTAATGGGCATGTCTCCCGAACAATACAGAGTCATCAAACATCATTTTTGATGAGGTACTAACTAGATGTGGAATTACCGAAACCGTATATTTCATCCTCTCGATATATGGTAATGGGATAATACATCTTCCACAATATTAAACAATACTTAGTAGCGGAAAAAAAGACATAAAACAAAAACCGCGATTCTGAATCAGAATCGCGGTTTTGTCTACTTTGTGCGCCCACCTGGGCTCGAACCAGGGACCAAAAGATTATGAGTCTTCTACTCTAACCGACTGAGCTATAGGCGCTGAAATCGTGTTGAAATTTCGGCTGCAATATTACGGAATCACAGCCGAATTTCAAAAACGTTTTTTAGTTATACTTATAAGGGGCTTATTGCTAGGGTGAAAATGTTTTAAATGTTGTAAAGGTTGTAAAAGTGGTGAGGTTGAAAATTCATCGGGTGGCGCTCAATTAACTTAATCAACTACTCAACTTAATCAACCACTTACCCCCTCATTTCCCCACTTCAACTACATGAAATGTTCCCGGAACCATCTTAGGCCTTGGGTGAGCATTTTCCGCGGTTGGCGCTACAGGTTCCATTTTAGCTGTGGGCAGATACAGGTGATGTGTTACCAGGTCGATGCCAATGGTGCGTGCGCCAGGTTCCGTAGTGATATTTTCAATCAATTCAAATTTATTAGCATTAATTTCTCTTACTGCGGTTATGGTGCCTTCGCCGTTTGAAGCGTAGGCTATTTTTAAAATGGGGTCAAACACTAAACCGTCGCTCCTGCCAATCGGGAACTTCCCAACGGTTTTCCCGTTCGAAGCATCCATCACGACCATGGTTTTGTTGTCGCCGCACGCAATGAACAAACGATTAGTTTTGCGATCTATATCCAAACCTGAAGGCGAATCGCCACCGTCTATTTTATAACTTGTTATTTCCTTTAGGGTTGTTGCATCAACCACATGTACACTGCTTTTATCCTCTCCGTTTACAAATATCTTGCCTTTGCCGTCAGAAACGGCCGTTTCTAATTTCTCGCCGAGTTGAACAGTTCCCACAACTTTTTCGGTTACAGGATCAATAAAGCACAGGTCGTGACTGCCACCATCGCAAGTGATGATCTTCTTTGAAAAATCATCATAAAAAATGGCATCCGGGTTTTTCGCAGGTAAAGCTATTTCGCCCGTTGCAGTAAGTGTTTTCAAATCAAATACGGTAACCGAGTTGCTTCTGCCGTTACTGGTAAAGCCTTTATTAAGTGAATGCACAAGCGCGATACCGTGCACACCATTTGTTTTTGGGATATAGCCTAATGAATCACCTGCGGTGCTTATAACATTAACCTGTGTGCCGTGCGATACATAGACGCGTTTATTTGCGCCGTCAACTAAAATATAATCCCATCCGCCCGGACTGGATATTTTATAATCGTTCAATACTTTAAAACCCGTTGTCTTTTGTGACCAGGATCTAAAAGGGACTGTTATTGCAACAGCGAAAAACAGTATCGGAGTAAATTTTTTTAAAGCGTTCATATGTTGGTTTTTGATGCTATTTACACAGCGATTTTGTAATAATATTGGAGAAATATTATTGATATTTTGAACCTGTCTGCCTGCGTACCGGTTTTTGAATTTTAATTTAACAGAGTATTTTGACATTTTTACCCCAAACAAATAGCTCATGGAAAACATCAAAAATATCATCTTCGACTACGGCAACGTCATCTTCCTGCTCGATTTTCAGAAACTAAAGGAGGGTTGGAAAAACCTGGCTATTGAGGATCCGGACAAATTTTTCAGTCACGGTGTACAGGAACCTATTTTTGATAGATTCGACAGAGGACTGGTTACCGAAACCGAATTCCGGGATTTTCTCCGGAATAAAATTGGGAATCCTGACCTAACTGATGAAGATATTGACGCGGCATGGAACAGCTTGCTTTTAGGTGTTGACGAGGGTACGCACGAGCTTTTAGCAGAGCTGAATGAAAAGTACCGCACCTTTTTGCTGAGCAATATCAACCCAATACATTACAATTATATCATGAATTACTTGAAAGATGAGTTCGGATTTGAAAGCAATGATCATTTATTTGAGAAGACATATTACTCTCATTTGATTGGTATCCGGAAGCCAGATAAAGCCATCTTTGAAAAAGTATTGCGTGAGAATGGCTTGATTCCGGAAGAAACATTGTTTATAGACGATATAGCCGCAAACCTGGAACCAGCCAAAGAACTGGGCATCCAAACTTTTATGATGGCAGCCCCGGATACTATACAGGATTTTATAAAAAGGGAAGGGCTACTATAATGATGGAAGAATTACTATCATCCCAATACGGAGAGGTCAAAGGCGCAAGAGATGCACTATTTGCCTATTGCAAAACGATGAAGCCTGGAGATCTTTATCAACCGATTGGCGAATTCAATAACTCAAGTATTGCCGATTTGCTAGTGCATAACATGAACACTTATATTAGTTGGATTAACAATTTCGCTCTTGATCAAAGCTGGTCATTCTATAATACGGCGAATGTCAAAAGCCTTAGCGAGATAATTGCATTATTTGGCCTTATAGATTTTTTCATGGTTGAGTTTGTGGAAAAATACCAGAATAATTTTCTGGAGCCCGTCACAGCATTGATCAAGCATCGTGGCATTTCTATGACGTTAACTCCGATGCATCTTTATACTCATGTTATTACACACGAGTTCCATCACAAAGGACAGATATTAACCATGAGCAGGCTCTTAGGCTATACGCCTGTTGATACTGACATTATTCGATTTTGATCTAGTCAAAATCTCTTTCGTTAAAATAGTCTCTCTTAATCTCTCCAGTAGTTGGGTTCTTTAAATTCAGCGTACCATTCGTGATTCGGAATATATTTAATAAGCGTTATAATAACAGACCTGCCTTCGATCTTTGGCCAGTTAGCAAATACCGTTTGACCGGGTTCAAAATCGCTTTTCTTAAGTGCCATCTTGTTAAACTTTCCTGCGTTTTCTTTCCTTGATGATTAAACTTAGTTCACGGCTCATTTGCCCGGCAATAGCTGTATTTTCCTGAGCGCGGCGGAACAGGTATGGAAGGACCGCTTTTACAGGGCCATAAGGCACGTATTTGGCTACATTATACCCCGAGTCAGCCAGGTTAAAGCTCAGGTTATCGCTCATTCCCAATAACTGCGAGAAATATACATGTGGATGGTTATGCGACACCTGCTTTTCGTTAAGCAGATCAGCAAGCAACCTACAGCTATTCTCGTTATGCGTTCCCGCTACAAAAGCCAAACTATCCAGGTTATCCATGCAGAAATGCAAAGCAGCATCATAATCACGGTCGGTTGAAGTTTTGTCTGGCTGTATCAGGCACTTGTAACTCATCTCGGCAGCGCGTTTACGTTCTTTTTCCATATAGGCGCCACGTACCAGCTTAGCGCCCAAAATAAATCCTTCTTTAACAGCTACGCTATGATCGTGCTTTAATGAAGCTAATTTGTCATGGCGATATATCTGGTAAGTATTGTAAACGATTATCTTCCCTATATTGAATTTACGCATCATATCCAAGGCCAGCATATCGATGGTGTCCTGAATCCAGGTTTCTTCAGCATCGATCATTACCGGCACGCCGCTTTCGTAAGCTTTGCTGCAAATAGCAAGTACCCTTGCCTGCACTTTTTCCCATTCGGCAATTTCCTTGGCGGACAATTGCTCTTTGGCATCCAGTTTTTCGAGCAAGCCAAATCGACCTACTCCGGTTACCTTAAATACAGTGATCGGCACTGCTTTGTCTCCAATTGCGCGTTTAATGGTTTTGATGATCTCATCGCGGGTGGCATCGAAAATATGTTCTTCTTCTTCCCCTTCAACAGAATAATCCAGTATGGTTCCTACACCACCTTTGTATAGTTTTTTTATGGTATTATCACATTCCTCAATGGTTTCGCCACCGCAAAAATGTTTAAATATGGTAGCTTTGATCAATGATTTGATAGGCAGGCCGATCTTCATCGCAAAGTTGGTTATCGGCGGACCTATTTTAACAAACAAGTTGATATTAATCATTCTGAAAAGCCAGTAGGCGCGTTTCAGATCGGTGTTTGAAGAATTGCGAAAAGCTATTTCGGTATTTTCAAAAGACAGCCGGCCCTTGCCGGGATCAGCAACAGTTTCATTATTGAGCATGGCGCAAAATTAGAAAATGCAAACCAAATAACTCATTATCCTTTGAATAGTTTATTTTTGCTGCCCCATGATAACGTTTAAAGTAGAGGGCGACTACATCCCGATGATACAATTGCTAAAGGCCACAAATCTGGTTGAAACCGGCGGCGAGGCGCAAATTGTTGTTGCTGAGGGCGAAGTGAAGTACAATGGTGAGGTAGATTATCGCAAAAGATTAAAAGTAAAAAAGGGCGATCTGGTTGAATTTCGTGGGACGAAGATCAAGGTTATATAGTTTATGAACACACTTAATAGCATCAGCTATCCAATTTTTTTTGAAAATACGCTGACCGAATTGGTCAATTTTGTCAACAAAGGGAATTACTCACGTTTTTTTGTCCTGACCGACGAAAACACAGGCAAACACTGCCTGCCGCTTATCAGGAAATATATTGACAACCTGGACAATTTCGATATTATCGAAATCAATGCAGGTGAAGAAAATAAAAATATCGATTTCTGTGTAGGCGTTTGGAAAATGTTGATCGATTTCGGAGCTGACCGTCAGAGTTTGTTAATTAACCTGGGGGGCGGGGTGATTAGCGACCTTGGTGGATTTGCTGCTTCAACCTTCAAAAGAGGTATCGATTTTGTGCATGTGCCCACCACCCTGCTTTCTCAAGTGGACGCTTCGGTAGGCGGCAAAACGGGTATCGACCTGGATAATATCAAAAATATCATCGGCACTTTCACCCAGCCTAAAGCCGTTTTTATTGAGCATTCATTCTTAAAAACACTTCCGGCAAGACAAATTCTTTCTGGCCTGGCCGAAATGCTAAAGCATGGTTTGATATTCGATGCTGAATATTGGAAAGAATTAAAAGTAAGCGACTTGCAACATCCATCTGCAAAACTGGTTTATAAGTCGGTTGAGATAAAAAACAAAGTGGTTATCGAAGATCCGCACGAAAAAGGTATCCGTAAGAGCCTTAATTTCGGTCATACTATCGGTCATGCCGTTGAAACTTATTCACTGATGCATGATGAAGACCCGCTTACTCATGGCGAGGCTATTGCTATCGGTATGATCTGCGAAGCCAAATTATCTAACATGAAAATTGGCATGAGCGATGCTGACCTGGCGGAGATTGTTGAAGTGATTACCGGCTTGTATCCACGTTATACAATTTCTGATTCCTGCTATAAAGAGCTCTACAGCATTATGCAAAAGGATAAGAAAAATCAATCGGGCAAGATCAATTGTACATTATTGACAAGCATCGGACAATGCCGTATTGACAATATCTGCACAGAAGACGAACTTTATGCCGGATTGAATTATTATTCTACATTGAACAATGTTTTCTCTTGATAAACGAAGCGAAGCGGTAGCGGTTTTGATTACTGCGCTGGTAGTGCTTACGCTAGTCGAGATGGGACTTAGTTACTGGGAAAACCGCAAATACTACGAAAAACGCGACACTTTTACCAATATCTATCTCACGCTGCTGGCCTTTGTATTAAACCTGGTTGTAAAAACATCCACATTTTTTATGCTGGATTATGCCTGGCATTTCAGGCTATTCGAAATAAAGAATGCAGTTGCCTATTGGGCTATATTGGTAGTAGCGCAGGATTTTTTATACTGGGTGCTACACTACGTGGGCCATTATTGCAGGTTGTTCTGGGCAATGCATGTTACGCATCATTCGTCCGAACATTTTAATTTAACCACTGGTTTCCGTTCAACTGTTTTTGAACCATTATACCGTGTATTCTTTTATTTACCGCTCGCGCTGATGGGTTTTAATGCGATAGATATCCTTTACGCTTATCTCATCACCCAGTTATACGGCAATATTGTTCATACCCAATACCAGGTAAATCTACCAAAATGGTATGGCTGGATATTTGTAACGCCATCACATCACCGGGTACATCACGCATCCAATGTCCCTTACCTGGACAAAAACATGGGTATGATGTTTATCATCTGGGACCGCCTGTTCGGTACTTTCCAGGAAGAAAATGCCCCTGAGCCAATCAAATATGGTTTGACCAAGCAACCGGAAAATATGGGGCCAGTAAACATTCTTTTCCATGAATGGAAAGCCCTGATCCGCGATATGAAAAAAGCGCCATCTGTTAAAGCCAGCCTGCAATACTTGTTCAATCCACCGGGATGGAGCCATGATGGAAGCAGTCAAACGGCAAGGGTGATGCAAAGAGAATATCGGTCTGCCCGGCAAAGCCAGAAAATTTTATAATCTTTGGATTATTCAATCCAATATCATGCTTTATTCAGCCTTAGTCTGCCGCCTCAAAACACAGCACCTCGCCGTAGCAGAGATTGTTAAACATTTAGACGAACAGCACCTTAACCATCAACCCGAACCTGGTAAATGGAGTATTAAGGACAATATTGCTCACCTGGTGAGTTATCAGCCTGTATTTATTGGCCGCGTACACCAAATGTTAAAGGGCAATACGCCTGCGTTCGACGCTTACCGCGCCGACGATGAAGCTGATTTTATTGATGCGAGAGGATGGTCGCCGGAAGATTTGCTTAACAAACTGAATGGCAACCGCCGCCAAATACTGGAACTGATAACCAACCTGCCCGACGATCAACTTTCGCTAAAAGGCACTCATCCAAAATATGGAACACTGATGATTACTGAATGGACTGAGTTTTTCCTTTTGCATGAGGCACATCATTTGTTTACGATATTTAGACTGGCGAAAGGGTAAGATTTATCTATTACAAATCGGTTAATTATACCACAAATATCATAATCTTACCCTTGGTAACTTTCTTGATATTCATATATTTTTAACGCTAATAAACTTTAGTATTAATAAACATTGTTTATAATTGACGATCAGTTTCTGATTTTTATAACATCGGTTTATTAACTATGAAAGTTCCTCAATCTATTTTTACTACAAGCGCATTCCTGGCGTGTTTACTTTTGGGTAGTCAAAGCATACAAGCCCAGACGTCGACAACTCCTGAAAGAAGAAAGGATGTTAAAGCCCCTGTAGACACGTCATGGAACCAGCTGTCTGCCGGCGATAAAATGTTTGTAAACAGCCAGATATTCAATCCTGCAGGGCAAAGCCTTGATCTAGCTAAAGGCACCCGGGTATTGAACCTGGAATTAGCCAGGCAAAACAAATTTCTTGTTTCAAAAAACAACAAGGGTTTGTCTGTTATTAATGCGGAAAGCTTTAAGGTAGTTAACCAGTTCGATTTTGAAAAAGGCGAATCAGGCTCCATGTATGGGCTCACTATTGATAGCAACGATTCTACCGTTTACTTTACCAGTGCAAATAGAAATTTATACATCGGAAACATCAGTGCAGCCGGCAGGTTTATACTTTCAAAAAAAATTGATCTATCCGTTGATAAGAAAACAACAACACCCTTGGGCATAGGATTGGTTGATAATAATATTGCTTACGTGGCGCTCGCCATTCCTAACCAGGTAGCAGTGGTGGCCATTGCTAATGGCAAGGTGCTGAGAAAAATACCGGTTGGCGTTTGCCCTTATGCTATAATTATCAGCAAAGACAAAAGGCTTGCCTTTGTAAGTAATTTCGGCGGCCCGCAATCCAAAAAAGGCGACAGAACAGAGCTATCTGCCGGGACAAAAGTTGCTGTAGATGACCATTCCATAGCGTTACGTGGTTCGGTTACTGTAATCGATATCAAATCAAGAAAAGTGGTTAATGAAATCGTAACCCGCATACATCCTGAATCAATGGCTTTGTCGCCCGACGGCAACTTGCTTTATGTAAGCGACGACAGTGGCGACGGCATAAGTGTGGTGGATGCAAAGACTTTTAAAGTTGTCCAAACTATTAATACAAAACCTGATCCTTCTCTTCCTTATGGAAGCCTTACAACGGCGTTAACCTTTAGCCCGGACGGGAATGTATTGTATGCGGCCAACGCAGGCAATAATTCAATTGCGCTTATTGACCCTAAACACCCGCAAAAAGGCCCGTATGGCTTTATTGCAGGCGGTGGATTTCCCGGTGCAGTGAGCGCAACAACGCATGATCTATTTATTGGCAATGTCACCCCGCTTAAGCAGGGGTCTTTACAAAAGGTTTTACTGCCCAGCACTAAAACACAACTGGATACCTATACCGCAGTAGCAGAAAAAGGGTTTCATTTTATAGAAATGCTAAGGGCACAGGCGGAAGCGAATTTAAACGCCAGGCCTAAACCGGTTCCTGCAAACGTGGGCGAGCCTTCTTCTATCAAACATGTTGTTTATATCATCAGGGAAAATAAAAAATTTGACCAGGAATTGGGTGATTTGGGAAAGGGAAATTGCGACTCCACACTGGTTGAATATTCAAAACACGTAACCCCCAATGCTCACAGTCTTGCTGAACAATTTGTTTTATTAGATAATTATTATTGCAACGGCGTTAACTCAAGCGACGGGCATCAATGGGCAACGCAGGGCATTTCTACGCCGTACCACGAAAAAGATTTTTCGGCCGGGCGTTGTGCTTATGATTTTGGCACAGACCCTTTATGCTATGCCGGTTGTGGTTTTATTTGGGATCATCTGTTGAGAAAAGGTATTTCCTTCAGAAATTTTGGAGAGTTCGATCTAGCAGAAGTGACGAAAGGTAAAACCTGGACAGATTTGCATAATGGATGGAAAAATAAAAACGATTCTATTTGGTATAAATGTGGATACCAGGTGAAAAGCCTGGAAAAATATAGCGATTTGCGTTTTCCCGGCTGGAATTTGACTATTCCGGACCAAATCAGGGCTGATCTGTTTGTCAAAGCGCTACAGGAGTATGAAGCAAAAGGTAGCCTTCCTGATTTCATCATTGTTTATTTGCCCAACGACCACACCAGCGGACATGACGAAAGTCTGCCTACTCCACGCGCTTATGTAGCTGATAACGACCTGGCAACAGGCCGGGTGATCGAGGCGCTTTCAAAAAGCTCCTTTTGGAAAGATATGACCATATTTGTGAATGAAGATGACCCGCAAAGCGGCACAGACCACGTAGATGGTCACCGATCGGTTTGTTTTGTGGCTGGTCCTTATGTAAAGCGAAATACCATCGTTAGCAAATTTTATAACCAGTCGTCTGTGCTGCACACCATTTGCCAGATATTTGGCGTACAACCTATGAATCAAATAGTGGCAATGGCGCCTTTAATGACAGATTGTTTCAAGGAAAATCCTGATTACACAGGCTATGCCTCCTTAACGCCTGCTGTTGCTATAAACGAAATGAACCCGCCAAAGAAAAAGATAACTAATAAAACAACTGCAAGATTAGCGCCGTTAACTGAGAAAATGGATTTTTCTAAGCCTGATCTCAATGATAAAGACGCTTTAATATTTAGTGAATATCTGTGGTCTACAATTTACGGTGACAAACCTTTCCCCAGAAAATACTTTGGTGCCCATGGGAAAGGTTTAAAAGCGCTCGGGCTTAAAGCAGACCCTAAATCAAAAGACGTTGATGATTAAATATGGACGTTAAAACGAAATTAACACGAAACTCTTAAATCATCCTTAAAATGGTTCGAGAAGCCCACGAAAGGCCTTAGCTTTATGCTGAGGCCTTTTTTATCAAATTAGGTTTGAGCAGGATCCTACCAGAGATTGGTGATGCTGATTAGCACTACTCGCCAATGTATTTAACATAATTTTTTACCCAATAAGCTCCTAAATCAAAGTCAATATGACGCCCTGAGGTAACTGGCGTATCGCCGTTAATACGGACATTCCATTTTTTCTTTAACACTTTCCTTCTGCCATTCACTCTGTAGAAGCTCAAGCCCTCGCCGTCATCGTACTTTATCCGCCCTACATTTATTATTTTAAAGTTTGAAATGAAGAACAAATCACTGCTCCAATCTCTCCCCATACAACAGTCCTCATAAGTGTAGTAATATTTGCTATGTTTTATTTTCTGAGCATTTGAGCAGTTGCCAGCAAATTTAAATTTCTTTATTTTAGGATCATAAAGGACAAGATCTTGTGAGCCTGAATCTACCCCTCTGCGATCCAATAAAACATCTTTCTTCCCATCGCCATCGAAATCAGTAAACTGAACATTTTCTACAAAATCGTAGTCGCTGAATACCTTCTGACCTTCACTATTTTTGATATAAAACTCGCGTTTTTCCTTATTAATATTAAAAACGACAAATGCAGTATATTTTTCACCATCTACTATCGCTGACTTGGTTTGCAAAATGCTGTCGTTTTGCAGACATACCGAATCAAAACTAACCGATCCTGATTGAACGTTTCTATTTTTCGAAACTGAAATCACATTCTTAGCTCGTGACAGCGAGCCACAAACACAAAATGATATAACTAATATGAGGATGTAATAAGGTCGAATCATGATAATAAATCTAAGCATTAATTTAGGTTTTTAGTCAGACCTGTTTCAATCCCTCTTCCACAATTTCTTCGTATCTTCAATCTCAATGTCTGCTTTTGCGGCGTCTGATGTTATTGTAGTCAGGTACTTAACAAACACCATGGCGATTATAATTGCAAGAACACCCTCTCCCAGCACCGTATCTGGCGCACCTATACGCTCGGAAATGGCACCCACTATTACACTTCCCAACGGCATCATACCAAAAATAGCCATCAGCAAGATGCCGATAGCGCGGCCCCTCATTTGCGGCGCTGATTCAGACTGAACCACGATATTGCAAACAGTAAATTGCGCAATCGAGCCAAAGCCGGTAAGCGCGGCAAAAAGCATGGCCATTGGAAAAATTTTAACCTGGGAAAAGAAAATCATCCCAATACCCATAATGATGGTGCTGTAAAATAATATTCGCCGCATGTGTGTGCCTGGCCCGCGCGATGCGAGGAAAATGGTACCTGTAACCGCACCTACGCTGATAAAGCTGGTGATATAACCAAAGGTCTTGGCGCCGCCCTTAAAAATAACTTTGGCAAATACTGGCAGCACTGTATTGTAAGGCAAAACCAGCAGACTGACGATAGCCAGCATAAGAATAATAAGGCCTATGGACCGCGTTTTCCATATATATGAGAAACCATCGATAAAATCCCTCGTCACTTTCTTTTTGGCCTCCTTAGGATGATAGGAAGGCCGGTCCATCAGCATCAGGGAGACCATTACTCCCACAAAACTGGCGGCATTGATGAAGAAACAGGTCGCCGCTCCCCAGGCGGCAAGAATAATACCTGATAAAGCGGGTCCAAGCAATTGAGCAAGACTTGCGGTGGCTGTGGAAAGCGACAAAGCATTGGACAGATCGGCAGGATCGGCTATGATTTCATTAAACAGCGACTGCCGCGCAGGAATGTCAAAAGCATTGACAATACCTAAAACTAAGCTTAGTGCCAATATCGACCAAACAGCTGAGTGACCGGTCAACACCAATAAAGCCAATAAAACCGACTGTATGATAGAGGTGACCTGCGTAATCTGGATCACCTTAAAACGGTCATATCTATCAGCAGCGACACCACCCCAAAACGAGAATAAAAACGATGGAAACTGCTCGGCGAAAATTGTAACCCCGATCCAAAAAGCAGAATGGGTAATAGTATATATCACCCAGATCACCGCCGTACGCTGCATCCAGGTACCAAACTGAGAAACAGCCCTGCCAATAAAATAGAAAACGAAATTGCGGCTCCGTAAGGCCCTGAAAAGATTTATCTCATTCAATTTTTTCATAGATAGATTGCCCGGCAAAAATCGGCGAAAATGCGGAGATTAATTGTAAAATATTCTAAACAGAGCATATTGAAAGCCAATCGGACTATACCTTAGCGACTTGGAATGGTCACGCTTTTTAACCGACATCTTCCGCGTGCAATTCGGTGCCCATCAATTGTTCGAAAGGCACCAGGCTACTTTCCACGATCAACGCGCTTTTACAAAATCCGAGCAGCGAAGGTCCTTCAAGCAAACTGTACAGTTCGTCAAGGTCTCTATCCTGCCCTGTTTTGCTGATCACCAGGCTATCCTTATCGATGCTGCTGAGCGTTGCACCGTATTTCTGGATCAGTTGCCATAATGGTTCGTTGAGTACATCTGTTGAAAGGCGGTAA
>JACXTT010006145.1_pt1 | contig 17227 bp, 14 predicted proteins | sample 9270951 | NCBI WGS metagenome assembly JACXTT01 (sample SAMN15532306, study PRJNA645909) | rock metagenome | isolation source: weathered quartz diorite | place: Puerto Rico | collected 2017-06-21 | reverse complement strand
CGTTTGAGCGTTTGCATGTGAAGTGATGCATGGACTCTCGCAGTCTCAGACCATATGTAGCCGTATGGTTATCTAGGCCGGAACCATCGCTGCCTTGAGAGAGCGCACGAACTCAGCAACGTGTCCGATCATGGCGGGATCCTGTTGGTGGGACGCGATGCGTTTGACGATGGCGCTGCCGACGATCACCCCATCGGCCATCTTCGACACCTGTGCGGCATCCTCCGGAGTCGCCACGCCGAATCCGACCGCAACGGGAGCGGCGGAGACTTTCCTCAGTTTTTCGATATTGTGTCGCACATCCCCAACGTTGGTGAGCTTCGCCCCTGTAATGCCTGTCAGTGACACGTAGTACACGAATCCATGGGACTCCTTCGCCACAAGTTTCCGTCGATCGGCCGTGCTGGTCGGTGCGAGCAAGAAAATGAGCGGCAGTCCGGCTGCATCCGCCGGCGCCTTGAGCGGCCCCGATTCGTCCGGCGGCATATCAGGCACGATCAGTCCATCCACTCCCGCAGCCTGCGCGGCGTTGCAAAACTGTTCACACCCCATGGCATGGATGGAATTGTAGTACAGCATCAGGATAATGGGGATAGTCGTTCGCTGCCGGAGTGACGTGACGGATGCCAGGATCTGCCGAAGAGAAGTCCCGTTCCGCAACGCGCGCTCCGCAGCCTGCTGAATCACCGGCCCGTCGGCGATCGGATCCGAGAAGGGGACACCCAGTTCAATGATATCGGCCCCCGCCTGTTCCAACGCCAAGACCAGCTGTTCCGTTTCGGCGAGTCCCGGATCTCCCGCCATCAAATAGGCGATGAGTGCTTTCTGTCCTCTCTTGCGCAGGTCCTCAAACCTGGTCTCCAGCCGTCCGGTCATAATGTCACTCCTCGCATTCTCGCGACTTGCTGCACGTCCTTGTCTCCACGCCCCGAAAGGTTGGCGATGATGAGCTGCGATTTTTTGAGCTTAGGGGCGAGCTTGACGACGTGCGCGATCGCATGGGCGCTTTCGAGCGCGGGAACGATGCCTTCTTCGCGCGCCAGAAGATCAAAGGCCGATAACGCTTCCGCATCCGTCGCATAGGTGTACTCGATCCGGCCCTGATCATGGTAGAGACTATGCTCCGGTCCGACAGCGGCATAATCCAGACCGGCCGAGACCGAATGCGTCAAATTGATCTGTCCGTTTTCGTCCTGAAGCAGGTAGGTCATGGTGCCTTGCAAGACCCCCGGCTTGCCGCCGGAGAACCGCGCGGCGTGCTTCCCGCTTTCGATCCCGAGCCCCCCGGCTTCCACCCCGATCATCTTGACCTTGGGGTCGCGGAGGAACGCATGGAAAAGACCGATCGAATTGCTTCCCCCTCCTACACAGGCCACGAGGTAGTCCGGCAAACGTTTTTCAATCGAAAGAATCTGCTTCCGCGCTTCCCGCCCGATGATCGCCTGAAAATCGCGGATCATCATGGGATAGGGATGCGATCCCAGGACCGAACCCAGGACATAGTGCGTGGTCCGCACGTTGGTTGTCCAATCTCGCATGGCCTCGCTGATGGCATCCTTGAGGGTGCGGCTGCCGGCATCGACACCGGTCACGGTCGCACCCAAGAGACGCATGCGGAAGACGTTCAGCGCCTGCCGTTGCATATCTTCCGTACCCATGTAGATTTCGCACTGCAATCCGAACATGGACGCCGCTGTCGCAGTCGCGACGCCGTGCTGACCGGCCCCGGTTTCGGCGATGATCCGTCGCTTTTTCATGCGTAGGGCCAGCAGGACTTGGCCGATCGCATTATTGATCTTGTGTGCACCGGTATGGCACAGGTCTTCCCGTTTCAGATAGATCTTGGCTCCGCCCAATTTTTTGGTCAGCCGATCGGCACGATAGAGACTGGTAGGCCGTCCGACGTACTGCTTGAGGTAATAGGCAAGGTCGGCCTGAAATTGGCGGTCCTTTCTCGCTTTGGCATACTCGTCTTCCAACTCTAAGAGCGCCGGCATGAGGGTTTCGGGCACATACCGGCCACCATACGACCCGAATCGGCCATGGCTGTCTGGAAGCATCGGCATTCGATCAAACCCTCCTCAATGGCAGGCTGTTGAAAAAGTCCACCAGCTTTGTTCTCGCGTCGCTCAGAGACTCAACATACGGAGCAGAGTATGCCTCGCCTCTTCGCTCGCTGCGGCCTCGCTGGCCGGCCTTTTTGAACACCCTGCTCGGAGTATAGCCACGGCGATCAGACCGGCACAAGTCTGGCCGCTTCAATAAAAGCCTTAAGCTTATGGTGGTCCTTCTTGCCAGGACTCTTTTCCACCCCGCTGCTCACATCGACTCCATAGGGACGCACCATCCTGATTGCCTCCGCGACGTTTGCCGGATTCAATCCCCCGGCCAGAATGATCGGAGCCGATTGAGCGGCTTCCAGGGCTAATGTCCAGTCGACTGTCTGCCCGGTGCCGCCATACGTGTGGTCTGAATACGCATCGATGACGAACCCCCGGACATTCGCCTGTCCTTGAAACCCGGCGAGGGTAAGAATGGTATCCCGATCCTTCAGGCGGAGCGCTTTGAGAGCCGGACGGCGGAGGTCTTGGCAATACAAAGGCGATTCATCTCCGTGCAGCTGGGCAAAGACAAATCCACATTCATCCATAAGCGCCCGAACCGTCTCGCCCTCTTCGTTAACAAACACCCCGACCGGCAGCACAAAAGGCGGAAGCCCCGCGACAATGGTTCGTGCCACCGACGGGTCCACCCACCGTGGGCTTTTGCGGTACATCACAAATCCCAGCGCATCCGCACCCGCGGCAACCGCGCCATCCGCATCCTCCCTATTGGTGATCCCACAAATTTTTATTTTCATGGTGACCACTCTACGCAGATTGCGCACTGTCTGAGGTGACGCCAAGCAACTCTCGCATCTTGTCAGCGGTGTGTTCGGCACGAATGAGCGACTCTCCGATCAACATGGCATGAACGCCGGCCTCGATCAGCTTGGTCACATCCTCGCGACCATGAATCCCGCTTTCACTGATGATCAGCTTATCGGAAGGAATTCGTTTCGCCAGGCGGAAGGTGACGTTGAGATCGGTCGTGAACGTGTGGAGATCCCTATTATTGATCCCAATCATCCTTGCCGTGGGAATCCACTCCAGGACCGTATCCAACTCTCGCTCGTGATGGGTTTCGAACAGGCAATCCATCCCGAGTTCGGCGGCCAAGAAGTGGAAATCCAGAAGTTGGCGCCGTTCCAGCGCAGCCACGATCAGCAAGACGGCATCGGCACCGTGAGCCCGCGCTTCATAAAATTGCACTTCACCGACCATGAATTCCTTATTGAGCGCCGGGATCGGCAAGGCTTTCTTGATCTCTTTCAAGTACTGCAGGTCGCCTTGAAAAAACTCCTTGTCCGTCAGAACGGACACGGCGGATGCGCCCTGTTCATGATACGTGCGCGCGAGCGCCAGGTAGTCGAACTGTTCGGAAAATTCCGGTCGCAAGAGCCCTAAACTCGGGGATGCCTTTTTGACCTCCGCAATCAGAGCCGGGCTGGTGCGAGGCTTTGTCGCATCCAGCATGACGGCAAAGCCGAGTGTCGGCGAGGCGTCTCGGATCGCCGCTTTGAGGTCTGCCAGATAGGAGCGGCTCTGCTTATGCCTCAACTCGGCTTTCTTATGCTCAAGGATACGATCAAGAATCATGGGGTGATCACGTTTTCGTGGTAAACGCGATGAGTCGATCCAGCTTCTCCGCCGCGGCTCCTGAGTCGATCGCTTCCTGGGCGAGGCGAAAGCCTTGCTTGAGTGTTTTCGCCTTCCGGCCTGCCACCATCGCGGGAGCGGCGTTCAGGCACACGATGTCTCGTTTCGGACCTTTTCGGCCCTGCAAGATCTCCTTCGTAATGCGCGCGTTGTCGTCCGGCGTGCCGCCGGCGAACTCTTTTCTCGCCATGCGCTGCACCTCGAATTCCTCCGGCGACACGAAATAACTCGACACCACGCCACCCTTCCCCTCGGATACTTTTGTCCGGTCCGACAGGGTGATCTCATCCAGGCCATCCATGCCGTGAATCACGAAGCAATGCTGTGATCCCAATTCAAGAAGCACTCGTCCCAGGATGTCCGTCCACTTTGCATCATAGACCCCGAGCACTTGGTGCGTGGCGCCGGCCGGATTCGCCAACGGACCGAGCACGTTCAGAATGGTCCGGATTCCCATCTCCTGTCGCACCCCGGCACATTGTTTCATCGCGCCGTGGTAGAGCGGCGCAAACAAAAATCCAATCCCGACTTCATCGATACACTCGGCGACCCGGTCCGGCTCCAGATCGATTTTCACACCAAGCACGCTCAGGACATCGGCGCTGCCGGATCTGGACGACACGGAGCGGTTGCCATGTTTAGCCACGGTAATGCCGGCTCCAGCGACCACGAATCCCGCTGTTGTGGAGATATTAAACGTGTCGGCCCCATCCCCGCCGGTACCGCAGGTGTCGACCACGATCGGCGCCCCGACCCTGATTCGGGTCGCCCGTGATCGCATGGCGTTGACTGACCCAACAACTTCCGCGACGGTCTCACCTTTCTGCCTGAGTCCCATGAGGTAGGCGGCCACCTGCGCCGAGGTTGCAGATCCGTCCATGATTTCCAACATGACCGCTTCGGCCTCCGACGCGGAAAGATCGGTTCGGTCGGCCACTTTGGCAAGGGCGTCTTTGATCATATGGTTCTGAATACAGGAAGACGTTTCGCGGACGGCTCGACGTCTGTTGAACCTCTGTCCGACACGAGATCGCCGCTGGCGGACTTTTTCGGCATCCTGCTAGAGTTTCAAGAAATTACGGAGCAGATCTTTGCCGGCCCCCGTCAGAATCGATTCCGGATGGAATTGAACCCCCTCGACACACAACGCCTTATGACGGAGACCCATGATCTCGCCCTCGGCGGTTTCAGCGGAAATTTCGCAACAATCGGGAAGGTTGAGCCGATTCACGATCAAAGAATGATAGCGCGTCGCTTCGAACGGATTGGGTAGCGATTGAAAGATCGTGTTCCCGTCATGCTTGATCTGCGACGTCTTCCCATGCATCAAGCGGGGAGCGCGGATGACCTCACCTCCATAGGCGACAGCCAGTGATTGATGCCCCAAACACACGCCGAGAATGGGCATCTTTCCCCCGAACCGGCGGATGGCTTCGACCGAAATACCGGCTTCCTTAGGCGTGCACGGTCCGGGAGAGATGACGAGGCGGCCAGGGTGCAATTCCTCAATCTGGTCCAGCGTAATCTTGTCGTTGCGATACACCTGGACATCCTCGCCCAATTCTCCGAGATACTGGACGAGATTGTAGGTAAAGGAATCGTAGTTGTCGATGACGAGCAGCATAATGGCAGTATGCGCTTATGGCTGATGGAACAACCTGAAGCAACGACACTCCGTTCTCTTGCTACCAGACATACGCTCTTTCCTACTCTAGCCCCTGTTCCGCCAGTTCGATCGCTTTCATCATCGCACGGGACTTATTGCAGGTTTCTTCGTACTCGTGCTCGGGATTGGAATCGGCGACGATACCGGCGCCGGCCTGGATGAATGCCCGATGTCGAGAGACGACGACGGTGCGGATATTGATACACATATCCATATTGCCTGAAAAACTGATGTATCCCACGGCGCCGGCGTAAGGCCCGCGCTTGGTCGGCTCAAGCTCTTCGATGATCTCCATGGCTCTGATCTTCGGAGCCCCGGATACGGTGCCGGCAGGAAAGCATGCCTTCAATACATCATACACTGTCTTGGTCGTTCCCAGTTTTCCCGTGACGTTTGAGACGATATGCATCACGTGCGAGTATCGTTCGACGTTCATCAATGACTCAACATGGACCGACCCCCGTTCGGCGACTCGTCCGACGTCATTGCGTCCGAGATCCACCAACATGATGTGTTCGGCCCGTTCCTTGGAGTCCGCGAGAAGACGGCGCTCCAGTTCCGCGTCCTCTTCTCTCGTGGCGCCACGCCGCCTGGTCCCCGCGATCGGGCGCACCGAAACAAGGCCATCCTCGCATCGCACAAGAATCTCCGGAGACGAACCGACCAGTTCCACCCCGGCGATACGCAGGTAATACATGTACGGCGACGGATTCACCACGCGGAGCGCTCGATAGAGCTGAAACGGCGGCGTCCGGAGGTTCGTTTCCCACCGTTGCGACAATACACACTGAAAAATGTCCCCGGCTTTGATGTATTCCTGAGCGCGAGACACCATCTTTTCAAAGTCCGCCCGGCTCATGTTTGCCGTGAAGCGAATGGGGGACCGCCGGCGCTTCGGCGTGAGCCGCCGGAGCGGTCGACGGATTCTAGCGATCATCGCTTCAATCCGTCCGGTCGCTTCACGATAGGCCGAACGAATGCCTCGCTCCGACGTGGACTTCACGTGCGCATTGGCCACCACTTTGATCTTTTGCGACACGTTGTCGAAGATGAGCAAGGTCTCGGTCAACAGAAAGGCAAAGTCTGGAAGATCGAGATGGTCCTTTTTCCGTGAGGGAAGGTCTTCAAATGTCTTGACCAGGTCATAGCCAAGATAACCGACGGCTCCACCGACGAAGCGAGGGAGATCAGGGACCGTGACGGGACGATAGGCCTCCATGATCTCTCGAAGACGATCCAGCGGCGCGCCACGGCTGGGGATGCGGCGGCGATGCGATCCCTTCTTCACGCACAGATCACCGCGATCTTCGTAGATGACCAGAGGAGCCCCGCTCCCGAGAAAGGAGTATCTCGCCCACTTTTCCCCGCCCTGAATGCTTTCCAGCAGATAGGCCGAGGGGCCATGATCGATTTTGGCAAAGGCCGAGACCGGCGTATCTTGGTCCGCCAAGATTTCGCGGAATAACGGAATGAGATTGCCCTGCTTCGCGTAGGAACGAAATTCTTCCAGGGTGAGCGAATACGTCGCAGACTGCATGTTGTTCTGGCTACTCTGTTCCCACCAGGAGTTTCTGGCCTATTTCGATGATGTCATCCGGAAGCTTATTCAGCTTCCTCAATTTCTCAACTTCAATTCCATAACGCCGACTGATGCCGAAGAGGGTTTCTCCGGCTTTCACCACGTGCACCGTCACGTCGGCCTTCGAAGCCGCATTCGTCTCGGCCGCGGTCGGCATACCTCTAACGGTGTCGTTTTCACCCGAATCGCCGGGAGAATCCTTTGCTGGCTCGACTTTCTTCTGTTTGGCAGAAGGTGAATGACCTTTCCGCCGCATATCCTCCAAGGCTTTTCGTTCGAGCACGGTCGCTTCCCTGATGGCTTCAGCCTCGTCCTGGAGACGCCCCATCTGCTCACGTGCCACCTGCACCTGCGCGGACAGCTCACGGTTCCTCGCCTCGAATTCAGCCAGTTCGAGCTTGGTACGCTTGACTTCGCTGTCCAGTTCAGCCGTCCGCTTTTCCTCCTGCGCCAGGAGACGCTGAAAATTCAAACTTCGCGCCTTTTCAGCGTTGTATTTTTCTTCCAATACGACACATCCACTTACCAACCACCCACTACAGAGCAGTACCCCTGAGAGGATGATCTTCTTTACATGTTTACGGACTTGCTGCTCTTCCTTCTGCATACATCCTCCTTTGCCCAAGTTCTCCGCGGACGTCCGCCCAGCCGGAGAGACGCTTAGAATAGTGGCCACTGAGAGGAAAGTCAAAGCGGGCCGGGCCTTCCCGGTTTGACCGTTCCGTGGCGCTGTGCTACGGTCCGCAGAGTCCAAGCCTCTCTCCGCAAACGTCTTCTGTCACCGCATTCGACGTATGATCACTGAGGCTTCACATCGTTGAGCGCGATGCGACAGGATTCACTCGATAACGCCCCACAGTCCTCTTCGGCTCCTCGAACCGAACAAGAGCGACATGCCCAACTCAAAAGCCAAATCAGGCACCACGACTACCTTTACTACGTCAAGGACCGCCCCGAGATTTCTGATGGAGCGTATGACCGTCTATTCCAGGAGTTGATCGAGCTCGAACGGGCATACCCCGCACTGATTTCATCCGATTCACCTACCCAGCGCGTCGGATCCCCTCCATTGGATGCGCTCGGCAAGGTCCGGCACGTGCAACCCATGTTGAGCCTCGATTCCTTGGTCGATCCGAGAGAAGTGCTGGCCTTCGACCAACGGATGAAACGTGAGCTGGAAACCGATCGGGTCGAGTATACGGTCGAGCCGAAATTCGACGGTCTCTCTGTGGAATTAGTCTACGAGCAGGCAAGGTTCGTTCGGGGCTCAACGCGGGGTGATGGAAGTGTCGGTGAGGATATCACGGTCAATCTTCGTACGATTCGATCCTTACCGCTCCAGTTACAGGGCGACACGCGCCCGGACCATTTGGTGGTACGGGGCGAAGTCTACATGCGCCTCGCAGACTTCCATGCTCTGAATCGGCGAATGACGGAACGGGGGGATGACGCCTTCGCGAACCCGCGCAATGCCGCCGCCGGGTCGCTTCGGCAGCTGGACTCGAGCATCACGGCCGAACGCCCCCTCGTGGTGACCTGCTACGAGATGATGGCCATAGGCGGCACACCACCCTCGTCGCATTGGGACGAATTGGATGCATTGGTTTCTTGGGGCCTTCCGATTCCCGCTCTCCGCCGGCGCTGCGAGACGATCGATGATGTCATGGCGTTTCACCGTGAGATCGAACGACAGCGCGACGACCTGCTGTACGAAATCGACGGCGTCGTCGTCAAAGTCAACCGGCGCAGCTGGCAAGAGCAGCTCGGCATGAAGTCCAGAAGCCCTCGTTGGGCAATCGCCTACAAATTTGCGCCTCGAAAGGAAGTCACGAAAGTCCATAAGATCATCGTCTCAGTTGGAAGGACCGGCACCTTGACACCGCTTGCGCTGCTGAACCCGGTCGAAGTTGGCGGCGTCACAATCAGCCGAGCCACCCTGCACAATGCAGACGAGGTGGCTCGAAAAGACGTGCGCGACGGGGACACCGTCAAAGTCGAGCGCGCCGGCGACGTCATTCCGGCCATCACTGAACGGGTGCCGGTACTGGACGAATCGAGAGCGGCGCCGTTTGCCATGCCGGACCACTGCCCCGTGTGCGGCTCAGCGGTCGCACGAGAAGGTGCATATTTCTACTGCTCCGGGCAAGCCGTCTGTCCGGCCCAGTTGAAAGGGGCCGTTGAACACTTTGCCTCGAAGTCCGCCCTTGATATCGAAGGTCTCGGCAAGAAGACCGTTGCTCAATTAGTCGATCAAGGACTCGTCAAGGATCTGTCAGACATTTATCGACTCGGACGCGAGCAACTCCTCACGCTCGAAGGGTTTGCCGAGCGATCGTCCACCCTGCTCCTCGATGCCATCGCGCGGAGCAAATCCGTGTCGCTCGACCGGTTCTTGATGGGCCTCGGCATCCGCCAAGTCGGGCAGCACATCGCAAAGGTGCTTGCCCGCGAGTTTGGGTCGCTCGACGCCATCGTGTCGGCTGATCAGGATCGGTTTCAGACAATCCGTGAGATCGGACCGGAAATCTCGGCGAGTGTGGTTGCCTATTTTCAGGAGAGCGCGAACCAACGGGTTATCGATCAACTGCGAATGCTGGGGCTTTTGATTCTGGATACACCCACATCCCACAGCGCCGCGGCTTTGCCGTTCTCGGGACAGAGTTTCGTGTTCACCGGCGGGTTGGCGGGGTGGACGAGGGAAGAGGCCGGGGTTCTGGTCGAAGAGCGTGGCGGTACAGTCTCCTCGAGCGTCAACAAAAAGACGACCTATGTGGTGGAAGGCATAGACCCGGGATCGAAACTCGATCAGGCTCGGAAATTGGGAGTGAAGGTCCTCACTGAAGAGGAATTTGGAGACTTAATCCGTGGGTCGGGCACCACATAGGGTCATACGGAAGCCTCGACCGGAACAGCGACCTTCTCTTCCTTGAAAATATGCACGCTCCGTATTGAGCGCGGGTCAGCCTCGTGGACGACCAAGCGGCAATTCTCGATGCGAAGTTCTTCTCCGGCTGCAGGGATTCGGCCGAGATTCTCTTGGATCAGCCCTCCGATAGTCAGAGCTTCATCTCCTCCAAGGTCGACCTTCAGGAAGTCGTTCACCTTCCGTACTTCTGTCCTTCCATGGACCAGGATTTGGTTTTTCCCGATCCGCTTGATCAGTTCTTCCGTGATATCCGTTTCATCGACAATTTCGCCAACGACCTCTTCCAGCAGGTCCTCAAGGGTCACAAGCCCCATGACGCCCCCGAATTCATTCACCACAACCCCCATGTGGCGCTTGTCCTGCTGAAACTGCTTCATCAAATCGTCCGCCGTTTTGCCTCCTGGAACGAAGAGCGGGGGATGAGCGATATCCCGCAGGCGCACTTCCGTCCGCCCTTTGGCCAGCTCGGTGAGTGCCTTGGTTTTGTAGAGAATGCCCGTGATGTTATCGAGCGTTCCATCGTAGAGCGGAATTCTGGAGTACTTCGAATTGTACAGTAGTTCCTCAGCTTCCTTCAGTCGAAAATTCCCGTCGAGCGCAAAGACATAAATACGCGGCGTCATCGCGTCTTCCGCCGTAATATCCTTCAACTGGAACACGTTCTTGATCATCTTGACTTCTTCGGATTCCAGTTCGCCGGCCTTCCCACCCTGGTCCAGCATGATTTTCAACTCTTCCTCTGTCACCAATGGATGGGTTAGCCCCTTCCCTCCCGTCAATTTATAAATCAGTGGGACCATGAGGAAAAGAATCGGCTTCAACATCACCTGAACCCAGGAGACAGGGTAGGCCAAGTTGAGGGTGACAGGGACGGAAAATTTGGCGGCCAGAGTCTTGGGGACCACGTCCACGGATACTAAGAGGACAAAGGTCAAGATACCAACCATCACCGCAATGGCTTCTTCAAAAACGCTCTTCCCCCCATAGGTATTCAACGTGATAAAAGTGGCGAACATCGGGATTGCCGTGCTAACCAGACGATCCCCGACAAGAATGGTCGAGAAGAGCTTCTGTGGGTCGCTCCTGAGTTGAAGCGCCTTTTCTGCCCGTTTGCTCCCGTTCTGAGCCAATGCTTTCAGACGTGTTTCATTGACCGAGAAGAAGCCGATCTCGGCAGTAGAAATAATGGCGGATAACCCTATCAATCCTAAAAGGATGAGGATGTCCATCACAGCCGTATATTAGGGACGTTGAACCAGTGTGGCTGGTTTAATGAGAAGCCGGGCGTCTCCCAGAGGATACCCCTTGGCCCACCCTTCGGAGGAGCATAGGATCAGAATAACCGAACTACTTAGAATAGGAATCACAGCTGATACATGTATCATAGGGATCGAGTGCAGGCAAGCGATTCAAAAAATGTTGCTGAAAAATCAATCAGTTCCAAATAGACATCCTGGCTTGATTGGCCTGCGGATGATGATTCCCGTTCTCCCTTGCTTTACCCATCATCCCGCACCACAAACGATTGCAGACTAAATGTACGATCGACACGAGTCGAAGCCATCTGAGCCTCCGACTCCGTCAGGAACCGGCCGATTTGGACTCGGTAGCGGCGCCCTTCAGGAAGATCGACCTGAATAATACGCCCATCGGCAAAATCTCGTTGGACCTGTGAGAATAGTGCCCGCGCGTTCTGCAGGTCAGCGAATGCCCCAATTTGAAGCCGTAACACCCCCAACCCTTCCGGTCGGCCATTATAGCCAACGACTCGAAGCTCGATCTGGTCGGTTCCATTACCGATCATCCCGAGAGCCTCAGCGCCGGCCAACGAGAGGTCCAAGATTCGCCCTCTCGCGAAGGGCCCCCGATCATTAATTCTGACTGTGACATGGCGGTCCGAGGTCAATGAATGAACAACTACAACGGATCCCAGTGGCAGCGTCCGATGAGCAGCGGTCAGCTTGTGCATGTCGTACCGCTCTCCATTGGCCGTCTTATTCCCATGAAACCCGGGGCCATACCATGAAGCCATCCCTCGCTCGACAAATCCAACAGGATATCCGGGGAATTGATCGACACGACGGGAAGATGTGGTACACCCCTGGGCCAGGGCTACGCCCAGGAGACCAACCACAACGATGAGTCTAGGAACATTTCTCGCGAGCGGCTCCAGCCGCATGGATCAAAACTCGTCGAGCGATTGATTGCGTAGAATGGTCAGGGCTTTGTCGGTCTTGGAAACGGTCAGTACCACGATTGCCCGTTTCCCTTCCCGTGAAGGCGTACAATAACCGCATTTGATGTTGATCCGGCTCTTCGTCAGGATATCGGCCACCTTTCTCAACGCACCAGGCTTGTTTTCGAGACTGAGTACGAGAGCGGTCTCCTCACCGAACTTAATCTTCGCGGCCTTAAGGGCAGCACGTGCCCCGTCGAGATCGGCAACAAGCAAACGCAACTTGCCCGTCCCCATAACCTCTGGAGCGGAGAACGCCTTGATATTAACTCCAGCTTCACCGAGAACCTCTGTCACTCTCGAAATGGCACCCGGCTTACTCTGCCCGCTGATGACAAGCTGCGTCGTTGTCGGCATATCAGTACTCCTTGTGGCTCTTCGTCAGGGCTGTTTCCGCCTCGCTGAACGAGCCACTCGCAACGGAGACCATGCCCCACGATGATACCGTACGGCCAGAAGCGATGATGGTCTAGGACAACGCGTTTTCGCCCTGAGCCGTAACGACAAACAGGCCTCGGCACCCGACAAATTTCTCAGAAATCGCCGCTTTCTATGCCGGACACATGATGAGGGCCGCTTGCTCTGCATCCTTACACTCCTCTCATGAACATCCGCTCGTCGCGCCGCACGTGACACATTTGAGGCAGGTGCCGTTCCGGACCATCGTGAACTGCTTGCATTCGGGACAGGGATCGCCTTCGTAACCCTTGACCCTAGCATCTTTGGCATTCTGAATCTCTGTCAGCGTCAGCGTTTCCCTGGTGATTTCCACCTGCCGAGCGACACTATGCCCATGTCCATGTCCATTTCCATGACCATTTCCTTTTCCACCGTTCCGACGGATCGGAAGATGTTCCGTCAGGACGGACGATTTGGCCAGGGCATCGAGGTCTGCCACTTCTTCAGAGCATTCGGGGTCCATGTCGTCTTTCTTCATCGAATCCATGCGCAGATCTTCTTCCTTCACCTGCGCTAGGTCATACCGTTCGAGATATGTGACGGCCAATTCTCGGAAAATGTAATCGATGATGGACGTCGACATTTTGATACGATCGTTCAATTTCACAGGACCGTTCGGTTCAAACCTGGTAAAGACAAACGCCTCGACAAATTCTTCAAGCGGGACGCCATGCTGAAGCCCAAGAGAAATGGCGATCGCGAAGCAATTCATGAGGCTTCTGAACGCCGCCCCCTCCTTGTGCATGTCCAAAAAGATTTCCCCGACTGTCCCATCATCATACTCGCCGGTTCGTAAATAGAGCTTATGTCCTCCGACTATCGCCTTTTGTGTGTATCCATTGCGTCTGCTTGGCAACGGACGCCGCTTGGCGAGGTAGCGAAACATCACCTTTTCCGTAACTTTCTCTGCCATCTCCAAGACACCAGGGACGGCCTCTACAGCCTTTCCACTATCGGTCGACGCGCTCAACGGTTGACTGAGCTTGGACCCGTCACGATACAGAGCCACCGCTTTGACCATGCTTCTCCAGGCAAGCAAATAGGCCGACTTGACGTCTTCAAGCGTGGCATCGGCCGGCATGTTGATGGTCTTGCTGATCGCGCCGCTGATGAACGGTTGCGCCGCGGCCATCATGTGAATATGCGCATTGACGGCGATGGAGCGTTGCCCGATTCGACCGCACCGATTGGCGCAGTCGAATACCGCCAAGTGCTCGGCCTTCAAATGCGGCGCTCCTTCCACCGTCATCGTCCCGGAACAGAAATCGTTTGCAGCCGCAATTTCTTCTTGCGTGAAGCCGAGCGACTTCAACATATTGAAGTTGGTCTCGTTCAGTTGTGCCTCAGTCAGGCCGAGTTTTTCTGCGCAGAACGCTTCTCCCAACGTAAATTTATTGAAGGCGAACTGAATTTCGAACGCTTGTGCCAAGCTGCGTTCCAGACGATCTAACGCTGCGTCGTCGAACCCCTTCTGACGTAGAGTTTCGTGATTGATGAAGGGCGCTCCCTTAAGTGTCTGTGCACCGACACAGTAACGGACGATATCCTGCACTTGCTGGGACGTATACCCTAGATTGCCCAGCGCAATCGGCAGGCTTTGATTGATGATCTTGAAATACCCTCCGCCGGCCAGCTTCTTAAATTTCATCAGAGCAAAGTCCGGTTCAATGCCGGTGGTATCGCAATCCATGACCAACCCGATCGTGCCGGTTGGAGCAATCACCGTCACTTGTGCATTGCGGTACCCGTAAGCTGACCCGAGTTCAAGTGCATGGTCCCAGGCTCTTCTGGCCGCGATAAGCATGTCGGGAGGACAATGCTCGGGGCGGATTCCCTCCGGAACGATCGTGAGACCTTCATATTCGGTACGCGACACCTGGTATGCAGCCCGTCGGTGATTGCGAATGACCCGCAGCATGTGTTCCCGATTTTTTGCGTAACCCGGGAACGGCGACAGCTCGGCGGCCATTTCAGCCGAGGCGCTGTACGCTTCCCCGGTCATGATGGAAGTAATGGCCCCGCAGATCGCCAGCGCTTTCGGCGAATCATACGGGATCCCTTGCCGCATCAGGACCGTGCCCAGATTCGCATAGCCCAACCCAAGCGTCCGGAACTGATAGCTCTTTTCCGCGATGGATCGGCTTGGGAAGGAAGCCATCAACACGCTGATCTCTAATGCGATGGTCCACAACCGAACGGCATGGCGGAAATGTTCCAGCTCGAATTGCCCATCGGCCGAGTAAAACTTCGTGAGATTGAGGGAAGCGAGATTACAAGCCGTATCGTCCAAAAACATGTATTCGGAACAAGGATTCGACGCGTTGATGCGGCCATCCTCCGGGCAGGTATGCCACTCGTTGATGATGGTATCGTACTGCGTTCCGGGGTCGGCGCAAATCCACGCCGCCCAAGCGATCCGATCCCACAGCTCTCTCGCCTTGATGGTCTTACAGACCTTCCCGTTCGTTCGGCGTGTGAGTTGCCAGTCGCCGTCCGCTTCGAGCGCGGCAAAAAACTCGTTTGGAATTCTGACACTATTGTTCGAATTTTGACCGGAGACCGTCTGATAGGCCTTCCCATCCCAATTGGTATCGTACTCGTGAAACACAAAATGCGTGAAACCCTGTTGCGCATAGGAAAACATTCGTTGGATATACGCCTCGGGCACCAGATCGCGACGGGCCGACGACAGGGCTTCGCGCAAGACCGGATTCGTCTTGTGATCGAGGTCCAGCCTCAGTGCGCCCTGGCCATCGACGGTATGACACGCTTTCAGTACGGCGTTGAGGCGTTGTGCACAAATCTTTGAACCCGTCACCATCGCCGCAACTTTTTGCTCTTCGACGACTTTCCAATCGATGAATTCCTCAATATCCGGATGATCGAGATCTAAACAGACCATTTTGGCGGCACGGCGCGTGGTTCCTCCGGACTTGATCGCCCCGGCGGCTCGATCCCCAATCTTGAGAAACGACATGAGACCTGAAGACCGCCCACCGCCGGAAAGTCCTTCCCCATCTCCACGCAATTTCGAAAAGTTCGTTCCGGTCCCGGAACCATACTTGAACAACCGCGCCTCCCGAACCCAGAGATCCATGATCCCGTTTTCATTCACGAGATCATCCTCGATCGACTGAATGAAACAGGCGTGGGGCTGAGGATGTTCGAACGCGTTGGCGGCTTTCACCACCTCGCGAGACTTGGGGTCGACGTAATAATGGCCCTGCGCCGGTCCCGACAACTCATACGCATAATGAAGGCCGGTGTTGAACCATTGGGGAGAATTTGGCGCTGCCATCTGGCGAGCCAGCATGTAACACATCTCATCGTGGAAGGATTCGGCATCTTCCGGCGCCTTGAAATACCCGTAGGATTTACCCCAATGAGTCCAGCATCCCGCCATGCGCTCAAAAACTTGGCGGGCGTCCCGCTCTCCACCCAGCACCGGCTCACCATTCAACCCGACAAGCGGCTGACCATTCTGATCGCGTTGTGGAACGCCAGCCTTCCGGAAATACTTTTGAGCCAATATATCGATAGCCAACTGAGACCATGCTTCGGGAACATCGATATTTTCGAGCTTGAATACGGTGGATCCATCGGGGTTCCGAATCTCCGACGACCGTTTGACGAACGCCAGACCATCGTAAGGGCTCATTCCTCGACGGGTGAATCTTCGTTCAATTCTCACGGTTGCCCTCCTCAAAGAGGAAAAGGATAACGTTGTTCAGCGGCATGTGGTTATGACGTTCATTCTATTGAGGGGAGACTACATATAGCTACCACAAATTTTTGTCAATACCAAATGTTGTGGATTTTTGGGGAATACGAGGAAAGACTGTGAATAGTCTCAATGTGAATATCCTAGCCGATTTGGGTTGTTCCAAGACGAGGTTATCCACAGAAATATTCCTTGAAATGAGGTCTCAGCAAATTACCCAGGCCATTTTTCTTTTTTTAGAAGGCCATTCGCCCAATTTTCAGCGTCACCTCCTCGACACCGTGGAGGGGGATGAATCGACCGCCGAGACCCAGGACCACGACGGTGGTATCCGCCACATGCGTCTCATACTGGCTGAGGAACCACCAGTTGTGCCTGACGGTATTCGGCCGAACAACCGACTCCAGGAGCTTCTTGCTTTGTGATCGAAAAATCTGCCGAATGAATTGCTGTTCTCGAGTCGGTGTACGCTGATCCATCCGATCCACCGCTTTGCCGAGTTCCTGTTCAATAAAGCGCAAATAGTCGTCCATGGTGGGATTCGACCATGCCAGCCCGACCGCGCCGGTCAGCGCAACGACCAGCATGCTCAAACGAAGAAGGCTCATGAGGCCCCGAACCTAGTATGTCCGATGTGATCCGATGACGGCCAAACCAGCCTGATTTGGCAAACGACTGTCAGCCGATGAGCTTGCCCTGACTTCGTTCATCTGAGCCTTGTGAGCCGGAGTCCACGACGGAGATGCGCGGAAGAGCCTTCTGTTCCGGATCGAGAAAATATCGGATCCGCCACACGGCCCAGAGGCCCGGCAGGGCCGCCACCACGGTCAAGATAAAAAACTGCGTCCATCCGACCATGGCAACGACATCCGCTGATGGGCG
>JACXTT010006144.1_pt1 | contig 17228 bp, 19 predicted proteins | sample 9270951 | NCBI WGS metagenome assembly JACXTT01 (sample SAMN15532306, study PRJNA645909) | rock metagenome | isolation source: weathered quartz diorite | place: Puerto Rico | collected 2017-06-21 | reverse complement strand
GCGGGGGGAGCACTCTTCTGTTTGCGAGCTGAGCGGGGACATGATGGGTTAGGGCCCCGCACGAATGGACTGGGTAGCGGGGGAAACAGAAATGGCCCGTTCCTCTCGCAATTTAGTGTTGGCTGCGGCGCACACTCGGGCGGCCGGCACCGCGGGGACCGCCACTCCCCAACCTAACGTCAAGCCATCACGTTTCATTGAGCCAACCGCCGGGTTGCGCTTCGACCAACCAAACTTCTCCGCGCCCACATTCAGACATTCAACGTAATGCCGTGAAGAAAACTGGAGCCCGTTTGATTCGTCGAGCTTAGGCTCATTCAATATGCGGAACTGAACAGGATCGATCTTCAGACGCTCCGCCATCTCATTCATCGCCGATTCGGTGGCATAGAGACCCGGCACCGCGCCGGGACCGCGCATGTCTGCGGTGGCGCCGATATTCCGTCTGGCGCGACCGAAACTCACGCGCAGGTTGGGCACGCTGTAATTGAAGGGCGTCGCCTCGCCGCAGTCTTCGTGATAATTGTCGATCATCGACATGTGATAGACGTAGTCGTGCATGAGCGAGATCAGTTTGCCGTCACTGGTTGCGCCCAAACGCATACGCTGCTGAGTGCGCGCCCGATGCCCGACCGACTGAAACATCATCTTGCGGCTGACAACCAGCTTCACCGGTTTGCCGAGTTGTCGGGCTGCTGCCACCGTAAGCGGCACGTGCGTCCAGGGATAAAGCTTGCCGCCGAACCCGGAGCCCAGGAACTTTGAAATGACGCGCACGTTTTCTTTGGGCAGCCCAAACATCTGCGCCAACACACTACGCGCGTTGACCACGCCCTGCGTAGAGTCATACACGGTCAACATCTCTCCATCCCACATCGCGGTGGTGGCGTGCAGCTCAAGTGGATTGTGAGTCTCGGCCGGCGTGACGTAGGTCTCGTCGAGTTTGACGGCTGCGCTCCCGAACGCACTTTCTCCGTCACCGCGTTTACTTTGCTCTCTTTCAACCGGGCCGTAGGTCGTCAGCACTATGGGAGGATCGTTGCCTGCCTCAAGATAAGCTTCTACGTTTGGCTTTTCTTTCGCGTAGGTAGCGCGCACTGAATCTGCCGCAGCTTTGGCGGCTTCGAATGTCTCGGCAACCGCGAGCGCGATGTATTGTCCGTAATAGCGGATAACATCGTCTTCGAATGGAGGCCGGCGCTCCTGACAGACGCGATCAAAGCCTGGCGCGGGAGTGGAGCGGAAAATCTTGCCAATGTTCCCGCGATGAAGCACCGCATGTACGCCTGTCATCTTTTCCGCCGCCGCAGTGTCCAGTGTAAGCAGCTTGCCGTTTGCGACGGTCGCTTCGACGGGAACGGCATAAAGCATTCCTGCGAACTTAAAGTCCGAAGTGTACTTCGCCGTTCCGGTGACTTTCAGCGAACCGTCGACGCGCGGGGTGTCGCGTCCGATCGGAGAAGTTGTTAGCGATTGTTGTATTGTCGACATGGTCGCTCCTGTCTTGTGGATTCAGCTTGCCGTCGCCGTTCGCAAGGCATACGTGAGACAGCGCTTCGCCAATTCAATCTTGAACTTGTTCTCGCTTTGCGGCCTCGCATTGCGCAGGGCAGCCTCGGCGGCTTGGCGGAAGCTGGCGTCGTTCGCCGGTTTGCCAGTCAATAAAGTTTCGGCTTCCGGCGAACGCCACGGTTTTGTGCCGACGCCTCCGAGCGCGATGCGGGCACGCGTAATTTTGCCGGCCGCGATCGTGAGCACGATCGCTGCTGATGCCAATGCGAATTCGTAGGACGCGCGATCGCGCAGCTTCAAATAGAGTTGCTTGCTTCGGTGAACCGGCGGCGGCAACGTCACGTGCGTAATCAGATCGCCGGGCTCAAGCACCGTCTCGTGCTGCGGCGTGTTGCCGGGCAGCAGATGAAAATCGCCGAACGCGATCGCGCGCGTACCTTTCGGCCCTTGAATGTGAATCGTCGCTTCCAATGCAGCCATCGCGACGCACATGTCGGAAGGATTTGTCGCGATGCACTGTTCGCTCGCGCCGAGGATGGCGAGCGTGCGATTGTGCCCGGTGATCGCGGGGCATCCACTGCCGGGTTCGCGCTTATTGCACGGCATCGCGGTGTCGCGGAAATAGAGACACCGCGTACGCTGCAGCAGGTTTCCCGCGACAGTCGCCATATTGCGAACTTGCGCCGACGCGCCTTGCAAAATCGCCTGGGACAAAACCGGATAATCTTTTTGCACGGTCGCGTGGTACGCGAGATCGGAGTTACGAACGGTCGCGCCGATCCTCAATCCGCCATCTGGCATGACTTCAATCTTGTCGAACGGCAGCCGATTGATGTCGAGCACGCGATCCGGCGTCTCGACATTCAGCTTCATGAGATCGATCAGCGTGGTGCCGCCACCCATGAAACGCACGTCCGCGCCCTGTTGCGCCGTTTTCGATTGCGCGGCCGTGGCGATCGCAGCGGCCGGATCGGTTGGGCGGATAAATTCAAATGTATGCATGGCTGTCTCCCGTAATCGGTCTTAAACGCCCTTTCGCACCTGTTGGATCGCGGCCACAATGTTTGCATAGGCGCCGCAGCGACAGATGTTGCCGCTCATCAGTTCTTTCACCGAAGCATCGTCAGGACCGCAAGGCTCCTTCATCAGCGCGACTGCCGACATGATTTGGCCCGAAGTGCAGTAGCCGCATTGATAGCCATCGCAGTCGAGAAAAGCTTTCTGCATTGGGTGCAGCGAGTCCGGCGTGCCGAGTCCTTCGATAGTCGTGATCTCATGACCATCGTGCATGAGCGCGAGATTCAAACATGACAGCACGCGCTTACCGTTGACGTGCACCGTGCACGCGCCGCACTGGCCGTGGTCACAACCCTTCTTCGTTCCCGTAAGAGCGACCGTTTCACGAATACAGTCCAGTAGCGTCGTGCGCGGGTCGATGCGAAGCTGGCGATTTTCGCCGTTGATGCGAAGCGTGATCGGCACGGCGCCCTCGATCGCTGGCCCATTTACCTCAGGCATTTCTGCTTCAGCGGATGCCTTCGCCGGCAATGGCATGTAAGCCGCAATCAAACTCGCTGCGGCCGTAGTTCCGGTGGTCGAAAGAAATTTCCGACGAGTTGGATTTTCTGGTTTTGCTTGCTCCTTATCCGACATGAAACCTCCCATTCGCGCTTAAACGCCCTCAATCGCGCATATAGTGACAGCTAAATCCTCCCGGATTTTTGCGCAGGTAATCCTGGTGATATTCCTCAGCCGGATACCAGGTCGCAGATGGTTCGATCGTGGTCGTGATTGGCCGCGGCCACTTGCCCGACGCGTTCACGCGCTTCTTCACGCGCTCTGCCGTTAGCTTCTGTTCGGGAGTTTGCGGAAAGATCGCCGAGCGGTATTGCGTGCCGGTGTCGTAGCCCTGGCGGTTGAGTGTGGTCGGGTCGTGCAGCTTGAAAAACCATTTCTCAAGCAAGTCTTCGTAGCTGAGCACCGCCGGATCGAACGTGATCCGAATAGCTTCGGCATGACCCGACTTGCTGTGATGCGTCTCCGCATACCTCGGATTTTCCAGCCACCCGCCGGTGTAGCCGACTTCAGTGTCGAGCACGCCGTCCACGTCGCGCAGAATTTCTTCAACGCCCCAGAAGCATCCCGCAGCGAGCACGGCCACTTCTGTTTGCCTGTCTCCAGAAGCATCCGTTGTAGTGTGAATATCCATGGTGGTTCTATGAATAGTTATTCTTGCTTAACGCCTCTGAATAGAAATGCATTCAGAGATCCTACGTCGGCAACTCCGTGCCAGCCTGCTCGGCCGCCATGTAGGCGGCATACCAAACCGGCCACTTCTCATCCCTTTGGCCAATGCGTTTCTCGTGCTCACCATGAGCAGTCGCGGCGCGGATAAGTGCGCCGATTAAATCGGTAACAGAGCCAAAAGAAGTCACACATGAATCGACGCGGCCGGGCAGACGCGTGGAAATTTCCTGAAGCAGCCAGCTATTACCGTCAGGATCGCTGAACAATGCGCGCGACCGATATGTGCCGTGCTGTGGGTCAAGACCAGCGACCGGTCCCTCGGGAGTGATATGAAAGATTTCGCCGACTTCGATGCCGGCGTCGATTAACTCGTTTCGAGCGGCCTCAATATCAGAGACAATCAGATACGTTTTCTGCGCCGAACCGGGCGTGGCGGAAGTGAGCGTCTTACCGAATTGAATCGAGCAGGCGGAGCCGTGCGGCGTGAATTGATAGACGCCGGAGCCAGGCGGCGTCACATCCTGTCGCCACCCAAGCTTGCGATAAAACTGCTCCGCGCGTTCGACATCGGAAACAGGAAGGACGATTACCTCCAGTTTCATATCGACTGTTTTGAGGCCAACGTTCGCTTCGGCCTTTCCTTGACCGGTGGTTTCGTTCACGGTTTTCTCTCCCTTCAACTTGAAAAACCGATAAACTCGCGGCGACTTCTAAGTCGTTCAAGCTTTTGTGGCTGAGCTTACTTGGTAGTTCCGCGCCTCGATCGCTTTCAAGGTGTTAGCAAACCATTTCTCCAACTGTCCCTTGCCGATCACTCCGAGGAATGCGCCGACCAATTTCCCTTTCAAGTTCTTACCGTCCCGAACAATCACGACGTCGACTTCGGTTGTACCATTCGTTTGTGGCGTTAGCGTGTAGGTGTGTCCCGAGCGACCTCCCCACATGTTCGAGTCGGTGGTGGTAAGAACGATGTGTTTGGGATTGGACCAGTCATAACGCAAACGCTCCCAAATCCCGCCTGAGCCCTCCGTGACATCGGCCGAAGTCGAGCCCTTTGCATGAACCTTCAGGTAGTCATCGGTGCTGTTGCCGAACAGCTCGGCGCGGCCGGGTCCGAAGTCCGTTAGCCCCGCGATGAATTGTTCCGGCGTGGCCGTAGTCGTCTTCTTGAAGTGAATCGTGGACATGTGCACTCCTCCATTCGCGTCAAAGATCCGTCTTGTCTTGCATATCAAGAACCAATTTGGCGAGATCCATTTCTGCTTCGCGCGTCTGAAAGCCGTTTTCAAACGCGGACTTTGTCAGTTGCTGAAACTCAGTTGTGCGCGTGCCTTCCAAAAACAGATCGGAATCGCGACGAAGGTCCTCGACGCTGGGAAGGCAGATCGCATTGACGCGCTCTTTGACGGTTGCGTGTCCTGAGGCAGGAAATCTGGCAATGCGATGCGCCAGGGTCCGGACGAAATCACTAAGCTCAGCCGTCGGTAACGCTCGATTAATCCAGCCGTATCGCTCGGCGAGATTCGCGTCATAATCTTCCGCGCTCAGCATGACTTCGAGCGCGCGTCCGCGACCCATGAGTCGCGCGAGGTGTTGCGCGCCGCCAGCGCCCGGAACGACTCCAAACGCAGGCTCGAATTGTCCAAAGATCGCCGACTCACGAGAAGCAAAACGCATGTCGCAGGCCAGAATAAATTCGCTGCCAACCCCGCGCACGCGGCCTTCAATCTGGACGATTGAGACGAGGCGGCTGGTGCTCAGTCTGCGAAGCATCAGTCCAGTCGAAGGAACGCCATCCAATTTCGCCGCCGCTTCCCGGTTCTCTTTTATTCTCGTCACGTCAACGTGCGAAATGAAGTAGTCGGGATCGGCGCTGCGGAAGACAATCACCTTTACCGTGTCGTTTGCCTCCGCCTGTTGAAGGAGCGAGACAAAGTCACGCATCAGTTCTGGACCTAGAAGATTCATTGGTGGCGCGTCGATATCCGCGAATAACACGCCGCCTTCCGTACGCACGATAAGCGTCTCGAAATTCATAGTCTCCTTCAACTCTTAGATGGCAGAGTAAATCACGGTTGAGTATCTGGAATCTATTAGACCAAAGTATCGATCGAGCCTATGGAATTCCGCTCACTCCCCGGCTATTGAATTCTTCGTGCTATACTCGACTCACTATGACGCAAGCTCAAGCGACCGCAGAGGTGTTTTGGACGGCTTTTCAGGCGCTCACACCGGCCGAACGCGCGGCGTTCCTTAGCAAACTGATGAAGAACAAAAAACTGGCTGAGGATCTGCGCTACGCGACAATCATCGAATCACGAAAGGACGAAGCCACCATTTCGCTCGACTCCTATCTTGCTCGACGCGCGAAAAGTCGCTAATGGCATATCGCATTGTCCTTACGAAGTCTGCTGCCAGAGAACTCGACGCCCTGCCGCTCAAAATTCACGACAGAGTTGTTGACCACCTCCGCCAACTTGAAGCCGATCCGCGCACCTTTGGTTCTGAAAAGTTGTCCGGCCTAGACGCTTACAAGTTACGCGTTGGCAACTACCGTATCGTTTACGAAATAAACGACTCACAGAAAGAAGTCCGAGTCGTGTTGGTGGACGACAGAAAACAGGTTTATCAAAAGCTGCGGCGGAGGAAGTGACCTTACCCCCATACGTCTAAAGCATTTCGTCTCAACCGACGTGTTCGTCGTTGTGTCCTTCCCTTTTTTCTACAAAGAAGTTCGCGCCGGCGCTGCTGCGCGTGCTTCCGTCCCTTCAGGGATTACCACTGCTCGGCCGGTAAGATGTCCGTGCTCGAAATCATCGTACGCCTGCTTCACCTTGCTTAACGGATAGCGATCCTCAAGACTCTTTGTGCGGCCCAGCGCGGCCATATCGACAACCTCCTTCAACGCAACGCCGCCACCATTCAAGCTCGTCACAAACTGCGAGCCCGGAGGTATCTTGAAGAAGTCGAACGGAATGGAGCCGCCGCCAGCGCCAACCATAACGAGACGACCCCGCCACGAGAGAGAAGCGACTCCCGTCGCCAGCGTTGCGTCGACGCCGACGCAATCCAAAACGAATTGCGCTCCGATCCCGCCACTCAATTCGCGAATCTCTTTCGCGGCATCTGGGCCACTCTCAACGACATCGTCCGCGCCACACTCCTTCGCCAACTTCAATCTCGCTTCGTGAGAGTCGACGGCCACAACTCGTGCGCCGGTTAGTGCACGCAGGAATTGAACCGCATAAAGTCCAAGCCCACCGACGCCAATCACCACGGCTGTGCTGCCGGGCCAGATCCCCGGCAGCGACCCCTTGATAGCAGAGTATGTGGTCAGTCCGGCATCGGTTAGCGGGGCGGCGTCGATGGGATTGAGATCGCCAATGGGAACCAGAAAGCGTGCTTCGGGAACGAGAACATAAGGCGCATGGCCTCCGTCATAACCAACACCCGGAGCGCGAATGGCTTTTTGATAGAGGCAATGATTCTCTTCACCTGACCGGCACATGTGACAACGCCCGCAACTGGCCCATGATGGATTGATCGCGACCCCGTCACCATGTTTGAAGCCTTTGACTCCGGCTCCGATCTCTTCAACCCACCCGGCAATCTCGTGTCCGAGCGTGAACGGCGGCGGCTCGTCCTTCCAGTAACTTTGCTCACGACCAATGACAGTGAAGTCCGTGTGGCATAGTCCGGAGCCGCCAACCTTGACTACCACCTGCCCCGGCCCGGCATGCGGGTCGGGTACTTCCTGAAACTCTGGTTGCGTCTGCGCTTTCAGCAGTCTGTAAGCGAGCATCGTGTTCATCCTTTGGCCGACTACGCCGTTGGGTAGTCCCAAACATCGGGCGGCAGCTTATCTTTGAGCGATGCATACATAGCGTCGCGAAATAGTTTCACCGCCGGATACGGCCGCAGGGCAATAGTGCGCTCCACAATCAATCCCTGTTCGTTGTCCACGATGATCTCCAGGCTCTCGATCTTGTGGCCGTCCATCGTTCCCAGCCAGCGCAAGAAGGTGGTGCGCTCGTCGAGCTTGAACTCGGCTGTATAGTTACCGGAACCACGCGTAGAACTCGACTGAGCAAAAATCGCCGCGCACATATCGCGCCCCTCGATCGGCCGCACCAGGAGCGGACTGTTGAAGACGATGTTTTCAGCAAGCAGTTCGCTCACCTGCGCGGGTGTGGGTTTGCCTGATTCTCGGAGTTTGCGTAAAGGATGCACTGTGATTTCTCCTGTATTCAGTTGTTCAAGTCCCCAAGCCATTTCAAAGCTGACAAGCTCGGCATAAAGAAGTATTCGCCGCCGCGAAGGACATTGAAGGTTTCGATTCCGCGCACGAGCCGCCTAACCGGATCTTTTGGAATGGTGAAGGCCGCGCCTTCTTCCTGCTGGCCAATGATCGGGTCACGCTCGTCACCGATCCCGATGAAATTGCCGTCGTTGATCCACTCTTGTTGTAGGAACTCGATAGTGACCATCGCCTTGGCACTGATGAACAGGAAGATGGCGCCACGCGGCACTTCGTCATCGGCTTCAGAGAGAGCGTTTCTGTCGTATGGTGGTCCATAGGTGGTGCCGCGCCTTATCAGTCGATGCAGGTTCACGTCAGTTAACCTCGTAAGTTTCGAATCACGCGGATTCATGCGGCGAATGTGACAGCCGAACGGGGCTTGACGGCCTCGCGGATCGTTCGCGTAGTTAAAGTCGTTGTTCCGGTGCAAGTCCGCACCGAGGGCAGGGTTGTCGGCTTCCGGCGCTAACACGAGCGGTGCGCCGCTGCGCCAACGGCCAACGAGTTTCGCCGCGAGCAGTTCCCGTTCGGCTTCATTGTTTCCATGCGCCTGGAGGAACCGATTGAACGCGCCGACGCGCGACTGATATTTGCGATAGCCCACGAAGGTCCCGTTGCGACCGAGTATGTCCGGCTCCGGCATCGGTAGCGGAAAGCCCGCCTCACCCGGATATCCAAGAATGAACTCGCCGGCCTTGATCGGCTGTCCCTGCCCCGGCAGCGGGTCGAAGCCGCTGCCCTCGATTGCGGGTTGGTCGATGCCGTCTTTGTAGCCGAGTGAATTGAGATCGCCGGGCTGAGCACCGAAATCCTGCATCGCCAAAATGTTGACTGATAAGCCCTCGATCTGCTCGCGTGCGATGCCAAGCATGCGACGTCGATCATCCTCCGAATCGCTAAATGCCTGCACCCCGATGTGGACTCCACCCTTACCGTACGCCGGGTCCCAGTTCTTCGGATCGTTTAGCCCCGTGTCCCCGAGCTGCCGGGCGCGCGCCGCCATTCCTTCGCGAAAAGCTTCCGGAAAACTCTGCAGCGAATTCTCGGGGAGACCGAGCGTCTTGAGGCCGGCATAGCTGATCCCGACCGAAAGCCATGGAGTCTTCGCGCTCCACCAACCGGCGGCAGAATCGACGTGAGGTGTCAGCCGCCGAAAAAGCTCACGACCGGATTGAGCATCGTCGAGTCGCAAAAGCACGTGAGTGCCAAAGTACGGTGCAGGCCTCGGCCTGAGTACGGTCGCTTGGATCTCGCGCAACTCGAGTGTCGGGGCATTCATCGAACGATGGTCTTCGAAGGACTCTTTTACGGACGACATTGGGGCTCCTTTGATCGCGTTCCCTCCCGCTCTGAAAGAGGGAGTTCTTCAGCAGCCTGCTACTCGCTGACCTTATCCAGGAATTCATCCACCGCCTTGCTGACGCGATTCTGTCGCTGGATCTCAGCCAGAGTGAGCTCCGGCTCGGCGACGAACCAACCTTCTGCCGTGATCTGGTGCTTGATGAGGTAATCCTTCGCCTCGGGGCTACGAATTCCCGGCCAGCCCTCCCATGATGAATCCATGAGATCCAGGTAGTCTGGAATCAGCGCTACGAAGTCGTCGATATAGGTATCCCAATCGCCGTCGAAAGAGGTGGCGAAAAGCATTCTCGTGTCGTTGTCGAAGAAGACGAAGCGCATGTCGTGGAGCGTGCCGACTTTGGTCGCCCCGGGCGAGAGGTTGCCACCCAACATTTGCAGGAACGTACGCAAGCGCTTGGCCCCGCCAGGTACCAATGGAACAATGATGGTCAACTCAGATCGCTTGCCCAGACGGGCGCCGACGCGGCCGGCGCTTTCGATTGGCGGTGGCGGTTCAGAGACCTGCGACTTCAACTCTCCGAGCACATTGTCCAGTGCCTTTCGTCCGAGTTCCGGCGCATCGGCGAACAGCTCCCGCAATTGCTCGATCTTTTCGATTGTCAGTGCGTGTTCCGGTGCTGTCGCTGTTCGTGTTTGAGATGCCATGACTAATCTCCCCTCTCGCTTCTTCAAAAATTCCCGTCAGATCCGTTCCCATTCCAATTCGCAAATTGCGGTTTGCCTCGCCGTCCTTATTCGCTGACCTTGTCGAGGAATTCTTCCAGCGCCTTTCCGATGCGCTCAAGCCGTTTCGTCTCCGCCATGGTCAGGTTCGGACTGGCGACATACCAGGAGCTCGCCGCGACCTGGTGCCCGGCGATCCAGTCTTTAACCTTCGGGCTCCGAGTCCCGGGCCACCCGACAGCATTGCAGAATAGAATATCCAGAGCGTCGGGAATCTTCGTCGCGAAGTCGTCGATGTAGGCGTCCCATTCGCCATCGTAGGCGGTGCAGAAGAGGAGCTTCGTGTCGTTGTCCAGAAAGACGAAGCGCATGTCGTGAACGGTGCCCATCGCATCTGCGAGCTTGAAGTTGCCTTCCAGCAGCTCCAGCAGGCCGCGAAGTCGCTGCGCTCCTCCTTCCACGAACGGAAAGATCCCGGTGAGCTCTGAGACTTTGCCCTGACGGGCGCCGATACGACCGGCGTTTTGCGTCCCCGTCGCCCCGGCAAACTCTCGTGTGAGATTTGCGAGTCCTTTCTCCAGAGCGGTTCTGCCCACCTCGGGCGCGTCGGCATAAAGCTCCTTTACCTTTTGAACCTTTTCCTCGACCCTCCGGTCCTGTTCTAACTGTGTTTGCGTTTGCATTGTTGTCTCCTCTTTCAATAACCGTGGCTAGTTCTCTTACGTATTCAGCTTGCGTGCACCACCCTACCGGGCTGCGGCCATCTGCTCCCCGAAAACTTCTGCGAGATTCTTCGGTTCCTTGCGCTCCTGGTTGTTTGTTTGGTGGCGAAGCATCGATGATTGCCGGTAGACCTCCTTGCGCGAACGCATGATGTTGCCAAGCGGACGGTGCTCCTCCGTCACGCGCCAAGCGGACATCGAGGTTTTGTCCATCTTCTCGAAATTGTCTTCGCCGCCGATGTCCTGCTGCGGCAACCGCAGCTTCGCGACGGTCACGTACGGCGAGAGGCTCTCGGGCCACACCACCGTCGTTTTCTCAACGGGCATCTGAGCCAGATCGGTACTGAGCTGGACCTGAACGTCGAACTCGTACGGTCCCTTACGCAGCTCCGCTACGAGCGTCGGCCGGAAGACTTGTTCTGCAGAAGTGAGATCGAGAGCACGCTGTTCAACGCGGTCGGCGAACGATTGAACCGGCGCCACGCGAACTTTAGCGACATAGTCACCGTGCCGCACCGCACCCATTGTCCAATAGGTAGAGAGGAGTAGATTCTCAGGCTTGGTCTGAGCTAGTTGCAGGAAGGCTCCGAGTTCCTCCCAGGCCCAGTCCTCCGGAGGCAACGTACCCTTCCCCGTTACAAAGTTGTAGAGAAGTTGGTGGAGTGCCGCCTGCTGTTGCTCAGGTGTAAGCTTCGGCGGCGCCAGCCCAAGGTCGGCAAACAAAGACTGAATGAACACATAGTGTTTGAGCGTATTCACGAAAAAGACCGGATGGTTGATCAGCGCGTAGTCGAAAGTGTGACTGTCCGGCTCATCCTCAAGGAGGGTTTTTCCTTCTATCGCAAAAATCTTCAGCCCGATGCCGGTGATCGGTCCCAGGAACCGATCGCTACCAACGTGATTGGTGCCGTTTGAGAAACGAACCATGGCTTCATGTCGGCCTGGCTTGGCATAGATGCCCTGCGCATATTCATTCGGCACACCACTGAGGATTTCAAATTCCGCCCGGGCCAGACCGTAACCCTTGGCATGGGCGTTACGCACCATAAGCGCAATCCCCTCGGTTTTGACCGAGCCGTGCATGTGCTGTTTCATGTCATCGATCACCTGCTGCAGGGTCTGTTCGAAACCGGGCTCGGGTTGTTCAACGTCAGGACTGTAGCGGACAAAATTCTGAGTCATTTGCTGCCCTCCTTGGTCATGAAGGACCGAGTAAATCACTACTTCGAAGGTGAATCTATTAGACGAAGGTATCGATCGATACCTTGGTATTAGAGGTGACAAGAGGATAGAATCCCGAGCCTAAGTTCCCCTTTTAGTAGTCATTCCCCCTGGGTGATTCGGTAGGTTCAAGGCTGAGGCATCGGACATGAACAGGTCCGGAGCGACTTCACTCGCGAAACAAAAGAGCTTCGGCGAGGAGCTTGACCGCGTTGTAGCTGAGAGCACTGCCGAACTAGCTGCCGCCAACGAACAATTAAGAAAAGAGCTTGCTGAACATAAGCGACCGGAACGCGAACTGCGGGAGGGTGAGCTTAGCTTCCAATTAATCGTTGACAGCATTTCGGTTCCTGTTGCCGTCACTTCACCGACCGGCGAAGTCGAGGCAGTCAATCAACTCACCCTCGAATACTTCGGTAAGACTTTCGAGGAGTTAAAGGGTTGGAAGGCCTCCGATGTTGTTCACCCGGATGATCTTCAGGAAACGATCGCCACGCAGCAAAAAGCGCACGAAACGGGCACTGCGTACAACGTCGAGAGCCGCCATCGCCGCGCTGACGGCATCTACCGCTGGTTCAACGTTCGCGGCTTTCCTTTGCGAGATACAGAAGGGCACATTCTCCGCTGGTTTCACCTATTAATCGACATTGACGATCGTAAGCGGGCGGAGGCGCAACTGGCCGGCGAAAAGGTCCTGCTTGAGATGGTGGCCTCGGGCTCACCGCTTACAGACGTTCTGACCGCACTGTGCAAATTTGTTGAAGACACCTCGCATGATTGCAAGTGCGGTATTTATTTGATCGACTGGACTGGGCCGACATTCCATGTGGGCGCAGCGCCCAGTCTGCCGGCGACATTCAACGATCCCATTGAAGGATTACCTGTTAGTCCGGACGCAGGACCGTGCGCTGTAGCCGCACTCGGCAACACGCAGGTAATCGTCACTGATCTGGGCTCAGATCCGCGCTGGCAATCGAGCATGATCCGACCGTTCTTAATTGCGCACGGCCTCCGTTCTCACTGGTCAACGCCGATCACCTCACGCGACGGACAGGTGTTGGGAACGTTCGCGATTTTTCAGAACCATCCTTCCAACCCGACTCAACTTCAACAGGATCTGATCGCCCAGGTCACTCACGTTGCCCGCATCGCCATCGAGCGTTCATTAAGTGAAGAAGCCCTGCGGCGTAGCGAGCAGCAGTTCAAAACAATCTTTGACGAGGCCGCCGCCGGATTTGCGCTGGTTGATTTGAAAGACAAAGTGCCGATTCGAACTAATCGAGCATTGCAGAAGATGCTCGGCTGCACTGAAGAGGAACTCGGGCGAATAGAAACATTCGAGGACCTGACTCATGAGGCTGAACGTAAAAGCGATTCAATTACATATCGCGAACTGTGTGCCGGTCAGCGCGACTCGGTGAGATTAGAGAAACATTTTGTTCTCAAAGACGGCAGGAACATTTGGGTGAATGTCATTTTCACGCTGCTGCGCGACCAAGACGGACACCCGCGATATATCGTCGCCATCCATGAAGACATCACTGAAAGAAAGCTTACTCTAGAGAGGTTGCAGGCCAATCAGGAACTTCTGGACCTGGCGCAGAAGTCCGCGGGCGCCATGGCCTTTGATTGGTACATTCAGCAGGAGATCAACCACTGGTCGCCCGAACAAGAAGCTTTGTTCGGATTGCCGCCGGGCAGTTTCGATGGCACGTATCAGAGTTGGAAGAAGCTGATCTACCCGGCAGACTGGCCGGCCTTACTCAGTGCTATCGAACACGCGCAAAAAACTGGTGAGGTTAGGGCGGAGTTTCGCGTCAAATGGCCGGATGGAAGCGTCCATTGGCTGGCGACGAACGGTCAGATGTTTTTCGATGACCAGAGTAAACCGTTTCGCATGGTCGGATTCACAACCGATGTGACGCGGCGCAAACTGATTGAAGAGGAACTCCGTCGCAGCGCCGCATTTCTCGCGCAGGCGCAACAGCTCAGTCGCACTGGCAGTTTTTCCTGGCGGGTCGCGCCTGACGAAATTACTTGGTCGGAGCAGCTCTATCGCATCTACGAGATCGAAGTCGGCGTGCCCATAACGCTCGAACTCATACGCACTCGGGTTCATCCGGAAGACGTCAGTCTGATCGAGAAAATGAAAATGGTCTACCGGGAAGGAGGAGGCGAGACTGAATTTGAATGGCAATACCGGTTGCTGATGCCAGACAGATCAATTAAGTACATGCACGCCGTAGCTCATGCGACGCGTGGTGACGATGGTCAAGTGGAATACATTGCCGCGGTTCGGGACATTACCGCGCGCCGAATTTCGGAAGAGAAATTCCGAGGGCTTCTGGAATCCGCACCCGATGCCATGGTCGTGATGAATCGACTGGGAAAGATCCTTCTGGTCAACGCCCAGATGGAAAAAGTGTTCGAGTATCGGCGGGAGGAACTCTTAGGCCAGGAGATTGACATTCTGGTGCCGGAACAGTTTCGTGATCGGCACCCGGGCCATCGTTCTGGGTACTTTCACCACCCTCGTGTGCGGCCGATGGGTGAGGGTTTGAACCTCTACGGGCGGCGGAAAGACGGAACGGAGTTTCCTGTCGAGATCAGCCTCAGTCCTTTGGAAACGGAGGATGGAACACTTGTCTCGGCCGCAGTGCGAGATGTCACCGAGCGCAAACGTGCAGACGAAGCTCGACAACAAGCCGAACAGGCTTTGCATTTTACCCAGGCAGAGCTTGCACGGGTTTCCAGATTTACAAGTATGGGTGCGCTCGCGGCTTCTATCGCGCATGAGGTCAACCAACCTTTGTCAGGCATCATTACCAATGCCAGCACTTGTGTGAGAATGTTGGACGGCGATCCGCCCAACGTTGACGGCGCGCGCGAAACTGCAAAACGCACCATTCGCGACGGCCGCCGCGCCGCCGATGTGATCATTGGTCTCCGTGCGCTTTTTTCCCGGAAGGATGCAGTCACCGAGCCGGTAGATTTGAACGAGGCGGCCCGCGAAGTGATTGCGCTCTCACGCAGCGAGCTCGAGCGGAACGGCGTCATCGTGCTAACGCAGTTTGCCGATCGCCTGCCCCACGTAACAGGCGATCGAGTGCAGCTACAACAGGTGATTCTTAACCTGTTAAGAAATGGGTCAGACGCGATGAGCGAGGTCAATGATCGTCCGCGAGAATTGTTTTTTTCAACCGCATCAGAGGGCGATGAGGACGTCCGATTGAGTGTACGCGACGCAGGAGCAGGTTTCGACGTGCCAAACGTCGAGGAGCTGTTTAATCCCTTCTATACAACCAAAGAGAGCGGCATGGGAATTGGCCTTTCCGTCAGCCGCTCGATCATCGAGAATCATCACGGCCGCTTGTGGGCAACCGCGAATGACGGCCCTGGTGTGACGTTCTCGTTTTCAATTCCTCATGCCGCTGCTTAACGAACGAATCAAGGGAGACGGCGGCAAGGTAGGCCGCATGTCTATTCCGGGCCTCAGGCTGAAGGTGCCAACCACCGCGCTACGTTGCTCACGTAAGTCCTAATGTCAGCGAGTTTCTCCGGCGTGCGTTTAATCTGCTCACCGGGCGGCTCAGTCAGAAAGCTGGGACAACCACTCGAGATGTCCCAGTTGTAATCCACCAGATGATGGAAACTTGATTCGGCGATCGCGCGTCCGAGCGTGTTCCCATGATCGTCCCGTCCGCGCTCAAACGCCACAATCAAGTTGAAGGGGCGTTCCGTAACTTTGCTAGTGCCGCTTGCGATTACGTTCGCGTGATTCTCATCTTCGGGAACGCCTACCGCGCCTTCATGCGGGTGCGCCGGAAAATATTCAATCACACCTGAGTCGCTCTTAGGGTTTAGCAGCAACTCGTGGACCGGCTTGACGGCTCTGATCCTTTGATAGTCACCGTTTCTGCCGGAATGATAGTTGGGCCATGAGATCGCGGGTGCACCTTGATCATCTCGAGTGTGCCGAGTCTCATCAGGTTCGGGATGTTTGGTATGGAAAAAGTGAGCACGGCCCACGCCTCCCAACGTGCATAGTGAGGACCCGAGATCCTGATGATCCCGCGTGGTCAACATGCCTCCGCCTCTTTGCCGAAAACGCGTGATGCCCTGACAATCTGCAACCGTCAAACCGTTGCCCACATCGACCGCGAACAGCCAGAGTTCGTTGAACTCGGTCTTATCGAGCACACTCAGTACCGCATCGTCACCGTCAGCGTTGACCTCACGATTGCGGGCCGTCACGTGGCAGAGTGGCTCACCGCTTTCGTCGATGAGTGAAGCAAGATGTTTTCGCAATAAGGAGAAACGATTGACGTTCCAATCGTCGGCGATCGGAGGGATGGTTGTTTGCAGCAGGATATTTATCGGGCGTCCCATTAGTTGTTCAGGCTTGTTTCTCAGGGCGTCGCTCCCAGGGCGCCACACCACTCGGTTGTCAGCGATCCCGGGAGTGACTCCAGGAGGAGTTCATCAACGTAACACCAGCCCCACTCTTCATCCGGTTCGAAAGATTTGATTAACGGATGATTGGTTGAATGAAAATGCTTTACCGCGTGCTGGTTCTTTGAGTCTTCGCAACAGCCGACATGACCGCAAGTTACGCAAAGCCGCAAGTGAAGCCATTGGTCGCCGAGCTTCAAACACTCTTCACAGCCGTTCGGGGTTCTCGGGGTGACGTTGGCAATTTCAGACAAATGCGAACAGCAATTCACTGTTGAAATCCTCCTGATGTTAGTGAAGCCAACTCCATCAGAGTGTAGCCGATTTGGATCGCGTTACGGGAACCCGCGCGTCGATCCAGTTGTTAATGTCCGCCATCACAACCTCCTTGTCGATGTCGTTAAGCAGATCGTGATAACCGCCTTCGTAAAGTTTGAGTGTCTTGTCTGTGGAACCGACGTTGTCATAAAAGTACTGGCTGCCCTGCCATCGCGTCGCTTTGTCGTCAGTGCCGTGAATAATAAACACGGGGACGCGGAGGTTCGGCATATTCTCCTTGATGCGGGCGGCCGCTTTCAGGACCTCTGAGGCGTTCTCGGCAGGCTCTTTCTCGGTGTTGATCAGGGGATAGCTGTTCATTTTCTCAACGACTGCCGGATCGCGAGAAAAGATCTCGTTCTTGAAAGAATTAAGACGCAAGTTCGGGACGTGTTTACCTCACGTCTCAGATGCAAGTTTGACCACGTTGT
>JACXTT010006143.1_pt1 | contig 17232 bp, 22 predicted proteins | sample 9270951 | NCBI WGS metagenome assembly JACXTT01 (sample SAMN15532306, study PRJNA645909) | rock metagenome | isolation source: weathered quartz diorite | place: Puerto Rico | collected 2017-06-21 | reverse complement strand
TTTGATACGTTTTCGCTGATGGTGCGTCGTTTTAGCATTCGCATGGTAGTTCATGAAGCCCTCCTTGCTTTGGAGATTCTTTCATGAACCATCCATTTGAACAATATATTTATTTCAAACGTTGTTTAACAACGTAGTGAAACTCAACACATATGAGCTATGAGCCACGAGCTAAGAGCTTATGAGGAACAATTATGAAAAAGATTCTAGTTATCCACGGCCCGAACTTAAATCTTCTCGGTGAACGGGAAAAAAATATCTACGGAAAGACAACGCTTAAGGAAATTAATACAGAGCTTCAGAAGATCGCCAAGACTTTAAAGGTCTCTATTGAAGTCATCCAATCTAATCACGAAGGGGAGATTGTTGATTTGATCGGGTCGGCCAAGAAAAAAGGATTTAACGCCATTCTCATGAACCCGGCGGCCTACACTCATACTAGTGTCGCCATCCGCGATGCGGTCGCGGCCGTCGACATTCCAACCGTTGAAGTCCATTTATCAAATATCTATGCCCGGGAAAGTTTCCGTCAACATTCGCTCATTGCCCCGGTTGCCGTCGGCCAAATCAGCGGTTTCGGGACCAATAGTTATTACCTTGGGCTTCAAGCAGCCGCTAAACTCATTACCTAAACTTTCGTGAACCCACGGATTAAATCACTTATTACCAGTTTCAAAGACCACGGTATTGACGCGCTGATCGTTAACCGCGACGTTAATATCCAATATCTCACCGGATTTCCCGCCAGTGAATCATGGCTGTTGGTTACGTCCAAGCAATCGTTTTATATCACAGATTTTCGTTACGTTTTGGAAGCCGAAAAAGGTTTAAAGAATATTGCGGTGGTGCGGTATGAGAAATCGATGTTTGATGCAGTTATAAAACTGGCCGCCAAATTGAATTTAAAAAATATCGGCTTTGATGAACGCTATACGACCTATGCGCAGTATAAAAATTTTTTACAGAAGCTTCCCAAAAATATAAAACTTGTTGGGGCCAATGAACTGGTAGAGCAATTAAGGGAAATAAAGAGCAAGGAAGAGGTCTCGTGTATCCGTCAGGCCTTAAAGATCCATCGCGAAGCGTTAAAAGTGATGAAAAAAGAAGTTAAGCCAGGTATTTCGGAGAAACAAGCTCTGGAAAAGCTCGAAATTTTTGTCAAAAGAAAGGGCGTTGACTTTTCGTTCTCGCCGATCATCGCTTCCGGCCCTAATTCTTGCTTTCCGCACGCCAAAGTCACCGACAGAAAAATCAAAAATAACGAAGTTGTGCTCTTAGACTTCGGAATTGACTATCAAGGCTATAAGTCCGACTTGACACGTATATTCTTTTTGGGTAGAATACCGCAACTTATTTGGGATGTTAACCAAAAAGTGCTGACGGCGCAGCAAAAAGCAATCGATGTCATTAAGCAAGGTGTTGCCGCTAATTTTGTTGACGCACAGGCACGTAACTATTTAAAAAGTCATAAGTTAGATATATATTTTGGCCATTCGCTTGGCCATGGCGTCGGGCTAGAAATCCACGAAAACCCGAGGCTTTCCGGGCAAAGTAACGTTATATTAAAGGAAGGGATGGTGGTGACCGTTGAACCGGCCGTTTACATCCCGCATAAGTTTGGTATAAGACAAGAAGAGATGGTTTTAGTCAGAAAAAATGATTGTGAGGTCTTAAGTGACAATATCGATTAATGAGTTGGAATCAGGCATCGGGCTAAAAATCGATGGGAATATTTGGGTTGTGTTAAGTTATCAGCACGTCAAGCCAGGTAAAGGTTCCGCCTTCGCCCGTGTGCGTATAAGAAATGTCAAAACGCATCAAGTCCTTGAACGAACCTTTCGTTCTTCCGAAAGTTTAGATGATATAGAGCTTGAAGAGAAACGCCTTCAAATGATGTATAAATCAACTGACGGCGTACACTTCATGGACCATGAAAGTTATGAAGAGGTCGTCGTTAAAGAAGACATCATCGGCGATGAAATTAAATTCTTACAAGAGAACATGGAAGTTGTCGCGGTTTGTTTTGAGCACGAAGTCCTTCAAGTCATCCTTCCCAATTTTATTATCGCCGAAGTCACGCACGCCGAACCAGGATTAAAAGGCGATTCGTCTAAATCCAATTCTAAACCCGTTACCATTGACACCGGCGCAACCATTGCCGCGCCTTTGTTTATCAATCAGGGCGAATTTATCCGCATTGATACGCGTACCGGTGACTATGTTGAAAGGGTCAAGAGATGAACCTAAAAGAGATCAAGGAACTGATCGCGCTCATGAACGAAAATGAGCTCACGGAAATTGAAATTGAACGTGAAGGAACAAAGATCAAAATAAAGAAAGGCAGTGTTGAAGTCACCGAACCTATCCGGCGGCAACCCATTGAATATCATATGGAAGTCCCCGCCGCTGCCAAACCCGCCGCTGAATCAAGCTCACCTAATCCGAACCGTAAGGAAATTAAATCCCCGATGGTCGGCACATTTTATCGGGCCCCGTCCCCCGAAGCCCCGGCGTTTATTGAAGTCGGTCAAGTCGTTGAAGTCGGCCAAGTTGTTTGTATCGTCGAAGCCATGAAACTCATGAATGAGATCAAATCAGAGGTCCGTGGCAAGGTTGTCGAAGTGTTGGTTGAAAACGCCCAACCGGTTGAATTCGGGCAAACATTATTTACCGTTGAACCCGTTTAAATAATTGATTATGTGGTCACCAGAACACCAGACACCTGTCACCTGTAGAGCACCAGTGGTAACTAACGACCACAGGTGACTGGTGACGAGTGCTCAGGTGTCCACTTTATTATTATAAGAATTTATGTTCTCAAAAATTTTAATAGCCAATCGTGGGGAAATCGCTTTACGCATCATCCGCGCCTGCCGCGAACTAAATATCAGAACCGTCGCTGTCTATTCTGAAGTCGATAAAGATTCCCTGCATGTGCGTTTTGCCGACGAGGCTGTTTGTATCGGCCCGGCGAAAAGCGCCGACAGCTATTTAAATATTCCCGCCATTATTTCCGCGGCGGAAGTCACCGACGTTGAAGCCATTCATCCCGGTTATGGGTTTTTATCAGAGAACGCTCACTTTGCTGAGATTTGTGAATCATGTAATATCAAATTTATCGGGCCAACGCCGCAAGCCATCCGTTCGATGGGCGATAAAGTCATCGCCAAACAAACGGTCGCGAAAATCGGCGTGCCTTTGACCGCTGGAGGCAAAGGTGTTGTCAAATCCAAAGAGGAAGCCATTGATATTGCCAAAAAAATTAAATATCCTGTTATAATTAAGGCCGCAGCCGGCGGCGGCGGCAAGGGCATGCGGGTTTGTCATAACGATGTCACCCTCGTGAGCTCTTTTGCCATGGCGCAAAAGGAAGCGGAAGCCAATTTCGGGAACCCGGATGTTTATATTGAAAAATACGTCGAGCAGCCACGCCATGTGGAAATCCAGATCATGGCCGACCATTACGGCAACATGATCCATTTGGGCGAGCGTGACTGTAGCATCCAGCGCCGTCATCAAAAGTTAATTGAAGAATCTCCGTCGCCAGCCTTGGATGAAAAGCTCCGTAAGAAAATGGGTGATGCGGCGATTAAAGCGGCCAAAGCGGTTAACTATCGTAATGTCGGAACCATTGAATTTTTGCTCGACAACAAGGGCAATTTTTATTTTATGGAAATGAATACGCGCGTTCAGGTCGAGCACCCGGTTACGGAAATGGTGACGGGCATTGATATTGTTAAGGAACAGATTAAGATTGCGAGCGGGGAAAAGCTTCGGTTAAAGCAAGACGATGTTAAGATAAGAGGCGCTGCGCTTGAATGCCGCATTAATGCTGAAGATCCTGAAAATGGTTTCATGCCGTCGCCTGGAAGAGTGGAACAACTGAATTTACCCGGCGGGCCTGGTGTAAGAATTGACACGCATATTTATCCCGGCTATGAGATTGGTCCTCACTATGATTCGATGGTCGCTAAACTTATCACCTTTGGAAAAACGCGTAAAGAGGCGATTGCGACGATGAGACGTGCTCTCGATGAATTTTATATCAGTCCGATTAAAACAACCATCGGCCTTCATGGACAGATTTTAAATCATCCTGATTTTGTCAGCGGCAAGGTGAACACGCATTTCTTGGAAAAATTCATGAAAAAGGATGGATAACCATGGCGCGAGGAGTCAATAACCTGGATTTGGGTTCTGTTTCGGTCCATAAAAAAGCCATCGCCGAGATTGCTTATTCCGCGGCCACCAGTATTGACGGGGTTAGTTTTCCTTTTCAAAGCTATTCCGACAAGTTTTATGAATTCTTGAGCGTAAAAATCTATCCGGGCATTAAGGTCGATATCGACGAGAATTATAATATTTCCATTGAGATCAAAGTGATCATACGTTTCGGGCTTAACATCGCCGATGTCGCCGAGCAAATCCAGGAGACCGTCAAGTCGGCCATCGAGCAGATGGTGGACATCAATTTAAAAGACATCAACGTCAATATCGTCGGGGTTGAGAGGGGGACAAAATGATTTTTTTGAAGAGGCTGGCGATTCTTTTTTATGTTTCTTTGCTTTTATTTTTTAGCTGCGGCATTGTTTTGTTCTCGGCACACCTTCTTAAGCCACCATTTGTCTTAGAGATTTTCCGCGCGATTTATTTCGACGATACGCTGCGCATCGCCTTCGGTGTTTTTGGTGCCATTCTTCTTGTTTTGAATTTTGTCTTTTACCAATTTTTCTCCGTTAACGTCCATCGTGAAAAGATCATCGCCTTTGATAATCCGACGGGACGGGTCACAGTTTCGTTGATTGCGATGGAAGATCTGGTCAAGCGTATTGTTCTTAAGTTAAGCGAAGTCAAGGACGTCCGCTCGGTCATTAAAGCCACTAAAAGAGGATTAGACATTAAGGTGCGCTTAACGCTATACGCTGATTGCCATATTCCGGATGTGACGGCGCGTATTCAGCAGCTTGTCCTTAAAAAAGTTCAGGAAGCCATTGGGCTGACGGAACCAATGAATATTGAAATTTACGTCGGGAAAATTATCGCTGAGCCGATCAAGGGCAAAAAGTCAGATGCAAGCGATGATAATCCGCGGTTAAACATTCCTTTTCAAGGATATCGGGCATGAAAAAAATTGGCATTCTTACCGGCGGGGCGGACTGTCCCGGACTTAACTCGGTTATCCGCGCGGTCGTCCGTAAGGCGATGCAGGAAGGCTACGTTGTTACCGGCATTAAGAACGGTTGGAACGGGCTTATCGATAACGACATGCGTATCCTGGATCTTAGGATCACGTCGGGGATTTTGGACCGCGGCGGGACCATCCTTGGGACAAGCCGGTTGGTTTCACCGCTTACCTCCGAACAAGTGAAAGCCATTACAGAAAATTTTAAACGCAATGGTATGGATGCTGTCATTGCCGTCGGCGGTGAAGATACGTTAAAAATTGCTTTGGATCTCCACAAATTAATTCCCGTCGTCGGTGTTCCTAAATCTATTGATAACGCTTTGTCAGGAACGGATTACGCGTTTGGGTTTGACACGGCTGTTAATGTCGCCACCGAATGTATTGATCGTCTGCACACGACCGCTGAATCCCATCATCGCATCATCGTCATTGAAGTCATGGGCCGCTACACCGGATGGATTGCCCTCGAAGCTGGGCTCGCCGGTGGAGCCGACATCATTCTAGTTCCTGAATACCCCATTAATATCGAAGAGATTTGTGATCATCTGCGCGTTCGTCACAGCCGCGGACGTTCATTTAGCATCATCGTCGTCTCTGAAGGCGCGCGCATCCAAGGCCAGCCGCATTTTTATGACGACAATGCAAACACAAAACATCGCGTCGGGAAAATTGGTGAACAGCTCGCCAATTTGATTGAGGAGAAGACTAGCTATGAAACCCGCGTCAGCGTTTTAGGTTACATTCAGCGGGGCGGAACCCCGACGGCGTTTGATCGCCTCATCGGAACGCGTTTTGGCGTTAAAGCAGTTGAATTAATTAAAGAAGGGAAATTCGGGAAAATGGTTAGCTTACAAAACAACAAGGTCCGCTTTGTTGATATCAAAGATGCGGTCCAGCAGAGAAAATCTATTGATAAAGATCTTTACGAAATCGCCAAAGTGTTCTCGGGATAATCATTATGAAAACTTTCGTTGAAAAAATTTTTGTAGAATCCATCAAAGTCAAAGAAGAGACACTTAAAAAGAATGCTGATGTAATCGCAGCTTCCGCCACGGAAATCAGCAAGGCCTTAAAACGTGGCAATAAAATTTTGATTTGCGGTAACGGCGGCTCAGCTGCGGACAGCCAGCATATTGCCGCCGAATTTATCGGACGTTTCCAAAAAGAGCGTCGGGCGTTTGCTGCGATTGCCCTCACCACGGACTCATCTATTCTAACTGCATTAAGCAATGATTATTCATCGGATGTCATTTTCGCGCGCCAAGTTGAAGGCTTGGGCCAAAAAGGGGATGTCCTGCTCACCATATCGACCAGCGGAAATTCTAAGAATGTTTTAGAAGCAGCCAAGAAAGCGAAGGCTCTCGGGCTTTTGATAATCTCTTTGACTGGAAATGACGGCGGACAGCTCGCACGTCTATCAGATATAAGCATCATCGTCCCTTCAAAGGTCACGGCCAGGATCCAAGAGTCTCACATGTGTGTCTATCACATCATCTGTGAAATCGTTGAAAATTCTTTTTAAATGATTACGCGGATTTTAAATAAGATTACTCCGATCAGCGTAATCGATTTAAAATCGGTGTAATCAATCATCATCGTGAATACGAACGGCAAAATTGTTAGTTTAAATCAGCTTAAAGCTAAAATCGCGAAACTTCGTCGACAAAAGAAGACAATTGCGTTTACCAACGGATGTTTTGATATCCTCCATTATGGCCATGTGAGCTATTTAGAAAAGGCCAAGAAGGCCAATCGTGTTCTGATTGTCGGTGTTAATAGCGATGATTCAGTGAAAATGATTAAAGGCCCTAAACGGCCGATCGTTTCTCAAAAAGAGCGGATGCATGTTTTGGCGGCCTTGGCCTCGGTGGATTTTGTGGTGATATTTGATGAGCCGACCCCGATAAAGTTGATTCAAGCGCTTAAGCCGGATATTTTGATTAAAGGTGCTGACTGGAAAGGAAAGACGGTCGTCGGAGAAGAGGTCGTCAAGAAACACGGCGGACGGATGGAATTTATTAGTTATGTCCCAAAGTTTTCAACAACTAACATTATTGAATCGATTCTAAAGAAGTGCGACGGATAAACGCCCATAATTTGTTAAGGGTTTTGGATGCGAATTTTAATCGCACCAAAGAAGCGCTGAGGGTTTGTGAGGATGTTGCGCGGTTTATGTTGGATGATGAAGCGTTAACAAAGAGTTTTAAAAAGATCCGCCATGATGTAACGCTTTTGGCAGCAAGCTTTGGATTAAAATCGCTTTTAGGCTCGCGTAATATCGAAGGCGACGTCGGCAAAACAACGAGTAGACAAGAATTAAAGCGGCGTCACACCAAAGATATTTTTTACGCCAACATCCAGCGGGCCAAAGAGTCGGTAAGGGTTTTAGAAGAATTTTCTAAACTGTACCAGAAAAAATCAGCCACGGGGTTTAAGCGGCTGCGTTATCAATTGTATGCATTGGAGAAAAAAGCGTCTTCAAAGCTCTAGGCTTTATTTGATTTTAGACCGCGATGTGTGTTCTTATGATGTGCTCTTTGAGATAGCCCAAAAATCCGTCGACGCTGGGATTGATCTCATGCAATTAAGAGATAAGACGGGCACGGCAAAAGAAATGTTGGAATTTAGCAAGGCTGTTTTAAAACTGACGAAAGGCAAAGCTCTTTACATCATCAACGACCGCGTCGATCTGGCCAGGATTGCCAATGCCGACGGTGTCCATTTAGGTCAGGATGATCTTTCTATTAAAGAAGCGCGAACATTATTGCAAAACGACCGGCTCATCGGCGTATCGTGTCAGAACATCGGGCATATGAACAAAGTCGGTCGATCAGCGGATTATATTGGGTTTGGGTCGGTGTTTAAAACAGAAACCAAGCCCGAGCGCCATCCGATGGATTTAGGGCTTTTGAAAAAAGCGGTCAAGCAATCTAAGGTTCCTTTATTTGCTGTTGGCGGAATTAATTTAAAGAATGTCGAAACAATAATTTCCGTCGGTGTTAAGCGCGTGGCAGTTTGCCGGTGCGTTTGCCAAGCAAGCGATGTTAAAAAAGTTGTAAAAGAATTTAAAACTGAATTGGTCACCAGAGCACTTGTCACCTGACACCTGTGGTTACTAGTTTTTAACTGGTCGTCTACAGGTGACGGGTGTCTGGTGCACTGGTGATCCAATCGTTATTTTTAGTGATTCGATGCGAGGGTAATTCAATGGTAGAATTTCAGCTTCCCAAGCTGATTGCGCGGGTTCGATTCCCGTCCCTCGCTTATTTGAAATATGAAATTTGAAAATTGAGATTAGACAATCTTATTTCAAATCTCAAATTTTTTTTGGATTTTAGATTTATATAAAATCAATTATATGACGAAAAGATTTTTAACCTTTGTCCTGCTTCTTTTCTTTTTGGCTAGTTGTACGAACGCCCGTCGCGGACCTCAGTCGCTAGAAATGACCGAGCCGGAACACGTAGGTGTCTACCATAAGGTCCATAAGGGTGAAACCATCTGGCGCATCGCCAAGGCTTATAACATCTCCATTAATGATATTGTCAGCGCCAACCACATCCCCAACGTCGCTCAGGTCGAGGAAAATCAGCTATTATTTATTCCCGGCGCGCTCGCCGTCAAAGAAATCCCGCAGGAAACGGATGACACAAACGATTTCATCTGGCCCATCAACGGCAAAATTGTAAGTTATTTTCACGACCGCGATGGGCATCAGATCAATAAAGGTGTCAATATCCAAGGTAAGGAGGGCGCTTTTGTGAAAGCGGCCCGACGGGGAGAAGTGGTCTTTGCCGATTATTTGACAGGATATGGACATGTGATCATCGTCGATCATAAGGACGGGTTTTATACCGTCTATGCGCAAAACGAAAAGTTGCTTGTCAAGCTAGGCGATCATATCCGTCAGGGCGAACAGATTGCCCAGCTCGGGAATCAGAAAGACTTAACCTATTTAAATTTTCAGGTGCGCAAGAACGGCATTGAAGATAATCCGTTCTACTATTTGCCGCGCCAGTCTTTTTAAAGTTTATTTTTATGAGCTATAGCGATGTAATGAAAAATTTCTTCGGCCGAAGCCAAGAATTGGACCTGCTTAAGCGCCGCGTGTCAGCCTTAAAAGAAGGCTATCGTCAAAATGTGGCTTTCTTGGGAAACCCGTTCGTCGGCAAAAGCTATACCTTCCATTATTTCCTCAATAATCTCGACGACAGCGACGTGACACCCATTTATCTTGATTTAGAGCATAAAGACTTTAATTATATCTTCCCCAAATTTATCGGCAGCCTTCTCTACAATTACGCTAAGAACAATAAGCTCGCCCTTCATGATGATATCGCTCTTCTTATGGAATCCACTCGCAAGAATATTCCTTTAACGATAGATGTCATCAAGAAGTTGGAACAGGACTTTAAGCGTAATAAATTTGAAGATTGTTTTTTGGGGCTTATGCTGTTGCCTGAGATCTTTACCAATGAAACAGGGAAATTTTCTGTGCTTATCCTCGATGAATTCCAGAACATCGGCGAGATTTTCGGCGAAACGGCTTTTCAGGAGCTGGGCAAGAAGATCATGACGCAGAAACGATGCCTCTACATTCTGTCCAGTTCTTATCCTCTGATGGCCAAAAGAATTCTCACGGAACGTTTGAGCCTTTTGTTCGGCAATTTTGAAACAATCGAGATGGGCGCCTTTGATCAAAAGACGAGCCAGTCCTTTATTGAATGGACCTTGGGGGAAAAAAGAATAGGGTCTCAGTTAAGGAATTTTCTGACGGATTTTACCGCTGGGCATCCATTGTATTTGAATCTCATTTGTCAGGAAATGGTCGCCTTAAGCGCCGTGCATAACCAGAATGAAATTTATATGCCGATCTTAAGCCAGGCGATTGAGAACACGATCTTTAACCGTTGGGGGGTTATCAGCCGGCATTTTGAATTGATCATAAGTGACTTATGTTCCGGCAAGGGAAACCGCTCAGCGTTACCGATTCTTTTCGCGTTAGCCAATGGAAGCCATAAGATAGAAGATGTCTCGGTACAAATCTCATTAGGTAAGACATTGATTAAACAGAAAATCATGAAGTTTTTGGATCTAGGGATTTTGGTTAAGAACGGTCAGTATTATTATTTTAAGGATAAGCTTTTCCGTTATTGGATCAAATATGTTTATCAGAGAAGGCTTAAAGACGTTGAGTTCGCGCCTGAGCGAGCGAAGAGACAGCTTAAAGAAGAGATCAACCGTGCCATTGAACATTTTAAGATCACTTCGCGTCAGGATTTTTCAACGCGTATCGTCGATCTTTTACAGGCTTTTGCCAACGAAGCCTTTGACCTTAATGGCCGCACCTATAAGTTGCCGACGTTTCGCCAGCTTGAGCCGATGAAAATAAAAGATGAAACGGGCATGATCCTTGATGTGATCAAAGCGTCATCCGATGATACGCTTTGGTATATCATCCTTAAAAAAGAGAACGTCCATGAAAATGACGTGAGCTTATTTTTAGGAGAACTTAAGCGTTTAGGGGAAAAGCCGCAGCGATGTTTGATTATTTCTTTGACGGACCTTGATGAGAACACGCGGCTTAAAGCGCTTCAGGAAAAATTTTGGATTTGGAATGAAGGAGAACTGAACACTCTGTTAACGCTTTTTGATAAACCTTTTATTGTCCGATGAACATTGGTGTGATTTCCGATACGCATTCCCGTGCCATCCCGCCGACGGTGCTTAAGGCTTTTAAAACCGTCGAGCTTATTGTCCACGCCGGAGATTTCTGCGCCCAGGAAGACCTGCAAAAGCTTTCAGCCATCAAAGAGGTTAAGGCCGTGTTTGGGAACATGGATGAGCCGGCCTTGGTCAAAAAACTTCCCCCTAAAATAATTTTTGATTGGCACGGATTTAAGATTGGCGTTTTTCACGGCGAAGGGGCCGCTAACCGTATTGTTGATTCGGTCAGCGCGCAATTTAAAAAAGATAAAGTGGACGTGATTATTTTCGGCCATTCGCATAAGCCGATGAATGAGCGCATCCAGAACGTTTTGTATTTTAATCCCGGCAGTCCCAATGATACGATCGTCGCGCCCTATTGCTCTTATGGGATGTTAGAGATCATCAGCGGAAAGATCGTCGGGAAAATTATTAAACTTTGATATGGACAGGATTTGGGCGCCTTGGCGCGTGAAATATATAACAAAGATTTTGAAAGAAGACCATTCTTGCGTTTTCTGTAAGATTTTGAAAGAAAAGAAAGACGCCAAGAATTATATTGTTGCACGTACGAAATTTTGTTTTAGCGTTTTAAATATTTATCCGTATAACAACGGGCATTTGTTGCTTTTGCCTTATCGTCACGTCGATGATTTAACGAAATTGACCAAAGACGAGCGAAATGATCTGTTTGATCTTTTAGATAAATCCAGGGCGGTGTTAGATGCGACGGTCAAGCCGCAAGGTTACAATGTGGGGATGAATTTAGGGCGGCTCGCCGGTGCCGGATTCCCGGGACATTTACATATTCATGTCGTCCCGCGATGGAAGGGCGATGCCAATTTTATGCCGGTTATCGCCGAGACAAAAATCATTTCACAATCACTGAAAGCCTTACATAAAAAACTTTCTTATGCGTACAAGAGAAGATTTTGAGAAGTTAGAAGAAGAAAATTTGGCTGCCTACGCGATGAAATCCAAAGATTCATCAGGCCGTCATCACGAGGAGCCGCAACATCCTATCCGCACCTGTTATCAAAGAGACCGCGACCGCATCGTGCATTGTGAAGCGTTTCGTAAGTTAGAATATAAAACGCAGGTGTTTGTTATCTTTGAGGCGGACTATTATCGCACGCGATTGACACACACTATCGAAGTCGCGCAAATCGCACGCACCATCGGGCGCGCGTTACGTCTAAACGAAGATTTAATCGAAGCTGTTTCTCTAGCCCACGATTTAGGCCATCCGCCGTTTGGCCACGCTGGAGAATTTGCCCTCGATGAGATCATGCGTTCGGTCAAGGCGCCGGGATTTAACCACAATATCCGTAGCTATGAGATCGTCACCAAATTTGAAAAACGTTATCCCGAATTTAACGGGCTTAATTTGACCCAAGAGGTGTTGGTCGGGATTTTAAAACACCGTACTATTTATGACGAGGCTGGCGACTTGCGTGAATACCGCAATCAAGGCCCGACGCTGGAAGCACAGGTTGTAGACATTGCTGATTCATTGGCCTATCTTTCCCATGACATCGATGATGGGTTGACGTCGGGTTGTATCGTCGAAGACGATTTGATGAGCAGTTCGTTATGGAAAAGGGTTTATGGCTCTGTAGATCAGAAATCCTCCGAAGGCAATCCGGAGATGTTAAAATACCAAATTGTCAAAGCGCTCATCGACCTGCAGATTAAGGACCTGTTAAGCCACACGGACGCGCGATTAAAAAAAATAGATTTTAAATCCTCGGATGATGTAAAATCATATACGGCGGGTAAACCCAAAGAGTCGCTCATTGATTTTAGCCCGTCGCTCAGAGAAGAACGGAGCGTTCTTCAAAACATGCTCAACGAAAAACTGTATCATCACTTCCGCGTCGTGCGCATGACAGACAAGGCGCGGCGCATCATTTATGATTTGTTTGAAGTGTATAAGAACAACCCAAAACAGTTGCCATATTCTATTTACAAACGTGATCCGCAGTTAAGCGAGAAAGAAAAATACCAGATTATTTGCAATTATATCGCCTCTATGACGGATCGATTCGCACTTGATGAACACAAAAAACTCTTCGATCCTTACCAAAAGGTATAGACAGATCCTTTCAGCGGTGCACATGGTCTATAGGTTGGTTAACTCAACCTATAACGTCACCGAGCTGTCGTTAAGGCTTACGCGGCTATTGTCGCAGTTTGTCCAGGCAAGCCTCATCAGCGTCTATATCCTCGACCCCAAAAAGAAAAAAATCGCTCTCATCGCCAATTTTGACAACAAGATTAATACGCTGATCACCAAAAGAAAAGAGATTGATAAGCTTTCCAAGAAAGAACTTCACGTCGCTGATGGTTACATTGTTTTTGAGAAGCATTTGATGGGTTTGCCTCTGGTCGCCGATGAGAACATCGGGGCTATTATGCTGCGACGGGAAAAAGGGGATCCAGCCTTTACGCAGTTTGACAAAGAGATGCTCTCCGTGATCGTCGAACAATCAGTCACGGCGATTAAAAATTTACAGCTCTATGAAGACCAGCAAAAAGTGATCTTAGGTAGCATTGAGTTTATCGGCAAGCTCTTAGAGCGTACGAAACACGCGCCATCGACGACACACACGCCCGTTTATTTTCATATCGTGAAACTCTTGGCCGAAAAAATTAACATGGGACAGGAGGGAATTAACAATCTCTACTATGCAAGCATTTTGCACGACGCCGGCGCTATCGACGTCCCGTTTGATATTTTATTTAAAACCAGCCAGTTGACGGCCGATGAGTTTAAAGTTATCCGCACGCATCCGGAAAAAAGTGTTGCGCTCATCAAGCCCGTCGAATTTTTAAAACCAATTTTGCCGATTATTCTCTACCATCATGAGAAATATGACGGAACAGGATATCCATCGGGATTAAAGAAAGACCAGATCCCGCTTGGCGCGCGTGTGATGGCGGTGGTTGATGCTTTTGAGTCGATGATCCGCGAAAAACCCTATAAGCACAGCCTCTCTATCGATGAGGCCCTCATAGAACTCAAGCACAATAAAGGCACGCAATTTGATCCAGACATCGTTGATGCCTTTGTTGAGCTTTCCAAGCAAAAAAAATTCAGAAATTTCTTGAGTTCGATTAAGTAATAACGTATATAATACCTTCACTATGAATTTTAGTTATCGCAAACAATCTCAGTTTGAACTTTTCCCCGGCAACCATACACCTTCGACGGAAGCCGTCAAGCCACGGTATCCTTTTCAAGAGTTTACCGTCTCGCCGGAGAATATGATCATCGGCTGTATATCACTTTTGATGCTCTTCGTTTTGCTGTTTTCTTTAGGTGTTGAACGGGGGAAGACCATTCATCTAACGACCCAGCCCGCCCCTAAAATAAATCCTTTACAAAATAAAACTTCTGCTATAATAACGCCCCAATTGCCGCAGGGGCCTGTTGGCCAAAATGTAAAACCAGCGCAAAACGTACAGCCTAATATTCCGGTTGTCGCTCCTGTTGTCAATCAGGCAAGAACGGTCACAGCGTTAAATAGTGCCCAGCCAGTCCAGATCCAGTCTCAAGAGGCTGGAAATTACACGATTCAAGTTGCTTCTTTTAAACTTGAAAAAAATGCCCAGCGTGAGGCGGACATCTTAAAGGGCATTGGGTATGAAACGCTCGTTGTGGCCAAAGGCGATCATTACATTGTTTGTGTCGGACGGTTTATTGAGTCCAATGACGCCAAAAAATTTACGGCGAGATTGAAATCTCGATATAAAGATTCCGTGGTGAGGAGATTATAAAATGTCGATACATCCATCATTAAAAATCGATTTGGCAGGAGCCCAGCAGAGAAGCGTTTTAACGCGCATCGAACGCATCAAGGATTTGATGAAGAAAGATCTTTGGAAAGACGGTCAATCTGTTGTCGCTTTGCCGAAAACAAAAGTGGTCCGTATCAAAGTCAAGAAGGCCGCTAAAGAAGCTAAGCCTGAAGAAGGCGCAGCTGCCGCCGGCGCAACGGATGCTAAGGCTGCCGCTCCAGGCGCTAAAGCTCCGGCTACCGACGCTAAAAAAGACGCAAAGAAATAATTTTTTTACGTTATGCTTTTAAGAACGTTTCTCTTAACCCTCTGGCTTGCGTTAACCCAAACAATTGGGTACGCCGGCTCAGAGGGTTTTCCATTTGTAGGGGAAGTGATCAACGAGAAAGTCAATGTCCGTGCCGGACAGAGCGCTAATTTCGAGAAATTATGCCAGATCCCTAAAGGCGGCGAAGTTTTAGTCGTGGGTAAAGAATATAGCTGGTTAAAGGTTAGGCTTCCTAAAGAAGCCAGCTGTTATATTATTGATAAATATGTCCAGCGCGTCAATAATACGACGGGCGTTGTCACCGCTGACCGGGTCAACATCCGCGCCGGACAGGATTCTAATACTTCGAGCTTAGGCCAGGTAAGCAAAGGAACAAGTGTTAAAATTTTAGAGTTAAAAAATGGATGGTACAAGATAGAGCCGCTGCCGGAAAGTTACGGGTGGGTGGCTGAGCAATTTGTAAAGTTTAAATCTAAAGACATATCTTCTTATCAACCACAAGCCATCGCTATCACGGCGAGTGCTGTTGACGTGAATAAACAACAATTAACGGGTTCTGTGATTGTGCCTAAAAAAACGGTCACCACCGTCGGATTTCTTGAGCCGTTGGCCAATCCAGTCTCAAATACCATCCGTTATCGGGTTGTCGTTGATGGTCAGCCCGCTTATCTCGTCAATAGTTCTACACAAAGTTTAGATTCTCTGAATTATTATAAAGTGGCGGTTGAAGGGACTTCCGACCAACCGAGCTCACCTCAGGGCATCTTGCCGATCCTTACGATTACCAAAATCCAATTGATTTTATAATCGATTCCTTCTAAGATAGACAACCAATTATGATTGAGACGATATTTATCATTGTTATCCTTATTTTTTCCGTGATCCTTCATGAGTGCGCGCACGGATGGGCCGCGCTTCGTCTGGGTGATCCGACCGCCAAGGAGATGGGCCGGCTCACGCTTAATCCGCTCAAACACATTGATCCCATCGGGACAATTATTTTGCCAGGATCTTTAATCCTTCTTCGTTTAATGGGCCATAATACATTTATTTTTGGATGGGCCAAACCAGTGCCGGTCAATTTTGCCAGGCTCAATCATCCCAAGCGGGATATGATGCTCGTTGCCATCGCCGGCCCAGTGACAAACATTTTGATCGCTTTTATTGTCAGCAAACTTTTGATTCACTTTCAGACACAGATGACGCTTGCGCAGTTTGATCTGGTGCTCTTGGCGGTTTTTATCAATCTGCTTTTGGCTGTTTTTAATATGATCCCGGTCCCGCCGCTCGACGGTTCGCGGATCGTCATGGGATTACTTCCTGACCGGTTGGGTCGTGCCTACAGCCAGCTTGAGCCTTACGGTATTTTTGTCGTTATTATGCTTTCTTATTTAGGTCTCTTTCAGTGGATCGTTGTTCCTATTATTGAATATCTGGGGTTTTTATTAGGAGTTAAGCTGTCATGATAAAAAGAATCAAAGTGGCCTTAAAACAAAACCCTTACGAGATTATCGTCGGCAAGGATATATTATCTGATTTGGGTGTGTATTTAAAAAAGCTTCGCATCGGAGGCGATGCCGTGATTATTTCAAACCCGGTTATCATCAAACATTACGGGCTCAAGTTAGCTAACGGGTTAAAGGCTCAAGGCATAAGTGTCAAATTTTTTAGTATTCCCGCCGGTGAAAAAAGCAAATCGGCGCAAGCGGCGTTTAAACTTCTTGAGCAAATCGCTTCTTACGATATCTCTAAAAAGATTTTTATCATCGCGCTCGGGGGTGGTGTGGTAGGCGATTTGGCCGGCTTTGTCGCCTCCACCTATAAAAGGGGCATTCCTTATGTCCAGGTCCCGACGACACTTTTGGCCCAGGTGGATTCAGCCATTGGCGGCAAAGTTGCTATCGATCTTGGAGTGGGCAAGAATCTTGTCGGATCGTTTTACCAGCCTAAATTGGTTTTTAGCGACGTCTCTTTACTAAAGACCTTAGACCAACGTCAGATAAGAAATGGTTTGGCCGAGGTAGTTAAGTACGGGGTCATTTATGATAAACACTTTTTTGACTATGTTTCTAAAAATTTAGCGAAGCTTTTAGCTTGTGAGACGACGGCCATGGCTGATGTTGTTTTAAGAAGCAGCGCGATTAAAACAAAAGTCGTTCTGGCGGATGAAAAAGAAACGAAGGGAATTCGCACGATCCTTAATTTCGGCCACACCGTCGGCCACGCGATTGAAGCGGCCGCAGGCTTTAACCGTTATCATCATGGCGAGGCC
>JACXTT010006142.1_pt1 | contig 17232 bp, 14 predicted proteins | sample 9270951 | NCBI WGS metagenome assembly JACXTT01 (sample SAMN15532306, study PRJNA645909) | rock metagenome | isolation source: weathered quartz diorite | place: Puerto Rico | collected 2017-06-21 | reverse complement strand
TCAATTTCGCGCACGGCGAGTTCCTGATGCTGAGCATGTATCTGGCGGTCGGGTTGTTCGCCACGGCGGGAATCGATCCCTATCTCGGCCTCCTTGTCGCAGTGCCCGCGTCGATGGCCTTCGGCGCAATCGTCTACTTTGGCATTATCCAGCCAATCGTCGCGCGGCCGCATGTGGTGCAGATCTTCACCACGCTCGGTCTGTCCATTGTGCTGCAGAACGCAGCGCTGTTTCTGTGGACCGGAAATTTCCGCCAGCTGCGCCTGTCGTATGGCGCCAACGTGCTGATCATTGCCGGCGCCGCCGTCACGGTTCCGCAGGTCATCGCCTTCGCCGTTGCCGCTTCGTTCACCGCTGCGCTCTTCGGTTGGCTGCGCTTCACCTATCTCGGCAAGGCGATGCGCGCCACCGCGCAGGACCGCAACGCCGCGACCCTGATGGGTATCGACACCGGGAAGGTGCTGCTCGTCGCCTTCCTGGTCGGGACGCTTTGCGTCGCCGTTGCGGGGATGTTGATGGCGCCTCTGTTCGCGACCTATCCGACCGTGGGCCTGCAGTTCGTCCTGATCGCGTTCGTCGTGGTGGTGCTTGGGGGGCTCGGGAGCGCGGTGGGCGCGCTGCTCGGCGGGCTGATCGTCGCGTTTATCGACGTCGTCGGCGGCTTCTACGTCGGCACCGCGTGGAAGGAAGCGCTCTATTTCCTGGTGTTCATGGCGGTGCTCCTGGGGCGGCCAGCGGGGCTGTTCGGCCAGCGCGGCGCCGAGCACCTCGGGACGTGACCATGGCTTTGCTCGGCTGGAATGACGCACGTGAGCACTTCCCGGCGGGAGTGCTGTTGGCCGGTGCATTGGCGTTCCCACTGCTGACCAACAATCTCTTCCTGCAGGACGCGGTAATTTTTATTCTTCTCTGGGCCGGCCTGGCGGGTGCGTGGAACATCGCCGGCGGTTTTGCCGGCCAGCTCTCGCTCGGCCACGCCGCGTTCTTCGGCTTGGGCGCGTACACCTCCACGCTGCTCAAGATCCACGCCGGAATATCGCCATGGATCGGCATGCTGTGCGGTGGCGCCATAGTCGTCATCGCCAGTGGCTTCATCGCTTTCGCCGCCACGCGTCTGCGCGGCCCGTACTTCGCGCTCGTCACCATCGCCTTTGCTACCGTCTTGCAGATCGTGGCGGCGCGCTGGTACGACTTCACGCGCGGCAACGAAGGACTGTCGATCCCCTTCGAGCCGACGCTCGCCAACTTCATGTTCGCCGGCAAGCTGCCCTGGACTGTGATCGTCCTGTGCTATGTCGCAGGGATCTATGCACTCGCGACCTGGATCAAGCGTTCGCGGTTCGGCTACCAGCTCGCCGGGATGCGCGAGAACGACGACGCGGCGCAGGCTCTGGGCGTCGACACCCGGCGTCTTAAGGTCCTGTCGATCGCGCTCAGCGCCTTCCTCACCGCGCTCGGCGGCACGTTCTACGCGCAGTACGTCGGCTTCGTCGATCCCGGCTACGTCTTCTCGATCGACCAGTCGGTGAAATTTGCGCTGATGTGCATCATCGGCGGCATGGGTACCGCGCTCGGCCCGCTTCTCGGCGCGGCGCTGATGACAGCGCTGGAGATGGCGCTGCGCGCGAAGTGGGGCGGCGAGCACAGCGGCCTGTACCTGATCGTGTATGGCGCGCTGCTGATCGGGGTGGTGCGCGTCATGCCGGAAGGCCTGGTCGCTGGCGTTCCACAAGCCTGGAAGCGCTGGAGCGCGCGCCGTGCTGCTTGACGTCGAAGCGGTCACGAAGCGGTTCGGCGGACTCACCGCGGTCTCCGATGTGAGCTTCGGGGTGAACGAAGGTGAGGTTGTCGGGGTTATCGGCCCGAATGGGGCAGGCAAGACGACATTGTTCAACCTCATCGCAGGGGCGCTGGCGCCCTCCGCGGGGTGCATCCGGTTCGCCGATGCCGACATCACCGGAGAGAAACCGCATCGCATCTGCCGGCGCGGTCTCGCGCGAACCTTCCAGATCGTCAAGCCGTTTGGCAACCTCTCCGTGGTCGAGAATGTCGTCATCGGTGCCTTCACACGCGTGCGCCACCGGAGCGCGGCCTACGCGGAGGCCGAACGGGTGCTCGGGGTCACCGGGTTGACACGCTGGCGTGATGCAGCGGCGCGCTCGCTGCCCATCGGGTTGCGCAAGCGCCTCGAGGTAGCACGGGCGCTCGCCACCCGGCCGCGGCTGCTCCTGCTCGACGAGGTGATGAACGGCCTGAACCCGACGGAGCTCACCGCGATGATGGCGCTGATCCGCAGCCTCAGTGCGTCCGGGATTACGATCCTGCTCATCGAGCACGTGATGGCCGCGGTGATGACCCTGTGCGGCCGCATCGTGGTGATCCACCATGGCGAGAGGATCGCCGAAGCGCCGCCGCGCGAGATCGCGCGCGACCCGCGAGTGATCGAAGCATACCTGGGCGAAGCCTACCAGAGCGAACGACGCAGCCAGCCGGCCACGGCACCGCGCTGCTGGCGCTGGACAACGTCAGCGCGCACTACGCTGACCTGCAAGTCCTGCACGGCGTGAGCCTCGAAGTGCGCGAGGGTGAAGTGGTAACGCTGGTGGGTGCCAACGGCGCGGGGAAGACTACGACTATCAACACTGTGTCGGGACTAGTCGAGAGCGGCGGCGGGTCCATCCGCTTCGCGGGCGAGCCGCTTGGGGCGGTCGCACCGCATCGTCGCGTCGAGATAGGCCTGGTGCAGGTGCCGGAAGGGAGGCGCCTGTTCCCGTTCATGACGGTGCGCGAGAACCTGGATCTCGGCTGCTACGTGGCTGCTGCCCGGCGGGAAAAGCGAGCCAGACTCGCCGAAGTGCTCGCGCTGCTCCCGTTGCTCGAGCAGCGCCTTGGGCAACTCGCTGGTACGCTCTCGGGCGGCGAGCAGCAGATGTTGGCGATCGGCCGGGCCCTCATGGCACGGCCGCGGCTGCTGATGCTCGACGAGCCAACGCTTGGGCTCGCACCACGCATGGTCGCTCAGGTGTTCGACACGGTCGCGGCGATCAACCGCCGCGGCGTGACGATTCTGCTGGTGGAGCAGAACGTGCGCCACGCGCTGACGCTTGCGCATCGCGGCTACGCCCTCGAAAACGGCCGCGTCGTGCTCGAAGGCAGCGGCACCGACCTGCTTGGCGATGAGCGTCTGAAGACGGCGTACCTCGGGCTCTAACGACTGCGTACCTACGGTGCGATGTCGAACACAGCAGCGAGGCAGGTTAGGGCTCATGGGTTCAAGAAGCGATCCAACGTCCCGACAGCGGACGTTCTCGAACTGCACGCGCAGCGGCGTAAGGTACCCGATGAGGAATGAAGTCTAGGTGTGCTCCCGCAGCTGAGTGTTGCTGCTTGGGCACAGAAAGGAGGAACGCATGAGCGCCGACTTCGACAAATTCAAATCCCATTGCGATCCCCTCGCCTTGAGAAACGTCTGAAGCGCGCGGCGCAGGTGTGCCGCTATCGAGCAGAGCGCCTCAGGCTCAATCCGTGGTCGCGGTCCGGTACCGCGCCTGCCCGCTGGCAAAGCCCTCAACCCAGCGCGTGAATGCGTCCGCCGGAAGCGCCTCACTCAGCACATGTCCCTGGATGACATCGCAGCCCATGTCCCGCAGCGTTTCCAGGGTGGCTTGGTCCTCCACGCCCTCGGCGACCGCACCAAGGTCGAAGTTGTGCGCGAGATCTATGGTGGCCTGCACCAGGCGCCGATCTCCCAGCGATCGATTCATGTTGCGCACGAAAGCCCGATCGACTTTGAGCTCGTCCAGTGGCAGCTGACCCAGGTACGCGAGGCAGGAGTAGCCGGTTCCGAAATCATCGAGCGAGAGCTTGACGCCCAGGTTCTTCAGCCGGCGCAGGCTCGCGGCCGCCTCGGTGAAGCTGTGAATCATCGAGCTTTCGACGATCTCCAGAGTCAGACGATCCGCATTCACGCTCCAGGTGACAAGGCTGCGCGCTACGAGATCAGGAAAACCCCGGTCTCGCAGGTTGTGGGCCGACAGATTGACGCTCACGCGGATCGGCAAACCGGTGCTCGCCCACACGCTGACCTGCCGGAGCGCCGCGTGCAGTACAGAGCTGGTCAGGAACCCGATCCTGCCTTCCTCCTCTGCGGTGGCGACCAGCAAAGGCGGCGGGAGTGACCGGCCATCAGCCAGCGTCGCCCGCAGCAGCGCTTCGACCGATTCGCAACGACCACTTGCGAGGTCGAGTTGAGGCTGGTAGGCGAGGGTGAACGCGTTGGAGCGGAGGATCTCGAGCGCTTCCGCGTGAACAATCGGCGGCGCTTCAGCAGCGCCGTCGGGAGACCGTTCGTCGAATAACCAGATACCGTCTTCGCGTTGCTCGGCTTGAGTGGCTGCGGTATCGGCGCACATCAACAAGGTCTCGGCGTCCTCGGCATGATCCGGAGAGCAGGCAATGCCGAGCAGAACGCGTCCCCAAATCAGCGGCAGGCGCCGCGATGCATGCATCATGGCCCGGGAGAGCTTGTGAGCCGCGAGCGTCGCCTGTGCCGCGGCTGCAAGATCGGGCAGCACCATGCACAGCTGCAGGGTATCCACAATGCAGTAGCGGTCCGCTGGTCGGAGGAGCTGGGCGAGCTGGACGAACTCTTGTTCCGCTTGCGCTCCGATGTGCTCTTGCGTGAGCAGACTCAGCCGATCCCTCGGCTTGAGCCGGAGCATGAGCACTGCGACACAGCGCTTCGCCGAGCGCGCCTTTGCAATGGTCTCTGCTACTGCCGGGACAAGTTGAGAGCGCTGTATCTGCCGCTCACCCGGCCGCCTTCGCATCTTTGGCAATGCCCATCCTGCCATTCTCGCGGCCACCGGGTTAGGAGCGCGACACGTAGTATTCGGTGGTATCGACCCCAAACGAGGCCGTTGGCAGACCCTGGCGGATATACGGCACCCGATCCGCGGAGGCGCCCTCAGCCTGCAGCAGATCCAGTACGAACGGAATCTCCAGAGGCGTCTTGTCCGGCGCCGAAACCACCAGCACCTTGGGTTTGAGCCGCCGTCCTCTGCCCTGCTCCAATACCACGGCGAACTCCCCGGTGGACAGCTCGACCAGCGTACCGACCGGGAAAATACCGACCGCCTGGACGAAGAGCTCCACCAGACCGGCATTGAAGTAGGTGTCGGCCCACCCTTGCAGCTGTTGCATGGCGTCGTACGGCGATACGGGCTGTGCGTACGGGCGGATCGACGTGACAGCCGAGAATGAGTCCACGATGCCGGCCATTTTCCCGATCGGGGAGATGTCTGCATCGTGCAGACCCCGTGGATAGCCGCTCGCGTTGAGCCTCTCATGATGCTGGGCGACCCCGGCGACCACGTCCGGGTGCGCAACCCCAGAGGACTCGACGATTTCCAGACCGTATTGAACGTGCCGCTTGACTTCTTCGAATTCCGCGGGCGTCAGGTTTCCGCGCTTGTTCAGGATGCGCTCATCGATACGCAATTTCCCGACGTCGAGTAACATGCCGACCTGGCCCAGATAGGTCAGTTGCTCTCGTGAGAAACCCAGCTCGCGGCCGAAGCTCGCGAGCAGCACAGCTACCTGCAAGGCGTGGGTGTAGGTCGATTCGTCCGCCTCCCGCATGCGCGACACGAGCTGTAACGCACCGGGGTGGCGGACGATGCTCTCCACGAGATCCTCTACCACGCTCTCCACCGCCTCGATCTCCAGCCCCCTGCCGACCCGGATGTCGCGCATGACTGTCCCGAGCATGTCGATCGCGGCCCCAAAGCTATCATCAGCGCGCTGGAGCTCCTGCTCGAGCGGCACGTTGTGATAAACCGTAGGCGCGTGTCCGCCGCGCTTGAGTCGGGGCGTCGGGTCATCGGCGGCGCTTGGCTCCTCAGGGGCGCTAAAACGGACGCGCTCGAGCTGCTCTGTCAGCCAGGCCAGCAGGTCTCTTCGCGGTCGGAGAGCGACGCCCTGCTTGGGGTCCACTGCGGTCACCGAGGGCGCAGCAACATGCAGACGGTTGGCGCTCTTGACCGACGAAGTTCCCGAATCCCTTCGCAGCACCTGTGCCGTTGACGGTTTTTCCTCCACCTCCGGGTCGGTATAACCGCGGCCCGCCAACATCTCCCGTAACCAGCGCGGAAACAGGCTGCGGGGAGGCTTTCGCCGGGCCGCCGGAGCGGAGATGACTCGGCCCAACTTTGCCTCGACGGGCGCCGGGGGTTCGCGGGGGAGCGCCGGGTAGTCGGCGTCGTTGACGGCGGACCGGCGGAGATCGACGGTGACCTTACGGCAGGTCTGCCGCAGTTGGGCAAGCGTCTGCTCGTCCTCGATCAGAAACCCCTGAACGAGGAAGGGTGTGTCCAGCCAAGGCCGGTCCAGGGCAGACACGAACATGCCCACGGCGAGCTCGTCGACTGAAAACTGCTTTTCCAAACACGACTCCGAATCGGAATGGGGCGAGGTCTTCCTGCTAGATCAGTCTGGGGACGCGACGATCTATGCGCTTTCGGGTGGGCATTAGCTAGTTCTATGCCTAGGTCTTCTCGAAGCTGGCTTTTCCGCCCCTTTGGACGGCGGTACGGGCGTGCAGGCCCCTCCGTTGACGCTCAAGGAAGGTGCCCCGCCTGGTGGGTCGCTCGAGCCAACGCGTCCTGAACCGCCTGGAGCGGCGCACGCCAGCTAGAGCTGGACAGCGATCGCGAGCATTGTGTACCTCGCACACACGGGCCTCCCTCCTCGCTGGTCGATGAGACAGAATTAAGGTTCAAAAGCTCCGGGTTGAAACTAGATTCGGAAGCGCTATACTGAATTCATGCGCGTGGCACGAGCCGTCGTCGCTTTGCTCATGATCCTATGGCTTCCGCTGCAGGGGGTTGCGGCGCTCGCCATGCCGTTCTGCAAGCACGGATTCCAACCCCCAGCGTCCACGGGCGTGACTGCCCAGTCAAGTGTGCATGGCAGCGCTCAGCACGCTCACCACGGCGCGCAGAGCAGCTCATCTTCTCACCAGCACCACGCCGCAGACGCGGGCACACATGACCGAGATGCCTCTCCAAACGGCCTGGCTTGCAATGACTGCGGGGCATGCCACCTCGCCTGCTCGCCCGCTGTGCCAGCTTCTCCCGCCGCTGTCGAGGCGGTGGGTGGCCAAAGCTTCGTGCAGTCTTCGCCCACTCTTCCGCCCCTGTTCATTCCCGAGCAACGCAATCGTCCTCCTTTAGCCGCGATCGCCTGATCGCGGCCGAAGCCAGCTTCCGGCGCTGACCGCCGGACAGTCCATTCTTCGACGCCGCGTGCTGCGTGCTGCCATGCCAGCAGCGCTACGTTATCGGCTGGCTCGAGCCATGTGCTCGAGCCGGAAGTCATGCAAGACGAGCCGAGGAGTTCGAAATGGATTTCAGCAAACGATCTGTCGCGCGTCCGTATCGGATCGCTGGAGCAAGCCTCTTCCTGGCGGCTTGCGCCACCGTCGCGCCGCCGCAATACTCACAGGACCATCCCGCCAATCCGGCAGCGCCCGCTGCGCCCGCTGTACCGCCCCCCAGTACGCTGACGACTTATAAGTCGTTCGCCGACACGACGCAGCCGCAGGCCGGCGCATCTCCAGATGCACCTTCGGGCGCGACCTCCTCCGAAAGCGAGCAGAGTCAGGAGGGTGCGCATGAGCACCGCCATTGACCCCCAGGGGTGCGCAAGGCTCGGACTTGCGGCGAGCGCTTTCGCACTGGTGATCTTGACCGGTTGCGCCTCGGTCCAGAGCGATGCCCGTTTCCCCCAAGTACAAGACGCGGTTGGACAGCGGCTGAAGGGAGACATCGCCTGGAACCGGGACAGCGAACAGGATCGGCGCGCCCGCGAAGCCGTGCAGGGCCTGCTGCGACAAGAGCTGACGGCCGAGGCGGCCGTGCAGATCGCGCTGCTCAACAATCGCGGTCTGCAAGCCAGATACGAGAGCCTGGGCGTGGCGCAAGCTGATCTCGTTGAAGCAGGCCTGCTCGAGAATCCAGTGTTCTCTTTTACCTGGTACACGGGCAGCGCGGGCACGATTACCGAGGCTTCCGTCGTGCAGGACTTCGTGAGCCTCGTGAGCCTGTCGGCACGCAAGAAGGTGGGAGAAGCGGCGGCGCAGCGCGTCACATTGGAAGTCGCCAACAACGTGGTCGACCTCGCGCGGCAAGTGCAGGCGCAATACTTCACCGTGGTCGGTGACGCTCACGCGCTCGAGTTGGCGCGTCAGGTCGTCACCGCCACCGAAGCGGCGGCCGAGCTGGCGCAGCGGCAACGCTCCGCGGGCAACTTGAGCCAGCGCGATCAGTCGCTCCAGCAGGCCTTCTACGCGCAGACGCTGCTCGAGTCGGCGCAGGCGGAAGCGCAGCTCGCCTCCGATCGCGAGCGGCTCAACCGGCTCATGGGCGTGTGGGGCCAGGACATCGGGTGGAAAATCCCGGGCCGACTCCCTGGCGTTCCGGAGGTGTTGCCGTCGCTGGAACAGGTGGAGGCACAAGCTGTGTCTCGACGCCTGGATCTCGCAGCGGCCAAGAAGGATGCGGACGCCGCCGCGCAAGTGTTGAACCTGACCCGGCAATTCCGTTACCTGGGTCCGCTCGGCATCGGCGTGGCTTACAAACGCGAGCCGGACTTAGGCAAGTTCGTAGGACCGACGGTCGAGCTGGGCCTGCCGATCTTCAACCAGCACCAGGCGGCGGTCGCGCGGGCCGAGGCGGAGCTCAGGCGCAGCGAGGAGCGTGTCGCTGCGCTGGCGATCGACATCCGCTCCGAAGCGCGCGAGGCTCGTACGCGTGTAGTGACGGCGCACGACGTGGTGCGCCATTACCAGAAGGTCCTGCTCCCACTGCAGCAGAGCATCGTGAGCGAGACGCTCAAGTTCTACAACGGCATGCTGGTGGGCGTGTACGACCTGCTGCTCGCGAAACAAGCGCAGGTCCAAACAGCGCGCCAGTACGTCTCGGCCAACAAGGAGTTCTGGCTGGCGTGGACCGATCTCGAGCTCGCGTTGGGCGGCAAGGTTGCGCTACCCGGCGGGCCACCGGCGGACAGCCGCTCGGAAGCGGGCGCGAGCCCCCTTTCGGATGGAACGAACTCTCTGAACAACTCTCATCGAGATGGAGACAACCAATCATGATCACTCGCCGCCACGCTCTCAAGACCAGTGCCGCCCTGCTCGCGGGCGGCGCTATGGCCGCAGCACTACGCGAAGCATCCGCTGCCGAGAAAGCGGCTGCGGCTACGAAGCCGCCCATCCCCGCCCCACAGGGGCAAAGCTACACGCCGGTCGTCACGCTCAACGGCGGCTCGCTGCCGTGGCGCATGGACAACGGCGTGAAGGTGTTTCACCTGATCGCGGAACCGGTGAAACGCGAGTTTGCCCCGGGCATGCTGGTGAATTGCTGGGGGTACAACGGCTCCACACCCGGGCCAACCATCGAGGCGGTGGAAGGCGACCGCGTGCGCATTCTGGTTACCAATCGGCTGCCCGAGCATACGACGATTCATTGGCACGGCATCTTCCTGCCCAACGGCATGGACGGCGTGGGCGGCCTCACGCAGCCGCACATCAAACCGGGGGAAACCTACGTGTACGAGTTCCCGCTCCGCCAGCACGGTACGTTCATGTATCACCCGCACGCGGACGAGATGCTCCAGGTGGCCGTGGGAATGATGGGCATGCTCGTCATTCACCCGAAGGCGTCGCGGGAGCCGAAGGTGGACCGCGACTTCTGCTTCATGCTGCACGCATGGGACATCGAGGCCGGCACCTACATGGCGAAGCCGGCAACTATGACCGAGTTCAACATGTGGACCTTCAACAGCCGGGTATTCCCGGGCATCGATCCGCTGGTCGTGCGCAAAGGTGATCGCGTGCGAATCCGCATTGGCAACATGAGCATGCACGACCATCCGATCCACATCCACGGCTATGCGTACACCGTCACCGAGACCGACGGCGGTCAGGTACCGAAGACAGCGCAGCTTCCGGAAACGACCGTCAACCTTGCAGTGGGCGCCACTCGGGCGATGGAGTTCGTCGCGGATGAGCCTGGCGACTGGGCCCTGCATTGCCACAAGTCGCACCACACCATGAACGCCATGGGTCACGCCGTGCCCAACATGCTGGGGGTGAAGCACGACGATCTGGACGCCAAGATCCAGTCGCTGGTTCCGGGCTACATGTTCATGGGTACGGACGGCATGGCGGACATGACCGATATGGTCGAGATGGGCATGCCGCTGCCGGCCAACACGCTTCCCATGATGATGGGCGAGGGTCCGTTCGGCGCGCTGGAGATGGGCGGTATGTTCACGGTGATCAAAGTGCGCGAGAACCTGGCGCACAACGACTACCGCGACCCGGGCTGGTACAAGCACCCGCCCGGCACCGTGGCCTGGAAGCTGGAAGACGGCAAACCCGATAAAGACGGTTGAATGGATGCCAGGAGGGCTCAGCCATGAAACTCCTCATAACTTTGCTACTGATCGCGTCCGCGCTAGGCGCGCTCGCAGTTGCCTTCGTCTATTTCGGCATATTCAACGTCGCGGCCGACGAGCCGCACTGGGCGCTCACCTTAGGTCTCGTCGAAGCGGTTCGAGACCGTTCCATTGCCATGCGCATCAAGGAAGTCCGAGCCCCTTCGCTGGACGATCCCAAGCTCGTCTCCGAAGGGGCGGAGCACTACGACGCGATGTGTACAGGCTGTCATCTTGCACCGGGCATCAAAGAATCGGAGACGCGCGAAGGGCTCTACCCGCGGCCGCCCGATCTGACTGAGCACATGCACGCCAGCCCTGCGGAGATGTTCTGGGTCATCAAGCACGGTATCAAGATGTCTGCGATGCCGGCCTGGGGCAAGACTCACGACGACCGGAGCATCTGGGGCCTGGTGGCGTTTTTGCAGAAGCTCCCCGAGCTCACGCCGGAACAGTACCAGGGACTGGTCCAAACGAGCGACGAAAGCCACGACTTACGCGCTCGGCCACGAGCCGAGCACCACAATCATAGCCATCACCACCACGATAGCGATTCGCACAAGCCATAGACAGTTGCTGTGAGAGATTGAAATGAACGCGACGATTTGATAGTCGCGGCAGCCCTTGACCTGTGTGGGCCACACAGGTTCAAGGTGCTCGTATGCGTGTATTCACGAGACATCGCCGGGCTCTGGGAGCTGTGGTGACAGTGGCTACGTTTGGGGTGGTCGCAGGGCGAGTCCATGGAGCTCGCGCAGAGCCTCTCCGGCCGCACGGTCCGGCTTCAGGTGCTGGACCCGGAGACCGGCAACCGCGATCCGATGCACCCGCTGGTCTTGACCTGCAGAGACATGGGATATGCATGGCTGTGATGACCGATGACGAATGTCCTTTGATAAATCCCCGCATCCTGCTGCGGTGCTCAGATGGCAAATCGGGGCTTTCTGATCCCGAGCAAGTAGGGCAGAGTCCGAAGCATGACGCCCCAGGTTTCTCGCAGTTGAGCGAGCCGCGTAATCCGAGGTGTAGGCGGAAGCTCGGCCGCCAGATCTTTGATGTCGACGAAGTAGGTCAGCAATGAACCCAGTCCCTCGAACTCCTGCGGCAGCGGCTGACCGTGTGCGCGCATCTGTTCATCGCTCAGGCCAAACAGCGGTTCGGACAAGAGCATGTACTCTGGCAGCGGAACGGTATTCTTCAGCATCCGGTGGACAAGGATTACGGGAAGCCCCGCGAGCTTGCTGACCCGTTTCACGCGTTGGATGGCCACGTCTCCGAGGTGCGCCACGAACTTGACCCTGAGTTGCTCGGCCTGCCTGCATCCCTGGCACGGGCAAGTATTGAGGGTCGCGATGGCTTGCTGGCAGACATGGAAGGCACGATGCATGGCGAGAATCTGGTTGGCAGCCAGTTGTGCGAAAGAACCCGCCGGCCGGTTTTCGGCCCAGGTGTAGAAAAAAGCCGCATCGCCTTCGATCTCGAGCAATGTCAGACGCGGTGCGGCATCGATGACAGCCTCCAGCAAGCGAGCGACAACGTCCTGCGCGTGAACGAGGCTCGTTCGATGGGCCTTCATGAAGGCCGTATAGCCTCCGATATCGGCGATCACGAGTAGAGCGGGACGGACTGACACGGATCAAGCTTGCATGTTCGTGGGAGCACTTCACCCGGGCGTGAACCCTGGCAGTGAGGTGCTTATCTTGTGCAATTTTGCGGAAACCCGCAAGGACTACCTTACTTCACCTGGCATTTGTCATCGGGCGACAGGGGTTTTCGGCCGGAAGTCGAGTATGCTGACTTCGCAGCAGACGACGTGCGCTCCGGCGCCGCGCAAGCCCAAACACGCGCAAGGTCTGACTTTGCTATACGTTCTGGAATGAGCATACAAGGCAAGCGCATCGCGTTGCTGGAGAGCCGGCTTGGCGAGCAGCTTGCCGCGCTCGTGAAGCGCGAAGGCGCGTTGCCGCTGCAGGCTCCCGCGCTGGCCGAGGTGCCGGACGCCGATCCGCGGCTGCTCGACGGTTTCCTCGACGCGTGCAAGCGGCGGCCTCCCGAAGTGTTCATATTCCAGACCGGCGTCGGAACGCGTGCGCTGTTCGAAGCCGCGGAGGCGCTCGGGCGTGCTGCGGAGCTGATTGCTTTGGTGGTACAGGCCCGCGTGGCGGTGCGCGGACCCAAGCCGACCGCGGTGCTGCGGGGGCGGCAGGTTCGCATCGATCTCGCGGCGCGGGATCCGCACACCACGCACGAGATGATCGGCGAGCTTGATTCGCTTGCGCTGGAGGGGACGCAGGTCGTCGTGCAGCGGTACGGCGAGTCGAACTTGGAGCTTGAAAGCTACCTTCGCGGGCGCGGTGCTCAGGTCATCGAGCTGCCGCTCTATCGCTGGGCGCTGCCGGCAGATAAGGGGCCGCTCCTGACCTTGCTCGACTCGCTCGAGAAAGATGCGCTGGATGCCGTGGTGTTCACCAGCGCGGCGCAAGTGCGCAACCTCTTCGAGTTCAGCCGCGCACAAGGCCGCGAGCCTGCGCTACGCGGCGGCCTCGCTCGCGTCAAAGTCATCTCGATCGGTCCGGTCTGCTCTCGCGCCCTCGAGGCGGCGGGGGTGAGGGTCGACGGCGAACCCAGTCCACCGAAGTTCGGGCCGCTGATGGCCCTGCTGCGGCAGCGGTTGTAGAGCGTGCCAATACGTCCGTTTGGATACGAATCGCCAGGATCATTCGCAGCAGTGCTTATATCAGAGGCAGCTCCCAGTAGACTATGGCGCGCCACTGAGTGGTCTGTCCCCCGCCGGCGTTCCATTCCCAGTTGCGCTGTAGTCGGAACCAAAGCCCTTCGAGCGTGCCCTTGCGAATCTTGTAGTCGAGGTACAGGTCAGCCTCGGTTTGGTCGGGTTGCGGACTCGACGCGGTGCTTACCGCGCCCCAGTAGTACGCCCCGACGGCTGTGGCGCTTAATCCAGAAATGCCCAGGCCGTCGAAGTGGTAGGAGAGCATGCCCAATGCCGCTTGCTCACCAGCCCGTGCGTCGTTGTGGATTTGTGCACGTGTGAAGCTGGGTGCATCGCCCCAGGGGCTCAGCACATTGCCCGCGTTCGATGTTTGCGTGAAGCTAAGCGTGAGTACTGCGAGATCGCGACTTCCCACTGCCTCTAATCCCCACTGGTTCGGCAGCGGCGTGCCGTTGGCGCCGGCGAGCGACCGCTCGCCGGTGAACTGCGCGGATATTTTGAGCTGGTAGGGGCCGCCAAGGTGCGGCGTGTAGCTCGCACCGAGATACACGATGTTCAACACCTGTGTTGTGTAGTATTCCGTCATGCCCACCGCCAACGCGCCGCGAGTGTAACGGACGCCGCCGATTGCCGTGCCCGTGCTTACATCGCTGCCGGCGGCTTGGGACATCGGAACGAACTCGGTCGAATTGCGCTCCTTGATCTTGTCGAGGTAGCCGATCAGATAGTGAAGCCTTTGAGCTTGCTCGTCGTAGGTTGCGAATCCGTTGAGCAATGCGCCTTGAAAAGCATTGGGTGTCATGCGGTTGAATTCGCGATTGGCATAGGGCGTGTCTACGCTGGTGAAGTCTCCCGCGATCGCCTGGTTGGTCTCGGAGAGGTTGGCAGCAACGTATGCCTGTCCGAGCACCGTATAGGAACCTCCTGTGGAGGTGAGCAGCAGCGTCTCGCCCGCATTCGGCCCGGTGTACAGCGGCCAGGATCCAAAAAACTCGGCTCCCACCCACACGCGATCCCATAACAGGCCGGACTTGTATTCGATCGACCCCCCCAACGCCCATGCTTCTTCCGTCTTGCCATTGGGATCGACCTGGTCGAAGTAGTAAGTCCGTGGCTTGAAGTCGAAGTTGGTATCGCGAAAAAACGCGGGCAGGCGTTCCAGCGTTTTTGCCACATCGCCGGTTACCCGCAGGCGTCCGGGCTCGATCAACCGTTCGCGAAACATGCTGTCGAGCGGCATCTGTTTCTGATCTGCCGACTCCGGTGGCGGAGCCGCGACGATCTGCCCGGGCATTTGTGCTCTGGCAGGGCCAACGCAGAGCACGAGCAGGATCCCAGCCGCAACCGCAAGCAATCCCTTACTGTGCTTGCCTTGTACTCCCGAAACCTTCCGAGGGTGCGACATATGTCCGGACTAAACGAGCCGCGCATAGTTCACGCTGCTTGTCTGCTAAGACACCAGCGCAGTGCCGAAAAACATCTGCCGCAGTTTGTCTCCACCGAGTGCGCGGGCAATTTCGCGCATCGTGACGTACATCCCGATCAGCACCAGCAGCACGATCTGAATGGCCCAAAAATGCGGCCATACGATCTCCGCCAACAATTTCTCGTTCCCCGCCACAATGCCGCCGGCCTGTCGCGCAAAATCGAACAGGCGCTCGAGATAGTGAATCAAAGCAGACATCAGAAGATAGATGGAGGTCTTCCACGCGACGTTGTAGATGAGGGGCTTTTCGGGATAGCGGTTGATGAAAGGCAGCATGTCCGCTATCAGCACAGCCTTGCCGAGAATGAGCGCCGCCACCAGGATCGAAACGCTGGTCATGGCTGCAAGCCCGGTTCCCTTCAGCATCAGCACCCGGATCAACGCAACGATGTGCAGAGCGACGAAGAAAAAAATCGTCGGCGGCAGCATTGCAATGAACTCTTCCTTGATCTTTGCGCCAAGCGTACTCATGGCATGTCTCCGCAGTGATAACAAGAAAGGTCTGGGTAAGCGCTTTTTTCTTCGAGGTGCGCCTTGGGGACATCGACGGTTCCGGCGAGCTCCAGCATGACTTGAATCAACGAGCGAGCCGCCATGTCGATGTCGCTGCCGCCACCGGCCGCAACGCCGTAGGAGAGCGGTTGTTCAGCCCATCGATGGATTCGACCGTCATCGAGCGCCTGGTCCACTTATCAGCCACCAATGGCTGCTCTCAAATCCCGCAGGTGCCCCCGCGTTTGCGCATCTCGCACCTTCTTTGTCGACTGGTCCAGCTTGCCGGCCAGATCAGTCAGGCCAGCGCGTAGTGCCACCCTGAATTCGCTGGGCCCGTCACTCGAAGCAAACTTCGACATCAGAAGGCTGACGTAGAGGCGCTGCAGATCGCGCCGATACAGGCCGATCACGGGATTCGGCTGCTTGAGCTCGATGAACAAGCCATCGTTTAGATCGAGCAGCAGATCGGCGCCCTGATAGGTTCCGGCTGCGCCCGGGAAAGTCGCCGCCTCGGCCATGCGATGGAACACGTCCTCATCTACCAGCATCGTCAGCAGCTTCTGATTGGTGCCCTGTAACAGATCTGCCTTGCCAAAGGGCGCGATGCTCCAGAGAATTTGCGGATCCATCAGCGCGTCGGGGCGAGAGAAGCCGCGTTCGAGCAGGAATTTGACCGCCTTGCGCTGGCGCTCGGCTGCGACCGGCCTGAACGGAGCCGCCCCGCGGCCAGCCTGATAGCGTATCTCCTCCACGCCACCCACGAGCTTCGCTACCGAACCGAGCTCCTTCTGGCGCTTGGTGAGCAGTGCCTGGTACACCTCGCCCAACTGGTAGTAAGGTTGCCCGAGGCTGGTGGTGGCCGGGATCAGCATGGGTGCGACGCGATCGATGTTGCGCAACCCCATGTCCGTGGCCTCGATCGGATCGCTGCCCAGCACCTGGGTATTCACGGTTGGATCGACGTCAGCCGGGTCGTTTTCTCCGCCGAAGCGCAACGCCGGGTCATCGACTTGTTTTGCCGCCAGCTTGTCCAGTTCGGCCCACTGATCATGGCAATTCTTGGCCCCCGGAATGACCCGGTAACCCCAGTCGACGGCGAAGTAGTCGTAGACTCCGACGATCGGCAACAGATAGGCGTTGTCTCCGGGCTGGGCCACGTAGTTGAACCGTGAGTAGTCCATGATGGAGGCGGAGTCTCCGAACTTCTGGGTGAATTCCCGGCTGCGGAGCTGCTTAACGGAGTAAGCGGAGTGCGCCCTCAGATTGTGGCGCAGCCCCAGCGCGTGCCCGATCTCATGCCCGACCACGTAGACCAGCAGCTCGCCCTCGAGATCGTCTGGAAGGGGAAGCTTCTGCGCGCGTGGATCGAGCGGGGCAACCTGCGTGAAATACCAGAGCTCGATGAGGCGCAGCACGTCGTGCCATACCAGAGTATGCGAAGAGATCACCTCACCGCTGCGCGGATCCACCACGTTCGGGCCGAGCGCATTCTCGCGTGGCCCCGGCGCCCAGCGGATCACCGAGTAGCGCAGATCGCCCGGATCCCACTCGGGGTCTTCCTCCTTGGTCGGTGCATCCCGTGCGAAGATCGCGTTCTTGAAGCCCGCCGCTTCCAGCGGGCCCCGCCACTGCTCGACCGCCCGCTTGAGATAGGGGCGCCACTTGCCCGGTATCTCCGGGCTCAAATAGAACACGATGGGCTTCACGGGCTCGGAGACCGCGGCATCCGGATCCTTCTTCTCCAGGCGGTAGCGAGTGATGGCCGCTTTGCTCACCACGCGGTGCTCGCCAGTGCTGTAGTCGTTGAATGGAATCGAGAAAAAGCCGACCCGCTCGTCTTCGCAGCGGGCCAGCATGGGCTTCTCCGGCAGCAGCAAGAAGTTGGTCTTGAAAGAGAACCCAAGTGCCGCCGGCGGTGGGTCTTGATCCTTCGGCGGATTGAGGAGATCTTTCTCCTCGGGAACCCAGGTCTGGTAGAAGCCGATCTGGATGTTCTGCGGAAAGGTTCGTACACTTCGGACCA
>JACXTT010006141.1_pt1 | contig 17233 bp, 14 predicted proteins | sample 9270951 | NCBI WGS metagenome assembly JACXTT01 (sample SAMN15532306, study PRJNA645909) | rock metagenome | isolation source: weathered quartz diorite | place: Puerto Rico | collected 2017-06-21 | reverse complement strand
TGCCGTCTTCTCGAACCTGAGCATCAACCTGGCAGGGACGGGCTACAACTTGAACGCCACCACGACCGGTGGAACGATTACCATGGCCACGAGTAGTGCGTTCACTGAGAATTGAGCGCGCGAGGCGGTAGCTCGATGCGTAGGTAGCGCAGGATACGCGAGAGGATACAGGCTGTCGCCGGAGTGCGGCGGCAGCCTGTACCAGTTTCCAGCTTGACGGACCGGGGGGATCTCTACCAACCTTGTGGAGATCCTCCGCGCAGGAGAGCGGTCGATGGTACAGCAGCAATGGGCCAGGTTGCAGAGCGACGTGAACGTCAAGCTGCGTCGCGGAGCGTGGTACCGCATCATCAAGCTCGGTCCGCTCGAGGCCGTGCTCGACGTCAATCGCCAGCCGCACAGCGTGGCGCGCGGCTTATTGCAGATCGTCCAGGCAGCGCCGAGTCGCTGGACGGTCGTGCCGGCTCCGCGCAACGCGCTGCGCTTTCCCGCGGGCTGGGGCGAGCGCTACGCCGTCTGCCCCGCGTGCCGCGGGCGTTCGCAGCTCGAGGGTAAACCCAACAACATGCGCTGCGGCCGCTGCAACGGATTGTTCGACGTCGCGTGGAACGAGCCCTATCTCAAGAGCGCGTAGCCCCCGGTAGATAGAACAGGCGGTAGGCCGTCAGCGCTCGTTGCACCCCCTTGTCCACTTCCCCGGCGACGTAGAGCGCCAGCGATCCGGTCTTGCCCGTGACCGCGGCCGCACCGGCGGGTGACTGAGTGGGTTGCAACCCGGCGTAGCTCCCCAGGAGGCCAGCGGCCTCGGCGTCCTGCACCCATGGCTTCATTTCGACCGTCGCCTTGGTCACCAGCACCTGGCGCACCGCGCCCTGTGGGGTGAACCCGACCGCCACCTCGATCGGTCCATGTGGCGTGTCGACGCGAACGAATTCGAGCGTCCCCACGGCCCTGTTCCCAGTTCGCCCGAGGTAGAAGGTCAACACGTCGTTTTCGGGGCTCCAGTCCACCACTTCATGGAGCCGATGAGCGTCGCGATCACTGAGATGGAGGTCGCGCTGGAAGTAGGCGTCGGCTCCCGGGAGCAGGGCCTGCACCGCGGCAGGGCGTTTGATCAGCACGACGACCGGCGTGATGTGCAGCAGCAAGGCGGCGACCGCGACGCGCAGGTAGCCGTTCATGGAGTGCCTCCAGTCCTGGAGAACCACATCCGCCGCACCGCCAACACCGTCACGATGGTGTAGCCCAGACCCATGGCATACCCTCCGGCGAGTGTGGCGATCGCGAAATGCGGACTGAGGAATTTGGTGAGCCACATCCCCGCGAAATCGAGCCAGGGGGCGGCGAAGAGCAGCGTGACGAGTCCCACGCCCATGGGGCGTGAGAGCGGCAACCCCAGCACGATCACCGACAGCGCGGCCGCGAAGAGGCCGTACATCGGGACGTGCACGTGTGTGTCCTGAATCAACAAGTCGGTATCGACGGCATGGACTTCGGGCTGGGCGAAGTCCTCCATCTGCATCGGGTGCTCGACCGTGACCGTCGTCTCGGGCGGCATCGGCATGGTCATGGCGGGGCCAGCGTACGTCGCGGCGACGCGCGTTGGCGTGAACCCTGCGTACAGCGCCACCATCAGCGACCCGAACAGATACGCCAGGCCGAAGGTCGCGAGCAGGCAGGTGATGAGCCATTTCAGCTGCGGGATGGCGCGCCCCAGATCATAGAGCATCGGTTTCCTCCACCCTAAAAGACATAGAACAGCTCGAGTACGCCCTTCGTGTCGCTGCGCCCCGGCCCCGACCTCCCCGGGAAGAATGGTTGCGTCGAGGTATCGACCCGCAGTGCGGCGCGCAGCGCGATCTGCGGCAGGTGGAACGAGGTGTGCTCGATGTTGCTGAAGACGCCCTCTCGGGCATTGCTGACGTGCCACATCGGTCCGATGGTGAGGGACCGCAGGATTTGCGACGTGCCGGTGAGCGCGCCGCCCCGATCCTCCAATTGGTCGACCCGCGCCGCCACTCCGACAACGGCCGAGATGCGGACGAACGCCGTCGCGCTGGCGCCGCGCCACGTCGGCGCGGGTGCGGCGCTCTGCTCGCGGCCCAGGTTCACTTCGGCGCCGAGGATGAGACGGCCACGCTCGAGCGTGACGTCCGTCGAGACGAGTGAGCGCTGGAAGGCATCGGTCGAGTCGCGCTCGGGTCCGTACACACCCGTCACGCCGAGTGAGAGGCCGGCGGCGGGCAGCACCTCGGCCCGCACCAGGCCCGTCTTGCCGCGATTGTTGTCCACGTCGCGGTCCCACCCGTTCGCCGCCATCCCCCACAGGGAGACTTTGGGAGACGCCGTGTATTGCACCGCAACACCGGTGAGCTTCCCCGGGCGGGCAAACGCAAAGTTGAACGAGTTGGTCGGGAGAAAATTGAGCGGCTCGTCATCGCGCTCAAATCCAATCGGGGCATCGAACTTTCCGAACGCCACGGTCCAACGATTGGCAGTCCGTGGCGTCCAACTGAACAGCAGGTTGTCGATCTCGATCGCCGTCCCGCCGTTCTCCAGCGCCGTGGTCAGCTGGCCGAAGAAATAGGCGTCACCGACCGGCTTGAAGAGACTGAGTGCGAGCTTGCCCGCCGTGAAGCTGTTGCTACGGTCGAGTCGATCCCAGTCGAGGCGGCCGACGGCGAACCCCGTCACCGTGACCTGCTGCGGCTCCTCGAATGTGACGGGTGTCTCCTGTGCCGCCGCGCTGGCGCTGATGGCGCACAGCAGGGCGAGTGGCAGCGCACTGCGCATCCTTCACCTCCGAACGTGTTGTGTGAAACCACCCGAGCAGGTTGTTACGAGCTCAGGCGCGTGCGTTCGGGGGCGGCGGTGTGGGAGGGAAGGAGGGCGAGTCGGGGAGCGCGAGCGACTGCAGCGGCAGGTCGACGGCGATGACCGGGAGGCTCGAGATCGGCCCGGAGGATGTCGGCGCCGTCGCGGGCAGCGTCGGCACTTTGATCACCGCCGCGCCGGACATCCCGGCGCACCAGCAGGGTGCCTGCGTGCCGGCGCCATGCCCCATCGACGGCGGCATCGCCTCATGATGGGGGCAGACGGCCACGCTCTGCAGCGTAGAGGCCAGCGGTCCACCCAGGAGCCAGCAGGGCAGCGCCAGAGGGACCAGCCGTCGGAACGAGCGCAGGCGGAGACGCATCTCGCGCGTAGTGTACGTCGCCGCTCGGGGTTACCGCAACAGATCCCGATGACAACCTGCCACACTGCTGCGCCCGTCCCACACGTTCCGGACACGACGCGTCGGAGGGGCCACACTTGCCGGCCTGCTTTCGCGAGGCAGTCGGGCATGGAACCTGCCAAAAGCTGGCGCACCATCCATGGTTGCCCATCGCGCCGTTCGGTGTGCCTTCGCGCTGCTCATTCCTTCCCTGGTGTGGACGTGCGGCAAGGCCGGTGATGCTGCTGGTCCGCCCCCGGTGGCTTCGCAGCTGGCTTTCAAGGTCGGCGCGGGAACTACCACCGCGGGGGGACTCATCACCCCTGCCGTCGTGGTGGAGGCGCGCGATGCCAACGGCAACCTCGTGCCCGACTTCTCCGACCTCGTCACCGTCTCGCTCGCTCGCAATCCCGGCAACGGTACCCTGACGGGAACGATGACGATCGCCGCGGTGGGCGGGATCGCGACATTTTCGAATCTCAGTATCGACAAGTCGGGCTCGGGGTATCGGCTGCAGGCGACCTCCGGGACTCTCTCCTCCGGTTCGGGCTCCAAGTTCGACATCCAGTCAGGCTCGCCGACGCATCTCGCGTTCGCCGTTGAGCCGGGCACCGATGCGGCGGGGGCCCCGATCGCGCCCGCGTTGCAGGTCAGCGCCCAGGACTCGCTCGGCAACGTCGCGACGAACTTCACCGGCCTCATCACGCTTGCGATCACCAATGGAACGGGAACGAGCGGCGCGGTCCTGTCCGGTCAGGCGACGCTCGCCGCCACCGCCGGCATCGCCACCTTCTCCAACCTCAGCATCGACAAAGTCGGCAGCGCCTACACCTTCACCGTCTCGACGCCGCAGCTCCCGGGCATCACCTCTGCTCCGTTCGACGTCATCGCCGGACCCGCCGCCAAGCTCGGCTTCACGCAGCAACCCAGCACTACCACCGCTGGCCTCACGATCGCTCCCGCTATCGAAGTGACGGTGCGCGACGCCGTAGGGAACGTCGCGACCGCGTTCAACGGCACGATCACCGTCTCCATCACGAGCAGCACCGGCGCCTTCGGCGCCACGCTCTCGGGGACCAGAACGGAGCTCGCGGTGGCCGGCGTGGTCACGCTCACCGATCTCAGCATTAACAAGAGCGCGACGGGATACAGCCTGACCGCCGATGCCACGAACCTCGTGAGCGGGGTGAGTGCGCCGTTCGACATTCTCACGGGGCCCGTCTCGCAGCTGTCATTCTCGGTGCAGCCGGTCACCGCCACGGCGGGAGCGGCGCTCACCCCGGCGCTGCAGGTCTCGGCGCGGGACGCCGTTGGCAATACTGTCGCTTCGTTCAGCGACAGCGTCACGATCGCCTTGGGCGCGAACCCGGCGGGCGGCGTACTCGCCGGGACGTTCAAGGCGGCCGCGGCTGCCGGCGTGGCGACGTTCGGCAACCTGAGTCTGATCAAGGCCGGCAATGGGTATCGGCTGCAGGCGATGACGGGAGCCTGGATCGCGACGAGCAGCGCCTTCAGCGTGGTCGCGGGCTCCGCGACGCAACTCGCCTTTGCCGCCCAACCGACCACGAGTGGAGCCGGCTCGGCGATTGCGCCGCCGGTGCAGGTCCAGGCGCTCGACGCGTACGGCAACGTGGCCACCAGCTACTCAGGAATGGTCGACGTGGGCCTAGGCGCCAACCCCGGCGCCGGCGCGCTGAGCGGGACGACCAGTTCGGCGGCGATCGGCGGCATCGCGACGTTCGCGAATCTGAGTGTCGACAAGCTGGGGGCCGGGTACACTCTCACCGGCAGCGGCGGTGGGCTGACGGCCGCGACCAGCGCACCGTTCGACATCGTCCCGGGAGCGGCGACGCAGCTTTCCTTTACCGTTGCGCCGTCCACGACCGTTGCTGGTGCGACGATCACCCCCGGCATTCAGGTCACCGCCCTCGACGCCCTCGGGAACACCGCGACGGGATTCAACGGCACCATCACCGTCGCGATGGGCACGAACCCCGGCGGCGGGGGGCTGTCCGGCACGAAGGCGATCGCTGCGGTCGCCGGGGTGGCCACGTTCCCGGACTTGAGCATCACGCGCAACGGCACTGGATACACCCTCACCGCGAAGGCGACGGGACTGACGACGGCGACGAGCCCGAGCTTCGACATCCTGCTCGGACCGGTCGCGCAGCTCGTGTTCGCGGTGCAGCCGGCCACGACGGCGGCGGGATCGACGATCGCACCGGCAGTGCAGGTCGCCGCGCAGGACGCCGCCGGCAACACCGAAACCGGGTTCACCAGCAATGTCACGATCGCGATCGGGATCAACCCGGGCGGCGGCACGTTGACGGGCACCGCGACCGTCGCCGCGATCGGCGGCGTCGCAACGTTCAACACCCTCTCCATCGACAAGACGGGCACGGGGTACCGGCTGGCAGCGACCTCGGGAAGCCTGAACAATACGAGCAACGCGTTCAGCATCGTCGCCGGTACACCGACGTCGCTGGTGTTCAGCGGGCAGCCCACTGGTACCGGAGCCGGAGCGACGATCAACCCCGCGGTCCAGGTCACGGTCCAGGACGCGCTCGGCAACACCGCGGCGACGTTCGGCGGCCTCGTGACGGTGGCGATCGGCAATAACCCGAGCGGTGGGAACCTCGGCGGGACGGCGACGGTCGCCGCGGCGGCGGGTGTCGCGACGTTCTCAGGACTCAGCATCGACAAGATCGGCGCCGGCTACACGCTGGTCGCCTCGTCCTCTGGGCTCGGCGGGGCCACGAGCGCGGCGTTCGATATCACCGCCGGCGGAGCCACGCAGCTGGTCTTCTCGGTCGAGCCGACCACCGCCACGGCCGGGGCGGCGATTGCCCCCGCGCTGAAGGTGACGGCGAAGGACGGGCTGGGGAACGTCGCGACCGGGTTCGCGGGCAGCGTCACGCTGGCGATCGGCACGAACCCGGCAGCCGGCGCTCTCAGCGGCACGAAGACCGTCACCGCCGTCGCCGGCGTCGCCACATTCAGCGACTTGAGCATCAACCGCAACGGCAGTGGCTACACCCTGACCGCGAAGACGAGTGGCCTGGCGCAGATCGTCAGTAGCTCGTTCGACATTCTGCTCGGTGCCGCATCACAGCTCGTGTATGTCGCGCAACCGGTCACCACGAGCGCTGGGACAGTGCTGGCAGCGGTGAAGGTCGCGGCGCAGGACGCCGCCGGCAATACGGTCACCACGTTTACCAACAACGTGACGCTGTCGATCTCGGTGAATCCGGGCAGTGGCACCCTCGGGGGCACGCCAACGGTCGCTGCGGTGGCCGGTGTGGCCACGTTCGGCGACCTGTGGATCAACAAGAGCGGTACCGGATACCGGTTGTTGGCAACGTCGGGCGCTCTGAACAACACGAGCGGCGCGTTCAGCATTACCGGTGGGGCAGCGACGCACCTGGTGTTCACCGTCGGGCCCGTGAACACGGCGGCGGGGGTGGCGATCGCGCCGGCCGTGAAAGTGACCGCCCTCGACTCCCTCGGAAACACCGCCACGAGCTTTGCGGGCAACGTCGCCGCCGCCATCGGCGCCAACCCGGGCAGCGGCACGCTCTCGGGTACGACGCCGATCGCGGCGGTCGCCGGCGTCGCGACGTTCACCGACCTGAGCATCACCACCCTCGGGACCGGCTACACGCTGGTCGCGTCGTCGGCGGGCGTCACCGGAGCGACCAGCGGTCCGTTCAACATCGTGGCCGGAGCAGCAACCCAGCTCACCTTCTCCGTGCAACCCACTCAGACAACGGCAGGGGTGTCGATCACCCCCGCCGTCAAGGTCACGGCGCTCGACGGGCTGGGGAACGTGGCGACGTCGTACGCGGGGAACGTCACCGTCGCGATCGGGGTGAACCCCGGCGGTGGGACGTTGTCGGGGACGAAGACCATTGCCGCCGTGGCCGGCGTCGCCACGTTCTCGACGCTGAGCATCGATAAGAGCGCCACGGGCTACACGTTGGGCGCATCGGCGGGCGGCCTGACCGGTGCGACGAGCAGCGCGTTCACCATCAAGGCAGGAACGCTGACGCAGCTGGGCTTCACGGTGCCGCCTTCGGCGGCGACGGCCGGGGCGACGATTACGCCGGCGGTGAAGGTGGCGGGGCAGGATGCGTTCGGAAATCTGGTGACGACGTTCACCGGGAGCGTCCAGGTCGCGATCACACCGGGATCGGGCACCGCTGGAGCGACGCTCTCCGGCGCGACGACGGCGAGCGCCGTCGCGGGGGTGGCGACGTTCGCGAACCTCAGCATCGATAAGAGCGGCGCTGATTACAAGTTGACCGCGACCTCTGGAGTCCTCACCAGCGCCACGAGCCCGATCTTCGCCATCAATGCCGGGTCGCCGACGCAGGTCACGATCGATCAGCAGCCGACCACCACCGTGGCGGGGACGGCGATCACGCCGGGGGTGACCGTGACGGCGCGTGACGCGCTGGGGAATCCGGTGAAGACGTTCATCGGCAACGTGACGGTATCGATCGCCGTGAACCCGGGCAGTGCGACGCTCAACGGGATCAAGACCGTTGCCGCGGTGGCCGGCACGGCGACGTTCAGCAATCTCAGCATCAACGTGGCCGCCACCGGGTATCGTCTCGCGGCGACCTCGAGCGGCTTGGCCCCGGACACGAGCTCGGCATTCAGCATCACCGCCGCCGCGGCAACCAAGCTGGCGTTTAGCGTCCAGCCGGTGAACACCCTCGCCGGAGCCAACATCACGCCGGCGGTGCAGGTGAGCGCCGTCGACAACTTCGGCAACGTCGTGACGACGTTTGCCGGGAGCGTGATGGTCGCGATTTCCTCGGGGACGGGAACTGCAGGGGCGGTGCTTTCAGGAACGCTAACGCAACCACTGTCGAGCGGCGTGGCGTCGTTCGGCGATCTCAACATCAATCTTACCGGCACAGGCTACAAACTCGCGGCGACCGGCAGCTTGACTTCCGCCACGAGCAACGCGTTTGCAATCAACTAGGAAAGTCTGGTAAGCAGCACGCCCGCCGGGAGTGGGGCGCCGGACCGTTGGGCGCGGGGGCTCTCGACCCGGGCCACGCGTTCGGATCAATTTCCGGCCGCGGTAGCAGATGCCCAGGCCGTGCGGTCCCAGCGTCCCGGCGTCCTAGCCCCACTCCCGGCGGGCGTGCTGGGGACGCGCGTCTGGCGCGACACGGTCCAGCCTAGGTAAACTCCACCGTTTCCGGCGCTTATCTCACACCAACCGGACCGGTATCCGCCCCACGATGTCGAACGCCACTGAACACACCGCTCCCCGCGGCCTTGAGGGGGTCGCCGCCAACGAATCGGCCATCTGCTATGTGTTTGGCGAGGAAGGCCGCCTCATTTACCGCGGCTACGACATCAACGACCTCGCCGATCACTCGACCTTCGAAGAGACGGCGTATCTCCTGTTGCACGGGGACTTACCCACCAAGCAGCAGCTGAAGGAGTTCACCGCCGGCCTCAAGGCCGCACAGAAGCTCGACAAGGTGGTGCAGCGCATCATCAAGGACGCGCCGGCCTCGGCGAATCCGATGGACGTGCTGCGGACCGCCGTGAGCGCCGCGGTGTTCGTCGATCCCGATCGAGCCGACAATGCGCTCGAGGCGGAGCGCCGCAAAGCGATCCGCCTGATCGGCCAGCTGCCGACGATGGTAGCGACGTTTCACCGCCTGCGAAACGGGTTGAAGCCCCTGGCGCCGCGCCGCGGGCTCTCGGCGGCGGCCAATTTCCTCTATATGATCTCCGGGGAGACGCCGAGCGACGAGGCGGAGCATGCGTTCGACGTCGCGCTGATTCTGCATGCCGACCACGAGCTGAACGCCTCGACCTTCGCGGCGCGCGTCATTGCCGCCACGCTGGCCGATGTCCACGGCGCGGTGACCGGCGCGATTGCCGCCCTGGCCGGGCCGTTGCACGGCGGCGCCAACGCCGAAGTGATGAAGATGCTGCTCGAGATTCAGGCGCCGGAGCGCGCTGAGGGGTGGGTGCACCAGGCGCTGGCGGCGAAGCGCAAGATCTCGGGCTTCGGGCATCGCGTCTATCGCGCTGAGGATCCACGCGCGGCGCATCTCCGCCGCATGTCAGAGCTGCTGGGGCAGAAGGCGGGGCAGGCACACTGGTTTGCGATACAGCGCGTGATCGAAGATTTGATGCGCAAGGAGAAGGGGCTGTACGCGAACGTCGATTTCTATTCGGCGTCGATGTACTACGTGATGGGTCTCCCGCTCGATCTGTATACGCCGATCTTCGCGGTCAGCCGGGTCAGCGGGTGGTGCGCCCACGTCCTGGAGCAGCACGCCGACAACCGTTTGATCCGGCCGCGGGCCGAGTACGTCGGCCAGATGGACCGCCGCTGGGTACCGCCGCGAAAGCGAGGCGCTTGACCGATGGCTGGGGCGATCACTTACCAGGATGGGCGTTGGGTCGTGCCGGAGGAGCCGGTCATCCCGTTCATCGAGGGAGACGGGACCGGTCCTGATATCTGGCGCGCCGCGCGGCGCGTGTTCGATGCCGCGGTGGAGCGCACCTCCAAGAGCAAGCGCAAGGTCGCCTGGCGTGAAGTGCTCGCGGGCGAGAAAGCCTTCAAGGAAACGGGGAGCTGGCTGCCCGACGCAACGCTGGATGTGATCCGCGAGCATCGCGTCGCGATCAAGGGGCCGCTCACGACGCCGGTCGGGGGCGGCATCCGCTCGCTCAACGTGGCGCTGCGCCAGCTACTCGACTTGTACGCCTGCATCCGGCCGGTCCGCTGGTTCCAGGGCGTGCCCGCGCCGGTGAAACACCCCGAGAAGCTCAACGTTGTCATCTTCCGCGAGAACATCGAAGACGTCTACGCCGGCATCGAGTTCCCGGCCGAAAGCAAGGAAGCGAACGCGATCATCGGCCTGCTCGAGGGTCAGCTCGGCAAGAAAGTCCGGGCGAAGAGCGCGATCGGCGTGAAGCCGATGTCGCGGTTCGGCTCGCAGCGCCTCGTCGCCAAGGCGATTCGCTACGCCATCGACAACCACCATCCCTCGGTGACGCTGGTGCACAAGGGCAACATCATGAAATTCACCGAGGGGGCGTTCCGCGACTGGGGATACGAAGTCGCCCGCGACCAGTTCGGCAAGGAGGCGGTCACGGAGACCGACGCGGCGAAGGGTGGCGCGAATGGCCGCGTCGTCGTGAAGGACCGCATCGCCGATGCGATGTTCCAGCAGGTGCTGCTGCGACCCGACGAATACTCCGTGATCGCGACGCCGAACCTGAACGGCGACTATCTCTCGGACGCGTGCGCCGCCCAGGTCGGGGGACTGGGGCTCGCGCCGGGAGGCAACGTCGGCGACGGCTACGCCGTCTACGAGGCGACGCACGGCACCGCGCCGAAATACGCCGGGCAGGACAAGGTCAACCCGGGGAGCGTGATTCTCTCGGGCGTCATGATGTTCACCGAACTGGGGTGGACCGAGGTGGCGCGGGCGATCGAGCGCGGCCTCGAGGCCGCCATCGCGTCGGGCCACGTGACCTACGATCTCGCCCGGCAGATGCCCGGGGCGACCGAGGTCTCCACCTCCACCTTCGCCGACGGGATCATCGCCCACCTCGCATGAACAGCGCCCTCATCACAAAGCCGTTGATCGACATCGAGACCCCCCTGCTCGCCATCGCGGTCCCCGCGACGACGGAGCTCCCGGCGTCGCTCACTCCGATCGACCAGGTCACGGGCGGTGCAGTGACCCGGGCGCTCGGCAGTGGGGACTTCAAAGGAAAGCGGGACGAGACGCTGCTCGCCTATGGCACGGGGAAGGCGCGTCGCGTGCTCCTGGTCGGCATGGGCAAGCCGGCCGATGTCACCCACAACAGCGTTCGCCGCGCCGCCGCGGTTGCCGGCAAGCGCGCGCGGGCCCTCGGGACCGGTCGCTACGCCTTCGCGGTTGCCCCGGAAGCGCGCAACGGCCTTCTGGCAGAGGCGCTGGCGCAGGCGACGGTCGAAGGCGCCGCGCACGGCGGCTGGGCATTCATCGCGCTGAAGCGGCCGAGCGACGACCTGCGCGGCGCGATTGCCGAGGTGGATGTCGCGACCGATGCCGCCGACGCCAAGAAGGCCGAAGCGGGTCGCGCGCGCGGCGACGCGATCGCGGCCGGACATCTCCTGGCGCGCGAGCTGCAAATGCAACCGGGCAACGTCTGCACGCCGACCTATCTCGCCACGCAGGCGGAGGCGCTGGGCAAGGCGCACGGCTTTCCGGTGACGGTGTTCGGGCCGGAACAGATCCGCAAAGAAGGCATGGGCGGCCTGCTCGGCGTATCGCAGGGGAGCGCGGAAGAGCCGCGCTTCATCATCCTCGACTGGCGCGGCGCCGGCGATGCGGCTCCGGCAGTGATCATCGGCAAGGGGATCACCTTCGATTCCGGGGGTATCTCGATCAAGCCTGCCGCCAACATGGAAGAGATGAAGTACGACATGTCGGGCGCCGCGGCGGTGCTGGGGACGTTCGAGGTGCTGGGGCGGCTTCGTCCCAAGATGAACGTCGTGGGTATCGTGGCCGCGAGCGAAAACCTGCCGTCGGGGACGGCGCTCAAGCCGGGCGACGTCATCAAGAGCCACTTCGGCAAGACGATCGAGATCGTGAATACCGACGCCGAAGGGCGGCTGGTGTTGTGTGATGCGCTGTCGTATGCCCGACGGTACAAACCGACCGCCGTGCTTGATGCCGCCACGCTGACGGGAGCAATCGTCATCGCGCTCGGCACTCAGGCGGGCGGCATCATGGGGAACGACGACGCGCTGGTCGAAGAGGTGCGCACTGCGGGAGAGCGCGCCGGGGAGCGCTGCTGGCCGCTGCCGCTATGGGAGGAGTACCGCGACCTCGTGAAGTCCGATATTGCCGACGTGAAGAACTCGGGAGGACGCGGCGCCGGGTCCATCACCGGCGGCTGGTTCCTGCGCGAGTTCGTGGAGGGCTTCCCCTGGGTGCACATCGACATCGCCGGAACGGCGTACACCGAGAGCGAAGCGGCCTATCAGTCGAAGGGTCCGACGGCATTCGGCGTGCGGCTGTTCAGCGAGTTCCTGCTGCGGCGCACCGGGGCGTGATGCGGCGGAGCCTCCTCCTGGTGGGGGCTCTCGTGGGTGCGGGCGGGCGGGTGGTGGCACAGGTCGATACCACCGCGAAGCCCAAAGCGGGAGCGCCGGCTCGCGCCGGCGCCGATAGCATCCCCGCCGACACGACGGCAAAGCGGGATACCACGCCTCCCGATACGATCGAGCACTTTCTCCCGGGGTTCGCGCCGGCAGTCCCAGCCGGCCCGCTGCCGCGCGGCGAACGGTGGCGGTTCACGGGGGACTCGCTCGTCCTCTCGAACATCACGACGCTCGGTGACCTGCTGGGGCACATCCCAGGCGTCTACGTCGTGCGCGGCGGCTGGTTCGGAGCGCCGGAGATCGCCGTCTACGGCGGTCAGGGGCCGCTCGGCCTCGAGGTTTACTGGGACGGCGTCCCCTACCTCCCGCTCGGCCGCGACTCGGTCTGGCTCGATCCCGCGCGCGTTCCCCTCGCACCAGTCGAGCGGATCGACGTGCTGGTGTTGCCGTCGACACTGCGCGTGTACCTCGTCCCCCGCCAGGCGCATTCTACTATCCCGCGGACCGAGGTGCGCATCAGTACAGGGCAGGCCTCGATCGCTCAGTATCGGGGCGGCTTCGCCAAGCGGTGGGGCTCGGGATTCGGCCTATCGCTCAGCGCCGACTACCGCAACATCGACGGCTTCATCGGCACATCGACAACGGGGTTCAACGACGTCGACATCTGGCTGAAGCTCGAATACGAGCGCTCGCCGCACTTTGGGATGTCGGTGCAGACGCTGAGCTCGCAATGGAGCCGGGGCGGACTCACGGGAAGCGTGATTCCTTGGAAGCAGCGCCGCATTGATCAGTTGTTTCGCGCCTTCGCGGCCAGCCGCGACGATGGTCTGGGGCCGCGTGCGACCCTCACTGTGTCGCGGGCCCAGGCGAGCGGGGACACGGTCGTCCCGGATCGCTCACGCTACCAGGCGCAGCTCGAGTTGTCGGAGACGCACTCGCGCGCGACGGTGGGTCTGGTCGCCCGATTCGGCGACGCCGCCCGGCCGTTCCGCGTTGACGGCTACGCGGCGTGGCACCCGCTGTCGTTCGTCACCCTCGTGGCCGATGGACGTCGTTCGTATTACGGCGACAAGGGCCACGGCAACCGCCTGCACGTCGCGGGGTCGCTGCAGCTACCGCTCGGATTCTCGGTACGGGGTGAGGCGAGCCGAGTGGAGGATTTCGACGTTCCCGTCATCTCAACCGACACGTTCCAGCGGGCGAACGATTACGCCGCATACCTGCGGTGGGACACGAAGCGCCTGACGCTCGAAGTGGGGGAGGTCCAGCGCGATTCCTTCCGCCCCCGGGGGTTCGCGGCGGGGATCCTGCCGGTCGCGACACTCGGGCCCCTGCCGCGGAGCACGTACCTCTCGGTGTTCGTGGGACTGCGGCCCCTGTCCGGGGTGCAACTCTCCGGATGGTACTTCGATCCGCGCACCGGCGGCGGCGATTTCGAGCCGCCGACGCACGCGCGCGTCTCGGCGACCTTTTTCTCGAAGTTCTGGCGGGTCTACAAGAGCGGTGTGTTCTCCTTGCGCGGCGAGTACGCCGTCGAGAGCTGGAGTCGCGGGCTCGGGGGGCGCGACTCCTCGGGCGCGCAGCTGGCGCTCGGTCCCGCGACGTTCGCGGAGACGAACATCCAGCTGCGCATCGCCGACTTCACCGCCTACTGGCTGACGCGGAACTACAACGGCATGCGGGCTAGCTATGTGCGCGGTCTGGGATACCCCAAGCGGGTCCAGTACTATGGAGTGCAGTGGTTCTTCAACAACTGAAGCCAAATGACCATGTCGAATGTCCAATATCCAATGTAGAAGTGCGGTGACTTCTACATTGGACATTCGATATTGGACATTGGACATTTGTTTTGTTCGGCAATTGACCTAAGTGCTTCACCGGATTAAGTTTAAAGTCTGTGCCGCGCAGCATGACGGGGTTCGGAGCCGCCGAGGGGAAGGTGGCGGGCGGGCGGCTGCGGATCGAAATCCGCACCGTCAATCACCGGTACTTCAATCCGCAGCTGAAGCTGCCGTACGATCTCGCGGGCGTCGAAGGCGAGCTCCGCGAGCGGTTGCGGGCGTTTCTCGAGCGGGGTCACGTGACGGTATCGGCGCGCTGGGTCGAGCAGCCGGAAGCCCAGGCGGCGGTGACGCTCGATTTCGATCGCGCCAAACAGGTCGTGAAAGCGCTGCGCGAGCTGAAGAAGCGGTTGAAGCTGAAGGGTGATCCCGATCTCGCCTTCGTGGCCCGGCATCCGGACGTGCTGAGCTATTCGGGAAACGGCACGGTCGTGACGTGGGTGGACGTGCAGCCGGTCGTCGAGCAGGCTGCCGCGGAAGTCCTGGCGATGCGGGAGCGCGAGGGGCGCGCCCTGGGAGCTGACTTGAGCACCCGGCTCGACGCGCTCGAGGCCGGTGCCAACGTGATCACCGTGCGCGCACCCGAGCGCGTGAAAAACGAGTTGGCGCGGTTGCAGAAGCAGGTCGCCGAGCTGGCGGCCGGGGTGCAGGTCGATCCGCAGCGGCTCGCGGTGGAGGTCGCGCTGCTTGCCGACCGCGTCGACATCGCGGAAGAGCTGGTGCGGTTTCAGACTCACCTGGCGGCGGTGCGTCAGGCGTTAGCCGGCAACGGGGCAGTCGGGAAGCAGCTCGGGTTTCTCGCGCAGGAGCTGTTGCGCGAGATCAATACGATGGGCTCGAAGGCGAACGACGCCGCGATCACGCAGGCGGTCATCGGGATGAAGGGGGAGCTGGAGCGCTTCCGGGAGCAGCTGGAGAATCTGGAGTGACCCCGTTGATCGTCATCCTGTCCGCTCCCTCGGGCGGTGGGAAGACGACGATCAGCAAAGCGCTGCGCGCGCGGCGCACGGACGTCGGGTATTCGGTGTCGGCCACGACGCGCAGGCCACGGCCGGGCGAGGTGAACGGGAAGGCGTATCACTTCGTCGCGCCGGCCGAATTCGATCGCATGGTTCGGGCGGGCGAGTTCCTCGAGTGGGCTGAATACGCGGGGAACCGTTACGGAACGCTGCAGCGCGAAGTCGACGCGGTGCTGAAGATCGGGAAGCACGTGCTGCTGGATATCGAGGTGCAGGGTGCCCGCCAGGTATGGGAGCGGCGGCCCAACCCGCGGCCCATTCGTATTTTCATCCTGCCGCCTTCGGGGCCGGGGTGGATGGAGCGGCTGATCGGACGGGAGACGGAATCCCGGACGTCGCTCGTCAAGCGCGCGGCGTTTGCGGTGGACGAGATTCGACAGGCGCTTGATTGGGAACACATCATCGTCAATGACGACCTGGAGCGGGCAGTCGCAGAAGTGAGTCAGATCATCGATGAAGGCGGCGCGCGACCACATCATCCGCCGATGCACGAGCTGACGCATCTGGTGGAGGATCTCGTGGCGCAAGCGGACCGTCTTCGCAACGTCGGGTAAGAGAGGGCAGGCATGCGCATCGTAACGCCAATCGAGGTGTCGAATCAGACGCAGAACAAGTATCTCGGGGTCCTCGTGGCCGCGCGTTTCGCGCGTTTCGTGAACGAGTTCCCGCGTGACCGCTCGGTCGAGTTCGAGCAGAAGCTCACCACCAGCGCGCTGCACGAGCTGGTCCGGGGCAATCTGAAGTACAAGCTCGTGCGGCGGCGGCGGCAGCAGGAGGCGTGATGAGCCTCGCCGGCCGCCACGTCGTGCTGGGCGTGTCGGGCGGTATCGCCTGTTATAAGAGTTGCATCCTCGCCCGCCGCCTGACCGAGCACGGGCTGGTCGTCGACGTCGTGCTGACGGCGGCCGCAACCGAGTTCATCCGTCCGCTCACCTTCCAAGCGCTCACCGGACGTCCCGTGCTCACCTCGCTGTGGGAGCGGGACCGCGCGTTAGCGCACATCGGCCTCGCCAAGCAGCCGGAGCTGGTGATTGTCGCCCCGGCGACGGCCCAGGTGATCGCCCGGGCTGCGATGGGCATGGCCGACGACCTCCTCACCGCGATTCTGCTCGCCCGCACGGGGCCCGTCCTCGCCGCCCCCGCCATGAACGACGCGATGTATGCCAACCCTGCGACACAGGCCAACCTGCAAACCCTCGCCACACGGGGGTGGGAGCTGATCGGTCCGGAGCGCGGCGCCCTGGCCGAAGGTCCGAGTGAGCGCCCCGGTCGGATGAGCGAGCCCGAGACGATTCTCGCCGCGGTGCTGCGACGCCTCGGCGTCGCGTCGCGCTGGACGGGACGCAAAGTGGTCGTGAGTGCGGGGCCGACGCGCGAGCATCTCGACCCGGTGCGAGTGCTCACCAATCCGTCGAGCGGCCGCATGGGATTCGCGCTCGCCGAAGCGGCGCGCGATCGCGGCGCGCGGGTCACGCTGGTGCTCGGACCCACGCCGCTCTCACCTCCCGGCGGCGTCGACGCCGTCCGCGTGGAAACGACGGAGGACATGCAACGCGCGCTGCAGACAGCGCTGGCCGGCGCCGATGCGCTCTTCATGGCGGCCGCACCCGCTGATTATCGTCCTGTCAAGAGCGCCGACACGAAACGTCCCCGGGCGAAAGGGCGCCGGTCGCTGGCGCTCGTGCCGACCTCGGATATCTTGGCGTCCCTCAAGCGGCCCGCCACCTGCCTCATGGTCGGGTTCGCGCTGGAAACCGGAAACGGCGTGAGCCGGGCCCGGGAGAAGTTGCAGCAGAAGCGGCTCGATTACGTGGTTCTGAACGACGCGCTAGAGCCCGGCGCGGGGTTCGACGTGACCACGAACAAAGTCACGCTGCTGTCGCGGTCGGGAGCCGATGTCGCGCTCCCGCTGCTCGACAAACGTGACGTGGCGCAGCGAATCCTCGACGCAGTGGAGCACGATTTGTCGTGAGCGACGGGCGGGCACTGGCGCGCGCCTATCTGGAACAACAACGACTCC
>JACXTT010006140.1_pt1 | contig 17233 bp, 16 predicted proteins | sample 9270951 | NCBI WGS metagenome assembly JACXTT01 (sample SAMN15532306, study PRJNA645909) | rock metagenome | isolation source: weathered quartz diorite | place: Puerto Rico | collected 2017-06-21 | reverse complement strand
TGGACAACAACGCCCAGGGTATCCTCGGCTACGTGGTGCGCTGGATCGACCAGGGCGTCGGTTGTTCGAAGGTGCCGGACATCCATGATGTCGGCCTGATGGAAGACCGCGCCACCCTGCGGATTTCCAGCCAGCACATCGCCAACTGGCTGCGCCATGGTGTCGTGACCGAAGAACAGGTCATGGAAAGCCTCAAGCGCATGGCCCCGGTGGTCGACCGGCAGAATGCCGGTGATGCGCTGTACCGCCCGCTGGCCCCGGACTTCGACAACAACATCGCCTTCCAGGCGGCGGTCGAACTGGTGATCGAAGGGACCAGGCAGCCCAACGGCTACACCGAGCCGGTGCTGCACCGTCGTCGCCGCGAGTTCAAGGCCCGCAACGGCCTGTAATCCCACGCGGATGGCGAAAAGAAAAAGCCCTGATCGGTAACGATCAGGGCTTTTTCGTTCCCGCGAAGCTCCCTGTAGGAGCGAGCTTGCTCGCGATGGTGGCCCAGGCACCGTGGGGTATCAGATGCCCAGCGTTATCGTTGAAGTCCATCGCGAGCAAGCTCGCTCCTACGGGGCCTAGGCCACCATCCCCAGCTCACGCTTGACCAGCTTCAGCAACTGCGTGGTATCGATCGGCTTGAGCAGAAAATCCACCACGCTCAAATGCATCGCATCAATGGCATCGCGCACATCGGCATTGCCGGAGACGATGATGATCGGCAGCGCCGCCCGCTCCGACTCGCGCACCTTGCGGATCAGGTCCAACCCGTCGTCGGCCATGCGCAAATCGGTGATCAGCAAACCGATGCTGCGATTGGACTCCAGCAGCGCAAAGGCCGCCGCGCCACTGGCGGCAGTCAGGCAGTGGATTTCGTGCAGCGCGAGGATTTCCGACAGTAGTTCCCGGGCGTCCTGGTCGTCATCGACGATCAGGACTCGCTGATACGACAATTGCGGGGCCTGCATCACCTGCAGTATGGCCTCGCGCTCGGCGTCGCTCAAAATATCGTGGTCGGACATACGGCTCTCTGGTATCCCTTAGCAATCTAAATTCCCTGGCACAGCGCTCAGACATCGCTAAACGGGTGTTCAATGTGCACTTCGTCGGAAAGTTTTCCAAGTCGATATTTGTTAAGAATCTACTTATTCAACTGTAGGCTATTTCGCAGACATAGACTTACGTCCAATGGGCACCCGGGGATCGGGGGTCGACCATGCTCGCAACAGCGATTCTTCGCGCCCCTGACAACGGACAAAAAAAGCGATAGCGGTCATGAGCAAAGCGGATGCCTTCACCCAGGCCGGGAAGACCGCGGTGTTGCAAAACATCCACGGCACCTTGCAGTTCCTGCAGCGATTCCCGCCCTTCAACCAGATGGAGAACGCCCACCTGGCCTATCTGGTCGAGCAGTGCCGGCTGCGTTTCTACGGCACGGGCGAAAGCATCATCAAGCCCGCCGACGGCCCGGTGGAGCACTTCTATATCGTCAAGCAGGGACGCGTGGTCGGCGAACGCCCGCATACCGCCAAGGGCGGCACCGAAACCGTCTTTGAAATCGCCACCGGCGAGTGTTTCCCCCTCGCGGCGCTGCTGGGCGAACGGGCCACCCGTACCGAACACCTGGCCGGCGAAGACACGTTCTGCCTGCAACTGAACAAACCGGCGTTCATCAAGCTGTTTTCCTCCTCCGAGACCTTTCGCAACTTTGCCCTGCGTTGCGTCAGCAGCCTGCTGGACCAGGTCAACCAGCAGGTCCAGCGCAAAGCCGTGGAAACCCTCGGCACCCAGTATTCGCTCAACAGCCGCCTCGGCGAACTGGCGATGCGCCATCCCGTGACCTGCAGCCCGAGCACCCCGCTACGCGAAGCGGTGACCCTGATGCACGAGCAGCAGGTCGGCAGCATCGTGGTGGTCACCGAGACCAAGGCTCCGGTCGGCATCTTCACCCTGCGTGATCTGCGCCAGGTGGTGGCCGACGGCGTGCATGACTTCGACCAGCCCATCGATCGGCACATGATCCAGGCGCCCTTTGCCCTGACCCCGGACCACAGCGCCTTCGACGCCGCGCTTGCGATGACCGAACGGCATATCGCCCACGTCTGCCTGGTCAAGGAGCAGCGCCTGTGCGGCGTGGTGTCCGAACGCGACCTGTTTTCCCTGCAACGGGTCGACCTGGTGCACCTGGCGCGAACCATCCGCAGCGCGGCGCGCCTGGAGAACCTGGTGAGCATTCGCGGCGAGATCGGCCAGTTGGTGGAGCGCATGCTGGCCCACGGTGCGTCGTCGACCCAGATCACCCAGATCATTACCCTGCTCAACGACCATACCGTCTGTCGGGTCATCGAGCTGACCCTGGCCGACAAGGGCGATCCGGGCGTGCCATTCAGCTGGCTGTGCTTCGGCAGCGAAGGCCGTCGCGAACAGACGCTGTACACCGACCAGGACAACGGCATCCTCTTCGAGGCCCGCGATGCGGCCCAGGCCGCCGAGATTCGCGGCAAATTGCTGCCCCTGGCGCAGCAGATCAACCAGAACCTGGCGCTGTGCGGCTTCAGCCTGTGCAAGGGCAACATCATGGCCGGCAACCCCGAGCTGTGCCTGTCCCGGGCCGAGTGGGCCCGACGCTTTGCTGCTTTTATTCGTGAGGCCACGCCGGAAAACCTGCTGGCGTCGAGCATCTATTTCGACCTGCGGGTGGTCTGGGGTGACGAACAGGGTTGCCGAGAACTGCGCCAGGGCATCCTCGCCCAAGTCGCCGACAACCGGCTGTTCCAGCGCATGATGGCCGATAACGCCTTGCGCCAACGCCCGCCGGTGGGACGCCTGCGCGAGTTCGTACTGACCCGCAACGGCAGCGACAAGGCCACCCTGGACCTGAAAGTCCAGGGCCTGACCCCCTTCGTCGACGGCGCCCGCCTGCTGGCGCTGGCCCATGGCGTCGACGCCGGCAACACCGTCGAACGCCTGCGCCAACTGGTGGCCAAGGAAGTGATCGAACGCCTCGACGGCGCGGCCTATGAAGAGGCCTATCACTTCATCCAGCAGACCCGCCTGCAGCAACATCAACTGCAAACCCGGCACAACCTGCCGTATTCCAACCGGGTCGATCCGGACAGCCTCAACCAGCTGGACCGGCGCATCCTGCGTGAAGCGCTGCGCCAGGCACAGCGCCTGCAAACCAGCCTGGCCCTGCGGTATCAGCTATGAAGCTGTTTTCCTGGCTCAGCGCCCGCGTACCGACCCTGGATGCCGCCACCCTGGCGCGGGTCGGGCAACTGCCGACCGCCAAGCCCCTGGACGAGTGCTCGTTGCGGGAACAGCGCTGGATCGTCGTCGACCTGGAAACCAGCGGCCTGAACCTGAATCGCGACCAGGTGCTGTCCATCGGCGCGGTGGTCATCGAAGACGGCGCCATCGACCTGGGGCAGTGCTTTGAACGGACGTTGCTGCGTCCCGAGCAGAGCGTCAGCCCCAGCGTGCTGATTCACGGCCTGGGGCCGAGTGCGCTGGCGGCCGGCAGCGATCCGGCGCAGGCGTTGCTGGATTTCATGGAATTCGTCGGCGACAGCCCGCTGCTGGCGTTCCACGCGCCCTTCGACCAGCACATGCTCGCGCGCGCGCTGAAAGACAGCCTCGGTTACCGCCTGCAGCATCCGTTTTTCGATGTGGCCGATATGGCGCCATTGCTATGTCCACAGGCGGCCTTGCGCGAAGCCGGGCTCGACGACTGGATCAGCCATTTCAAGTTGCACGTGGAAGAGCGCCACAACGCCAGCGCCGATGCCCTGGCCACCGCCGAACTGGCGCTGATCCTGTTCAGCCGGGCGCGGCAGCAGCAGATCCACAGCCCGTTGAATCTGCAACAGCGCCTGGTCCAATGGAGACGTCGCCAGCAGTCACCGTCTTTTTAAGCCACGCCTCATCCCCCTGTAGGAGCCAGCTTGCTGGCGATGAAGGTCAACGATAACGCGGGGGGCCTGGACACACCCCGGCGCCCTGACACTCATCGCCAGCAAGCCGGTTCCTACAGGGACCGTGTCCGTTCTCAAGGCATCATCGAGCAGGCGCGCCAACGCCGCGCCCCACTGCTGATCCTCGCGCAACCCCAGCGACCTACTCATGGGCAGCCTCGATATCAACGTTCAGCGCCTCGGCGGATTTGCCCTGGCCGATCCCGTACCAGTCGAGTTTGCGAGTCAGCACCATAAATACCCCGAGCAGGCAGAACAGCAGCAGCGAGCCCATCAACAACGCATAGTCCTCGGCGCTCAGCAGCCCGTAGAGCAAGCCATACAAAGCGGCCAAAGCGATGCCGAACCCCAGGCCATGGGTCAGGCTGCGCAACACATGGCAGACATAGAAGCCGATCAACGCGACGCAAGCCCCAGCCGACAGCAGGTACGCCAGGCCAAACCCCAGGTGCTCCGACAGCGATAGCAACAGCAGGTAGAAGAAGGCCAGCGCCACCCCGACCAGGGCGTACTGGATCGGGTGCACCGCCAGACGCTTGAGCACTTCGAACAGAAAGAAGCCGGCGAAGGTCAAGGCGATGAACAGCAGCGCATATTTGATTGCCCGGTCGGACTTGAGGTACTGGTCCACCGGCTCGATAAAGCTCACGCCGAAGCTGCGGGACTTGAAGCCGTCACAGTCGCTGGTTGCCAGGCAGTTGTTCAGCGCTTCACGCAGATTTGTGGAGAAGAACGACGTCTGCCAGTGGGCATTGAAACCTTGATCGGTGACCTCGCGCTTGGCCGGCAAGTAGTTGCCGATAAAACTGGGGTGAGGCCAATCGGCAGCCAGATGGATGTTGCTGGTCTTGCCCACCGGCAACACCTGCAACTGGCCGGTGCCTTGCAGCGCCAGGTCGAAGGCGAAGTCGATGCTCTGCGCTTCCCGGCCATCGACGCGCGGCAGGTTCACGTGCACACCGTCGCCCAGCCAGCTCACCTGGGTTCCGGGGCGGAACTCCAGGTTCTGGCTGCCGACGTGCAAGGTCAGGGCGTTTTCGATACCCCGGATATCGCTGATGCCCAGCGCCAGGTACGGTTCATCGAAGCGATAATCGGCAAAGTCTTCGGTGATGCCCAACTGCAGCGGTAGCGTGAAACTACCGCTGATCTGGTTATTGGCGTGAAACAGTCGCGCTTCATAGATGCCCCGCGAGCGCAGCTCGGTCTGGACCTTGCCATCGAGCTCGAAGCGTTCCGGCAAAAAGTACAGGCGCCCGCTGACTTCGCTGGCTTGCTGGTAACGCTCACCCTTGGCGTCGGTCTTCCATTCGCGGACGGTCTGGCGATACGGCACCACCAGCAGCGGGCCGTTCAATTGCTGGCTGTAGCTGGAACTGCGGGCGATATCTTCGAGGACACCGTCGCGCAGGCGCTGGCGCTCGCTGATGACGCCATTGATCATCATCAACGGAACCAGCAACAACAGCATCAGTAGGGCTATCGCCCCGAGTTTTATAGCCAGACTGCGGTTCATGGGCTCTCTCCCTGTTGGTATGGGGGAGAGTCTGTGCGGCCCATGTGGAGGCTTGATGGGGCGAATGTGGAGACTGTGTGGAGATGCGCCGCGGATCAGGGAAAGCTCAGGCTGACCTCGACACCACCGGGTACATTGCCGATCCGCAGTTCGCCGCCGTGCAGCTTCATCACTTCCTCGACGAAATTCAGTCCCAGCCCGGTGCTCTTGCGCCCGCTAGCCGGCCGCGGCAAGGAGTAGAAGCGCTCGCTCAACCGCGTCAGGGCATACTCGGGAATCGCCTCGGCCTGGTTGAACAACGTGAAGCACAGCTGCCGGCCCTGGCGTTCGGCCTTGAAGCGGACGAGGCCCTGCGTCGGCGTGAAATCCAGCGCATTGTCCAGCAGGTTGCCGATGGCCTGGCGCAGCAGGAACGGTTCGCCAAAGACCATCAGGTCCGCCGCAATCGACTGCTCGACCCGCAACTGCGCGCGTTCGATCCGCGCGGCCTGGGCCTGCAACGCCTCGTCCACCAGAGTGGCCAAGGGTACCTCGACCTGCTCCTCCAGCACCTGGCGCTGCTCCACCAGTGCCAGGTTCAGCAGCCGCTCGATCAACTGCTGCATTCGCGCGCTTTCACTGCCGATATTGCCGACGAAGCGTTCGCGCTGGGCCTCCGGCATCTCGCCCTGCAACAATTCCGCCGCGCCGCGAATCGCCGCCAGCGGGCTTTTCAGCTCGTGGGTCAGGGTGTGCACATAGCGCTCGACATAGGCCTTGCCCTCCAGTTGCGTGCGCATATGCTCCACGGCGTTGGCCAACTGTGCCATCTCGCCACCGCGATAGTGCGGCAACTCGGCCCGGCGCCCTTCACTGACCGCCTGGGCGTAGGCGGTCAGGCGCCGCAACGCCGCGCTCAGCCACCAGGACAGCAACGCACCGAACAACAGGCCGAGGCCGATCAACCCGGCGCCGTACCAGAGCAGGCGGTGCTCAGTGCGGTCCACGTAGGGCTGCAACGAGCTGTTGGGCTTGGCCACCGTGACCACGCCGATGATCTGGCCGTTGTCGGTGATCGGCGCGCCGACATGCATCACCGAGGAATTCGGGTCGCCGTCCACCGTGCGGGTCGAGCGGGCACCGTACTCGCCGCGCAGGGTCAGGTAGACGTCGTTCCAGCGCGAATAGTCCTGCCCCACCGCCTGCTCGGCGGAATCGAGCAGCACGATGCCGTGGGCGTCGGTCACATAGATCCGGTGATTGACCTGATTCTTCGCCAACCCCCAGATGGTCGCTGCCGGCCTGCGCTGGCCGTAGGCCTTGAGCACTTGCGGCAGACGGCTCTGGGCGAGGGTGCCGTTCCTGACATCGTCATGGAGGATTTCCGCCAGCAGGTTGGCGGTGTCCACCAGGGTCTCTTCCGTGGACTGGCGCACGCCGGGGCGAATTTCCTTCATCACCGTGTTCAGCACGAAGTAACCGGTCAGGCCGACAAAGAGGAAGTACACCAGGAAAATCCGGATCGACAAGGGCATCAACTGTTCCCCGAGCTGTAGCTGTAGCCCAGGCCGCGATGGGTCTGGATCGGCTCGGCGTCGGCTGCCACCGCCCGCAGCTTGGCCCGCAGGCTCTTGATGTGGCTGTCGATATTGCGCTCGTAGCCGGCATCCGCGGCCACGCCCAGCGCATCGAGCAACTGCTCGCGGCTGAAGACCCGCTCGGGTTGTTCCAGCAGGCAGGCGAGCAAGCGGAATTCGTGACGGGTCAGGCTCAAGGGGTGCCCGCGATAGCTGATCTGCACCCGCTCGTGATCGACCAGGAAGCGTTCAGTGGAAACCGCCGACGGCGCCTGAGGCACCACGCGCTTGAGGATCGCCCGCACCCGCGCCGCGACTTCGCGAGGGCTGAAGGGCTTGACCACATAATCGTCGGCGCCGATTTCCAGGCCCACCACGCGGTCGATCTCGCCATCACGGGCGCTGAGAAACATCACCGGTACTTCGGTAAAGCGCCGCAATTGCTTGCACACCTCGAAACCGCTGATGTCCGGCAGGCCGATATCGAGAATCAGCAGGTCGGCGGGCGTCGTCCGCTGGTGCTCGACCGCCGCGCCGCCCAGGTTCAGCCAGGTGGTGGTGAACCCCTCACCCTGCAAGGCGTAAATGAGGGTGTCGGCAATCGCCGCTTCGTCTTCGACAATCAGGATATGGGGCATGGCGTCCGAGCACTGCTGTTGATCGCGCAACGGTGCCGGACGCGTGCCGCCCCGTCAATCAGCAGTCGGGTTTGTCGGCGGTATAGCGCCGTGCCGGGTTCACCGCCGCACCGAATTCACGCAGGGCCTTGGCACCGATCAGCAGCGGGTAGTTGAAGCTGCTGCGGTTGGTCAGGTTGACCTCCACCGTGCGCTTGACGTTGCCCAGGCACATCTCCAGCTCCACCACCGGTCGCTTGCTCGGGTCGGCGACCTCGCCATCCTCGTCTTCCTCGGTGCGGGTCTTGATCCTGCTGATGCGCGAAACCTTATGTTCATAGACCTTGTTGCCGGCATCCGCGGTGCCCAGGCGGAAGCGCACCCAGTCCTCGCCATCGCGCTTGAACAGCTCGATGTCCTTGGCCGACAGCGAGGCGGTCAGCGCACCGGTGTCCATCTTGGCCTTGAAGGTCTGGCCGATTTCCGGCAAGCGGATGTATTCGTAGCGCCCGTAGAGGGTCGGTTCGGCCGCCATGACCGGCAGGGCCAGGAGAGACAGCAGGGCAATAATGGATTTCACTTCGGCTGTACCTTTGAGTGGACGCACAAGGAGCGCCATTTTAGACCGCTGTTTCAGCGTTGGTTCATGAACAAAACAGACAGACCTACTTCTCCCCCCGTAGGAGCTGGCTTGTCGGGACGCCGCATCGCAGCGATGAGGCCCGTGAGTCTTGAGTCGACTATACGGCCGCCATCGCCCAGGCGATTTGGCGTCTGTCCGCGTCGCCTTTATCATGGCGCGCCCTCACGCTTTTAAAGAGTCCCTGTATGCGCCGCCTGCTCACCGGCAGTTTCGTCACGCTCCTGCTTTTGCTCAACACGCTGGTGCTGTTCGGCCCGCTGATGGTCTTCGCCCTGCTCAAGCTGCTCCTGCCCGGTCGTTTGCGCGACTACGCCAGCGCGGCGGTGATGTGGATCGCCGAAACCTGGGCCGAGATCGACAAGCTGATCTTCGCCCTGTGCATCCCCACCCGCTGGGATATTCGCGGCGTCGAAGGCCTGCGCGGCGACACCTCGTACCTGGTGGTCTGCAACCATCAATCCTGGGTCGATATCCCGGCGCTGATCCAGACCCTCAACCGGCGCACGCCGTTCTTCAAGTTCTTCCTCAAGAAAGAACTGATCTGGGTGCCCTTCCTCGGCCTGGCCTGGTGGGCGCTGGACTATCCGTTCATGAAGCGCTACTCCAAGGCCTTCCTCGACAAACACCCCGAACTCAAGGGCCATGACCTGGAAATCACCCAGGCCGCCTGCGAGCTGTTCAAGCGCCAGCCGGTGACCGTGGTCAACTACCTGGAAGGCACCCGCTTCAGCCCGGCCAAGCGCCAGGCGCAGGACTCGCCCTTCACCCACCTGCTCAAGCCCAAGGCCGGTGGCGTGGCCTTCGTACTGGCGGCCATGGGCGAACAGCTGGACGCGATCCTCGATGTCACCGTGGTCTATCCACAGGAGCGGATTCCGGGTTTCTGGGATTTGATCAGCGGCAACCTGCCCAAGGTCATCATCGACTTCCAGATCCGCGAATTGACCGCGGACCTGTGGCAGGGCGACTACGAGAACGACCCCGTGTTTCGCCAGCGAATCCAGGATTGGGTCAACCTGATCTGGAGCGAAAAGGATCAGCGCATCGCCGCCTTGCGGAGCGGGAGCGACCTGGCCCCGGTCATCCCCAATAAAAAAACGCATCGAGCGGCCTGAACCTTTCGACGCGTTTTTATTCGAGCCCGATGGCTTATCAGCTACCGGCGCCCCAGATGCCGCCCAGGCTCTTGAGCAGCGGACCAGCGACGCCCTGCTGCCCCAGGTATTGCAGGATCACCGGGGCAAACTGGCCGACCATGCCGCCATCCATGCCCAGGGCACCGAAGGCCTTGTTCAGGTCATTGATGTTCTGCACATTGCCCAGCGCGCTGCCCACCACCGACGAGTCATCCGACTGGCCGAGCAAACCGCCCAGGCCGGCCAGGGCACCGACACCCGACAGTTGGTCGAGCCCTGGCACGCTCTGGCTCAACTGCGAATAATCATTGCCGCTGAGCCGGTTCTTCGCCAGGCCCAACATCGCACCGGCGCCACCCACGGCCTGCTCCGGGGTGACATTCAGCGAGCCCAGGGCGCTGAGCAGACCGCCCGCCGGTGCCGCCGCATTGTCACTCTCACCACCCTGCATGGCCGAGACCGCATTCGCCGCATCGTTCAGGCTGAACGCCGCGAACACCGGCGTGACGGCGAAGGTCAGGAGCGAAGCCAGTACAACACCGCGTGAAATCTTCATTGCAACCCCTCTAGAGTCATCAAAAACGCTTGCCGGCAGGCACAGGCGTCGAACACTTGCCATTGGAGTCGAAAAAGCCGGACTTGTTCCCACCCGCGCATCCTCTCACCGGGCCTGTAAAAAGAATCTGCGGCCTGTGCATCCGATCCTCGCCTCCTTGCGTATATCAAGCACGGACAGAACTCCCTGGCCGACTTCACACCGACAAGGATCCCTCATCATGAAACGCACTTCGATCAAAGCCCCCCTGATTGCCAGCCTGCTGACCCTTGCCTTGTCCGGAGGCCTGGCCCAGGCGGCGAGCATGAGCATGGACCACGACAGCGTGACGGTCGGCGGGCAAAGCATGCTGCCGAGCAAGGACATCGTCGATAACGCGGTCAACTCCGCAGACCACACTACCCTGGTCGCCGCCGTGAAGGCCGCCGGGCTGGTCCCTACCCTCAAGGGCCAAGGCCCGTTCACCGTCTTTGCCCCCGTCAACTCCGCCTTCGCCGCCCTGCCCGCCGGCACCGTCGACACCCTGCTCAAGCCGGAAAACAAAGGCACCCTGAGCCACATTCTCACCTACCACGTGGTGGCCGGAAAATTGGACATGGCCGAACTGGCCAAGCGCATCAAGGCCGGCGGCGGCAAGACCGAACTGACCACCGTGGCCGGGGGCAAGCTGTGGGCGATGATGAACGGCCCGCACAACATCGTGATCAAGGATGAGAAAGGCACCACGGCCGACATCACCACCTACGACGTCATGCAATCCAACGGCGTGATCCAGGTGATCGACAAGGTGCTGCTGCCCAAAGGTTGAGCCCGGCCCCGCCGCCGCTCCCGCTCTACTGTAGGAGCCGGCTTGCCGGCGATGAACTCAAGGGCGCCGGGGTGTTTCAGGCACCCCGCGTTATCGTTGACCGCCATCGCCAGCAATCGAGCGTCGACCGGCGGCTCCTACAACGACCGCGCAGCCCGTGAGGCCTCCCATGAATGGAACAACCGCCAGCCGTGAACTACCCTCAGCCGGCAACGAGCGCGAAGCGCGGCCCATTCATCGTCTTTTGATTGTCTGGAGAACAGCCATTTCCACCGCCGACGCCGATCAACTCAGGCAGCTGTTGGCCCAGTGTTCGCAGGGCAACCGCCGCGCCTTCGAGACGCTGTATCGCAGTGTCGCCCCGCGCTTGCACGGTGTGGCCCTGCGTTGTCTGGGCCGTGCGGACATGGCCGAGGAAATCCTCCAGGAAAGCTTCGTGCGTATCTGGAACAACGCCTCGCGCTACGAGGCCCACCTTTCGGCGCCCATGACCTGGATGGTCAACATCACCCGCAACCTGGCCATCGATCAATTGCGCAAACACCGCGAGATCCCCCTGGGTGACGGCCAGGAAGACCGCCTGGCCGATGAGAGCCCGTCGGCCCACGAGCTGCTCGACAGTGCCCGCGAGGCCAGTGCCCTGAACCGTTGCCTGGAAACCCTGGAAGGCCTGCAGCGCCAGTCGATCACCCTCGCCTATTTCCACGGTCTGTCTTATGCGGAACTGGCTGCACAACTACCCGCGCCGCTGGGTTCGGTCAAATCCTGGATACGTCGCGGCATGGAACGCCTGCGCAGGTGCCTTGAATCATGAACTACCAGAACCCCCGCCTGCGCCGCGCCCTGGCCGCCGACTACGCCATTGGCGTGATGTCCAAGGCCGCTCGCCGGCGCTTCGAAGAGCTGATGCGCGATGACGCGAAACTGCGCGCTCAGGTCGCCGAATGGCAGGAAAACCTGATGGTCCTGACCGAATCCGTGGCCGAACGGCCAGTGCCGGATCGCGTGTGGCAAGGCATTGTGGCGCGGATCGATCCGCAACGGCTGCACCTGCCCGAGCGGCAGCCGTTCTGGAGCAAGTTTCGGATCCTGGCAGCGGCCTGTTCGCTGCTGCTGGTCGTGGCCCTGGGCGTGCTCTACAACCACGACCCGGTGAGCGCCAGCGCGACCCTGCTCAGCGGCACGCAAACACCGGCCTTGCGAGTCAAGGCCCACGCCGACTACCTGCAAGTGGAGCCGCTGACCCTGGCGGCGGTGCAGGCCGACCACAGCCTGGAACTGTGGGCGATTCCGCTGGATGGCAAACCGGTGTCCCTGGGGCTGCTGCCGAAGGAAGGCAAGGGGCGTGTCGAGTTGAGCGAAGCGCACCGGGCGCTACTTGGTACTTCGGTGGTGCTGGCGGTCAGCCTTGAGCCGACGGGTGGTTCGCCAACCGGCCAGCCGACCGGGCCGGTGTTGTATTCGGGGCCGCTGGCGGCGCTTTGATCTCCAGAACTCGCCGCTCAGGCCACCCCACTCCACTGAATTTCAGTTACTAAAAAGGGCGACCGAAGTCGCCCTTTTTCCGTCTTGCCCTTTACTACTTATGCCGCACTGAACAGCTTGTGCGGGTCAATCACGAACTTCTTCGGCACGCCCGCATCGAACTCGCCATAACCCTTCGGCGCGTCATCCAGGCTGATGACCTGGACGCCAACGATTTCAGCGATATTGATCCGATCCCACATGATCGCCTGCATCAGCTGGCGGTTGTACTTCATCACCGGAGTCTGGCCGGTGTGGAAGCTGTGGGACTTGGCCCAGCCGAGGCCGAAGCGGATGCTCAGGCTGCCGATTTTCGCGGCGGCGTCCACCGCACCCGGGTCTTCGGTCACGTACAGGCCCGGAATACCGATCTTGCCCGCTACACGGACCACGCCCATCAGCGAGTTGAGCACGGTGGCCGGAGCCTCGTGCTTCACGCCTTCATGGCCGTGACCACGGGCTTCGAAGCCCACCGCATCGACAGCACAGTCCACTTCCGGCTCGCCCAGCAGCGCGGCGATCTGTTCGTGCAGCGGGGTGTCCTTGGACAGGTCGGCGATTTCAAAACCCTGGGCCTTGGCGTGGGCCAGGCGGATCGGGTTGACGTCACCGACGATCACTACGGCGGCACCCAGCAGGCGCGCCGAAGCGGCGGCGGCCAGGCCGACCGGACCGGCACCGGCGATGTACACGCTGCTGCCCGGGCCAACGCCCGCGGTGACTGCACCGTGGTAGCCGGTAGGGAGGATGTCGGAGAGGCAAGTCAGGTCGCGGATCTTCTCCATGGCCTTGTCGCGGTCCGGCAGCTTGAGCAGGTTGAAGTCAGCGTACGGCACCAGCACGTATTCGGCCTGGCCGCCGGTCCAGTCGCCCATGTCGACATAACCGTAGGCACCGCCGGCACGGGCCGGGTTGACGGTCAGGCAGACGCCGGTGTGCTGTTCCTTGCAGGAACGGCAGCGCCCGCACGCCACGTTGAACGGTACCGAGACCAGGTCGCCGAGTTTCAGGTTCTCGACGTCACTGCCCTTCTCGACCACTTCACCGGTGATCTCATGGCCCAGGACCAGGCCGACCTGGGCGGTGGTGCGACCCCGGACCATGTGTTGGTCCGAGCCGCAGATGTTGGTGGAGACAACGCGCAGGATGACGCCGTGCTCGATCTTCCTGCCGCGCGGGTCCTGCATTTTCGGATAGTCGATTTTCTGCACCTCGACCTTGCCATTGCCGAGATACACCACTCCACGATTGCCAGACATGCTTTCACCTCGCTGTTGTTTTTATGTAGCAGCGCGTCGCCAGGGGGCAACGCGTAGATTGCTCGGGTTATTGCCTGTGGTTGTTGCGTTGTTCTTATGGACCTCTTCGCGGGCAAGCACCGCTCCCACAAGATCGGAGCCGTACTCAAAACCTGCATACAGCCGAGATCTGTGGGAGCGGAGCTTGCCCGCGAAGGTCGTAAAATGACCGTTCTTTAGAGAACGACTGTTCTATTGGCGTTCAGGAAGACCCGCCGCTCAATGTGATAACCCACCGCCCGGGCCAGCGTCAGCCCTTCGATATCCCGGCCCTTGGCGATCAGGTCCTCGGGGTAGTGACTGTGGTCCACCGCCTCCACGCCCTGGGCGATGATCGGGCCTTCGTCCAGGTCGTTGTTGATGTAGTGCGCGGTGGCCCCCACCAGTTTCACGCCCTTGTTGTAGGCCTGGTGATACGGCTTGGCCCCCTTGAAGCCGGGCAGCAACGAGTGGTGGATATTGATTGCCTTGCCATCGAGCTTGCGGCAGAGCTCGGGTGAGAGCACCTGCATGTAGCGGGCAAGAATCACCAGTTCGGCGCCGGACTCCTCGATCACCTGCCAGACCTGCCGCTCCTGGGCCGGCTTGTCGTTCGGATCCAGCGGGAAATGGTAGTAGGGAATCTGGTGCCAGTCGGCCAGGGGCTTGAGGTCCGGGTGGTTGGAGACCACGGCGGCCACGTCCATGGACAATTGGCCGATGCGCTGGCGATAGAGCAGGTCGTTGAGGCAGTGATCGGCCTTGGAGACCATGATCACCACTTTCGGCCGATAGTTCGGCGCGGTCAGTTCGAACAGCATGCCAAAGGTCTCGCCGCGCTCGGCCAGGCCGGCGCGGAAGACCTGTTCGTCGAAGCCGTCGGGCTGGCGAAACTCCACGCGAATGAAGAAACGCCCCGAGAGGCGGTCATCGAACGAATGGTGCTCGGTGACATAGCAGCCCTGCTCGAACAGGTAGCGGGTCACCACATCCACCGTGCCGAGCACGCTGGGGCAGTCGGCGGTCAAAATCCATGTGTCGGGGGCGCGGCTCATTGCTTGACTCCTGTTCGTGGGGGGGGCAGCCGCTGGAGGAGTCCAGGGGAGCACCCAGTCTGCATGTACGGCACAACCGCCTGTAGGAGCCGGCTTGCTGGCGATGGTATCGACGCGGTGCCCTGTCAGACCGCGTCGCCTGGATCGCCAGCAAGCCGGCTCCTACAGATCAAACAAAACCTCAGGCCTGGACGTTCAGCCCATACTCCGCGGCCGCATCCTGCAACCACAGCCACCAGTAATCCGAGAAGCTGCGACGGATCACCAGCTCCCAGGTGTCTTCAGCGGTGTGGCGGATCATCAGCTGCGACTTGGCGAACACCGTGCCCACCGCCTTGCCCACCGGGAAGTTGTTGGGGTGCACGTCGTAGCTGGTGGACTTCTTCAGCACTTCACGGACCTTCGGCCCGCTCAGTTCCAGCAGTTGCTGGCCGCCACTGACGTTGACGATGGCGATATGCAGGTCGCCCAGGGCTTCGCGCAAGGCCTTCTCGGCGGCGAACTCTTCGCCGCTCGGGACGATCAGCAGCCACTCGTCAGGGCCAAGCCATTGCAGGCTGGTGTCGCCCTTGGCGACCACGGTCAGCGCCACGGGCAGTTCCAGGCCCAGGGCCTTGTGCACGCCGGCGGCGAAGGCCGGATCATGGCCGTCGCCACGGATGGTCAGGTGACCGAGCAGTTTCTTTTCGCGCACGGTCACACCGGCGTTCTTGCGGCCCTTGCCCACCAGGCTGGCGAGGTCGGCATGGTGCAACGACGACTCGGCCTTGGCCCCGGAAGTCGGGCGTTGTTGGTAAACGTTGGCTGTGGTCATGTGAAACACCTGTGTTGAATGCTGTCTTTGCGGTTGCGCGTGGACCCTGTGGTGACTGTGCTGCCGTCATCGCCAGCAAGCTGGCTCCTACAAGGGTCCGTGCTCAACCTTGATCCCGTTGTCAGATGTTCTGGCGATCGCCCTTCGGATCGAAGAACACCGAAGAAACGATTTCCGCCTCGATCACGCTGCCGTCGGCCAACGGTGCGAACACCCGCTCGCCCATGCGCTTCAGGCCGCCCTTGACCACCGCCATGGCAAACGAATAGCCAAGCGAGTTGTGGGCATAGCTGGAGGTCACGTGACCGACCATCTTCATCGGGATCGACTGCTTGGTGTCGAACACCAGCTGCGCACCTTCCGGCAGCCACTTGGTCGGATCGATCGGCTTGAGCCCGACCAACTGCTTGCGCTCTTCACGCACACAGTCTTCACGGTTCATCCCGCGCCAGCCGATCCAGGAGAACGGCTTGGTCCGGCCCACGCACCAACCCATGTTCAGGTCGTCCGGGGTCATCGAGCCGTCGGTGTCCTGGCCGACGATGATGAAGCCCTTCTCGGCCCGCAGCACGTGCATGGTCTCGGTGCCGTACGGGGTCAGGTTGTACTTCTTGCCGGCCTCGACGATCTTCTCCAGCACACCCATGGCGTAGTCGGCCTGGACGTTGACCTCGTAGGACAGCTCGCCGGTAAAGGAAATCCGGAATACCCGCGCCGGTACGCCGCCGACCAGACCTTCTTTCCAGGTCATGAACGGGAACCCATCCCTGTCCAGGTCGATATCGGTGACTTCGCTGAGCAGCTTGCGGCTGTTCGGTCCGGACAGGGTCATGGTCGCCCAGTGGTCGGTCACGGAGGTGAAGTACACCTTCATGTTCGGCCATTCGGTCTGGTGGTACAGCTCCAGCCACTGCAGCACACGCGCCGCGCCGCCGGTGGTGGTGGTCATCATGAAGTGGTTGTCGGCCAGACAGGCGGTCACGCCGTCGTCGAAAACCATGCCGTCTTCCTTGCACATCAGGCCGTAGCGGGCCTTGCCCACATCGAGCTTGGTCCAGGCGTTGGTGTACACGCGGTTGAGGAACTCGCGGGCATCCGGGCCCTGGATGTCGATCTTGCCCAGGGTCGAGGCGTCAAGCAGGCCGACGCTGTCGCGCACCGCCTTGCACTCACGCTTGATCGCCGCATGCAGGTCTTCGCCGTTGCGTGGGAAGTACCACGGCCGTTTCCACTGGCCGACGTCCTCGAACTTGGCGCCCTGCTTCACATGCCAGGCCTGCAAGGCGGTGTAGCGCACCGGCTCGAAGATATGCCCGCAGTGACGGCCGGCCACCGCGCCGAAGGTGATCGGCGTGTAGTTCGGACGGAACATGGTGGTGCCCATCTGCGGGATGGTCACGTTCAACGAACGGGCGGCGATGGCCAGGCCGTTGACGTTGCCCAGCTTGCCCTGGTCGGTACCGAAGCCCAGCGCGGTGTAGCGCTTGACGTGTTCGACCGATTCGAAGCCCTCGCGGGTCGCCAGTTCGATGGCGGCGGCGGTGACGTCGTTCTGCAGGTCGACGAATTGCTTCGGCGCCCGCGCAGTGGCTTTTTCATGAGGCACCTGGAACAGCGCCAGGGTCGGCTCTTCGATACGCGACAGGGCCTTGGGCAAGACACCTTCGACGGCCTTGAAGCCGGCTTCGCTGGCTGCGCGAACGCCGCCTTCAAAACCATCGGCCAGGGAATCGGCCAGACCGTAGACACCGTTGATGCCGCCGACG
>JACXTT010006139.1_pt1 | contig 17234 bp, 13 predicted proteins | sample 9270951 | NCBI WGS metagenome assembly JACXTT01 (sample SAMN15532306, study PRJNA645909) | rock metagenome | isolation source: weathered quartz diorite | place: Puerto Rico | collected 2017-06-21 | reverse complement strand
GGTAATAGGGGAACGTCCAGAGGTAGCACTGCTCCCAGATCTGCTTGAGCGGTTTTCCCTCGATCAGACACAGCACGCCCGAGATCAACAACGTGTTGCTGACAAAATATACCGACGCGGCCAGAGCCAGCAGTGCCGATAGCGAATCGGCGCGCGCCAGCGCCATCGTGAAGTGCGAAACCTGGTAGGCGGCCGCAATGCTGATGGTAAGTGCCGCGACGTTGAACGCCACCTGGATCGCCCGGGGCCGGCATCTGGTGCGCCACAGGCACTGGGTCAGGATGGCGGCGGCGCCTAAGGTGAGCGATTCGCTCAGCGTGAAATTCGCAATGCCGATCAGAATGAAAAGGAAGTTCACCGAAATTGTTCCCGTGATCCCCGGAAGCCGGACTTTCATGGTCGAAGCCAGCAGGGCCAACAGGAGGTAGCTCAAATAGCGGGGAAGATCCGGGAATCGCGGCTGCAACGACAGCACGCCGGTGAGCAGCGAGAAGCCGAGCACGACGATCACGCCAATGTAGACCTTGGCTTTAGTGGGCATCGTATTTCTCCCGTGGCGTGTGTCTTATTCGTCGCCATCGTCAGCGGAAAAGGCCTGCATTGCAGAGTTACCGCTTACGGAACTGCCCCACACCACGCTGAACCCCGACGAGGTACAGTCGCCCCAGACTACACTGAAGCCCGCCCCGAGAGAGTCGCCCCAAACCACGGAATAGCCCTTGGAGGTAACGCTGCTGAAGACCGCCGTCCCCCATACCACCGAATCGCGCCACAAGTACGAATCACCCCAAATGGCCGAAAAATCCCGCACGATGGAAACGGTTTTGGCGAGCGGATCATACACCGCCGTCGGAGATAGGGCGGGCAGGCTTACCAGATCGGTGTTGGCCAGTGCGGCCTGGATGTCGAGATACCCGGCGCCAATCGTAAAAATGTCGTCTTCGCTGTTGAAGGAGGTCATCGAGATCGCGTCCGTCCCGGAGCTGAACTTCGACAGCCCTTTCCACGCGGTCTTCATCAGACGGGCCTTCACTTGATCGGGCGTTAGGAAAGGCTGCTGCTGCAGCAAAAGAGCTGCCGCGCCGCTGACCACGGGGGCGGCCATGCTTGTGCCGCTCAACCGGAAATAGTTCGGAACCGAGGCGGAATAGGTTCCAGAGGTCTCATAGTTATTCGTTGCAACCGCGGTCTTTGGGAATGTCTGAATCAACGTGGAATTCGGAGACGCCAGCAGCGAGACGACGCCATTTCCGGGAGCCATCAGGTCAGGTTTCACAATGTGATCGACCAGCGTCGGTCCCTTGGAGCTGAAACTGGCGACTGAGTCATCCAGGCGGGAGGCCGTGCCGTTGGTCTTTGTCGCCCCGACTGTGATCACGTAGGGATCGTTGCCCGGCGATACGATCGTTCCGTACCCATGCGTGCCGTGCGAATAGTCGCGGCCGAAGTTTCCAGCCGCCGTGACGACGATGATCCCGGCCTTCCAGGCAGCCTCCAACTCCTGGCAGAGCGGATCGAGCGTGTAGCTTTCGTAGATGGGGTGGCCTAGAGACAAGTTAATTACGCGGATGTTGTAGGTGTTCTTGAGTTGAATCGCGCGATCGATGGCTGCGATGACGTTGGCTTCCAGTCCCGCTCCATTCTGGTCCAGAACCCGAAGGTTGATCAGATTGACGTTTGACGCCACGCCCTTATACGTCCGGCTGAAGCCGGGACCCGTCGAATCCTTTCCATTACCGCCAACGATTCCGGCTACGTGCGTGCCGTGGCCGTAACCATCGGTCGTGTCGGCTACCCCGATGAAGCTTTCACTGTAAACGATGCGGGGCGTCACGCCATCGACCATCATCAAGTCATCCTTAGACGTTATTCCGCTATCGATCACCGCCACTCCCACGCCCGTTCCGTCCAATCCAAGCTGCCAGGCTGATGGTGCATTCACAGTCGCGGTAACGATGTCCAGCATTCCCGTCGAAGTCCGGTTGGGCGAAATATAGGCCACATTGGGATCGCTCTCCAGTGCCTGGACCAGGCTCATCGGTAACTGGAGGTTGGCTCCGTTGATGTTCAAAAAGACCTTCTTCATCTGGCCGTACGGACCAAGCTGCTTGAGCTCCTGTTTCGTCGGCGGGGTCTTGAACTGGACGATCACGTCCACCATCGCGTTCGCGTCGGTGGGCAGGTCAGGCGCCAGCTTGGGGCCGGCAAAGCTCAGGCTCGCCAGTGTGATCGGCAAGAATGCCCGCAACAGCCCGAGCATCAATGTGTGTCCCGCGTTCACCTCAGCCGGTTCGTCGGCGGGACTGTTTTTTCGAAGGTTGGTTTGTGTTTTCATCATCGTGGCTCCATGTCGCATGAAGTCGCGGTTACGCAAGGTCAAAGGCACGCGCCTGTCCAAATGCGAAACGTTGAGGAATGAAAGAGTTAGCCGGAAAACGCCGGGGCTGTAGTGCCAGATTGTCACTGATGCACCGCTAACTGAATGTGCCGTAAAGCTTTAGCTCCCTCCCAAGCTGCTAGTTATCCCGTTGCAGTATTAACAGAAGGTATACAGAACGGCCCGGCGGTACTGCTAACCGTTGTGAGTAGCGGATAGATTGGTTTCGATTTTCCAGATGCGCTGGTCTAACCGACCCTAACTGGTCGGGCTTGAGCCAATGTGACGCAGTACTATGCGCTTGCGGGTCCTATTGCAGGGGGATTTTCAGATAGTGGGTCTCACCGTTATGAATCTCGACGGTCCCTGATTTTCGAAGGCTGCCCCTCTCCACGCGGACATTATACGTGCCGGGAGCCAGCCTTATCTGCGCGGGGGTCTTCTGCGGCATCGGCTTGTCGTTCAGGAAAATCGTCGCGCCTGCCGGCTCCGAAGTCAGCATCAACGTTCCGGCGTGGGCGCGAAGCGAAACCATGGGCACCTCGATCGGGCTGTCGATGATGCGAATCTCGCGGCTCTCTTGCTGGTACCCGTCCTGCTTCAAGGCTATCGTGTGCCGCCCTGGGGCCACAGCCAGAATGCACGGCGTCTTGCAGGATGCCGCGGGATTGTTGTCCAGCATGGCAGTGGCGCCGGCCGGTTCGCTGGTCACCAGCACGTCCTGCGGAGTCTTGGGGGGGCGGGGCTGCAACTTGGGGCGTTCGGTCTGCTCCTCGTCGGCGGGTTGCTGGCCGGTGTTTTGCTCGTCCGCTGCCGTGCCCGCGGCTTCCGTCGGCTTTTGCGGTTTTTGGCCCGTGGATTCCGCGGCCGCCGTTTCCGGAGGATTGCTGGCAGTCTGGCTCGGCGTGGTCACCGGTGCTGCTTCCATCGGGCTCGGCCTCTTCTCTTCACTGGCGCCCGCTACAGGGGTTTCGGCGGGGGGCGCCGGATTCGAAGCGGCGGGCGCCGGCGTTGCGGGGGCCCGGCTGACCCCGAGATCCGGGCCGAACTGCAGCGCGATCAGGCCGATGAGGCCGCCCGCTACCACCAGCGCCGCGGCAAACGGCAGAACCCACTTCCAGCGGTTGCGGCGTCGTGCGGCGGCTTCTTCGGTCGTCATGCCCGCTTGGACTAGCGTAGTGCGCGTGGGCGCCTCGCTCATCACCGTAGGCATGTTCAGGTTGGCGCCGCGCGGCAGATTCTTCCAGCCCTGAGTATTCGCGCACGCGGCATCCAGCCCATTCACGAACTCGATGCACAGGCCGTAACGCCCTTCCGGTTTCTTCATCAACCCGCGCCGCAACACGGCGTCGATCTGCGGCCCGAGCGTGGGATTCAGCCGCTGCGCCGGGGGCGGGTCCTCCGCTACGATCTTGTAGACCACCGTGGTGAGATGCTCGCCCGTGAAGGGGCGATCGCCCGTCAGCATCTCGAAAGCGATCACCGAGAGCGAAAACTGGTCCGCGCGCCCGGTCACCGCCAGGCCTTGCACCTGTTCCGGCGACATGTAGTTGGGCGTGCCCAGGATGGTTCCGGTTTGCGTGTATTGCTGCGACGTGGTTACTTTGGCGATGCCGAAATCCGTGATTTTGACCGCGCCATCCGACGCGATCATGATGTTCGCAGGTTTGATATCGCGGTGCACGATGCCCTTCGCGTGCGCGTAATCCAGAGCCGCGGCGGTCTGGCGCAGGATGCTCATCAACTGCTCCGGGGCCATGGGGTCGCGTTTCGAGAGCAGCTGGTCGAGAGTCGGGCCGTCCACGAACTCCATGGCGATGAATGCCGTGTCACCCTGCTCTTCCATGTCGTATATGGTGACAATGCCGGGATGCGAAAGAATCCCCGCCGACCGGGCCTCGCGGAACAGGCGCTCGCGCAACTTGGCCCGCTCGTCCGGATCGTTGACGTCGCTCAGCTTTATCGTCTTGATCGCTACGTGGCGGCCGATGGTGGGATCCACCGCCAGATACACCACCCCCATCGCTCCACGGCCCAGTTCACGGGTGATTTGATATCGGCCGATCCGATCCATTGGCGAGGCAGGCGCGAACGCCCGTTCTATGGTGCCATCGTATCAGAGTCATCACCAAACCGCGCCTGTCCATATGCTTGCACCGTCCTGAGTTTCGTGGGCCAATGGAGGGCATGCGGAGCCGAACCTTCTTCTGCGTCCCCGTTATTTTGCTGCTGGCGGCGGCTTCATCCAGCCCGGTCGCGCCGCCACAGGTCTTTGACGCCGCGTTTTGGAAACAGTGGGGCGACGGGCAGGCGGAGCTCTCCGGTTACGACCTTGTCTTTCCCCGCTACGGGCAGCCGCGCCACGGCGTCGCGGTGACTATTTTCGTCACCGAAACTTTTTCGAACACCCTGCGCGTCAAAGCCGATCCCGGCAAGCACCTGGCAAGCGATCGATTCCCCGTGATGAAACTGAACCTGGTCGAAGATTTCCAGACTGGCATCTACGACTACAACCTCATGACCAGCACTTTTGTCGCTCTGGCCCCGGTGAACGAAAGGCCCGCGGGCGCGCCCGCTAAAATCTCCTTTTCCAGCCAGGAATGGTGCGGAAACGCGTTCCAGCAACTGCTGTTCGACGCGCGCGGCATTCGCGCCACCAGCCACAGCTATTTCGATGGCGAAGCCGATCAGCAGAGCGAAGTGGCATACCCTCCCGATGGCGTAAGCGAAGACGAGTTGCTGTTGTGGGCTCGAGGCCAGGCGGGGCCGCGTCTCGCGCCGGGCGAGCGACGCACGGTCCAGATGCTTACTTCGCTGGCAACCTCCCGCCTGCTCCACGTGCCACTCGCCTGGAAGCAGGCGGCCCTCTCTCGCTCGGCCCGCCCGCGGCAGGTTTCCGTTCCCGCGGGTAAGTTCATGGTGGAACTCTGGACCGCCAGCGTTCAGGGCGGCGTCGAGCGCACCATCTACGTGGAAGCCGCCGAGCCGCACCGCATCATTCGCTGGGAGGCGAGCACCGGCGAGCACGCTGAGCTGCTTGGCTCCGCACGCATGAAATATTGGGAAATGAACCGCGAAGGCTTCGATACGGCACTGAAGAAGTTGGGCCTCGCGCCCCGCCCGCCGCGAACGACGTAGCCGGGTTCGGCCTACGGCGTCACATAAACAAACACTGTGAAAGGACTCTGAATACCGCCCGCCAGGAGCTGGATGGGAAGTTGATTGCCGGTGACTTGGGAGACCTTGTAGCTGATTTGGAACGCGCCCGTAATGAGATGAGGCGCCGGGCCTGCGTAGGTGATCTGGTATGGTGCTTCCGGAGAAGATTGAAGCTGGACCGTTGGTTGCTGTTCAAACTGCATCAGCGACGTCACGCCGGTCCCGAAGATAGAGACGGTGCTTCCATCCTTTGCCGGATTGGTCCGGCTATTTAGTGTTCCATCCTGGTTGACGGCTATGGCGCTCCCGTCCGGATTTATGAAGATACCGGGCATGTTCGCCGTGAGCGGCACCGTCAGTTCCGCTACCTGCGCTCCATTCAAGACCACACGGACTATCTCCGGCCCAAAGTAGGTCACGGGATTGTCCGAGACAACCGTATTGATCAGATTCGCCGAGACATATAAGAGGGGGGCGGGGACGTGGTTGAAAAACACCTGTACGCCGCCAAGCGTTGTGGGATACACGCCCGATGAAGGGCGTGCGGTAACGGGCGTCTTTGGCCCGATGCCAATCCCATAAATCGACACGATCTCACTCGGCGTGACCGCGCTATCGAGGCTCCCGTTGGCTGAATTGCCAACGCCCAGAACCGGCGGGAGTGGTGAACTCAGGCTGCTGAGTCGCATCAGGTAACCGGAGGAGCCGGCGGTGACGACGTTGCCGGTTGCGGGATCAATCGCCACATCCGCGTCGACCGTTCCGACCGGCAGACGCGCGCTCAACAACACTTTGGCCACACCCGGGCTCAGCTCCATTACGAAACTCGGACCCGCGGGAAATGCGGCCAGTGAATCAGGGAACGTCGGGTCGTGCGTAGTGCCCGAAAGGAACACGTCTCCATTCGCGTCCAGGGCGATACCCGTGGGGATGCTGATCGTCCCGCCGGGACTCGTCCCGCCCACATAGGTCGAAAAGGCCAGCGCCGAGCCCGCGGGATTTAGTGCCGCAACAAAACTTTGCGGCACAGCCGGACTACTTGGCGGCCCCAACGCCGGAAGCGCAACGTATGCCTTTCCGCCGCTGTCCACCGTGATGGCCCCACTGCGAGGCGCGTTGTGTCCGGAATAACTGGTTCCTTGTAAAAGATAGGTCGAGTAAACCGGCTTCGTGCCGGCCGGGTTCAGCTTGGTCACGAAGGCATCAGTCGTGTGCGGCAGACAATTGCAGCTTGTCTGAAACGCCCCAGGAGTCACTGGGAAGTCAGTCGAATTCGTCGTCCCCGCAACATACGCATTGCCCCCGCCGTCTACCGCAATGGCAAGCCCATCATCGGTTCTCGCGTATCCTACACACCCCGATCCCCCGACGCAGTTCGGATTTGTTCCGCCCAGCCAGGTCGAGTACGCGAGAGTGCCCAAAGGATTGAACTTCGCCACGAAAGCACTACTGGCCGGTCCCAGTACATTCCCGCGGACGATTGCGGCCGTCTGAAAAGCTCCGGCTGTTGTAATCAGATTCACCTGATCGGAGATGCCCGTCACGTAGGCGTTTCCCGCTCCGTCCACGGCTACCGCATTCACACTACCTCCCAGGAGGCCCAGGCCGCTTCCCCCAAAATACGTGGACCAGACCAGATCGCCATTGGAATCGAGCTTGAAGACGAACCCTGTGGAAGGGCTGCCTGGCATCGTTTGCACCGCATGCCGCAACGGAAAATCCTGCGAGGTTGTGTACCCCACTCCGTACACGTTGCCCGAAGAGTCCGCGGCGATTCCCAGGGCCGTATCATTCCCCTTGCCGCCGATGTGAGTCACGTACGCAATGGCGCCCGAAGGGTCGATCTTCGACACCACGATGTCAGAAAGCGCGATTGCCGGCGGGAGCGGAAGGTAAGAAGGTACATGGCTCCGGTGACGAACCAGTTCCCGATGACGTAGGCGTTTCCGGCGCTATCCACGGCCATTTTGGCGATGGAAATCGGATAATCGCCGCCTGCATAGACGATGCTGCTCGTCGAGCCGGCCAGGGGTGCTGAAGCCAGGGCCGCTTTAGCAGCCGAACGCTCGATCTTCCACCGCGAGCTATCGCTTCCCACGTAATGATGCATTCTCGTGGCCTGCGCCGCCGCCGTCGGGAGGGACATGACCGCCAGGAATGCACTCGATACACCAACCGCACTCCACTTCATGCATCCCTGCTGTGCACGCGATGCGCCAACGGCTCTGATCAAGAAGAAAGGAGTTGACGCTCGTTCGCCCCGGCGGCGTGTAGCGCTCTGACACATGAGTGCCGTCGTTTGGAGCCGCAATCAGCGCGAAAACTGGTGCTTTAACCCAGCACGCGGTCCGGTCGGATCACTCCGAGCGATACGCCGGTGATCACGAGGCCGATGCAGACGATGATGGCCGCTGAGAAGATCGGAATCCATCGGAACGCAGGGTGCTGGGCCGCTCTTTCACTGTCCGGCAGCAGGTTTTTCGCGTAGAGGACCGCGACGCCTATCGCCATGAGCACCACGGCCAGCCCGGCGCTGAAGCTCACGAGCAGGGTCAGGCCCAATGCCACGCGCCCTAGCGCCACCGAGCTGAGCAGCAGCACCAGGGCCGAAGGGCAGGGAACTAAGCCTCCGCTGGCGCCCAGCGCGATGAGACTCCCGAGCGTTACCTCGCCCTCCGGCGTGTGACTGTGCCCGTGCGGCCCGTGGGAATGCTCGTGATCGTGATCATCATCGTGACCGTGATGATGGTGGTCGTGATCGCCGGAGTAGCCGCGCAGCCGCATGGTCCTCTTATAGAGCAGCGTGGCGCCGATCCACACGATCGAGAGCCCCGAGATCGCCCCCAGCACCGGGTAGATTTTTTCCGGCAGCACGTATTGCGAGAGAAACAGCGTGACGAACCCGAGGAAGAAAACGCTGATGGTGTGGGTGAACGTCACCATCCCGCCCAGGAAAATGGCGTGCTTGAACGTGCCGCGCGCGCCCACCAGATAGGCCGCCACGATGGTCTTGCCGTGTCCCGGCGACAGCGCGTGAATCGCGCCCAGGCAGAAGGCCACCGCCAGACCCGCGAGCGCCATCCCCCATCCGATCTCCCGTTTGTTGAGCAACTGAGAGAGGAAATCCCCGCGGACCACCGTACCCGGCGCGGAAGGCTGCGGGGGAACGGGTGACACCGCCGCGCTGGTTTGCGGCTTGGCGGCTGGCGCCGCTACAATTTCCGGCTTCTTGTGCTCTATTGCCGCTGGCGCGGCCACTGTCCACTCGAGTGATGCCCGCAAATCCTGCGGCGGAGCTACTGTCGGATCCTGGGGATAAGCCGTCAGCGCCTGGCTGCGATCCAGATCCCGCTCGGTTGCTTTTTCCAGCGCAGCGCCGTCTCCGGCCGCGATAACAATCTCCTTCCACCCGGCGCGCTCCGGATAGTTGCGATCTTCATACTCGAGTTTGCCCGCCGCCACTGGCAGCCTAAGCCGCGTATTCACTCGCATCACTCGCATCCCGCCGGCGCCATCCGCCAGCGCGACTTCCGTTGACTGCAGATGCGGCTCAACCGAACGCCCGTTGACGGTAATCACCAGCTGATGCGCCCAGTCGCGCGCCTGGGCTCGCACCTGGCGCTCGATCTCGGCGTGAGGGCTCTCGCCCGTCAGGCTCCATTTCTGCAGCAGCTCGAAGGTGGGAATTTCCGCCAGATCGAGAACGTAAAGTAGCTCGACACCCTGGGCTTGCGGCTGGATGCGCGCGTAGTGGTTCACGCTGAAATTGCCCATGGGATGCGCGCCAGCGGTCATGGCACACGCCAATAGCACCGCCGTCCGCCACAGATTCCGAACCGCCGGTTTCTTCATGCAGTTACAATGGTTCCTACGAATTGTACGACGGTTTTGGATTCACCCGAGTAGTTGCGGCCCAGCCTTAGAAATCCATGCAGCCCACCCGAAAATCCGCCGTGCGGTTCCGCGAGCGAAGCGAGCTTCTCGATTTTCTGCTCGAGGTCACCGGCGTCACCGGCAATACCCTGGATCTGGACCAGTTGCTCTCTAACGTCGCCGATATCGTCAAGAAGGTTATCCCCTACGACCTGCTCGCCATCCTCCTCTATAGTGAAAGGCGTCAGAAACTGCGGATCCGCTATGCGGTCGGCCACCGCGAGGAGATCGTTCGCAATGTCTCCATTCAGCTGGGCGAGGGGATCACCGGCGCCGCGGCCGCCCAGCGGGAGCCGATCCTCGTCCCGGATGTGCGTTCGGACCGCCGTTACCTAAACGCTCTCGACGCCGTGCGCAGCGAGCTGGCCGTGCCTATGCTGGCGCGCAACATGCTGGTGGGCGTCATCGACGTGCAGTCCACCAGCGAGAAAGCCTACACCGAATACGATCGCGCGCTGCTGCGATTAATCGCTTCGCGCGTGGCGTCCTCCATCGACAACGCGAGGCTCTATCGCCGCGTGGAGCGCCAGAACCGCACGCTCCGCACGCTCTCCCGTATCTCCCACGAATTCGCTTCGATTCTCGAAATTGATGAGCTGCTGGGCAAGATCGCCGACACCGTGCGCCAGTTGATCAACTACGACGCTTTCAGCATCCTGCTGGTAGACGAGCAGCAGAAAGCGTTACGCCACCGCGTCAGTGTCCGCCATGATAAGCGCGTCAATATCGACAATGTTCCGCTGGGGAAAGGAATCACCGGAGCTGCGGCGGAATCACGCGAGCCGGTGAGTGTGGATGACACCCTGGCTGACCCTCGCTACATCGCTTCGCATCCCGATATCCGCTCTGAAGTGGCGGTCCCGTTGATCGTGAAGGACCGCGTGGTGGGCGTGATGGATCTGGAAAGCGACCGCGTCGCCTACTTCACCGAAGAACACGTGCGCACCCTCTCGCTGCTCGCGCCCCAGATCGCCGCTTCGATGGAAAACGCCAGGCTTTACGAGGAGGTGGCGCGCCGCCAGCGCCGCATGGAAGAGGACCTCAAGGCGGCGCGGGAGCTGCAAACCTGGCTGCTGCCCACCGAGCCTCCGGAGCTGGCGAACCTCGAGGTGGCCATCGGCCTGCGCCCGGCCCGCGAGATCAGCGGCGATATCTATGACTTCTCGCAGCACGATGATGACCATGCCACCGTGGCGTTCGGCGACGTCAGCGGCAAAGGCGCGGCGGCGGCGCTATATGGATCTCTCATGTCGGGTCTGCTGCGCACCGTGGCGCGCCGGCGCCGGACTCCCAGCACCCTCATGAGGGCGCTCAACGACGCGTTGGTCGATCGCAAAGTGGAAGCGCGCTATGTCACCCTGCTGGTGCTCGTCTGGCATCCGCACTCGCTCCAGTTCTCTATGGCCAACGCCGGTGCTCTGCCGCCCATGATCTGCCGCGACGGCGAGATCCTCAAGTTCCGCGTGGAAGGCGTGCCGCTCGGCCTGCTGCCGGACCGCGATTACGAAGAGATCTCCTTCCAGGCCCGGTCTGGCGACGTGTTCGTACTGTACTCGGACGGTATTACCGACCACCTGAGCCCCTCGGGCGAGGAGTACGGCCGGCGGAAGTTGACCGATGTCGTGCGCGCCAGTTGCCGCCTCTCCGCCCAGGGCGTGATCGACGCCATCTTCGCCGACCTCGACCGCGTCAACCGTGAGTTGTTCGACGATCAGACGCTAGTAGTGCTGAAGGTGAAGTAAAGGTTCTCGCGGCCGACGTGAACAGCATTGCTTTAAAAAAGCCTTGACGTGACTAAATAGTCACGTTATTATGGAGTCACGTTATGGAGGCAACGAGACTTATGAAACTCGAAGAGATGACGCTTGACGTGGAACAGCATGTCGAGGTTAAGGCCGATATTGGCGATGTCTTTAAGGGTGTGCTGCACCGGTTTGGCGAAGGCAGTACCCACCCGAACGGAGAGTCGATGCAGATGATTCTTGAGCAGTGGCCAGGCGGACGATGGTTCCGCGATCGTGGCAATGGCATCGGCCACCTCTGGGGCCATGTGCAGGTGATCAAGCCGCCGGTTCTGTTGGAGCTCAGCGGTCCGATGTTCATGTCCTACCCGGCTTTGAATCATGTGGAGCTGCGTCTGGACCAGATCGCCGGGGGAACCAAGGTTACCCTGCGGCACCGTGCGATCGGATTGCTCGATGCGGCGCATCGGGAGGGTCTGGGCAAGGGCTGGCGGCATTATCTCGACAGCATTCGCAAAGACTTCTCCGATGGCGTTGCGGCCCATCGAGCCTGATGGCCGGAGACCTTGACGGCGTTTGGAAAGCGCTGTCGGATCCGACCCGGCGGGCGATTCTGGATCTGCTGCGTCGAGGCCCCCGAACGACCACCGCGATCGTCGAAGCGTTTCCTCACTTGACCCGCTTTGGGGTGATGAAGCACATCGACGTGCTGCGTGAAGCCGATTTGATCAATACACGCGAAGAAGGGCGTCAACGAGTGAATTCGTTGAATGCTGTGCCTATCCGGCAGATCTACGAACGGTGGGTCAGCCGGTACCAAGAGTTCTGGGCGGACAAACTGCTCCGCCTTCAGGAAGATGTTCAGGCGGGTCGTGGTCCGAAACACGGCCTGCAAGATCAACCGAAAGACAAATAAACCCGCGGATTCGTCCGCGGCCATAAACCTAACAGGAGAATACTGTGTACACGAAAGATGCAATTCGATTCTCGCTCAATTTTGCCGATCAAGCCATGTTCAAATCTTTGGCAAACATCGATGACATTCCACTGACATTTCCGACTGAAGAAGGAGGATGCCACCCCCTGTGGGTTCTGGGCCACCTGGCTTTTGTGGAGGGACTTGCCTACGAGATGCTCGCCGGCGGAGAGAACCCCTGCGCGGAGTGGGCTAGCTTGTTCGCTCCGGATTCGATTCCCACGGACGAGCCAGCCAAGTATCCGCCCATCGCGAAGGTGCGCGCAAGGTATCTGCATCTCCGGGAGATGAATCTGCAATTCCTCGATTCGCTCAGCGATGCCGACCTGGATAAACCGACACCCTGGCAGCCTAAGGGCGTAGAGGAGCATTTCGCGACATACGGGAAGGCGTTGCTCACACTGGCGTTGCATCAAATGGCACACCGGGGTCAAATTACCGACGCGATCCGTTCCGCCGGGCGAGCCGCACCGATTGCCGTAGGCGCCGAAGCCTAGTTGCGCAGGCCGGCGGCAGTTTACCAACATCGGTGCTCGCCAGTTGCCAGCTCTCGGCTCAGGGCGTGATCGATGTTATCTTCGCCGGCGTCGACCGCGTTAAACGTGAGTTGTTCGAACGATCAAACGCTGGTGGTGCTGAAAGTGAAGTAAAAGTTGGTCACGGCCGGATGGGCAGAATGCGGACACGAGAACGGAACTCGTCGACCGTGACCAGCGCGCCGGTTTGCAACGCAGCTTCGTGCCGCCGAAGCTCTCGGATCACAATGTTTGCCAGATCCTTGGGCATTACATGGTGTGAACGCACCTGAAAAACGCTTGGGCCAGCGTCGCTGGAAACTGCCAGCAGAGCTCCGAAGTCAAGGTCGTGCGTGAAGACTACGAAACCATTTCGGGCGGCCCAGGACATGATTACCGCGTCGGGGGCCCGCGGGTCTCCGATGTCCATCCAGTGCGATGCGTCCCATCCCTGGCCGCGAAGAACCGTCGCCCACTCGGGCGGCAGGTTCATGTCAATAACGATCTTCAGCAATCAGCTTACGGGGACTTCGCTCTCCTCAGCGCGCCAGGCTGCATAGGCCAGCGCTTCGCGAATGTCTTGCTCCTCGAGATAAGGATATGCCTTGAGAATTTCTTCAACCGACTGTCCCGAAGCCATCAGACCGACAATGGTGCCTACTGTGACACGCAACCCGCGAATGCACGGTTTACCGCCCATCACCGTCGGATCATGAGTGATGCGGGTCAAGCGCTTCATCAGGTATCTTCATCATACACAATACCGGCGCTTCTCACCCCCTGCGGTACACTCGAATAAGATGGCGGCCAATCTCATGCCCGCGCCGGCGTCTGTCGCCGGTATCGCGCAATTGCGTGGGGTGCGGGAGTGTCTGCAGTGGTTCACCAAGGAAAAGCAGTGGATCAACGAGATCCATCTCGAGCTGTGCCGCATTCCGGCGCCCACATTTCTCGAGCAGCAGCGAGCCGAGTGGATGGCGGCCCAGTTCCGTGGCTTCGGGTGGAAATCTCATATCGATCGCGCTGGCAATGTGGCGGCGTTTCTTGGGGAAAAACCGCGCGGGCCGTATGTGGCGGTGACGGCGCACCTGGACACGGTCCTCTCGCCGCGCGCCAAAGACGATATCAGCATCGGCCCCGACGGCAAGCTCCATGGCCCCGGGGTTTCCGATAACGGATCGGGCCTCACCGCTCTGCTCGCCATGGCGCGCGCTATCAAGGCGTCGCCTGACATAGAGGACCGCCGCGCCGAGCCGGTGCTGATCGGCAATGTCGGCGAAGAGGGCGAAGGCAACCTCACCGGAATGCGCTGGCTCTGCAAATCGGATTTGGCCCGCGAGATCACCACTTTTCTTGTCATCGACGGCGCCGCCACCGATCACATCACCACGCGCGGTCTCGGCAGCCGGCGCTTCGAAATAACCATCACCGGCCCCGGCGGCCACAGTTGGAGTGATTACGGCATCGGCAATCCCGTTCACGCGCTGGGCCGGGCAGTGGCGTTTTTTACGGAGACGAAACTAAACGGCGGACCGCGCTCATCGTTCAACGTGGGACTCATCGACGGCGGAACCAGCATCAATTCCATCCCGTCGCTGGCGCGCGCCAAAGTCGATATCCGCTCCGAGAGCAATGAAAAGATGGAAGAGCTGGTGGGCTTGTTAAACGCTGCCGTGGAGCGTGCCCAGGAGCAGGAGAACCAGCGCGCCTCTGGCGGCAAGGTGACGGCGAAGGTCAAGGAGATCGGCGCGCGTCCGGCGGCCGAGCTCGAGGAGCAGACGCCGGTTCTGAGCTACCTGCGCGACGTGGACGCTTACCTGGGTATCCGATCGCGCCTGGATTGCTCTTCGACTGACGCCAATATTCCGCTGTCGCTTGGTATTCCAGCCGTCTCGATCGGGGCCGGCGGGCAGGGTGGCGGCGCCCACACTCTCAAGGAGTGGTACAACCCGGAGGGCCGCGATCTCGGCCTCAAACGCATTTTCCTCACCCTTAGTCTCCTGTTGCGCGATCCAACCATCGGATCGACCGCTGAATGACGCCACAAGGCGACCGCACCTGGCGCGCCGATGCCGCTCTTGCCGGCAACACGCTCATTTGGGGATCGACGTTCGTGCTGGTGCAGGCGGCCCTCAAGGACATCACGCCGATCCTGTTTCTGGCCATCCGTTTCAGCATCGCCACGGTGGCTCTCGGGCTGCTCTTCCGCGGGCGGGCGCGGTTTCGCCCTACGCGCGGCGGCATGATCGCAGGCGGTTGCCTGTTCGCCGGATACCTGTTCCAGACCGTCGGGCTGCAGTTCACCACGGCCTCCAAGTCCGCCTTTATCACGGGCCTGGCGATTCCCCTGGTACCTTTGCTCACGTGCCTCGTCTATCTCAGCAGGCCGAGATTTTTCGAGGTGGCCGGCGCCGTTTGCGCCACTGCCGGCATGGGATTGATGACGCTTCAGGGCCAGACGCTGGGGATCGGACGCGGAGACCTGCTGACTTTCTGCTGCGCCGTGGCCTTTGCGGCACACATCATTGCCGTGGGACATTTCACCGGGCGTATTACGTTTGAGTCGCTGTCCTTCATGCAAGTGGCGGCAGCCGCGGCGCTCGGGCTGTCTACGTTCTGGTGGGTTGAGACGCCGGTAATACGGTTGCGGCCCTTGGTCGTGATCGCCCTGGGAGTCACCGGCTTGCTGGCTACGGCGCTGGCGTTCACGGTACAGGCCTGGGCCCAGCAGCACACCACAGCGACCCGCACCGCTTTGATTTACTCGCTCGAGCCGGTGGTGGCCTGGATTACGTCGTTTTGGCTGCTGGGAGAGATACTGTCGCGGCGGGCGGTTCTCGGGGCCGCGCTGATTCTTTGCGGAATCTTTATCGTGGAACTGAAACGTGCTGATTCCCCAGTACATCTATCAGGTAGGAGCGGCAAATCCCGAGGTATAATAAAGGATAATTGTGGTTCCTGAGGAGTTCCGATACATGAGTTTCCTTAACAAGATGCGAAGGCAAAAACTGTTGTCGTTCAGCCTGATTCTGTTCACGCTGTCGATCGGCGTTCTGGTCGGCACGCTGGCGTCGACGGGCGTGAAGGCCGCAAAGGAGCAAGCCGTTGCGCCGGGGGCCACGCCGCTCACCATACCGAATCCGGCGCAGCTCTCTAACGCATTTAGCCAGTTGGCGAAGCAGTTGGAACCGTCGGTGGTCAATATATCGAGCACCTATGTGCAGAAGGCGCCCGCCGTCCGGGGCCACAAGGGCCGGCCTCAGCAGCAGCAACAGCCGGATGACGAGGACGATGACAACAACGGTAACGGGATGCCGGACCTTTTTGAGCGCTTCTTCGGTAACCCGTTCAATGCGCCGCCACAGGCCGGTCCCCGCAAAAGCTACAGTCTGGGCTCGGGGGTGGTGGTCGATAAGAACGGCTACATTCTGACCAACGACCACGTGGTCGAGAAGGCCACGCGGGTGCAAGTGAAATTCAACGGCGATCCAAACGAATACGAAGCCAAAGTGATCGGCACCGACCAGGCTACCGACGTGGCCGTCCTGAAGGTGGACCGGTCCAATCTCGTCGCCGCCAAGATCGGCAATTCGGATGGCGTGCAAGTAGGGGACTGGGCCGTGGCGATCGGCTCTCCCTTCAATTTCACGGAGACGGTGACTGCCGGCATCATCAGCGCAAAGGCGCGTGATATTCCCGGCGAAAGCGCGCTGACTTCGGGATTCCAGCATTTTCTCCAAACCGATGCAGCCATCAATCCGGGCAATAGCGGCGGACCGCTGCTTAACATTAATGGCGAGGTCATCGGCATCAACACCATGATCGCCAGCCGCAGCGGGGGCTATCAGGGAATAGGCTTCGCTCTGCCCATCAACACCGCGGTCAAGGTTTACAACCAAATCATCAAGAACGGTAAAGTGACACGTGGCTCTATAGGCGTGTCCTTCAGCCCCGATGAGGACAAGAACCATACGAGCGTGCAGGCCTACGGCGGCAAGGAAGGCATTTTCGTCGAACAGGTCGAACCCGGTGGGCCCGCTGAGAAAGCCGGTGTCCAGGCGGGCGATATCATCGTCGCTCTCGATAGTAAACCGGTCTCTCGCGGTTCCGAGCTGATGGACCATGTGGCTGATGCGTCGGTTGGTGAAAACATGAAGATTACGGTGCTGCGCAACGGCAAGAAAGAAAACTTCGACGTTGTGATCGGCGACCGGAACAAAGTTTTTGCACGCCAGTTCGGCGGCCAGCGCAGCGAGCAATCCGAGCCGGGCGAAGGGACTCCGGCCAAGTTCGGCATCTCCATCCAGAACCTCAACGATTCCTTACGCCAGACCTTGGGCTATAAGGGGCCGGCGGGTGTTCTGGTCACGCAAGTCGAGTCGGATTCATTCGCCGATGATATCGGGCTGCAGGCCAACGACAAGAGCACGCAAATCAGTGGTAAACCGATGACTTCAAGCGAAGAACTGATCCAGCGCCAGAATAGCACAAACCCATGCCGGCCCGTGCACCTTCGGAGCAAGTGGCTCGTC
>JACXTT010006138.1_pt1 | contig 17236 bp, 15 predicted proteins | sample 9270951 | NCBI WGS metagenome assembly JACXTT01 (sample SAMN15532306, study PRJNA645909) | rock metagenome | isolation source: weathered quartz diorite | place: Puerto Rico | collected 2017-06-21 | reverse complement strand
CCCTCGTATTCGAACTCCTCGCCGGTCCACGCTTGCCGCAGCACCGAGAGACAGTCGTCCATGCGGGCGCCGCGCTCGCCGAGCGACCGTCCGAACATCGCGTACTCCTCGGGCCGGTAGCCGAGGCCCGCGATGTGCGACACGCGGCCCTTGCTCAGCACGTCGAGCACGGCCATGTCCTCCGCCAGGCGCACCGGGTCGTGCAGGGGCACGAGCAGCGCGGCGACCATGATCGGGATCGTCGACGTGCGGGCCGCGAGCGCGGTCGCGAGGATCAGCGGCGATGGCAGGTAGCCGTCAGGTGACGCGTGGTGCTCCGAGACGGCGATCGAGAGCGCGCCGTGCTGCTCGCCCCACACCGCCATCTCGATTGCCGCGTCGTAGAGATCGGCGATGGCGGCGGGCCCGTCGGCGGGCGCGCGCATGTCGAAGCGGAGGATGTACATCGCGGCATCGTACGAGCGACGGGTACCTAGGCTCACGGGACCGAACGAACCGATGAGTTCGCGGACCTGGACCGGTCATGACCTGCGGACCGACTGACACGACCGAGGAGCCGTCCCATGGCCTTTCGCCCCTACCTCGCCTTCGCCGGCAACGCCCGCGAGGCCTTCACCCGCTACCAGGAGATCTTCGGCGGCGAGCTCGTGCTGCTCGACATGCAGAGCGCACCGCCGGAGGCGGGCCCGCCGCCCGAGGGCACGAAGCCGGACGCGATCATGCACGCGGCGCTGATGACCCTCGACGACGCGCTGCTCATGGGCGCCGACGGTCCGGTCGAAGGCACCGCGAGCAACAACATCTGTGTGAACGTGTCGCTCGCCGATCCGCCCGAGGCCAAGCGGGCGTTCGACGCGCTCGCCGAGGGCGGCTCGGTTCAGATGCCGATGGGCGAGACGTTCTTCTCGCCCGCGTTCGGGATGTGCACCGACCGGTTCGGAATCCCGTGGATGGTCATGGTCGACCAGCCGATGGAGGGCTGACCCAGCCCGCACGCGCGCTCGCCGTGTGCCGATAGCTTCGGCGCCGAGCGGACGGGAGGTCAGCGGTGAACAGTCGACCGTTTCGATTCGGTGTCCACACGTCGGACGCGGCGACGGGTCGCGAATGGGCCGACGCGGCGCGGCGGTACGAGAGCCTGGGCTTTTCGATCCTGCTGCTGCGCGACCACTTCGACCAACAACTCGCGCCGATAACAGCCATGGCCGCCGCCGCGTGCGCGACCGAGACGTTGCGCGTCGGATGCCTCGTCTTCGCAAACGACTATCGACATCCGCTCGTGCTCGCCAAGGAGCTCGCCACGCTCGATCGCCTGTCGAACGGCCGCGTCGAGGTGGGTCTCGGCGCGGGATGGATGGGGTCGGACTACGCGGAGGCCGGGCTCCCGTTCGACGAGCCGCGCGACCGTGTCGACCGGTTGCAGGAGACCGTGCACCTTCTCAAGGCGTTCTTCGCGGGCGGTTCGGTCGACAGGTCCGGCCCGCACTACGCGATCGCCGGCCACGAGCTGTACCCGCGCCCGGTGCAGCAGCCGCGCCCGCCGATCCTGCTGGTCGCCGGCGGTCCGCGCACGACCCGGTTCGCCGCGACCGAGGGCGACATCGTGGCGATCAACCCGGCCACCAAATCGAACGATGCCTGGGCCGAACAGAACCTCGCCGACGCCAGCGCCGAAGCGGTCGACCGCAAGATCGACGCGATCCGCATTGCGGCCCATGACCGCTACGACGACATCGAGCTGCAGATCGTCGCGCCCTTCGTCGTGCCCACGGACGATCGCGAGGAAACTGCGCAGGCGATTGCCGACGGGCTCCCGCCCGATCCGTCCGTCGACATCAGCGCGAAGACGGTGCTCGCGAGCCCGTACGTGCTCATCGGCAACGAGGACCAGATCTGCGAGACGATGCGCGAGCGGCGGGAACGCTGGGACGTGTCGTACTACGTCTTCAACGACGACTCGATCGACGCGGTCGCGCCGATCGTTGCGCGGCTGCGCGGCAAGTAGTTCGTCCCGAGCATCACACCGAAGTCATGCGAGCCGTTTGCTGACGTCTTCGCCGGCCGCAACCTTGGCGGCGTAGTCGTCGAGCCATCGGTTGAACTTTCCGCTCTGTTGTTGGTCGGCATCGCGGCGGGGGTAGGCGAGGATCTCGTAGTCGACGTCGAGGGGCGGATGATCGCTCTCGGGCTTGCGCGCCATCACCGCGGCGAGAACCGGCTCGAGGCGCGCGGCCTTGGCGCGCGTACGGGCTTCGTGACGTTCGGCGAACTCGGGCATGACCTCACGCGCGAAGAGATCCAACGTCTCCATGATGTGCTCGTGTCGGTTGCGGCCCGCCGAGCACGACAGGATCACCTCGTCGACGCCGCAGTCCTCGTAGCGACGCAGGTAGTCGCGCACCTGATCCGGCGATCCGATCGCGCCCCGCAAACCGCTCGTCCCTTCGGAGACGGCTCGGGCGCCGAGCCGTTCGGGGTTCGCGGCCGCGAGCGCGACGGCTTGCGGGTCGAATCCGTGCTCGGCGCGCCGCTCTCGGTACTCCTCCCACAGGTTCCCGCCACCGGGCACGTGACGGCCGAACACGTAGTAGTGACCAAGGGAGTATCCGATGAAGTTGGTGCCTTCGGCGCCGCGGCGGACCGCCTCGGCTTCGTCGGCATGGCAGAAGAACGAGGTGACGCACGCGACGTTCGCGTTCACGGCGTCGCCGATCGGGACACCCTCGGTCGCGAGAGTCGTGTAGTAGTCCTCGACCCAGTGACGCGCCTCCTCCGGATCGAAGAACGCGAACGCGAGCGCGCCGATGCCCTGCTGCGCGGCGAGATGAATCGTCTCCCGGCGGCTGCACGCCACCCACACTGGAGGATGGGGGCGCTGCACGGGCTTCGGGACGACGTTCCGGGGCGGCAGGCGTACGGAGTCGCCGGCGTGACCGGTGAACGGCGATTCGGTCAGGCAACGCAACGCAACCCGAAGGCCCTCTTCCCACATCGCCCGCTTGTCAGCGGGCTCGACGCCGAAGGCGTCGAGCTCGGCTGCCGCGGAGCCTTCGCCGGTACCGAACTCGACGCGACCGCCCGAGAGCACGTCGAGGGTCGCGATTCGCTCAGCCACCCGCGCCGGATGGTTGATCGCCGGGACCGTCTGCACGATCCCGTGCCCGAGCCGGATCCGATTCGTGCGCTGCGAGGCTGCCGCGAGGAACAACTCAGGGGCGCTCGAGTGCGAGTACTCCTCGAGGAAGTGATGCTCGACGAGCCAGGCACAGTCGAAGCCCAGGCGGTCGGCCAGCTCGATCTGCTCCAGCGCCTCGGCAAAGACGCGCCGCTCGTCGCCGTCCGCCCAGGGACGAGGCACCTGGTGCTCGAAGAACAGGCCGAACCTCACGACGTGCCTCTGCCCGGACGATGTACAACGCTCATGGGCCGACTGTAGAACTGACCGGTTCCGGCACGCGATGTCAACCGAGGAGAACGCGTGGCGCGCGGCATCCGACTCAGCGTCGACGAAGCGTGGGCCACACTCGAGCGCGCGCACACGGGCGTGCTCACGACGCTTCGCGGCGACGGTGCGCCGATCTCGCTCCCCGTGTGGTTCGTCGTGCTGGAGCGCCAGATCTACGTGAGCGGACCTGCGCACACCAAGAAGTTCGCTCGCGTCCGGCGCGATCCACGTGTGAGCTTCCTCGTCGAGTCCGGTGAGCGATGGGTCGACCTGGTCGGCGTCCATGTCACCGGAACGGCACGGATCGTCGAAGACGCTCGGCTCCTCGCACGTGTCGCAGAAGCACTCTCGGAGAAGTACGGCCGATTCCGCACGCCACGCGACCAGATGCCCGACGCGACGCGTGCGCACTACGAGACGGCAGTGACGACGCTCACGATCATGCCGGACGACCGCATTCTCTCGTGGGAGAACGCGCGCCTGTTCGCGGCGGATCCGACGTAAGGGCGGCTGTGGCGGGATGAAGAACGACGCGGTCGTGATCGAGATCGGCCTCAACGAGTCGGTGCCGCCCGTGCGGCACCAGCACGCGCCGCAGCAGCCCTCGGAATGCGCGGCCGACGCCCGCCGGTGCGCGGAGTCGGGCGCCGCGATCGTGCATTGGCACGCCGTCGACTCCGCCGGGGCGCAGCGCCTCGCCGATGCCGACTTGTACGCGGCCGCCCTCGTCGAGATGGCCGGGTGCGTGCTAGCCTACCCCTCATATCCGGTCGACGTCGCCGACACGGTCGACGCGCGTCTCCACCACTGCCTGACGCTGCGCGCCGAACACGGTCTCGAGTTGGGTCCGATCGACGTGTCCACCGTCAACCTCGTGCTCTGGGATCCCGAGCGGACCTCCCTCGCGCCCCTGGCGCCGGTGGGTGGCCACGAAGTGATCCGCAACTCGCTTCCGTTCGTTGTTGCTGCACTTGCGCGCTACTACGAAGTCGGACTGGTGCCGACGGTCGCCGCGTTCGACATCGGGTCGACCCGCACGATCGCGGCGCTGATGGCGGCCGGGCTCCTCCATGAGCCCGCGCTCGTCAAGGTGTTCCTGTGGGGGAGCCCGGCGATCGGACCGGAACCCAGCGTCGAAGCGCTCGATCTGCACCTGCGTCAGATCCCCGCGCACCTCGACGTGGAGTGGTTGGTCGTGCCGTACGGCATCGACGATCCCGGCCAGGTCGAGCAGCTCGCGCGTGCCGCCCTCGAGCGCGGGGGCGGCGTGCGCCTCGGCATCGGCGACAGCCCGGCCGCATTCCCCGAGTCGTCGAATGCCGCCCTCGCCGAGCGTGCGGCGTCTTGGGCACGTGAGGCCGGTCGGCCGGTCGCCTCGCCGAACGATGTTCGCGAGCGCTTCGGTTCAGCCGGCCGGCGGTGACGTCTGGACCGGGTAACCGACGTCGAGCCGCACGACGCGCCCGTTGGCCGCGTCGACCTCGACCCGCTCGCCGTCGACGACGTCGCGCGTCGCGTCGCGCACGCCGACGATCGCTGGTATGCCGAGCTCGCGGGCTACGAGGGCGGCGTGGCTCATGAGACCACCGTGTTCGACCACGAGCGCGGCGGCCAGCGGCAACACCGCGTTGAACGCGGGTGAGGTCCCCTTGGCCACGACGATGTCGCCGGGCTCGATGCGATCGATCGCGTCCTCCGCGTCTGTGACGACTCTCGCGATGCCGATCGCGGTCTGCGTCCCGACCCCGACACCGGCGAGCTCGCTCGTCGTGACGCGCTCGCTGAGGTCGCGCAGCAGCAGTTGGGCGACAAGGACGGTGCGCAGCGCCTCGGGGAACGCGTCGATCGGCGGAACGCTCGCGGGCCCGAGGCGCAGGGGGACGTCCGCGGCCGCCCAGTACCGGCGCTCGTCGGCCCGCCGGGCGAGCGCCTCGACGTCGAGCGACACCTCGACGCGCAACGCGCCGGCGAGCTCCTCGACCGTTGCCTCGACGACGAGCTCGCTGGCCAGGCGCCGTCCCGACTCCAGATACGCGCGCCGCAGGAGGCCGATGCGCCACGCGCCGTACACGAGGCCGTTGTCGTCGCGCACGGGGTGCACCGCGCGGGCGTCGTCGAGCAGGACGGCGAGCTCCTCGTGGTCGGCAGCCGGAACCAGCTGAACGAGTCCTTCGTGCCCTTCGCCGGACGCCGGGACGTGCCGGCGGCCCGAGCCCGCGAGCGTCGCCGTCGCGCGGTCGCACTCGCACAGACGCGGACGATCGAGGTCGTAGCCGCCGACGATGCACTGCTCGAACCCGGGCCGGGTCTCGGTGTCCGCACGTAACTCGTCGACGCCGTCGACCAGGAGGTCGAGCGCGTCGGCGACGTCAATGCCGAACCGCGTGCAAGCCGCGAGGTACAAGCCGACGGGGAACATGTCGGTCGCGTGCAGCTCGAAGTGCCGGCAGTAGCCCGCGATCGCGAGGGCCTCGCAGTCCTCGAGATGCCGCGCGAGGTCGTCGTCGCCGAGTTGCGACGGGTCGATCGCCGTGAGCGCCTCGTTCTCCGCGATCGCGGCCGCGCGTTCGCGTTCGAAGTAGTAGCGCGCGGTCGCACGCCACGGCCGTTCCCGCAGGGCCCGGGCCGCGAGCCGTGCGCGGCGGCGATACACCGGGGCCAGCCGCGTGAGCAGCCAGACGAGCGCGTGCGGCGGCGTGCGCGAGACGTCGGGACCCGAGAGCGGCGCCGGGTGCAGGAACGGGAAGCCGTGCACGGTGCGCAGGGCGATCGTGCGAACGGGCAGGCCAACGGTCTCGGCGTAGGCGTCCATGCCGGCGTCGAAGGTGGCGGCGAAGATCCGTTCGTACTCCGCGGTGAACGGACGGTCGAAGTGGTCGGCGAGCCGCGTCCACTCGCCCGGTCCTGGCGCGACCCACTGCGGCGCGGTCATCTCGTGTCCTCGACGGTCGCGGCGAGCAGGGCGTCGACCGCCCAAGTGACGTCATCGACGGCGGCGTCGGCGTCGACGCCTTGCCGGTCGTGGAGGTCGACGAACGCGAGCGACGACGTCAGCAGCAGGGCGAGGCGAACGACGCGTTCGCCGGCGCGCGACGCCGGGTCGATGCCGCGCGCCGTGCACGCGTCGACGAACCAGCGGCGCGACTGCTCGTAACGCACGGTCCGCATCTCACGTCCGGCATCGGACGCGAGCTGGTGCCGGAGCAGCGCCATGTTGTCCGCGAACGAGCTCCAGAGCGTGCGTAGGTACGCCGGGCCGCCTCCGAGCTCGCCCTCGGGCAACGCGCCCGCCGCGCGACGCGCCGGCTCGGCTGCGGCCGCCTCGAACAGCGCGTCCTTGGTCGGGTAGTAGCGGTAGATCGTCGCGACCGACGCGCCGCTCGCGCGGGCCACGTCGGGCACGGTGATCTCGGCGAGCCCGCCCGCCGCGACCAGGTCGAGGACCGCGCCGACGATCCGTTGCCGGGTGACCTCCTTCTGCGCGGTCCGTATGGTCATGAGAGGAGCATCTCATAATGAGAGGCTCCTATCAAGAACCTCGCTCGCGGTCCATGCGAACGACCACGCGCCCGATCGTGGCGCGCCCGGCCAGCGCCGTCAGCGCGGCGGGCAGATCGGCGAACGCGACCTCGCGGTCGACGACCGCGCGGATCTCGCCCCGCTCGAGCATCGCGAGCAAGCGCCCGTGCAGCTCCTCGCCGTCGCGGTGGGCCGGGAAGTTGAACCCGCCGGTGATCTCCTTGAACGTGACCGGGTCGTCGACGTACGCGTGGCACACGCCGACGAGGGAGAAGTTCCCGAACAGCACCGGCCGCGGAATGATGCCTTCGTCTTCCTGCTCGATGCCGGACGCGAAACCGACGAGCAGGTGGCGACCGTTGAACGCCATGCAGCGGAACGTGCGCACGGTCGTGTCGCCGCCGACGCTGTCGAACGCGACGTCGACGCCGCGCCCGTCGGTCTCCGCGAGCGCGACCTCGACGAAGTCCTCGGCGCGATGGTCGATGACCCGAGACGCGCCGAGCTCCTTGCAGAACGCGGTCTTGCGGTCGCCGCCCGCGACCGCGATCACCCGGGCGCCCGCCTGCACACCGAGCTGGATCGCCGCCGAACCCGCGCCACCCGCGCCCGCGTGCACGAGCATGGTCTCGCCCGGACACAGGCGCGCGCGGTCGTGCACGGCGAGCCACGCGAGATGGAACGGCATGTAGATCGCGGCCGCGTCGGGAAGTGGCAGCGCGTCGGGCATCTCGAACGACATCGCGGTCGGCGCGACGACGACCTCGGCGTAGCCGCCGTACGCACCCGACGGGATCGCCACCACGCGCTTGCCGACCCACGCCGCCGCGCCGTCACCCGCCGCCTCGACCCGGCCGAGCACCTCCATGCCGGGGATGTACGGCGGCTCCACGCGCACCGTCGCGTACCGGCCACGAACCCCGTCGAGGTCGTTGAAGTTCAGCGTCGCGGCCTCGACACGGATGCGCACCTCACCGGGTCCGGGAACCGGCGCGTCGACCTCGTCGAGTCGCAGCACGTCGGCCGGCTCGCCGTAGCGGTGGACGCGCCAGGCCCGCATCGATCCCCGGTCCGAAGTCGTCAGTACGGCCGGTCACCGACGACGGTGACCCGCTCCATGACGCGCCGGCTGGGAAGGAAGTCGTTGCTCACGCAGTGCTGCGTCGCGCGGTTGTCCCAGAATGCGACGCTGCCGGGACGCCAGCGGAACCGGCACTGCACGTCGGGGACCGCGGCGGTGATCTGGAGGCGCGCGAGGAGCGGTTGCGCGTCGGCGTCGTCCATCCCCTCGATGCCGCACGTGAACGCCCGGTTCACGTAGATCGTCTTGCGACCCGTTTCGGGGTGCGTGCGCACGACCGGGTGCTGAGCGGTTGGGTACTGCTCGCGCAGCTTCTCCTGCTTGTCGACGGGCAGATGCCGGCCGAACACGCGCACGTAGTCGTGCAGCGCGACCAGCGGCTGGATCCGCTCCTTCGTGTCGTCGTCGAGCAGGTCGTACGCCGCGCCCATGTCGGCCCACAGCGTGTCGCCACCGAGCGGCGGCGATTCGACGATGCGGAGGATCGAACCCATCGACGGTTCGGGCCGCCAGGTCACGTCGCTGTGCCAGACGTCGGGCGCGCGCAGCTTGCCCTCCGACGGGAGCACGAAGATCTCCGGCTCCTCCTGGTCGTTCGGCGTGAGCGGATGCACCTCGAGGTCGCCGAACCGCCGGCCGAACGCGATGTGGCGCCGGCGATCGAGCCCGTGCTGGTCCCGGAAGAAGATGACCTTCCACGCCAGCAGCGCGGCGCGGATCTCCGCGACGACGTCGTCGGACAAGTCCGACGCGAGGTCGACGCCACCGATCTCGGCGCCGATCGTCGCCGTCAGCGGCTCGATCTCCATCCGCGAACGATACCGAGCACTGCCGTCGGTTGCACCCGTGAGAGCGCGCCACGGTTCGCTCGCGCAGGGTCACACCTAGCATTCCCCGCGATGCATCGCGACTTGCGCCGCGCGCTCTTGCCGCTCGCGCTCGCGCAGTTCATCTGCAGCTTCGCGGGCTCGAACATGAACGTGATGATCAACGACATCAGCAAGGACCTCGACACGACGGTCCAAGGGGTCCAGGTCGCGATCACCATCTTCCTGCTGGTCATGGCCGCGTTGATGATCCCCGGCGGAAAGCTGACGGACCGCTGGGGTCGGACGCGCTGTTTCACGATCGGGTTGACGATCTACGGGATCGGCGCGGTGATGAGCGCAGCCGCACCGAGTCTCGGCGTGCTCATCGTCGGCAACTCGATCCTCGAGGGCGTCGGTACCGCGCTCTTGATTCCTCCCGTGTACGTGCTGACCACGATGCTGTTCACCGACATCGGCGAACGAGGCCGTGCGTTCGGCATCATCAGCGCGCTGGGCGGAATCGGCGCTGCGGCCGGCCCGCTGATCGGCGGCCTCATCACGACCGCGATCAGCTGGCGTGCCGCGTTCGTCTTCCAAGCGGTCGTCGTCGCCACGATCGTGCTGCTCGGGCGACGGGTCCGGGACCCGCTGCCGGCCGACCCGACGCGGTCCTTCGACCTGCCGGGAGCGGTGATGTCGGCGATCGGCCTCGTGCTCCTCGTGACCGGGATCCTCGCCGCTGACCAGAATCTCACGCTCACGTTGGCGCTGCTCGGCGCCGGCGTGCTGTGCCTCACGGGCTTTTTCGCGTACGTGCGCCGGCTCGAACGCGAGGGCCGCGAGCCGCTGCTGTCGACGTCCCTGTTTCGCAGCCGCGTCTCGAACCTCGCCATGGTCACCCAGAACGTGCAGTGGCTGCTGCTGATGGGAACGTCGTTCACCGTCTCTGCGTACTTGCAGGTCGTGCGCGGCTACAACGCGATCGAGACCGGCGCCATCTTCACGGCTACGACCGTCGGCCTGCTGGTGTCGTCGCTCGCCGCCGGGCAACTGGTCCGGCGCTACGCACAGAAGCACCTGATCGCGGCCGGCTTCGTCCTCACGATCGCCGGCATCGCGGTTCTCCTCCCGATGGTGAAGGGATCACCGAGCGTGTGGGCGTTCACGCCGGGCTTGCTGCTCATCGGTTTGGGTCTCGGCACGATGCTCACCCCGTCGGTCAACGTCGTGCAATCCGCGTTCCCGGACTCGCGGCAGGGAGAGATCTCGGGGCTGTCGCGCAGCGTGTCGAACCTGGGTTCGTCGCTGGGCACCGCAGTCGCGGGCACGATCCTGGTCAGCGGCCTCACCAGTCATGCCTACGGCGCCGCCATGATCACACTCGGCGGGATCGGGCTCGTCGGTTTGGGCGCGACGCTGTTTCTCCCTACCGACGCGACGCGCGCGCCCACCTGACGCGACCGAGTCAGCCGATCGCGGCTTCGACGCGCGCGGCGGTCGTGAGCAGCAGCTCCTCGGCGCCGAGCGGTCCCACCAGCTGCAGGCTCGCGGGCAGCGGTCCGCCCCGAACCGGGACCGGTTGCGCGGTGCACGGCGTGCCGGCCGCGTTGAACAGCGCCACGTGCTTGGTGATCTCGATCGCGATCGGCAGGAGGCTGTCGGGACCGATTTCGTCGATGCGCGGCGGGAAGATCGGCAGCGTCGGCAGGGCGAGCAGCTCGACCCGGTCGAACAGGCCGAACAACGTCTGCTTCCACGCGGCGACCGTCCGGCGGGCTTCGTCGGCCGCGCCGCGGAACGCGTCCGCTGCGCCGACCATGGCGGCGATGTCGGACCCGACCGCGTCAGGGTGCTTCTCGACGAGCTCGTGGTCGACGTCCCACATCTCCGCGAAGTAGATCGGCGCGAACGCGTCGACGCCCGGTGCGAGGTCGTCCCAGTCGATCGACACGATCTCGAGCTCGGCGGCGCGCAGCGCGGCGTCGATCGCGGCCTCGATGTCGGGGTGTCCGCTGGTACGAACGCGTCCCACGGTGCGGGCCGGGCTCGCGGCGGGTTGGAATCCCGGCTCGAACAGCTGCATGCCGAGCACGCAGCCGGCGACGTCGGTCGCCATCGGGCCGACCGTGTCGAGGCTCGGCGCCAGGGGCCACACGCCGTCGAGCGAGATGCGGCCGTAGGTGGTCTTGAGCCCCGTCGTCCCGCAGCACGCCGACGGCACGCGGACAGAGCCGCCGGTGTCGGAGCCGATCGCCACGTCGGCGTCGCCGTTCGCGACCGCGACGGCCGAGCCGCTCGACGATCCTCCGGGGATCAGGCTCGGGTCGAGCGGATTGACCGGCGTGCCGAACCACGGGTTGGTGCCGAGCGGCAGCATCGCGAGCTCGTGCAGGTTGGCTTTGCCGACGAGGCGCGCATTCGCCGCCCGGAATCCGGCGAGGCACGGCGCGTCCTTCTCGGCGGGCGGCGCGGTGCGTTCGACGGCACGGCAGGCCGCGGTGGTGGGCACGCCCGCGACGTCGACCAGGTCCTTCACGGCGACGCGCGGCCCGTCGCCGGCGCTGTCGAGCTTGGTGATGAACGTGCTCATGCGGCTACGACCTCCGGGCCCTCGATCGCCGACGTGGTGACACTCGTGATGCTCATGCATCCACGATGCGGCCCGCAACGAATCGGGGCATCGGGAGAACTCCCTATCTACGGTGGTGCCTGTGGGAGCACAACTGACGCTGACGCAAGCGGAGGTCGCCGCCCTGCTCGCGGTGGCGCAGGACCATGCCTTCGCCCAGCCTCCCGGCGCCCAGCTGCGGGCGACGGTGCTGGGCCAGCGATTGGCGGCCGCCGCGGGCGCCAACGCCGACGAACGAGCGACGGCCTGGTGGACCTCGGCGCTCCGCTTCCTCGGGTGCACGGGCCACGCCTTCGACCTGGCCGTCGTGTTCGGCGACGAGATCGAGATGCGCGCCGACTCGATGCAGCTCGACTTCGCCAACCCCTTCGACATGATGCGGCTGATGGTCACGCACGCGGGCCCCGGCACCGCCGGTTTCAACCGCATGCGTTCCGTGCTCGCGGTGCTCGCGGGCGGCAAGAAGGCGGCCGAGATGAACTTCCGCGCCGCGTGCGAGGTGGCCGACGTGTTCGCGAAGCGCCTCGGCCTTGACGAGTCGGTGCGCGCGTCGCTCGCGGCCAGCTTCGAACGCTGGAACGGACGCGGCCTGCCGTCGGGCGCGAAGCGTGACGCGATCCCGCAGCCAATGCGCGTCGCCCAGCTCAGCCAGGAGCTCGAGGTGCTCGCGCGCATAGAGGGGATCGAGCCAGCCCGCACGATCATCCGCGGCCGGCGCGGCAAGGCGTACGACCCCGAGCTCACCGACATCGTGCTGTCCGAGGCCGTTGCGTGGTGGGCCGAGGTGGAGCCGCTCGATCCGTGGGACGCGGCGCTCGCGGCTGCTCCCGCGTGCCGGCCGCTCACCGCAACCGGGGTGCACGAATCGCTCCTCGTGCTCGCCGACTTCTCCGACCTGAAGTCCCCGTGGCTCGGCGGCCACTCGCGGGCGGTCGCGGCGCTCGCGGGCGAGGCGTGCGGTCCCGAAGCGGAAGCCGCCGCGCTGGTGCACGACCTCGGCCGGGTCGCCGTCGCCAACACGGTTTGGGACAAGCACGGGTCGCTGACGCGTGACGAGCGCGACCGCGCCGAGGTGCATGCGTTCGTGACCGACCAGCTGCTGCGCCGGCTGCCGTACACGACCACGCTGGCCGACCTGGCGTGCTCGGCGCACGAGCGCACCGACGGGTCGGGCTACCACCGGCGGCTGAGCGGCGCGCACCTCGATGCCGCCCAACGGGTGATCGCGGCGGCCGACTGCTACCAGGCGATGATCTCCGAGCGTCCGCACCGCATCGCGCTCACGCGCGAGGGGGCGGCAGCCGAGCTCCGCGCGATGGGGGCGGCGCGCCGGCTCGACGGCGAGGCGGTCGAACGGGTGCTGCTCGCGGCCGGTCATCGCCGGGCGGCGCGTGCCGCGTTGCCCGCCGGGCTCACCGCGCGCGAGGCGGAGGTCCTGCGCCTGCTCGCGCTCGGGCTCACGACGCGACAGGTCGCCGACGAGCTGGTGATCTCACCCAAGACCGCGGACCACCACGTGCAACGCGTGTACTCGAAGATCGGCGTGTCGACGCGCGGCGCCGCCGCGCTCTTCGCGATCGAGCAGGGCATTCTCGCCGCCGACCGCTAGGACGACCCGGGGACGCGGCGGGCGGTTGTACCGGTCGGTCCAATAGGATCCCGCCGTGGACTTCTCGCTCACCGAGGCGGAACGCGACCTGGTGGGCCTCTGCCGCGAGTTCGCGCAGAAGGAGATCGCGACGCGCGCACCCGCGGCGTGGGACGAGGCCCGCTGCCCGACCGACCTGCTGCGGGAGATGGGCGCGCTGGGTCTCCTCGGGGGGTTGATCCCCGAGGAGTGGGGCGGCATCGGCATGTCGACGGTCGGCTTCGTCGCCGCGATGGAGGAGCTCGGTCGCGCCGACCAGTCGGTGACCGCGGCCTGGCAGGCGCACGTGACGATCGGCTCGCTGCCGCTGTACCTGTTCGGCGACGACGCGCAGCGCGAGCGGTGGTTGCGGCCGCTGGCCGAGGGCCGTGCGCTCGGCGCGTTCGGGCTCACCGAGCCCGACGCGGGGTCGGACGCGCGCGGCATTCGGACGCGCGCCGAGCGACGCGACGGTGGTTGGTTGCTCAACGGCCGCAAGGCGTTCATCTCCAACGCGGGGACCGACATGTCGTTCGGCGTGACGTTGCTCGCGCGCACGCAGACGCCCGACGACCGGCCCGCCTTCGCGAGCTTCGTGGTGGAGAAGGACACGCCAGGCTTCACGACGGGCCCGAAGCTGCGCGGCATCGGGTGGCGCGGGCTCGACACGCGCGAGCTGTTCTTCGACGACGTGTGGGTTCCCGACGAACACCTGGTCGGCGATCCCGCGATGGGACTCGGTCAATTCCTGCAGACACTCGAGGTGGGGCGCATCTCGATCGCCGCGCTGTCCCTCAGCCTCACCCAGGCCGTGCTCGACCTCGCGCTCGATCACGCCCGGCAACGTGTCCAGTTCGGCCGGCCCATCTCGGAGTTCCAGGCCATCCAGTTCAAGCTCGCCGACATCGCGACCGAGCTGGAGGCGGCACGTTGGCTCACGTACCGCGCCGCGTCGCTGCGCGACGCCGGGCAGCCGTTCCTCAAGGAAGCGTCGATGGCGAAGCTGAAGGCGAGCCGGCTCGCGGTGCACGCCGCGTCGGAGGCCGTGCAGATCCACGGCGGTCTCGGCTACATGCTCGAGTCGCCGGTCGCGCGCTTCTACTGCGACGCCAAGGTGCTCGAGATCGGCGAGGGTACGAACGAGATCCAGCACCTCGTGATCGCGCGCGCCCTCGGCTGCTGAGGGTTACACCCGCACAAGCCGGCGGACCGCGTCGGCGATGTCGTCGCGGTCGGGCAGCCACGCGCGCTCGAGCTCGGGCGCGTACGGCGGCGGCGTCGGCGCCGCGCCCACGCGTTCGATCGGCGCGTCGAGATCCCAGAAACCGTCGCGCGCGACCGTTGCCGCGATCTCGGCGCCGATGCCGAACGGCACCACGGCTTCGTGCGCGATCAGGAGCCGGCTCGTCTTGTGCACCGACTCGAGCACCGGCGTGAGGTCGAGTGGAGCGACCGAGCGGAGGTCGATCACCTCGACGGAGATGCCGTCGCCAGAGCACTGCTCGGCCGCGGCCATCGCCTCGTGCACCATCCGCGACACCGACACGACGGTGACGTCGGTTCCTGCGCGCGCGACGGCGGATCGGCCGATCGGCACCAGGTGGTCGGCGGGCGGCCGCGGGCCCTTCATCCCGTACAGCAGCCGGTTCTCGATGAACACGACCGGGTTGGGATCCTGGATCGCGGCGCGCAACAGGCCGTACGTGTCGGCCGGTGTCGACGGCATCACAACGCTCAGGCCCGGGATGTGCGCGAGCAACGCCTCGAGGCTCTGCGAGTGCTGGCTCCCCGACGACCGGCCCGCGCCGAACTGTGTGCGCACGGTGAGCGCCATGGGCGCGGCGCCGCCGGTCATGAACGGCAGCTTGGCGGCCTGGTTCAGCAGCTGGTCGAGGCACACGCCGAGAAAGTCGAGATACATCAGCTCGACGACCGGGCGCATACCCGCCATCGCCGCGCCGACACCGAGGCCGACGATCGCGCTCTCGGAGATCGGCGTGTCCCGCACGCGGTCGCCGAACCGGTCGTGCAGCCCACGCGTCAGGCCGAACACGTTGCCGCCGGCCGCGACGTCGATCCCCGCGACGAACACGCGCTCGTCGACGGCGAGCTCCGCTTCCAGCGCAGTGCGGATCGCGTCCATCGTCCGGAACTCGGGCGCGTCGGCCGGCGGGGCGGGCGGCTCGCGTATCTCGGGTCGCGGGCGCGTCACGAACTCGCCGAGCGTCGACACGTCCGGGGCGGTCCGGCGCCGCGCGTTCGCGACCGCGTCGTCGAGCTCCTCCGCGACCGCTGATCGCAGCGCCGCGACCGCGTCGGCGGGCACACCGGCCGCGCGCAGGCAGCGCGCGTGGACGAGCAACGGGTCACGCGCCTCCCAGTCGCGGACTTCCTCGGCGGCGCGGTAGCGCTCCGGGTCACCCTCGTAGTGCCCGTGCCACCGGTAGGTCGCGGCTTCCACGATGACCGGCCCGCGCCCGCCGCGCGTTGCCTCGACCACCTCGAGCATCGCGCCCGCGGTCGCGACGACGTCGTTGCCGTCGACCGCGACGTAGGGCAGGCCGTAACCCGCGGCGCGCTGCTCCAGCGACGCCGCGTGCTGCCGGTCGGCGGGTGAGAACTCGGCGTAGCCGTTGTTCTCGCAGAAGAAGATCACCGGCAGCTGCCACACCGCCGCCAAATTCACTGCTTCGTGGAACGTGCCGTGCGCGACCGCGCCGTCACCGAAGAAGGCGACGGCGACGCTCGCGTCCTGCCGCAGCTGCGCGGCGAGCGCCGCGCCCGCGGCGATCGGCAGGCCCGCGCCGACGATCCCGTTGGCGCCGAAGATGCCGATCGTCGGGTCCGCGATGTGCATCGAGCCGCCCCGTCCGCGGTTGCTGCCCGCGTCCCGGCCCATCAGCTCGGCGAACATGCCGCGCGCGTCGAGCCCCTTCGCGAGGCAGTGGCCGTGGCCGCGGTGCGTCGACGTGATCACATCGGCGGTTCGGAGCGGCCAGCATGCGCCGACCGCGGCCGCCTCCTGCCCGATCGAGAGGTGCACGAACCCGGGGACCTCGCCCGCGCGGTACAGCGCGGCCACCCGCTCCTCGAACCCGCGGATCAGGAGCATCCGCCGGTGGAGCTCGAGGAGCTCGGCGTCGGTGAACATGGACCCGGCATTGTACTGACCGGTACAATCCACGCTCGATGCCCGGCCAGATCGACATCCCCGCCTCGTTCGCCGGCGGCGCGGACGTGCGCGGCAAGCGCGTGGTGATCACCGGCGCGGGCCGGGGCCTCGGCCGGCTGCTCGCGCACGCGTTCTCGCACGGCGGGGCGCGGGTGACGCTCGTAGCCCGGACCGAGCGCGACCTGAAGGCGGTGGCCGACCAGCTCCCGGGCGCGTCGCTCGTGTGCAGCGGTGACGTCACCGACGAGGAGTGCAACGAGCGGATCGCCGACGCGACCGTCGCCGAGTGGGGCGGGGTCGACGTGTGGATCTGCAACGCGGGGATCTCGCCGATCCTCGCCGGGCCGCGCGACACCGACGCCGCGGTCTGGCGGGAGATCCTCGACGTGAACCTCACCGGCGCGTTCCTCGGCGCCCGTGCGGCCGCGCGTGTGATGCGCGGGAGCGGGCGGTTGATCTTCACGGGCTCGGTGCTCGGCGAACGTCCCCGCGCCGGCCTGAGCGCGTACAGCGCGTCGAAGGCCGGGCTCGTCGGTCTCGCCAAGGCGCTCGCGCTCGACCTCGCGCCGGCCGGGGTCACGGTCAACGTCGTCGCACCCGGGTGGTTCGACTCGCCGCTCGCCGAGCCCTGGAAGAACAGCACCGAGCTCGGCGCGGGCGTGCTCGACCACACCGCGCTGCGCCGCTGGGGTGAGCCAACCGACCTCGCGGGCGCGTACCAATTCCTCGCGTCCGACGCGTCGGCGTTCGTCACGGGCACCGTGCTCAACGTCGACGGCGGCTACCTGCTCGTATGAACCGACGCGTTGTGGTGATCACGGGCGCGGGCGGCACGTTGGGCGCCGCGCTGTCGCGCAGGTTCGCGGGCGAGCCCGACACCGACGTGGTGCTGAGTGATGTCAGCCCCGACGAGCTCGACGCCTCGGTGCGGGGACTGCCCGAAGCGCGCGGCGA
>JACXTT010006137.1_pt1 | contig 17238 bp, 12 predicted proteins | sample 9270951 | NCBI WGS metagenome assembly JACXTT01 (sample SAMN15532306, study PRJNA645909) | rock metagenome | isolation source: weathered quartz diorite | place: Puerto Rico | collected 2017-06-21 | reverse complement strand
GGGCGGCGGCGGCTCGACCTGGCTCGGCGCCGATCGCCCGCTCGCCGTCGGATCGCGCGCGGTGGCGACGGTCCCCGCCGTCTCGGCGCGGCCGGCACGCGCGCTCCGCGGCTGAGGCGCCGAAGCCTCGTCGACCGAGCGATCGAAGGTGTCGTCCGCGGCGACGCCGCGCGTGGAGGGCCGCTCCAACACGTCGCGCAGCGCGCGGATCATCTCGCGGGCGGACTGGAAGCGATCCTCGGGATCGCGCGCCTGCGAGCGGGCGAACCAGCCGTCGAAGCCGTCCGGCACGTCGTGCTCGCGCGACGGCACCGGCTGCGGGTGCACGCAGATCCTCAGCACCAGATCGCCGAGCGAGTCGCTGTAGTAGGGGCGCTTGCCGGTGAGGCACTCGAAGGCGATGACGCCGAGCGCCCACAGATCGGCGCGATGGTCGACGTCCTTCTGCCCGGTCGCCTGCTCCGGGCTCATGTAAAACGGCGTGCCGAGGAGCGCGCCGGTCTGCGTCGCCGGGCTGTCGGTCTGGCTGAGGTCGACGAGCGACGACTTGGCGATGCCGAAGTCGAGCACCTTGGCGAGGATCTCCTCGTCGTTGGCCACGAGGAAGATGTTGTCGGGTTTGAGGTCGCGGTGGACGATGCCGGTCTCGTGCGCCTTGCCGATGGCGCGGCCGACGTGCGTCATCACCGTGGCCGTCAGCGGCGGCGCCAGCGGCCCGCGCTTCAGCCGCTGCTGCAAGCTCTCGCCGTCGAGCAGCTCCATCGCGATGTAGGCGATGTCGCCGTCGCGCCCGTGATCGAACACCTGCACCACGTGCGGGCTGCGCAGCAGCGCCGCGGCCTTGGCCTCGCGCAGAAAGCGCGCGACCGCCGTCGGATTTTGCTTCGCCATCTCGGGCTTGATGATCTTGAGCGCCACGTCCGACGCGAGCGTGAGGTGGCGCGCCCGCCAGACCGTGCCCATCCCGCCGCGCCCGAGGAGCTTCTCGACCTGGAACTTGTCGGCGACGATCTGCCCGGGCGCGACGCCGTCGCCGCTGGCTGGGGACTGGCTCATGGACACCGCCAGGGTAGCCGAACCCCGCGGCACGGGCGCGCGTTTTTGGACGCGCGTTCTACCTTCAACGCACCAGCACGGCGAGCCGGTAGGGACCGCCGTCCATGAAGGCGTCGACCCCCGAGGTCACGCGGACGAACACCGTCCCGGCCGTGACGGCAGCCGCGGCAAACGAGTAGGGGCTGTTGGGTTCCTCGTCGTCGTTGGAGGCGATGACTTTTTGATTGGCGTCGAGGATTTCGATCTTGGTGTCGGTCGAGGCCGCGGGCATGGCGGACGGATCCGGCAGCGTGCGCACGACCAGCGTACCGTTCGTCACGGCCACCGCGTACACGTCGACGTCGCTCTTCTTCGCCAAGCTCGCAGCCGCGATCGCCGGCGGCATCACCGCGCTCGCCGACGCGATGTCCTCGTTCGGCTCCTTGTCGGCGGCCGCACCGGGCGAGACGACGTCGCCGTCGAGCACGACGGTGGTATCCGCGTCGAACGGCGCATCGAGCAAGATGGTGTAGAGCAGCGCCTCGTCCGGCGCGCTCGGCGCGGCGAGCAGCTCACCGGTGAGCGACATGCTGAGCGGCCCGACGTACCCCTTGGCCGGATCCACCAGCACCAGCGCGGAGCGCGGAGGCTTGCTCATCGCGTTGGGGGGCAGCACGCGGGCATTCACCAGCTTGCCCGCGATGCCGGCGATCTTCACGACCGCGCGATCCTTGCCCTTCGGCACCACCAGCTTGTTGTCCATCTTGGGCACGAACGGCGTGAGCGGAACCTCCTTGACGACGATGGCGCCCTTCACCACCGCCTTGATGGTCGTGCCCAGGGTAATCGTGAGATCGCGAGCGCCAGGGACGGCGCTCGGCGCGGCGCTCACGGCGACGGCGAGCGAGGTGCCGGAGCCGTCGGCGACCGCCGCCGTCACGTCCTTGCCCGCGTCGACCGCCACGGTGCCGTCGAACGGATGTGCCGGATCCAGGTTGAGCAAGAACGCGTAGCCCGACCCGCCCTGATCGACCTCGGCCTTCGTGTCGAGGGCGACGGCGTCGGCGATGTCGACCGCCGCGGTGGCGAGAAGGCCATCCACCGTGACGTCGGCTTTGTCGCCGGGGAAATCGACCGGCACGGTCGCGTCGGCGCGCAGCCCGAGGCTCGAGATCGCCTGAAGGTTCGCGACGCTGATCTTGCCGCCGCCGATCTGCAGCTGCGACGCGTTGCTGAACGACGTGTTGACCGCGGCCACGGTGATCGCCGTGGCTCGCCCGCGAAAGAGCTTGGTCGGCGCGATCGATTGGAGCGTGGGGTTGCCCGGCGCGGCGCCACCCTGCACACTCGATCCGCCGGAATCGTTGCCGGCGCATGCCGCCACCAGCGCCGAGATCCACAGCGCGACTCCCGACCAGCGCCTTGCGAGCTTCACGTGCACCTCCGCGCGCGCCGCCGCAGCGCGAGCACGAGACCGAGCGCGGCGGCGATTCCCCAACCGTGTCGCGCGTCGCGCGGCAGCGCGCAGCTCGCCGGCTCGAGCGGCGCCGCGGGCGAGCCATCGTCCGGCTCGTCACCGAGCGAGAGCGACAGGGGCACCGCGTCGCACGCCGGCGCGTCGGTCATGAAGAAGACCCCCTGATCGTAGAACGCGTCGCGCCAACCCAAGCTCGGCGAGCCCCCGGTGGAGACGCTCGCCTCGCTGATGCCGTCGTACCAAAAGTCTTTCGGGTAGAACACCGTGCCGGTGCTGTCGACGAGATCCTCGTTGTTGACCAGCGAGCGGAAGTCGCCGGGGTCGGCCTCGCCGGCCTTGTGCACGACCGACGCGACGCGAAGGCTCCGCTGCTGGCTCCACTCGAGCGGCTGACCGCTCGTGCCGCCGTTCGGATAGAAAAAACCCGGGACGCTCGACCCGAGCAGCGAGCCGAGCGTGCTGCTCCAGCGCCAGTGGGTGTGCACGCAGTCGGGGCAGCCGCCGCTCGGGCTGAGCCCGCCGCTCTTCAGCGGCGGTTTCGGCTCGTCGACCGGGCCCTTCAAACAGGATTGGTGATAGTTGTCCACCGACGCCATCTTGCCCGAGTCGCTCATGGCCGGCACCGCCTGACCTCGGAGGATCGCGAAGTAGGACTGCTCCTTCTTCGTCGGATTGCCGCCGTACGGCAGAATGATGGGCAGCGGGATCAGCGCCGGGTTGTCGCCCGCCTGGAGCGAGCCGCCGTGGCGCAGGGAGGGGGCGTAGTGAAAACGTTGCGGCAGCTCGACGACGATCGGCGGCGGGTTCACCTTCAGATTGGGGTAGTACTCGTAGCTCACGCGCGGGATGAAGCGGCCGCACGGGGCGGTCTCGAAGCCCTTGCAGTAATTGTCGGAGAGGAAGTTGTCGATGCCATAGAACTCGAACTCCTGCGTCACGCGCAGGCAGGTGTCGGGCTTCGGATCCACGGGGTCGATCTCGTACGTGGCGCGCACGGCGTAGCCCTTGCCGGTTCCGACCAGCGCGTTCGTGTGCTTGCCGATGGTGAACGAGACGAGACGGCTCTTGCCGGTCGAGAAGATCGCGTCGATGGGGGCGTCGCACGCCGGTCCGTTGGGGCTGAGCTCGCAGCGAACCCTGGGGCCACCGATCCCGAACTTGATGTACGGCAGGTCGACCTCGGCCGCGAAATAGCGGCTGCCGAGCGAGACGTCGGCGAGCGACATACCGTCGTTGGGCGAGAGCTTCACGTTGAACTTCCACTGCGCGCCCGTCGGAAACGAGGTGATGACCTGAACCGAGGTCTGGGTGATGTCGACGGCGGGCAGCCCGGCGGCGACGAGCTTCTTCTGCACATCGGCCGCCGTCACCGTGGGCCAGCCGCAGTTCTTCGGCGGAGCGGGACAACCGGGCTTGCAATAGGCGCACGGGTCGGTGCACTGCGCGAAGCCGCACGGGCAGAACAGCTGATAGCCCGAGCTCAGGTAGCAGCACAGATCGTCGCACATCGGCACGCAGCACTGGGGAAACCCGCCGCAATCGAATGCGCGCGCGTCAGGCTCGGCGCTCAGCCACGAGAGCGCCGCTGCGAACACTGCCGCGGCGACACGCCGTCCCCCGTCCCGGTGCATCGGCCAATGGTATCGCCGATCCGCTCCGTTTCTCCAGGGCGACCGTCGCCGGACGTCGAACAGTGACCGAAGTATAGGAAACTCCTCGCGACCCATGCTCGCGATCAGTTGACGGCGAAGCAGAAGAGGCGACCGCTGCCGCCCGAGTCCTGGACGGACTGCGGGTCACACGCGACGACGTGGGCGTGATTCCAGCTGGGAATGCTCACGTCGGCGCAGCTCGCGTTGGTGTGGCCGACCGTGCCGTAGTCCGCGTTGCCGCTCGACGTCCAGTTCTTGCACGTGGGGTTGGCGGTGGCGGTCTCCTCGTCGAACGCCGTCGCGTTGCCGTCGGCGGTCGAGCCGGTGAAGATGTCGTGCTCGCTGAGCGGAGCGGCGTTGCCCTGCTCGGTGAGCATGTGCTCGTGGTGCAACGCCGTCGGGTTCGCGTGCAGCGCCGCGACCGAGCTCGCCACCAAATCGCCGCGGTAGTCGTACCAAGGCCCCGCGCCGAGGCGATCGCGCGCGTTCACCACGACGTCGCCCGCGCCGAGCACCACCGTGCTGAGGTAGGCGTGCCAAGTCTTGCCCTTCGAGCCCGACGCTTCGGCGAGCATCTGACAGCGTTTGTCGGCGCCGGCGAGCCCGCCGAAGTCTCCGCCGTTCGTGCCGTTCGTGGCGCTGGTCACGAAGAAGCTCATCTTCGGGCTTTGCGGACCGCCCGGCGCCGGCATGCAGTTACCCGGCCCCGAGGAGGTGGAGGTGGTCGGTCCGCCCGCGCCGCCCGTGGTCGACGTGGTCATCATCGTGCCGCCCACCGAAGAGGTCATGGGCATCGAGCCGCCCGCGCCGGACGCGCTGCCGCCGCCGCCCTCCTGCTTGCTACCGCAGGCGGCGCTCAGCGCGACGAGGAACGGGGCGGCGTAGAACGAGACATGGTGTGGCATGGGAAGCTCCTTGCTCACTTGCAGCTGTCGTAGCCGGCGGGCGCGAATACCAGCGACTGCATCATCTGGGCGTTGCCCTTGAACCAGCCCGGGTCGCCGCCTTCTTGGGCGTAGTCGTCGAGCCCGCCGTACAAGACCTCGGCGTCGAGGAGCTTCTTGCCGACGGCGCAGAGGCCCGTGGCGGGGTCGAGCCCGCCGGCGAGCAGGAGCAGCGTGGCGGCCTGCGCCCGGTTGTGGTCGTACATGCACAGCAGGTTGTCGCTGTCGGGCACGCTCTTGCAGCCGACGACGTCGCTGCGGTCGGCGTTCAGCTGGCAGACCTGCTCGGATACCCAGCAGCCGGTCGGATCGACCTCGCCGTTCTTCTTGTCGAACCCGTAGGCGTAGAGGTTGTAGGGCGTGCGCACGAGCGCGCGGCGGAGCTTGCCGGCCACGTCGCCGTAGTCGCGGTAATAACGCGTGAAGCTCGGGTACATCATGCTGTTGACCATGAACGCCTGCGGCAGGCCGCACGTCGCGCTCGGGATGTCGTCGCCGCACATCTCGCCGGCGGACAGGTTGTCGTTCGCGAGCTCGTCCATGATCGCGGCGAGCTTGGCGAGGCACGCCTTGCCGCGCTCGCCCGGGGCGAACTCGGCGCAGTTCTGCAGCCCGTCGTAGCGCTGCACGTAGAAGCGACTGATCGCGACGTACTGCGAGTCGTCGCGCTGCTGCTCCTGCGCCTTCGGCAGGTTGAACTCGTCGATCACGGTGCGGCCCATCTGGCGGAATCGGTCGCGGGTGAGCGCATCGGGCCGGATCACGTACGCCTCGTCGAGGCCCTGGTTGTAGCTGTAGTCGGCGGAGCCGAAGCCCGAGCGATGCCACTGCCCTTCCCCGGTGCCGCCGGAGATGGCGCAGAAGCCGTTGCGGTTGCCGTGCGCGTGCTCGCCGATGTTGATGTACGCGTCGAAGATCTGCGTGTAGCTCTGCGGCAGCGCGAAGTCCCACACCCACTTGGGATCGCCCGTGCGCAGGAACTCGAGCAGCTCGGCGCCCGACGGGTTCCAGTAGTTCATGTTCCCGCCGTTCGCGTAGGGCGTGGGAACCTGATCGGCCATCTCGTAGGCGAACGGATCGTACTGGATGTCGGGCCAGAGCTGCGATCCATAGGTCTTGGCGCGATCCCACTGGCCGCCGGGCTTGACCGTGTCTTCGTGGATTTTCTGCATGAAGCCTTCGTACTTCTTCTTGACGAGCGAGCTCGAGGTCGCGGTCATCGGCGGGTAGATCGCCGCCGCGTCGAGCTCGCTCGACGGCACGTGGACGAGCAGGCCGCGCTCGAGCTCCGTCCAGCCGAGGTCGCGCTGCACCGTCATCTTCGCCGGATCGGCGACTTCGCCCGCCGGATAGAAACGGAACTTGCCGAAGCTCCAGATCCCGACCGCCTCGCCGACGATCAGCTTGTCGCTCACCACGCGCAGCGACAGCGCGCCGTTCTCGAAGGCGATCGCCTGCGGCTCGCGGTAACGCATCCACGGCATCTGCAGCGACGCCGCGACCTTCGCGCCGATCGCCGCGACCAGCGGGCGCTCCACCGTCTCGGCGGCCTCGGCCTCCTTGCCGTCGATCGTCGCCCGCGCCTTGCGCTTCTTCCAGGTCTTTTCGTCGCCGGCCTTCGTCTGCTCGACGACGGCGCTCTTGCCGCCGGCGGCCTTGACCTCGGCGCTGGTGGCGAAGAGCACGCTCTGCGCCGCCTCCGCCAGCGGCAGCTCGTAGCTGACGCCGCTGACGCGCACCGCTTGATCGGTCCAGGGCGGATTGAACGCCGTGCTGCACTCGTTGCGGAACTCGAACTGGAGGGCGACGTCGCGGCTACCCCGGGTGAAGGTCGCCAGCAGGCTGTAGCCGAAGCGATCGTACGCCTCGTCGTTGTCGGTGCACTTCGGGTGCACGTCGGGGTGGCTCGGATGGATGAAGTGACCGCGCTGCTTCACCACCACCCGCACCGGCCCTTGCTCGACGATTTCGAAGCCGTCCTTGTCGACGGCGACGTTGCCGCCGGCGACGTCGAGCACCGTGCCGTCGTCGAGGACGAGCCGCGGGCCGGCCTTCTTCTTTCCGTCGTAAGCCGTCGCGGCCGCCGCCATCCCGCCGCCGACGTCGACGGCGATGGCCTGGAACAGCGACGGATCGTCGCCCTTGAGCTCGAAGCGCGCGACCCCCGTCTCGACGATCTCGACGCCGTTCGCCTCGCTCAGCCGCGTGGCCAGCGGATCGGCCGGCGCCGCGAACGAACCATAGCGTCTCAGCTCGTAGCTGGTCGTCGCGTTCGGCGCGACGTGGCTGCCAACCGCGACCGCCAGCCAGCGGATCGGCAGCTTCGCGTCGTCGACCGCGCCGCCCCAGCGCGCGATCGGCGTGAACTGCGCTTGCAACAGCCGGCCCTTGTCGACTACCGCGAGACCGGCGGTGTCGAGCAGCATCTTGTCCTTGGCGACGGGGATCGCCGAGAAGGCGGTCTCGCCGACGCGCGCGACCGCGCGATCATTTCGCACTTCGAGCGTGGCGAGCTTCACGAAGTCGCCGCCCGGCGCCGGCCCGAGATCGTTCTTGATGTCGCCGCCGTCGAAGTTGCCGATCGGGCCGCCGCCGCCGGTCCCGCCGCTTCCGCCGCTGCCGCCGCTCGCGCCGCCTCCCGCGGTCTCTTGCTTGTCCGCGCCGCCGCACGCGAGCGCCAACCACGCCAGCACGAACCCCGCCAAGCCAAGTCGAGTCATCGCCAACCTCCGATGAAGCCCGTCTCGTTCGCAAGCGACGTACCAGCGCGCCACGCCCGAGCGATCGCGGACTTCCGCCCGAAGCGCGCGCGAACGCGGGCGATGTCCCATGGGACAGCCGTTTCACGGCCGCGGACACTTCGTTCACGTTATGGTGAGAGGGGAGCCATCATGCGACGCCGCACCGCCCTCGTCGTCGCAGCGCTGCTCGCCACCCGCTGCCGGCCCGAGCCGCGCGCACCGGGCGCCGGCGGGCCGGGCGACTTTTGCGGCGAGCTCCGCGAAATGCTCGACGCCGCCGACCGCCGCGACTTGTGCGCCTTGCAGGGCGAGGATCTCCGGGGCAAGCACGGCTGCTTCGGCGAGACGCCGCCGCGGCTGGGCGCCCCGCGCTGGTGCCACGTCGACGACGGCCTCGAGGGCTCGCCGCAGATGTGGTGCGGCCTGCCGGCGGAGCAGGCCGGCGCCTCGCTGCTGGCCGCGACCGCGGCGCGCATCGACGACTGCTTGTCCGGCGGCGCGTGGCGGAAATCGCGCAACCGCGAGAAGCTGTCCTGGTGGCGCGCGGGAGACGAATTCGGGCGCATGACGGGCGCGCGGCTCGAGGCGCGCTTCCACCGCGAGAGCCCCGGTGTCCCGGCCGAGGTCGTTGTCACGGTGAAGCCGTCGAGCGGTGTGAGGCATTGCGAGAACCTCTACGCGCTCGTGCACGCGGCCGACCGCCGCGACGGATTCGCTGCGCTCCGCCGGCGCCGAAACGGCGACGACTGGGAGACCGACGTGAGTCTCGCGGGGCGGACCGGCGCGCCGACCACCAAGCCGTGCGTGCTGTCGCCGCGCGCCGACGGGGCGACGCAAGCCGTCTGCGCGGTCGACGAGTTGCCCGAGGCCGCGTTGGACGAGGCGTTCCAGTCGCTCGCGGACGCGGCGCGAAGCTGCTTGTGGGCGCCGATGTGGCAGCAGCGGCCCCGCGGGCATCGATTGGCCCAAGCGCGGCGAAATCGAGTGGAGCCGCCCCGACACGGGCGACGGCGCGTCCAGCCTGGCGACGGTGACGCTGCGGCACCTCGCGGACGCGGCAGGCCACGACCGCGTGACGTTCACCGTGAGCGAGGCGTGGCCGACCCGGCCTCCATCGACAACGCCCGGCAATTCGGAGCGGGAGACGGGACTTGAACCCGCGACGTCAACCTTGGCAAGGTTGCACTCTACCACTGAGTTACTCCCGCAGTGGAGCGACTGAAATAGTCGGCGCCCTCCGCCCGGTCAAGTAGAAGAAGGGGGTGAGCGGAAAGCGGCAAAATCCGAAGGACACTGCTCCTCGGCAGCATGCGCGCGAGCAGGAGCGCGCGCTCCTCGCCGAGCTCGCCGCGGTCTACCGCGACGTCGACGCCGCGTACGGCGCCTACCGCTGCCCCGGGACGAGCGAGTGCTGCCACTTCGCGGTGACCGGGCGCGAGCCGTACGTCACGTCGATCGAGCTCGCGGCGATCGAGCGCGCCGTCGCCGCCCGCGGGGGGCCGCTCGCGCCGAAGAAACGCGCGCTGCCGATATACCCGGGTTCTTCGGGAAGGCGGGGCCCCAACCCCGCCCCGAGCGAGTACCGCGACGAACGGATCTGTCCGCTGCTCACCCGCGAGGGACGCTGCTCGATCTACGCCGCCCGCCCGCTCGGCTGCCGCAGCTTCTGGTGCCACCGCGCCGACGTGCCGGCCGAGGCGGTCTCGCGCGACGCGCTCGCGGGCTTCGTGCGCCGCATCCAGACGATCGCCCAGCGCCACCGCCCCGACGGCGATCAGGGCCGGCCGCTGTCGCGCGCGCTCGGCTGATCGCGGTCTCTTCGGGTTGCGGCCGAGGAGGATGTGTGCCAATCCCTGCCCGCTGTCGGAGGGATGACATGCGCCTTTTCTTGCTCGCTTTTGCCGGCCTGTTCGTCTTCGCCTGCGGCCAGTCGGCCGACGATCCGGGGAGCGCGGCACAGGACATCTGTTGCGGCTGCGATCCGACGATGAAGATCGCCGTCGGCGGGACCTCGTCATCGTCGACCGGCGGCGTGCCGCAGATCGACTGCAAGTACAGCTACTCGAAGTGCACCGACGGCTACACCTACGGCTTCCACTGCACCGGTCCGAAGGGCAACTACACCTGCGACTGCCTGTTCAACGGCCCCGCGGTGAAGCAGTTCTCCAGCGCGACCATGTGCGACTTCGACAACGGCAAGGCGCGCGTCGAGGCGCTCAACGCGGCCTGCGGCTTTCACCTGTCCACCAGCTCGCGCGGCTCCGGCGTCACGTCGTCGAATTGAAGCGCCCCGCTGGTCGCTTCACACGCGCTCCACTTCGACGACGCCGTCGATCTTCTGCAGGCGCTTCATCACGCTCTTCAGCTGCGTCAGATCGGCGCAGAGGAAGGTGAAGGTGTTGGTGGCGCGGCCGTCGTCGCCGGCGCGGCAGGTCGCTTCGCTGATGTTGATGCCCTCGGCGTGGAAGGTCTGGCCGACGGTCGCGAGGATGCCCGGGCGGTTCGCGGTGGTGACCGTGAGCTTCACCGAGCGGTTGATCTTCGCCTTGGGATCCCAGTGCACGTCGACCTTGCGCTCGGGATCGGCCTCGAACGCCTTCTCGCAGCTCTTGCGGTGCACGGTGATGCCGCGGCCGCGGGTGAGGAAGCCGACGATCTCGTCGCCCGGCAGCGGGTTGCAGCACTTGGTGTAGCGCACCAGCACGTCGTCGACGCCGTTGAGCAGGATGCCGTGCGAGCTCCGCCCGGTGACCTTGCGCACGAACGCCTCGATGCGGCCTTCGCGGATCGACGCCGGCGGCATGGTGCGGCGCTCGCCGTCGCTCTTCTCCAGCGGCGCGAGGAAGTCGACCACCAGCTGCGGCTTCAGCTTGCCGTAGCCGACGTTGACGTAGAGATCGTCGAGCCGCCTGGTGCCGAAGCGCGAGCACAGCTTGTCGATCTCGGCGCCGTCCTTCTCGAGCCGGCCGAGGCTGATGCTGGCAGCGAGCATCTCCTTCTCGAGCAGCTCCTTGCCGAGCTTGAGCGACTTCTCGCGCTGCACGTTGCGCAGGTGGCCGCGGATCTTGCCGCGGGCGCGCGCCGTCACCGCCCACTCGAGCCAGTCCTTCTGCGGCCGCTGCTCGGGGTTGGTGATGATCTCCACCAGGTCGCCGTTGCGCAGCTTGTAGCCGAGCTGCACCAGGCTGCCGTTGACGCGCGCCCCGGCGCAGCGGTCGCCGAGGTCGGTGTGGATGGTGTAAGCGAAGTCGAGCGGGGTCGAGCCGCGCGGGAACGCCCGCACGTCGCCCTTCGGCGTGAACACGTACACCTCGTCCTGGAACAGGTCGACCTTCACGCTCTCGAGGAACTCGGTCGGATCCTTGAGCTCGTTCTGCGACTCCATCAGCTGGCGCAGCCAGGCGAACTGCGCCGCGTCCTTGGGATCGAGCCCGCCGGAGATCTTCTCCTTGTAGCGCCAGTGCGCGGCGATGCCGTGCTCGGCCACGTTGTTCATGTCGCCGGTGCGGATCTGGATCTCGATGCGCTGGTGCCCCGGCCCGAACACGGTGGTGTGGAGCGACTGGTACATGTTGGGCTTGGGCAGCGCGACGTAGTCCTTGAAGCGGCCCGGCACCGGCGTCCACATCGAGTGGATGACGCCGAGCGCGGCGTAGCAGTCGGCCACCGACTCGACCACCACGCGGAAGGCGGTGAGGTCGTAGACCTGGTCGAAGCCGCACTGGCGATCCTGCATCTTGCGCCAGATCGAGTAGAGGTGCTTGGGCCGGCCGGTGACCTGGCAGGCGAACCCTTGCTGCGCGAACTTGGTGGTGAGCAGCCGGCACACCTTGGCGATGTGCGCGTCGCGCTGCGCGGCGCTGTGGGCGACGCACTTCTCCACCTCGGCGAAGCCGTCGGGGTGCAGGTACTTGAACGACAAGTCCTGCAGCTCGTTCTTGAAGCGCGCGAAGCCGAGCCGGTTGGCGAGCGGCGCGTAGATATCCATCGTCTCGCGGGCGATGCGCTCCTGGCCCTCGTCGCTCATGTGCTCGAGCGTGCGCATGTTGTCGAGCCGGTCGCACAGCTTCACCACCAGCACGCGGATGTCGCGGCTCATCGCCACGACCATCTTGCGGAAGCTCTCGGCGGCGCGGTCCTGCTTCGAGGTGAAGTTGATCTTGCTGAGCTTGGTGACGCCGTCGACCAGGAAGGCGATCTCGGCGCCGAACTCGTGCTCGAGCTCGGACTCGCTGACGGCGGTGTCCTCGACCACGTCGTGGAGCAACGCGGCGCACACGCTGGCCACGTCGAGCCGCAGCTCGGCGATGATCTCGGCCACGCTCACCGGGTGGATGAAGTACGGATCGCCGCTCTTGCGCTTCTGCCCGTCGTGCGCTTTTTCGGCGTAGCTGTAGGCATGCCGGATCAAGGCGACGTCGGCCTGAGGCTGGTAGGCCTCGACTCTCTTGGCTAGCTCCTGCGCGTTCAGCACGAACTCTTCAACAAACCGTAGCATCGCGGACACATCCGTCGCAATTTGACGCCACCGGCAGCGATGCGCTCCATCGGCATTTACGTGCATTTCCCCTGGTGTTTGCGGAAGTGCCCGTATTGCGATTTCGCCTCGTTCGAGCGCGAGCGGGACGCCATCGATCACCGCGGCTACGCCGACGCGGTGCTCCGCGAGCTCGAGGCGCGGCGCGGCTGGCTCGCCGGGCGGCGCGTCGACAGCGTGTTCTTCGGCGGCGGCACGCCGTCCTTGTGGCAGCCCGAGGAGCTCGGCCGGGTGCTCGCGGCGCTCGCCGGCGGCGACCCGGCGGTGGAGATCACCGTCGAGTGCAACCCGAGCTCGCTCGACGCCGAGCGGGCGCGGGCCTTCGCGGCGGCCGGGGTCAACCGCCTGAGCGTCGGGGTCCAGGGGCTCGACCGCGCGCGGCTCGCCTTCCTCGGCCGGCTGCACGATCCGGATCAAGCGCTCGACGCGGTGCGCGCGGCGATCGGCGCCGGCGTCCGCGTCAGCGCGGATCTGATGATCGGCATCGCCACCGACTTCGCCGAGGACGCGCGGCAAACGCCGGCGGAGGCGGCCGCCGAGGTCGCGGCGATCGCCGATCTCGGCGTCGGCCACGTGTCGGCCTACCAGCTCACGGTCGAGGCGCGCACGCGCTTCGGCGAGCTCGATCGCGCCGGGCGGCTGCCGCTCGTCGGCGAGGCGCGCATGGCGGCGAGCTTCCTCGCGGCGAGCGACGCGCTCGAGGCGCGCGGCTTCGAGCACTACGAGATCTCGAACTTCGCCCGCCCGGGCGAGCGCTCGCGCCACAACGTCGGCTACTGGCGCGGGCGCGATTACCTCGGCCTCGGCTGCGCCGCGTACGGCACCGTCACGACCGCGGAGGGCGCCTTCCGCTACCGCAACGCGCCGAATCCGGAGAAATACCTGGCGCGCGCCGCGGCCGGCGACTTCGACCCGCACGAGCGCGAGGATCTCGACGGCGAGACGCGCATGCGCGAGCGGATCATGCTCGGGCTGCGCCTACGCGAGGGGCTCGATCTCGAGGAGGCCGCCGCCGAGCTCGGCGTCGATCCGTGGCCGTCCGCGAGGCGGCGCGCCGCCGACGGGCTGTGCGCGCGCGGCCGCCTCGTTCGCGAGGGCTCGCGCCTCTTCATCCCGAAGGATGCGTGGCTGTTCACCGACGGGACGGCGGCGTCGCTCTTCTAGAGCTTCTAGGCGCCGCGGAGATCCTTCTGGCTGCCGAACAGGTAGTCCCACAGCGGCTGCGACACGCCCCACATGCCCTGCACGCCGGTGTGGTGATGCACCATGTGGTAGCGCTTCAGGAACTTGCCGAGGCGGCTCTTCGCCGGCAGGTGGTGGGTGAAGTAGTGGATGCCGTCGTAGGCGAGGTAGCCCGCGCCGAAGCCGCAGAAGAGCGCGATCGCCACCTCGCGCGCGAACAGCGCGTCCATCCCGAGGTAGAACACCAGCCCGAGCGGGATGCTCACGCCGAGGGGGAACACCAGCCGCCGCGAGTCCTGCGGGAAATCGTGGTGCACCCCGTGAGAGATGAAGTGGAAGCGCCGCTGCCACGGCTTCTTGCCGATCCAGTGGAACACGAAGCGATGCAACAGGTACTCGGTGAGCGACCACGCCAGCCACCCGGCGAGGCACAGCCCCGCGAGCCGGCCCGGCGTCATCCCGCGGTAGAGCTCGTAGCCGAGGAGCCCGAACAGCACCGGCAGCCAGAACCCGAACGGCGAAGCCGGGTGGATGCGCGAGAAGAACTCGATGAGCGGCGTCTCGAACATCCGACACGTCGTCGGCTTCGGGCTCTTCTCCAGCGGGCTCACCGGGCTCACCAGGGCCGCATACCGCATTTCACGCGGGCGGCCAACCGGCGGTCACTCCTCGGGTCCCCCCGCCGGGAGCTCGATCCGCCGCGACGCGAACGGTCCCGCGCCGAGGCGGCTTCTGGCTCTTGCCGAAGAACAGCGACAGATCGGGTTTTCGGCCGTGGTGTTTGGAGCGCTTCGCGGGCCGTTCAGAGGCTGGCGCGGTAGAGGGCGTGAAGATCGGCGCGGGTGCACGGCCGCGGATTGAGCGTGTGGCAGGCGTCGGCGATGGCTTCGTCGGCGAGCTTGTCGAGCTTCGCTTCGTCGACGCCGGCCGCCTTCAGCCCGTCCGGCAGGCCAATGGCGGCGCGCAGCTCGGCGAGCGACGCGGCGGCGTCGGCGGAGGCCCCGCGGGTGAGCTCGCGCGCGACGACGGCGTAGCGATCGGCGATGTCTCCCCCGCCCGCGAGGTTGAAGCGCACCACCGCGGGCAGGCACAGCGCGTTGGCCAGGCCGTGGTGCAGGCCGCACACGCTCGACAGCGGGTGCGCGAGCGAGTGGCAAGCCCCGAGGCCCTTCTGGAAGGCCACCGCGCCCATCATCGCCGCCTTGAGCATGTCGCCGCGCGCCTCGAGATCGCCGCCTTCTTCCACGGCGCGCAAGAGCGAGCGGCCGACGAGGCGGATCCCGCCGAGCGCGATCGCGTCCGCCAGCGGGTGGTCGCCCTTCGACACGTAGGCCTCGACGCAGTGGGTGAGCGCGTCGTAGCCGGTCGCCGCGGTGATGAACGGCGGCATCGAGCGCGTCATCTCCGGGTCGAGGATCGCCGCGCGCGGCATGAACTTCGGCGAGAAGATCACCGTCTTGCGCCCGGTCGCGTCGAGCGTGACCACGCCGCTGCGGCCGACTTCGCTGCCGGTGCCCGCGGTCGTCGGAATGGCGACGATCGGCGGGACCGCCCCGGTCACGAGCGCGTCGCCGCCCTTCGCGTCGTCGTAGTCGCCGAGCGGCCGATCGTGCTCGGCGCGCAAGGCGACGAGCTTGGCCACGTCCATCGACGAGCCGCCGCCGACCGCCACGAGCCCGTCGGCGCGGTGCGCGCGGTAGGCCGCGGCGCCGTCGTCGACGTGCTTCTCCAGCGGGTTGCCGGCCACGCCGTCGTACACCGCCGCCGCCACCCCGGCCGCGCCGAGCGACCCGAGCACCGGATCGACGAGCCCGGCCTTCTTCACCCCGCCGTCGGTGACGACCAGCGCGCGCCGGACGCCGAGCCGCGCGAGCTCGGCGCCGGTGTCCTTCACCGCCCCCGCGCCAAAGACGATCTGCGTGGGAAATGCCCAGCGTACGGTCATACGGCCTCGAAGTAGCGGCGGAGCTCCCAGTCGGTGACGGCGCGATCGTATTCGCGCACCTCCCAGCGGCGGGTGTGCGCGTAGTGGTCGACGAAGCGGTCGCCGAGGATCGCCCGGACGCGCTCGCTCTTGTCGAAGCGCGCCACCGCGTCGGCGAGCGTGCGCGGGAGCGGCGGCCCTTCCGCGGAGGCGTCGCCGGCGGCCGCGGGCGGCGGCTCGACCTCATTCTCGATGCCCCACAGCCCCGCCGCGAGGCTCGCCGCCATCGCCAGGTACGGGTTGATGTCGGCCGCGCTCTGGCGGAACTCGACGCGCGCCGCCTTCGGGCTGTCGAGCCCGATGATGCGCAGGGCGGTGGTGCGGTTCTCGACGCCCCAGGTGGCGGTGAGCGGGGCCCACACCCCGGGCACGTAGCGCTTGTAGCTGTTGACGAACGGCGACACGACCGCGGTGAGCTCGGGCATGAGCGCGCAGATCCCGCCGATGTAATGGCGCATGACGCGCGACGGTTTGCCCGGGCTCGCCGGGTCGAAGAACGCGTTCTTGCCGCCCTGCCACAGGCTCTGGTGCAGGTGCCCGCTCGAGCCCGGCAGCTGCGCGTTGTGCTTGGCCATGAACGTGACCGCGAGGCCGTGCTCGCTGGCGATCTGCTTCATCGCCGGCTTGAACAGCGCGGCCTTGTCGGCGGCGCGCAAGAGCTCGTCGTACTTGATCGCCGCCTCGTACACGCCGGGGCCGGTCTCGGTGTGCAGGCCCTCGATCTCCACGTCGAAGGCGCTCATCCCGTCGAGGATCGCCGCCATCAGCTCGCGGTTCTGGCCGCTCCGCACCCACGAGTAGCCGAACATCCCGGGCGTGAGCGGCTGCAGGTTCTTGTAGCCCTTCTGCGCCAGGGTGTCGGCGGTCTCGCGGAAGAGGAAGAACTCGTACTCGCACGAGAAGGTCGCCTCGAACCCCATCGACGCCGCCTTGTCGCGCACCGTCTTGAGCAGCGAGCGCGGGCACGCCGCGTGCGGTCCGCCCGCCTCGTCGCGGAAGTCGGCGAGCATCGCCGCGACGCCGGGCTCCCACGGGATCGCCCGCAGGGTGCTCGGATCGAGCACGGCGTGGGCGTCGGGAAAGCCGCGCTCCCAGCCGGTGACGCTCGACCGATCGTACAGCACGTCGCCGATGTCCCAGCCGAAGATGACGTCGCAGAAGCCGAAGCCCGAATCGAGCGCCGACGCGAGCTTGTCGAGCGACACGTACTTGCCGCGGAGCAGCCCGTCGACGTCGAACGCGCCGATCTTCACCCGCTTGACGCCGCGTTTGTCGAGATCGGCGAGGATCGCCTTGGCGGAGCCTTCGTGAGCCATGGCGGGACTATGGGAGCGCCTCCCCGGCGATTCAAGTCGTCAGCTGTCGTCGTCGCGCCCGGCGAGCCCGGCGAGCGTGAGGACGATGCCGACCGCGGCGAGCAAGGCGCCGATCCAGCGCAGGCGGATCGGGCCCAGCATGATCGGCGCGCCGGCGTCCTGCGACAGCACCACGTCGAGCACGGAGAGGAGCAGGCCGAGCACCATCACCGCGATCGGCACGGTGAGCGACGAGCGCGACGGCTCGGCGGGGGCGCGCGGCGACAGGCGCGAGCCCGTGGTGGTGCGGAGCGCGGAGGCGGCGGCGCCCGATCCGGATCCGGGCCGCGTCGGCGGCGAGGGCGTGGGCTTCGAATCGCCGCGCGGCTGG
>JACXTT010006136.1_pt1 | contig 17249 bp, 1 predicted proteins | sample 9270951 | NCBI WGS metagenome assembly JACXTT01 (sample SAMN15532306, study PRJNA645909) | rock metagenome | isolation source: weathered quartz diorite | place: Puerto Rico | collected 2017-06-21 | reverse complement strand
ACAACGTACCAACGCGCCCGGAGGCGACGCAATCTGATTGGGCAACGTTCACGAGTGCCGCAAGCCTCCGGCCGACGGCCGAACGGGTCGCGAATCTCCGCTGCGAGTGGACGCTCGCATCGGTCCCGCCTCGCCTCGAAGAGCTCGCGTCGGCTCTTGCCGTAGCGCCTCATCGTGCGCCGTTGATGGGGTGACGCGAGGCCGCAGACGGATTCCCCTGCAAACGCAAGACTGAACGTTCGTATGTCAACCAAGAAGAATGACACGAAAGCGATCCACGTCGCTCGGGAGCCCGTCCCTTCAAGGACTCCAAGCTCATACGCACACGCAGCGCATAGGGTGGATCTTTGCTTTGTCATGCCTCGGCGCATTGCCGCCATGCGCGCAGGTAAGCCGAAGTCGCACAAGACTTGGTCGACTGCAAACTTTCAGCGCTTTCGCCCGTAGCCCATCCAGGAAGCTGTTCCCCGGCGGAATCATGCCGGGGCGGCAAGCGTTGCGCTGTGGCAACCTGTTTCGCCTCACGCGCGCATGCACAAATCCATGGCCAGTCACATCGTCTCCGGGTTGGTTCTCGACGCAGCAAACCACAACCAGGGCGCCGGCGGCCTACGCGTCGAGGCGCACGACCTCGACGGAGTGGTGACCGATTTGGTCGGGTATGCGGTCACCGACGGCGATGGCCGTTTCGAAATGGAGCTCGAAGACGAGGATGTCCTCGCGCTCTTCGGCGACCGCGTCGCAACGGCTTACTTCGTGGTGATCAATCCGGGAACTGCGCCGACGCTCCTTCTGTCGACGGAGCAGGGACAGCATTGGAATGTCCGATCACCAACGGCAGAGGTGCGATTTCTGGTCGACACGGGACGCGGGACCGCCACCACGCTTCAGGCACTGGTCGTTCAGGGCGCGATCAGCGACGCGATGGGCGAGCCCCTCGTCGGCAAGCTCGTGAAGGCGTTCGACCGACGCCTCGGCGGCGACACTCAGTTGGGAAGCACGCAAACCTCGGACGCGCGCGGGCGTTACCGTGTGGAGTACGCAGCCAGCGCCGTCGCTCCCAAGGTACACGGCGACCTCTACATCGCGGCGTTCGAGCCCACCGGGGGAACCCTCGTGCTTGTGGGCGACACGCGTTGCCAGGCCCCCCCGACGTACGTGACCGGGCTGTCGCTCGCGGCGGCTTACCCCGGAAGGACCGAGTCCGAGCGCTTGGGGGACGCTCTCCAGCCGTACCTTGGGACGCTCACGCTCGACGGCCTCACCGACGACCAAATCGCGCAGCTCGCATGTACCGCGGGACATCCCGTCGAGCATGTCCGTGCTCTCTGCCGCGCGGCGGCGATCGAGGCGGCGGCGTCCGCGCTTGGACGACACATTCCATACGCGCTCATCCGCGTGGGCCTGCCCGAGACGCGGCGCGAGTTCCTGACGACCCCCGTCGCCCAAGTCCGGGCGGCGCTCGTGCGCGCGGGGGATGCGGGGCTTCTTCCTGCGATGACGACGAGCGCGGTGACCGCCTACATCAACGCGCTCGTGGGCGCCATGACGAACCTCGCGAAGGAAGCACCTGTCGGCAACGCGACGTGCAGCTTCTACGACGTCATCCGAGTCGCGCTCGATCAGAGCACCGCCGACTCGTTCCTCGACGCTTACTGTCGGAACGAGAGCTCACTCGGCGACTTCTGGAACAACGTGAGCCTGAGCACGACCAACAAGACGCGGCTTCAGCTCACGCTACAATGGGGCGCGCTCACGCGGTACCACAAGCCGCTCATCGACTGGCTGGAGGGCCAGCGCTCCGCGGGGACGACCACGACCCTCCGCCAGCTCGCGATGTTCGACGAAACGGACTGGCTTTCGGCGCTGAACGCGATCACTGCCGGCGCGCCCTACCCTTACGACTTGCCGCCTCTGAGCGGAACCGCGACCGCTCGCAAGCAGAACTACGCGACGCTCCTCACGCGCACCATGGAAGCGCAGATGCCCACGGCGAACATCCATGGCCGCATCAAGAAGGCCAACCTTGCGAGCGACGCCGACGTCATCACGTTCTTCGACAACAACCTAAACTTCGAGTTCGGCTCGCACCGCTCGGCCGCGTTCGTGTCGTCCGGCGCGATCCTCACCGGGATCAACACCGCGAACGTTCCCGCGCTCACGGCCCGTCTCGAACAGATCGAACGGCTCGCGAAGCTCACGGTGCGCTATCCGGAGCAACAGGTGCTGCTCGCGGATGGCATCGGCTCTGCGCACGGCGTGACGCGTCTCGGTCGCGACCAGTTCGTGGCAAGGTATCAGAGCGCCATTGGGAGTTCGTCGGTCGCCGACGAGATCTACACCCGCGCCGAAGCCCAGGTCGCGAACGCGACGGCGCTGCGAGCCAAGTATGGGGCGGCCGCGAACCTCCCGTCCCTCGCGGCCGTTCAAAGCTGGGGCGATCCTCCAGGAAGCCCCGGTCTTCTCGTGGATTGGGAGGTGCTTTTCGGCACCCTGAATCAATGCGCGTGCAGCGAGTGCTGCTCCATCTTCAGCCCGACGGCCTATTTGGTGGACCTCTTGGAGTTCTTGCGGCGCCACGACTCCGACGACCCGTGGACGCCGAAGCGCACCGCCCTGGACACGCTTCTCGCAAGGCGGCCTGACATCGCGGCGCTCAAACTGAGCTGCGCGAACACGAAGACGGCGCTCCCGCACATCGATCTCGTCAACGAGCTCCTCGAGCGGGAGGTTCATCCGTTTACGCCCGCCCAGCTCGCCGGTGCATTCCAGTGGCTTCGTGCCGACCTGGGCGTGACCTTGAACGGCAACGCCGTGAGTGCCTGGATAGACCAAATCTCGGGCACATCGTGGCAACAGGGGACGTCGGCGAACCGACCCGGCTTCAACGGCGTCGACAACGACTTTCTCGGGCGCCCGTGCCTAAGCTTCGACGGCACGAACGACGCCCTGGCAATTGCATCGGGCCTTACATCCTCCTCGACAAGCTTCACGGCGCACTTCGTCGTCAAGTCCGCGACAGCCGACTCGACGGATCGCTGCCTTTTGAGCGTGCAGACCGGCCGACTCGATTGGAACTGGAGCCAGACGTCGTCCACCGGGAAGCATTCGGTCAAGCTCGGCAGTACCGACTACAACCTCGGCGTTCCTGCGACGACCGGCACGCAGTACGTCACGATCATCGTCGACCAGACCGCTGGCAAATTGCACTGCTACGTCAACGGGACGCAACTGCCGGACGTATCGAACGTTTCGGGTTTCACGGCGTTCGGCGGCGCAGCCGCGATCGGCTCGCTCTTCAACACCGGCAGCAATTTCTCGGGAAAAATTGCGGAAGTGGTCCTCTGCACGGGCGTTTCGTCCGCCGCCGATCTTGCACAGGCGTTCTCCTACTTCAGCACTCGGTACGGTTTGCCCGGACCGGTCGTCGCCGTCGAGACCGGCCGCGAGACACCCGATCTGCTCGCGATGCCAGAGCGCATCGACTCCGCGGCCTACGACGTCCTGGGAGCCGCAGCATATCCGTGGGCGCTGCCCTTCTCGCTGCGACAGGCCGAGGCTCGTGCATATCTCGCGCACCTCGGCACGCGACGCGACGAAGTGATGCGCGTGTTTCAGCGCCCCGTGAGACCGTCCGAGCTCGGAGGCTGCATCTTGTGGCTACGCTCGGACCGGGGCGTGACGGGCAGCTCGGGGAGCGTGAGCGGGTGGCGCGACCATTCGGGCCTCGGAAATGACGCGGCCCAAGCAGCAACCGGCCTTCAGCCATCCGTTGGTGCGAATGGGGCCAACGGCCGGCCGTATGTCAGCTTTGGCGGCGCTCAAGCCCTCAGCATCCCTCACCAGGCGAATCTCAACGCGTCGGTGGCGACCATCGTCGCCGTCGTGAGCAACTCGGTCTTTGGTCAGGTGATCATGAAGGGCCGGGCGGGCTCCGTATTCAACTACGGCGTGGCCCGTAATAGCACCGGCGGGGGCACGGCGGAGGCCAACTATAGCAACCATCCGCAGACGGATGGGGCATGGGCCGCGGGTGGCAACGCGGCGAGCCTCTACATCGCCGAGCTCACGACGGACCACACACGGTACCGACTAAACGGCAGCGAGACCCTGAACGGCAACGAGACGAACGTGCTTGGGCAGGGGTCGTTCCCGGTTGTCGTCGGCGCCTACGAAACCGGAAACGCAGTTTACACCAACTATTTCACGGGTCGTGTCTACGAGGTCATCGTGTTCAACCGCGCGCTCACGACCGCGGAGACGCAGCAGATCGAAGCCTACGCGTTCGATCGGTACGGCATCCAGGCCGCATCCGTAGCGGTCACGCCGACCGACCTCCAGGTGAGCCAGGAGCGCCTCGAGCTCACGAAGACCGACCGGCTCGTGATGACCGGCCAATCGACCCTGCTTTCGCGCGAGCTGTGGGGCTTCTCGGCCGACCAGGTGAACGGCCAGAATTGGTACGACATTCTGAAAGGCGTTTTGCCCCCGAACGGCACGGGCGTGAGCCCGCTCTTGCAGCGCTCGGGCATGGACCTCGACGAGCTCCAAGAGCTTCTCGAGTCCAAATTCATCCTGGGATACGCGACCGCCACTCCGACCCTCGATCCCTCCGGCGTCTGCGATCCAGGTCAGCTCGCGATTACGAACCTCCAGAGCCCACTCGCGACGAGTTGGGACTTCATCCAACGGTTTCTACGCTTGCGAAACCGGTTGGGCTGGTCGATCGCCGATCTCGACAAGATCGTCGCGGGTCTTTCGGGGACGATGAACGACGTCCTGATCGCGTCGCTCGGCCAGGTGGTGCGCGTACAAGAACGGCTCCCGCGGGTACCGCTCGAGGAGCTTGCCGCGTGGTGGGGGTCTTTGGACGTGCAGTCGAGGCCGTTGACCAAACTCCCCTCGCTCTATGCCCGCGTCTTTCTAAACCAGGCGATCGGCAACGCACCGGCTGGCGCGGGGTTCGACAGCTCGCCGGGCTCTATCTCCGTGGATCTCACGGTCGCTGCCAACCTGCAGCACGCGCTCGCGGCCGTGGGTATGTCCCCGGCCGACTACGCGCTGCTCACCGACAACGCGGTGAGCCATGCGCTTCTCGCGATCGACGCGACGCTTGCGGGCGTGGGCCCATATACACTCGGCAACCTTTCGCGGCTCTACCGGCTGGCCTCGTTCTCTCGCGCCACCCGTCTTAGCGCTGCCGACGCGCGGGTTCTTCAGATGCTCACGAACCTCGCTCCGCTCGCTGGCGATGTCGGCGCCGCGTCAGCCGGTCCGGAACAGGCGACCCTCTTTCTCGACAAGCTGGAGAAGATCCGGTCGGCCGGCTTCGCCGTCGACGAGCTTCACTACCTGCTCCGGCATGTCGCGCGCCGGACGAGTGGTGCCGTCACCGACGATGCGCTCATCGCGACAAGGCTCGCGCAGCTCGATGCGGGGCTCGCGCCGATCGTCCAAGCTACGACTTACCCCACGGATTCCGGCGGCGCCTACATCACCGACACGAGCGGCGCGAAGCTCTCGGCGCTCCTCACCGAAGTGCTCGCGTCCGAAAACCTTGCTCTCTCGCAGATGGCCGTCAAGGACAAGGCCGAAGGCGTCATGGCGATCGTGCTCGGGACGAGCGCGCTCAGCGCCGCGCAGCAGCGCTCGAAGCTCGACGAAGTGCTTGCGCCCATTCTCGGTGACATCACCCCAATCAAGGACGAGCTCGTGTTTCGTCCGAACGAGATAGGGACGAATCCGTCCATCGCGGATGGCACGGCATGTCGAATGTGGCTCGAGCCGTCGAGCCTCCACGTCACGAGTGGGAAGGTGGATTCCTGGACCGACCTCAGCAGCCACGGCACAAGCGTCATCCAAAACAACACGACGTATCAACCCGCCTTCGTGTCGTCCGGCGGACCGTTCGGCTTCGCCGCGGCCGACCTCGACGGCACGCACTCGTACCTGGGGATTGCGGCCACCTATTCTTCCACGAGCCACAGCTTCTTCGCCGTCGTGCGCGAGCGCACTCGGGACGCGACCGGCCGCTCCGTGTTCGACAAGTTCGCGAGCAACGGCGACCCGAACGAACGCCTCACGCTCGCCGCCAGCCTTCCGTCTCCGAACGGGACGAAGATCGGATACTACAACAACGCCACCTGGTACCCGAATGCCGACGACAGCCTCGGTGACCACATGCTCACGTGGATCTTCGACGCCACGGGCTCGGGCCTCGGAGCACACAAGGCCGTCGTCGACCGCGACGGCGTGCAGCTCAACGCCACGCTGGGCGACTATCCGTCACCGGTCCACATGGCCGCGGCGTCGAACTACTTGGGCCTTGGCGGTTGGTTCGGCGTGGGCGTCGGCCTCTTCGACGGCATGATCTCCGTCGCCGGACTTTTCGAGCGCGTCCTGACGACGACCGAGCGCCGGCGGATCCCCGACTACATTCGGCTCCTCGCCGGCCAGCCGGCGAAGCTCCGGTTCGAGATCGTGCATCTGGCCCTCTTGAACCATGTTCGGCAGCGCGATGCCGCCGCGTTCGTCAAGCAGGCGCTCGCCGCCGCGCTCGGCATCGACGCCGCCGCCGTCTCCGCGCTCCTCACCCAATGGCTGACGGCATTTTCGGACTCCTCCAAGACCCTCATCGCCGACTTCCTGCCGCCGGCGGTGGAGAGCGGAAGCTCCTCCGTTTCCGATGCGAACCGCAAGAAGGCGATGACACGGATCACCAAGGTCGCGACGCTCGTCGCGAAGCTGGCGCTCACTGCCGACGAAATTGCATGGATCCACGGCGCGTATCGCGACTTCGGCTGGTTGAACTTCAACGACCTGCCGGTTGTTGCGGAGACGAGCGCCGACGTGGCCGTCGCCCAGGCGCGATTCTCCCGGTTCGAGCGCCTGCTCGATCTCGTCGGACTTCGCGACACGCTCAAAGCGGGCCGGCGCGCCCTCCTCGAACTCTTCCAGCTATCTACCACCGGCATGAGCGAAGCGAGTTTTCTCGACGAGCTTGCCGCGCGGACTGGTTGGCCGAGGGCGGACATTCCGACGGCGACGGGGTGGTTCGACGTCTTCTACCCCGATGACTATCGCAACGAGACGGCGTTGCGCCGACTCGCGGACGCGTTCGCGTTGTTGCGCCGCGTTGGCACGACCGTCTCGACGGCGCTCGTCTGGCTCGACGTCGACGGATCGAGCGCCAATCTCACCGCGGCGACGGACGCGATCAAGCTCGCCAAGGCCAAGCATGACAAGGACTCATGGCCCGACATCGGCCGGAAGCTCCGCGATCCGCTGCGCGAGGCCCAACGAGATGCCCTCGTGGCGTACGTCGTGAACAAGCGCGGCAAGACCGTGCCCGATGACCTCCTCGGCGTCGTCCTCGCCGATGTGGAGGTGAGCCCGTGCCAGCTCACGTCGCGCATCCGCTTCGCGTTGAGCGGCATTCAACTCTTCATTCAGCGCTGCATCTTGGGCCTCGAGCACCAGGACACCGATCCGAAAGGCGTGAAGCTCGGTCAAGTCGCCGCCGAGGAATACGCCTGGATGAAGACGTACCGCGTGTGGGAAGCCGCGCGGCGCGTCTTCGTCTATCCCGAGAACTGGATCCGCCCGGAGCTTCGGGACAACAAGACCGCGCCGTTCAGGGCGCTCGAGAGCACGCTGCGGCAAAACGACATCACCGACGAACGCGCCGAGGCGGCGTACAAGGCGTATCTCGACGCCCTCGACCTCATTGCGCGCCTGAACGTCGCGGGAGTGGCCCACGAGATGCAGGTCGGGGACGGCAACGAGGAGCCGAGCATCGATGTCCTCCACGTATTCGCACGCACGAATCGCGGGGCGCCCCGCGCCCTCTACTACCGGCAGCTCGTCGACGGAGCGAGCTGGACGTCCTGGGAAAAAATCGATCTCGACGTGTCGCCGACGCACCTCATTCCCGTGGTGCACGAGTCGCGGCTACGTCTTTTTTGGCCGTCGTTCGAGGACCGCGCCAAGCCGGACAACGCGATCAAGGACGATTCGCAGCCGCCGATCACAAACGCGCTTGTGACGATGACCCACGCGGATCACGAAAGCGACCGTTGGTCACCGCCGCAGAGAACCGTCAAGGTGGCCGTACTGCCGGGCATGAAGCCCCCCGAGTGGACGGACGACCCCTATACGTGGATCAGCTTCGCCCTCGAAGTGGATGCGAACGGCGAGCCGATCAGCATTGCCGTTACGGGGGCAAACAGCGGCGCCGGGCCCGACACCGCCCAAGAGGCCAGGACCCCGTACGGACGCTTCGTCTTTTCGCCGTGCGGCGCGGGTGTCGACGTCCGCTCCGACAATCTGAACGCGCTGCATCTCGACTCGCCTGATGGTGCCTTCGACGTCGGGACCGACTTCGTGATTGGCCACAGTCTCGGTCTCGGCTCGACCGTCGCACTGAAGCGCAGGCATGCCCTGCAAGACACGGTACAGACGGTCCCTCTCATCAACCAAGCGGCGGCCGGCGCCATCATCACGGAAGCGCATCCTGCCGTCGGAGAAAGCCTTCCCACGCCGTTCACGAACGAGTTCTTCTACCGCGACGCCGATCATCGGTTCTTCGTCCAGGGGAGGAACGTCGTCGGGCGCCTCGCCGAGGCCGCGCTTCCACCGTCCGCCCTCATGCACGTCGACTTTCTCGCCAAGAACGGTAGCGACCTCGCGGCGCGCGTCTCGACGGAGCTTCGCGACTACAACCGCGGCTACAATCATTCCATCCAAGCCGTGCGCCACCGCGCCGATCCGGCCTACCGCTTCTTCAGCTTCGAACATCGCCACATGTGCGACTTCCGGGGAGCGCTGTACCGAAAAGGCGTTCTCGGGCTCCTTCGGTGGAACGACTCGGCTCCGATTCAACTTCGAGGTTCAGATCCCAACGCGCCCGACTTTTTCAACTTCCTCACCACGTACGCGCCGACGCCAATCGTCGCCCACCCGTACCCCGCGGATGACGTGGACTTCTCGTACCGCGGCGCCTACTCCACCTACAACTGGGAGCTCTTCTTCCACGTTCCGTTCCTCATCGCGTCTCGATTGGTGAGCGAACAGCGGTTTTCCGAAGCGCGGCGCTGGTGGCACGCGATTTTCGATCCGACGTCGACCAACACACCTCCTTCGCAATCGAACCCCTCGTCGACGAAGCGGTTCTGGAAGGTGCGTCCCTTCTTCGAGAACGATGACATGGCGTCGATCCAAGCTCAGATCGACAACGCGAATCCGCCATCGAACCCGGATGCCCAATTCTTGAAGCAGATCCTGGGTGGACAATCGGGCGGGGAGTTCGACCTGTCCTACCAAATCGCCGCTTGGCGGAAGGATCCGTTCAATCCCCACGCCGTCGCCCGTCTGCGCCCGCTCGCCTACCAGAAGGCGACGGTCATGGCGTACCTCGACACGCTGATCCAGTGGGCCGACGCGTTGTTCCAACAGTACACGCTGGAGACGGTTGGGGAGGCGACGCAGCTCTACATTCTAGCGAGCAGCCTCCTCGGACCGCGGCCGGTTTTTCCCGACCGGGGCACGTGCTCTGCGGAGCAAGTGACCTACAACGCCATCCAAAGCGGAGCCGTGTCGCTCATGAGCGAGAAGAACGAGAACGTCGTGTCCGCGAGCCCGGAGGTGGCCCAGAGCGCTCCGGCGACGCAGGCGCCGCCGCTGCGACTGTTCACGGGTCTCTTCTGCGTGCCGCCGAACGACAAGCTGCTCTCCTATTGGGACACCGTCGAGGATCGCCTCTTCAAGATAAGGCACTGCATGACGATTGAAGGCGTGGTCCAGGAGCTCCCGCTCTTCGAGCCGCCCATCGACCCAGCCCTTCTCGTGGCGGCTGCGGCCGCCGGCGTGGATCTTTCGAGCGTCGTCGCCGACCTCAAGTCGCCCCCGCCGCTCTACCGGTTGATGCACCTCCTGCCCAAGGCCGTCGAGTTCACGCAATCCCTCATCGGGCTTGGGGCGTCGCTCCTCGGTGCTCTCGAGAAGAACGACGGAGAGTCCCTCGCTCGTCTCCGGCAGACCCAGGAAATCTCGGTCCTTGAGCTCGTTCGCGACACCCGGAAGGCGCAGATCGATGAAGCGAAGGGACAGCTCGACGCCCTCCAGAAGGGTCGTGCGGTCACGCAAGCGCGGTTCGACTACTACCACACGATCGAGCGCGTATCCGCGGGGGAGGCCGGGGCGCTTGCGCTCGCGAAGACCGCGACCATTCAGCAAGCGGTGGGCCAGGGCTTCCAAGCCATGGCAGGGATCGCTCACCTCGTCCCGATGTTCCAACTCGGCACGTCCGGCGTAGCCTCGCCCGTCACCGTCACGAGCTTCGGTGGATCGAACTTCGGTCTGGAGGCCGAGGCCAGCGCGGCCGTGTTCAACATCGTCGCGTCGCTCACGCGCGAAGAGTCGTCGGCGACGGGCACCCGGGCAGGCTGGGACCGGCGCTGGAACGATTGGAAGCTCCAGGAGGAGCTCGCGAAGCGCGAGCTCGAGCAGGTCGACAAGCAGATCGCCGCCGCGCAGTTGCGCGTCGAGATCGCGGAGCGCGAGCTTCAGTCGCACGACAAGCAGATCGAGAACGCCAAGGAAATCGAGGATTTCCTCAAGTCGAAGTTCACGAACGAAGAGCTGTACACGTGGCAACTCGAGCAGCTCTCCGAGACGTACTTCCAGGCGTACAAATTGGCGTACGCCTTGGCGAGGAGCTGCGAACGCGCCTTCCAATTCGAGCGCGCCGAACCGACGGCGACCTTCGTGAACTTCGGCGGGTGGGATAGCCGCCGGAAGGGCCTGGTGGCCGGGGAGAAGCTTCTTCTCGACTTGCGGCGGCTGGAGTCGGCCTATCTCCAACAGAATCGTCGCGAGTACGAGCTCGTGAAGCACATTTCGCTCGCAGAGGAGTACCCCGACAAGCTCCTCGAACTTCGCGCCACGGGCACGACGACGCTGACGTTATCGGAGGATCGGTTCGACATCGATTACCCGGGCCACTATCTTCGGCGCATCAAGACGGTCAGCATGACGGTCCCCGCCGTGACCGGACCGCACACCTCGGTGCACAGCACGCTGACTCTCACGGGTAGCCGCATCCGCATCTCGTCCGATCCGTCCACGGGGTATGCCGAGTCCGGGAGCCTCGACGACAAGCGGTTCCTCTACAACTTCGGCGTTCTCTCGAGCGTCTGTACGTCGGGGGCGCAGAACGACGCGGGCATGTTCGAGCTCAACTTCCGCGACGAGCGCTACCTCCCGTTCGAGGGCTCGGGCGCCATCAGCTCGTGGCGCATCGAGATGCCGGCGGAAACGAACCGCTTCGATCTCAACACCGTCACCGACGTCGTTCTGCACTTGAGCTACACGGCGCGCGAGGGCGGCGGGCGGCTGAAGGACGCGGCTCGCAAGACGGTGCTCGCCGGCCTCCCCGAGCAGGCGGTGCGCATCTTCAGCGTCGCGAACGAATTCGCGGCGGCTTGGTTTGCGTTCCAGTCGCTCGACGCGAGCCACAACCAGGTGCTGTCGCTCTCCTTCGCAGGCAAGCTGCCTTACCTCTTTGGCAAGGACGCGACGACCATCACCAAGGTCCGCCTGTGCTCGCTTTGGGCCGCGAAATCCACGGGGATCGACGCGACCAACGTGAAGCCGCCGTCGGGGGGGAACGGAACCAACGTGCTCGTTCAACCTGCGGCGGACCTCACCGCAAACGTCACCTATGCCGGCGAGGGGGCGGCAACCTGGACGATTACGGTTCCGCAGTCGACCATTTCCGCAAGCTCGTTCCCGAGCGACTTGCGAGAGGTCGTGAACACGGTCAACAACGTCACCTACTACCGCATCAAACCCGATCAGCTCCTCGACCTATTTTTGATCGTCGACCTGCAGCGGCAGGCGCCATGATCATGAGCTCGACAAGGAGTCGCCGAGCGTGAAGCGGTACGGTTCGAGCGGCGACGAGCGCGCCGGCCCGGGCGGTCAGGGGCTGCCGCAGCGGAGCTCCGCGGGAATGGGAGGCGGTTGGCCGGGGCAAGGCTCCGCGCAAGCGCGGTCCGGCGGCATGCCCGGCCTCGGTGCCGGGGGAGACGGCACGCAGCCCGCGGGCTATGCGCAGGCTGAGAACCCGACGACGCCCGCGTCCCAACTGTCACTTCTCAGCGTCCGCAGCGATCCGGCGCAGGCGCCGAAGCCCGTCGAAGCGCCAACGCCGAGCCTCCCGAAAGGTGGCGGCGCGATCAAGCCGATCGCCGAAAAGTTCAGCGCGAACCCGGCGACGGGCGCCGGCTCGATGCGTGTCCCGATCCCGACTCCTCCGGGCCGGAGCGGTTTCGGGCCGTCGCTCGCGCTCGGCTACTCGACCGGTGCTGGAAACGGTCTCTTCGGCATCGGCTGGAGCCTTGGCGTCGGGGCCGTCTCGCGCAAGACAGACAAGGGGCTACCTCGCTACGAGGATGACCGCGACAGCGACATCTTCATCCTTTCGGGTGCCGAGGATCTGGTTCCGAAGCTCGTCCTCATCAACAACGCATGGGTCGCGGACCAAGTCACCGACGGGGCGCTCATCCGAAAACGATACCGACCGCGCGTCGAGGCCGAGTTCTCCCGCATCGAGCGCATCACCGACACCGCCGACGACGGCAACGTCTACTGGCAGATCACGACCAAGGACAACGTCACGAACGTCTACGGCAAGAGCAGCGCCACGCGCGTAGCCGACCCCGCGGACGCGCGGCGCGTGTTTCAGTGGCTCCTCGAAGAGAGCCGCGACGACCGAGGCAACGTTATTCGCTACGAGTACAAGGCCGAGGACATGCTCGGGGTTGCGAGCGCGCTTCACGAGGCACATCGCGCCGACGGCACCGCCGCCTTCGCCAATCGCCACCTCAAACGGATCCTGTACGCCAAGCTTGCGAGCGTGACGACCCCGTCCACGCACGGCGACTTTCACTTCGAGGTGGTGTTCGACTACGGCGAGCACGACACGGACGCGCCGACCCCCGACGATTCAGGCGATTGGACCGCGCGGAGCGATCCTTTTTCGACCTACCGCGCGGGCTTCGAGATGCGCACCTATCGCGTCTGCAAGCGCATCCTCGTGTTTCACCGCATCAGTGATCTCGGCACGAGCCCCGTGCTCACGCAGTCGAGCGACCTTACCTACGACGACTCGGGGGCCGTCACCTACCTCACGCGCGCGACCCACAAGGGCTACACGCCGGCGCAGACCGGCTACACGTCGCTCGCGCTTCCCCACGCTGATTTCGACTACGCGCGCCCGACGCTTTCGAGCGCCGTCCAGGACATGGACGCGCGGAGCGCGCGCGAGCTCATGAGCGGCCCTCGCGGGCGGAGCTACCAATGGATCGACCTCGACGGCGAAGGCGCTCCCGGCGTTCTCACGGATCAAGGCGGCGGCCTCTACTACAAGCGGAACCTCGGTCAGGGACGCCTCGCCCCGCCCGAGTCGTTGAAGAGTAGGCCGGCGGGCGCCCAAATCGGCGCGCGCGCGAGACCCGGCCAGCAGCTCCTCGACGTGACCAGCGACGGCATTCCAGATCTCGTCGATCTCGGCGGGCCGGCACCGGGCTTTCATGCGCGCACCGTCGACGGCGCGTTCGCGCCGCACGTGCCGTTCTCGAGCGTGCCGCGCCTCAACTGGGCCGATCCGAGCCTCCGCTTCATCGATCTGGACGGCGACGGCCTCGCGGACGTGCTCGTGACGAACGACCACGTCTACACCTGGTTCCCCTCGCTCCGCCGCGACGGCTTTGGTCCACCGCGAACCGCCTCCCGATTTTCGGACGACCGGCTTGGTCCCACGGCGGTGTTCGCGGAGCGCGAGCAGACCATCTTCCTCGCCGACATGACGGGCGACGGCCTCCAGGACATCGTCCGCATTCGAAACGGCTCGGTGTCCTACTGGCCCAACCTCGGCTACGGGCGCTTCGGGCCCAAGATCCAGATGTCGGCCGCGCCAACCTTCGCGCCGAGCGGTGAGTTCGATCCGGCGCGGCTGCGGCTCGCCGATATCGACGGCTCGGGCACGACCGATCTCATGTACGTCGCGCGCGACGGCGTCTACGCCTGGTTCAACCATACCGGCAACACGTTCTCTGTGGGGCAGCGTCTTGCGGTGTTTCCGGGCGCAGACGGGCTCGCCTCGTTCGATGTCGTCGATCTGCTCGGCACGGGCACGTCGTGCATCGTGTGGGCGACGCCGCTCACGGGGCAACCGCCGCAAGTCCGCTACGTCGATCTCTTGTCGAGCACCAAACCGCATCTCCTCGTTTCGGCGACCAACGGGCTCGGTCTCGAGACGCGGATCGGGTACACGACGAGCGCCAAGCAGTACCAGGCGGACCGCGCCGTCGGGGTCGCGTGGGCGACGCGGCTTCCGTTCCCGGTCCAGATCGTTGAGCGCCTCGAGCACTATGACCACATCTCGAAGCTCCGCTTCGTCTCGACGTACCGCTATCGCCACGGCTTCTACGACGCGGAGGAGCGCGAGTTTCGCGGCTTTGGGTACGTCGAGACGCGCGACGCCGAGACGGTGGACGAGCACGTCGGCCAGGGCCTCTTTCCGAGCTATCCGGTGGCGAACGGCGAGCGCGTTCTACCGCCCGTCGTGACCAAGAGCTGGTTTCACACCGGCGCCTACCAGCTCGAAAAGCCCCTGCTCCAAGCGTTCCAGGCCGAATGGTGGAGCGGTAATTCAGGCGAGCACCGCCTCGCGGCAACCGTCTTTCCGCCGGCGGCAACCTCGGTCGATCAGCATCAGGCCCATCGAGCCCTCGCAGGCAAGCTCTTCAGGCAGGAGATCTACGCCGACGACGGGACGGCCGACGCAGGCAAGCCCTACGTGACGACGGAGCACAACCATGAGGTACGCGAGCTGCAGCCTCCGCTTGGCGCACCCTACGGCTCGTTCCACTGCTTCGGCCGCGAGACCCTGACGCTTCAGTACGAGCGCAACACGTCCGACCCGCGCCAGCTCCACGAGATGGCCGTCGACGTCGACGACCTGGGCTACGTCACGACCAGCGCGCGGATCGCCTACCCGCGCGTCACGGGCGCCACCCACACCGAGCAACAGAAGCTCTGGGTGCTCTGCAAGCTCGACGAGCGCCTCCACCACGTGGACGACCTCGCCTGGTACCGCCACGGCGTGCCGCTCTCCGCAAAGAGCTGGGAAATGGGCTCGGATCTCGCGCCGACGTCGGGAACGCTCCTCACGATCGCCGCAGTGAGCGACGCGATCACCAACTTCGACGAAGTCGCCTTCGATGCGACGCTCGGCGCGAACAAAAAGCGCCTCCTCACGTTCACGAAGACGCGCTACCTCAAGAACGACCTCACCGCCGCCCTCGCCTTCGGCTCCGTCGAGTCGCTGGCGCTCGTCTACGAGAGCTACGCCAAGGCGTTCACGGCGGCGATGGTCGCGAACAACGGTCCTCTCGAGGGACTCGTGTCGGGAACGATGATGACCACCGACGGCGCCTATGTCGATCTCGAGAGCAACGGCTCGTATTGGGCGAAGAGCGGCCGGCAGACCTACGACGCGAGCGCGTTTTACCTCGTGACGGCTGTCTCGGACGCCTTCGGAAACACCATCGACATCGGTTACGACAGCCACAAGCTCCTCGTCACGAGCACCACCGCCCACATCGCCGTTGGCAACACCACCTACGACCTCGCGACGAGCGCCGACATCGACTACCGCGTGCTCGCGCCGAAGAAGATCACCGACGTGAACGGGAACTTCGTCGAGGCCGCGTTCGACGAGCTCGGGCGCGTCACCAAGACCGCGGTGGAGGGAAAGAACAGTGAGGGCGACACCCTCTCGGCGCCGACGACCAAGTTCACCTACGAGCTCGACCGCTACCTCACGAGCGGACTTCCGGCGCGGATCAAGACCGAGCGCCGCGAGCAGCACCAAAACACCAACACCCGCTGGCTGACGAGCTACAGCTACCTCGACGGCACCGGCCGCGAGGCGATGGCCAAGGTCGAGGTCGAGCCGGGCCAGGCGCCGGAGCTCGACTCGAACGGCCACCCTGTCTTTTCCGGCGGGGTCCTGCAGTACGCGAGCGCCGATCCTCGCTACGTCGGAACCGGCCGCACGGTGTTCGACAACAAGGGCAATCCCATCAAGAAGTACGAGCCCTTCTTCAGCGCCACGTACGAGTACGAGGACGACGCTGACATCGTCGACTGGGGCGTCACGCCGGTCCTCTTCTACGACCCGGTCGGTCGTCTCGTCCGCGTCGACCTCCCGAACGGGAGCCACTCGCGCACGGTCTACTCGGCGTGGCAAGAGACCCACTACGACGAGAACGACACGCTCGCCGAATCAGGCAACCTCTACTACAACGCCCGCATCAACCTCTCCTCGACGGACCCCGAGTACAAGGCGCTGAACAAGGGCCTCGCGCACACCGACACGCCCACCACCACCTATTTCGATTCGATGGGCCGTCCCTTTTCGGTGGCCCTCCACAACATCGAGAATAGCCAGGCCGTCTACCACGAGACCAAGCTCGACCTCGACATCCAGGGGCAAACGGCCGGCATCGTCGACGCGCTCGCGCGCACCTGCATGACGTACACCCGCAACATGCTCGGCGCGGTCATCTCCCAGACGAGCGTCGACGCCGGGGCACGCAAGATGTTCGGCACGGCGAAGGGCGAGCACGTGAAGAGCTGGGGCGAGCGTGCGTTCAAGCACCGGACAAGCTACGACGCGCTGAGACGCCCGACGCACCAGTGGCTCGACGACGGGGGCCAGAACGAGAAGCTCGTCCAGCGCCTCGTCTACGGCGAAGCCGACTCGGCCGCGAGCGCCGAGAACCTCGTGGGGCGCCTCGTGCAGCACTACGACCAGTCGGGCCTGCTGCTCACGGACGCGTTCGACTTCAAGGGAAACCTCACCTCGCAAACCCGGCAGCTCGCCATCAACTACCAGAACACCGTCGACTGGGTGTCCCTCGCGAGCATCGACGATCCGGCAACGGTGCTGAGCACCGCGAGTTCGTCCCTCGAGAGCGAAACCTTCGTCCACGAGTTCGCCTACGACGCCCTGAACCGTCCCATCACCGCCACCGTGCCGGACAACACCACGGTCGCGACGTCGACCGCCGTGAACGCGAGCTTCAACATCGCAGGACTTCTCGACGCGGTTTCGACGAACATCCGCGGCTCGGTGCCCGCGACGAGCCTCCTCCCCGACATCAACTACGACCGGAAAGGCC
>JACXTT010006135.1_pt1 | contig 17252 bp, 13 predicted proteins | sample 9270951 | NCBI WGS metagenome assembly JACXTT01 (sample SAMN15532306, study PRJNA645909) | rock metagenome | isolation source: weathered quartz diorite | place: Puerto Rico | collected 2017-06-21 | reverse complement strand
ACCAGCGGTGCCAGCGGCTCCTTGGAGATCAGCTCGGGCAGGATGACGTAGTCGTCGGGGTTGGGCGCTTCCTTGTTGCGCAGGCCGGCCAGTGCCGAGGCGTCGGTCGTGAAGGCCTGGCAGCGGCCGGAGAAGAAGGCCTTGAAAGAAGCCTCGAAGCTCTCGAACACCACGGTCTTGACCGGGATGCCCTGCGCGCGGAAGTAGTCCGACACGTTCTTCTCGTTGGTGGTGCCCGACTGCGTGCAGATGGTGGCGTTCTTGAGCTGCTTGGCGCTCGTCACCTTGAGCTTCTTCGGCACCAGGAAGCCCTGGCCGTCGTAGTAGGTGATGGTGGTGAAGTTGAAGCCCAGCGAGGCGTCGCGCGTGAGCGTCCACGTGGTGTTGCGCGCGAGGATGTCGATTTCGCCGGCCTGCAGGGCCGAGAAGCGCTGCTGCGAATTGAGCGGCACGAAGTCGACCTTCTTGCCGTCGCCGAGCACGGCCGCGGCGATGGCGCGGCAGGTGTCGACATCGAGGCCCGACCAGTTGCCCTGCGTGTCCGGTGCCGAGAAGCCCGCCACCCCGTTGGTCACGCCGCACTTGACGGTGCCGCGCTGCTTGACCGCGTCGAGCGTCTTGCCGGCAAAGGCCGGCGCGGCTGCGGCGAAAGCTATGACGGAGGCGGCGGCAAGCAGCGCCGGGCGGAATCGGTTGTTCATCATTGGTGTTCTCCTCAACAGTAAGCAAAAGGCAGTGTACGGGGCGTTACCGGACTCTGCCAAAGAACTCCGGGTTGGATACATATGCCGCCGCGCGCAGCCCAGGTTCACTACCATACGGCCCTCGAATCACTTCACCTGGAACCTACTCAAATGGTCAAATCCGACGACACCGGCAAGTTCATCCTGCGCGTTTCGCTCGGCGTCCTGATCCTGCTGCACGGCATTGCCAAGCTGCAGGGCGGCGTCGGCTTCATCTCGGGCATGCTGGCCCAGCACGGGCTGCCCGGCGCGCTGGCCTATCTCGTCTACATCGGTGAAGTGGTGGCGCCGGTGCTGCTGATCATCGGCCTGTACACGCGCCCTGCCGCCTGGATCGTGGCCATCAACATGCTGGTGGCCTTTGCGCTGGTCCACATGAAGGACCTGACCGCGCTCGGCAAGCAAGGCGGCTGGGCGCTGGAACTGCAAGGCATATTCCTGTTCGCGGCGCTCGCCCTCGCCTTCATGGGCGGCGGACGCTTCGCGCTGAGCAGCAAATACAACTAGGCTTCAATCGTCGTCATTGGCATCGAGGCCTGGAAACAGGACCTCGGTGTAGCCGAAGCGCGAGAAATCGCGCACCCGCATTGGGTACAGCTTGCCCAGCAGGTGGTCGACTTCATGCTGCACCACGCGTGCATGAAAGCCGGTGGCAACCCGGTCGATCGGGTCTCCGTAAGGATCGAAGCCGGTATAGCGGATGTTGGCAAAGCGCGGCACCACGCCGCGCAGGCCCGGCACCGACAGGCACCCTTCCCAGCCCTCTTCTTCCTCGTCGTTCAGCGGCGTGATGACGGGGTTCAGCAGCACCGTGCGGGGCACGGGCGGTGCGTCAGGATAGCGGGGGTTGACGACATCGGTGCCGAAGATCACGAGCTGCTGGTCGACGCCTATCTGCGGCGCCGCGAGACCCGCGCCGTTGACCGCATGCATGGTTTCGAACATGTCGCGCACCAGCAGGTGCAGTTCGTCGGTGTCGAAGGCGGCGACCGGCTGCGCGATGCGCAGCAGCCGGGGGTCGCCCATTTTCAGGATTTCGCGGATGGCCATGGCGGGATTATCGCGACAGCCTCGCGGCGGATCAGGGGGGAATCGGCGCGTTCTTCGAGTCCGGCGAAGTCCACAGGTGGGCGTTGGGGTTCGGCCGGGTCGCTCCCGGAGGCAGCACCGCAGGCGGCGCCACGCCCGGACGGCCGCCACCCCAAACCGGCGGCGGTGGTCGCCCGCCCCCGGGATAACCCGGACGCACTGCCGGATAGGCAGGACGGTTGTAGTACGGACGATCGCGATAGTAGGGACGGCGGCCGTCATAGTAGGCACCACCGTTGATGTAGACCGGTGCCGGCGCCACCACCACGGGCGAAGGCTCGCTGTAGTAAGGCCCCGACGAATAGCCGCCCCCGTAGTAGGGGTCGCCCGGCACGCCGACGCAGCCGGTCAGCAGCGCGACGCCGCCAAGCGCAATGCAGGCACCAAGAACACGAATTTTTTGCATGAGGGACTCTCCTTGTGGCCTTTCAGTTTTCTTTCAACGCCAGGTTGTAGCCCCTGTTGACTGCGCTCGGATGAAGTCAGGTAACGACCGGTAAGGAGAACCTGAAGCTCCCCTTAATCCACCGCTCCCTTCGCCAGGATTTCCAGCATACGCGCCTCGTCGATCACCTCGACCCCGATTTCCCTGGCTCTGTCGAGCTTGCTGCCGGCGTCTTCGCCCGCGACGAGGTAATGGGTTTTCTTGCTGACGGAGCCGGCCACCTTGGCTCCGGCTGCTTCCAATTTATCCTTCGCTTCGTCCCTGCCCAGCGTAGGAAGGGTACCGGTGATGACGAAGGTCAGGCCCGCCAACGGCTTGGGCGCACGGGCCTCGGGCTCGCCCTCTTCCCATGTCAGGCCACAAGCTCGCAGTTGCTCGACCACCTCGCGGTTGTGCGGCTGGTCGAAGAAGGTGCGCAGGCTCTGGGCGGCCACCGGGCCGACGTCGTTCACCTCGAGCAACTGCTCTTCGGTCGCGTCCATGATGCCGTCCAGCTTGCCGAAGTGCTTGGCCAGGTCCTTCGCGGTGCTCTCGCCCACATGGCGAATGCCCAGGCCGAACAGGAAGCGCGGCAGCGTGGTCTTCTTCGATGCCTCGAGCGCATCGACCAGGTTCTTGGCCGATTTCTCCGCCATGCGGTCCAGTCCGGCCAGCGTGGTGAAGCCCAGCTTGTAGAGGTCGGGCAAGGTGCGGATCAGGTTCGCGTCGACCAATTGCTCCACCAGCTTGTCGCCCAGCCCGTCGACGTCGACCGCGCGCCGCGCCGCGAAATGCAGGATCGCTTCCTTGCGCTGCGCCGCGCAGAACAAGCCGCCGGTGCAGCGGTAGTCGACCTCGCCCTCCTCGCGCACGGCTTCCGAGCCGCACACCGGGCACTTGTGCGGCATGGTGAACAGCGGGCCGCGCTGATCGTCGGGCTTGGCAAGGCTCTCGGGCACCACGCCGACCACTTCGGGAATCACGTCGCCGGCGCGGCGCACGATGACGGTGTCGCCCACGCGCACGTCCTTGCGGCGGGCTTCGTCCTCGTTGTGCAGCGTGGCGTTGGTCACGGTCACGCCGCCGACGAATACCGGCGCCAGCTTGGCCACCGGCGTCAGCTTGCCGGTGCGACCGACCTGGATTTCGATGCCGAGCACCTCGGTCAACTGCTCCTGCGCCGGGTACTTGTGGGCCACGGCCCAGCGCGGCTCGCGGGTGACGAAGCCCAGCTGCCGCTGCAGCTCGATGCTGTCGACCTTGTAGACCACGCCGTCGATGTCGTAGGGCAAGGCATCGCGCTGGCGGCCAATGTTCTCGTGGAAGGCGATCAGCTCGATGGCGCCGGTGGCCCGCGCCGTCTGCTGGGCGACCGGGAAGCCCCAGGCCTTGAACTGCGCCAGCCAGTCGAACTGGGTCGGGCAATCGGGGCCGCCTTCGCTTGCCGGCGTGACCTCGCCCAGCCCGTAGGCAAAGAAGCTCAGTGGACGCGCCGCGGCAATCGCCGGGTCGAGCTGGCGCACCGCGCCCGCCGCCGCGTTGCGCGGATTGACGAACACCTTCTCGTTCTTCTGCCCGGCCGCGATCTTCTCCCGCTGGCGCTCGTTGAGCGCGTCGAAGTCGGCGCGCTTCATGTAGACCTCGCCGCGCACTTCGACCACGGGTGGCGCCTTGCCGTTCAGGCGCAGCGGAATCTCGCGCACGGTGCGGATGTTCTGCGTGACCTCTTCGCCGACCTCGCCGTCGCCGCGGGTCGCGGCCTGCACCAGCACGCCGTTTTCGTAGCGCAGGTTCATGGCCAGGCCGTCGAACTTGAGTTCGCAGACATACGCCACCTGCGGTCCGTCCTCGGCCAGGCCGAGTTCCTTGCGTACCCGCGCATCGAAGGCGCTGGCTCCGCCGGGGGTGATGTCGGTCTCGGTGCGGATCGACAGCATCGGCACCTTGTGGCGCACCTTGGTGAAGCCGTCAAGCACCTTGCCGCCCACCCGCTGTGTCGGCGAGTCGGGCGTGCGCAGGTCGGGGTATTCGGCCTCGATGGCCTGCAGGCGCTGGAACAGCTTGTCGTACTCGGCGTCCGGCAGTTCGGGCGCGTCAAGCACGTAATACAGGTTGGCGTGCCGGTGGAGCTGTTCGCTCAGTGCGGCGGCTTCGCGTGCCGCTTCGTCGCGCGATGTCATGGGTGTCTCCGGAAAGTCCGAATTAGCTGAAGAGGCGGCGCGCCAGCGGCGATCCCGCCGCGAGGTCGCGCCCGTCGAGCGTGTCGTAGAGCTGCTCGAGGTCGTTGCCGATCACGTCCATGGTCTCTTCGCGCAGCAGTTGGCCGTCGCTGTCGGTGACCACGCCGTCCATCTCGCGAGCGAGCGTGGCCGCGGCTTCGCGCATGCGGCGGAACGGCTCTTCGGCGCGATCGACCTGCGGAACGTCCAGGCTCAGGCTCAGCTCGCGAATGGCCGACTGGGCCGGATCGTCTGCCAGCGCCGCCTGCGTGTCGAAGGCCAGCCCCAGGATGGGCGGCAGCCCGACCTCGCCCGTCGGCAGCACCATGCGCCCCGGGATGATGCCGGCCACGAAGCCCAGCCGCGCCGCGTTCTGCTGGACGTAGCCGGGGCTCCATGCGGCATGCAGCGCGCGCAGCACGAAGCCCAGTTGCGCATCGTGCGCGCTGGCGAACTGGTCGAGCTCACGGGCGCGCGCCACTTCGTCGAGCATTTCGGGAAACTCGGGCGCCCCGTTGACGGCATCGGCAAAGGCCTGCGCCTTGACCACGAATTCGGAGTACTCGATCTCGTTGAGCGCGCCGGTGCGGTTGGCCAGCTGCACGCCGACCTGGAATGCCCTGTAGCGCTGCCCCGGCACGGGCGGCTCCCATTGGCCGTTGTGTTCGTTGAGGCCCTCGATGGCCACCGGCTTGCTGCCCGCGCGCCGCGTCGGCGGCATGGCGGCGATGGCGGCGTCGCCAGAGGCCAGGCCGTCGAGCGAGATCGGCGCGATCACGTCGATCAGCGGATCGAGCCCGCCGCGGCGCTCGCCGGTCGGCACGGGCATGCCGCTGGGCGCCGGCAGGTCGGGGTCGAACAGCGGCTCATGGCGGTCGCTGCCCGGCACCTGGTTGGGATCGACATGCAGCGTCGGCTCCAGGCCGTCGGGCGAGCCGGACATTGCGCGTTCCGCATCGGCCAGCGCGATGTCGACCGCGTCGGGCTGGCGCGGCGCGTTGCGGCGCGACATCAGCGTGTTGTAGGCAACGACGGCCGCGAGAACGAGGCCGCCGAGGATGGTCAGGGCGAGAGTGAGGCTGCTCATCGGTGTGCCGCCCGGCTCAGGCCGCAGCCACCATGGAAGCCGCCGCCTCCATGTCGACCGCCACGATGCGCGACACGCCCTGCTCCTGCATCGTCACGCCGATCAGTTGCTCGGCCATTTCCATGGCGATCTTGTTGTGGCTGATGAAGAGGAACTGGGTTTCACGGCTCATGGCGGTGACGAGTTTGGCATAGCGCTCGGTGTTCGCGTCGTCCAGCGGCGCGTCCACTTCGTCCAGCAGGCAGAAAGGCGCCGGGTTCAGCTGGAAGATGGCAAACACCAGCGCAATGGCCGTGAGCGCCTTCTCGCCGCCCGAGAGCAGGTGGATGGTCTGGTTCTTCTTGCCGGGCGGCTGCGCCATCACCTGCACGCCCGAGTCGAGGATCTCGTCGCCGGTCATCATCAGCTTGGCGTTGCCGCCGCCGAACAGCTCGGGGAACATGCGGCTGAAGTGGTCGTTGACGATCTTGAAGGTGCCGCCGAGCAGGTCGCGCGTTTCGGCGTCGATCTTGCGGATGGCGTCTTCGAGCGTGCCGATGGCTTCGTTCAGGTCGGCCGACTGGGCATCGAGGAAGGTCTTGCGCTCGCTGGCGATGGCCAGTTCGTCTAGTGCGGCCAGGTTCACCGCGCCGAGCGCGACCACTTCGCGGTTGAGGCGGTCGATCTCGCTCTGCAGGCCAGTGAGGCGTACCTTGTCGGTCTCGATCGACTGCTCGATGGCCTCGAGGTCGGCGCCGGCGTCGTCCAGCAGCTGCTGGTATTGCTCGACGCCCAGTCGCGCGGCCTGTTCCTTGAGCTGGAATTCGGTGATGCGCTGGCGCAGCGGATCGAGTTCGCGCTCCAGCTGCAGGCGGCGCTCGTCGCTGGCACGCAGCTTGAGCGTGAGGTCGTCGTACTGGCTGCGTGCCGAGCCCAGCGCCGCTTCGCGTTCGAGCTTGAGCGCCAGCGCGTCCTGCAGGCCGGCTTGCGCGGCGGCGTCGGACAGGCGGCTCAGCTCTGCGCGGGCGCGCTCGTCTTCGTCGGTCAGCGACACGACCTGCTGCGCCGCGGTTTCGATGGAGCGGTTGAGTTCGCCGCGGCGCGCTTCGAGCGTGCGCTGCGAGAAGGTCGCTTCCTGCGCCTGGCGCTCCAGGCTGCGGTGCTGCTCGCGGCTGGCGTTCAGCGCGCGGCCGGCTTCGATCACGCGCTCGTCCAGTTCCGCATGGCGCTCCTGGCTGTCGGCCAGCTGCATGTCGAGTTCTTCGAAGCGGCCTTCGGCGGAAATGCGGCGCTCCTGCAGCTCCTCGAGTTGCGCATCGACTTCGCCGAGGTCGGCGGCCAGCTGCTGGCTGCGGGCGCGGGTCTGCTCGGCCAGCTGCGTCATGCGCAGGGTCTCGACCTGCAGCTCGTGCGCGCGCGACTGGGTCTCGGCGGCCTCGCGCCGGGCGGTCACCAGGCGCTGCGCGGCGTCGGCATAGGCGGCTTCGGCGCGGACCAGCGCGGTGCGGGCTTCTTCGTTGATGAGCGTCTGGGCGCGCAGCTGGCGCTCCAGGTTTTCCATTTCCTGCTGGCGGGCCAGCATGCCGGCCTGCTCGGAATCGGGTGCGTAGAAGTTGACGCTGTGCGAAGACACGGCATGGCCGCTCTTCACGTAGATCACCTCGCCGGGCTGCAGCGTTGCGCGCTGGGCCAGCGCCTCTTCGAAGCTGTCGGCGGTGTAGCAGCCGTGCAGCCAGCCGGTCAGCAGGGCTTGCTGGCCGGCGTCGTTCAGGCGCAGCAGGCTCGAAAGGCGCGGCAACGCGGCGGCGCTTTCCGGCACGCCGGCGGAGGGCGGGCTGTAGAAGGCGAGCTTGGCGGGCGGCGCGTCGTTGCCGAAGGCGCGCACCATGTCCAGGCGGCTGACTTCCAGCGCGCCCAGGCGCTCGCGCAACGCGGCTTCGAGGGCGCTTTCCCAGCCCTGTTCGATATGGATGCGGCTCCACAGGCCCTGCAGGCCGTCGAGGCCATGCTTGGCCAGCCACGGGGCGAGCTTGCCGTCGGTCTTGACCTTCTCCTGCAGCGCGCGCAGCGCATCGAGGCGGGCCGAGAACTCGGCATGGCGGGCACCCTCGGTGTTGACCGCCTGCTGCCTGGCCCGGCGGTCGTCGTCGAGCTGGGGCACCGTTTCCTGCAGCTCCTGCAGGCGCGCGTCGGACTCGCTCGCGGCTTCCTGCGCGGCGGCATGCTGCTCCTGCATTTCGAGCAGGCGGGCTTCGTCGGGCGCGGCCAGCGCGTTCTGGTCGGCGCGCAGGCGTTCGCTGCGCTGCGTGAGCTGACGGCTCTGTTCTTCGATGTTGCGCTGGTCGGCGGCCAGCACCTGGATTTGCTGCTGCACCTGCGACACGGTCGTGCGCTGGGCGTTGGCCTGGTCTTGCGCGCGCTGCACGGCTTCTTCGAGCTCCGGCATGCGCGCGTCGTGTTCCTCCAGCTGGGCGGCGAGCAGGATGGCCTGCTCTTCGGCATCGACACCCGCGCCGGCCAGCGTTTCGATCTCGGCTTCGGCTTCTTCGCGGCGGCGGCCCCACTGGCCCATCTGCTCGCGCAGCTGCACCAGGCGCTGCTCGACGCGCTGGCGGCCTTCGACCACGAAGCGGATCTCGCCCTCGAGCCGGCCGACTTCGGCGCTGGCCTCGTAGAGCTTGCCCTGGGCCTGGTTCACCTGATCGCCGGCGCCGTAGTGGGCCTGGCGCACGGTTTCGAGTTCGGATTCGATGCGGCGCAGGTCTGCGGTGCGCGATTCGAGGTCGTTGATCGCCTTTTCGGAGTCGGCCTTGATCTTGGCCTGGTCGGCGTTGCTTTCGCTGCGCTTGAGGAACCACAGCTGGTGCTGCTTCTTCGTGGCATCGCCCTGCAGCAGGTTGTAGCGCGCGGCCACCTCGGCCTGCTTCTCGAGCTTCTCGAGGTTGGCGTTGAGTTCGCGCAGGATGTCCTCCACCCGCGTGAGGTTCTCGCGCGTGTCGCCCAGGCGGTTCTCGGTCTCGCGGCGGCGCTCCTTGTACTTGGAGACACCGGCGGCCTCTTCGAGGAACAGGCGCAGTTCCTCGGGCTTGGACTCGATGATCCGGCTGATCGTGCCCTGCCCGATGATGGCGTAGGCGCGCGGGCCCAGGCCGGTGCCCAGGAACACGTCCTGCACGTCGCGGCGGCGCACCGGCTGGTTGTTGATGTAGTAGCTGCTGGTGCCGTCGCGCGTGAGCACGCGGCGCACCGCGATTTCGCCGAACTGGTTCCATTGGCCGCCGGCACGGTGGTCGGCGTTGTCGAACACCAGTTCCACGCTGGAACGGCTGGCCTGCTTGCGGGTGGTCGTGCCGTTGAAGATCACGTCCTGCATCGACTCGCCGCGCAGCTCCGACGCGCGCGACTCGCCGAGCACCCAGCGCACCGCATCCATGATGTTCGACTTGCCGCAACCGTTGGGCCCGACGACGCCCACCAGTTGACCCGGCAGCAGGAAGTTGGTGGGTTCGGCGAACGACTTGAAGCCCGAGAGCTTGATGGAATTAAGACGCACGACTTGTCGGCCTGCCTTGGCTGTGGCGCCAAGGTATTGATTTGTAAGGAAAATTGCACGGGCCTGCAGCTTGCAGCAGGCCGCCGCCCCAGCCGTGGATGATAACGTCAGGGCATGAGCGATTCCCCGGTTTCAACCCTTGCGGCGCGAGGCGCCTGGCTGCTGGCGGGCACGGCCATCCTGATCGGCGCGGCCGGCTGCTCGTCGGTGCGTTCCACCGAGCGCGCCGAGCCCTACGCCAACCAGGAATGGATGCAGTCCGGCGCCAACCGCATTGCCAATCTTTCGCTGCGCGACAACCTCCAGTCGGTCCGGCGCGTGCAGTCCACCCTCTACAAGCGCAACCCGCGCGAATGGCGCAAGTCGGCGCCCAGCATGGAAGAAGCCACCCAGCGTGCCTGGGACGCCGTGCTAAAGGGCCCGCCGCTGCCCGAGCTGCACGGCGCCAGCGGCATCGACGCCATCCGGCTGGCCTTCGACACCGGGCCGCAGGGCTACCAGGGCGACCGGGTGGCGGCGCTGGTGTACGGCTGGGCGTCCATGCTCAAGCAGGCCAATGGCGACACCTGGGACCAGACCATGATCGACGGCGTGAACGCCGAAAACAGCTTCCGGGCCGCGCGCAACTTCGAGATCTCGCTCTGGCTGATCTCCTCCAAGACCGGCCCCGACGGCCAGCCGCTGCTGCTGGCCACCGAGATCAGCGAGCGCGGGCGCAACCTCGTGGCCGACCGCGAGCTGTCGAAGGTGGTGGCCCGGCTCGACCTGCTGGCCGCCCAGGCCGACGAGAAATACCGCCGCGCCGCGCTCGACTTCGGCCAGAACTGGATCATGGGCGTGGTCATGCCCTTCTTCACGCTCGTGCCCAAGTGAGGCGCAAGCCACCGGCCACGGGCAGGCACGGCGCGTGCAAGCAGCGAAACCGCAAGGCGAGGCCCCTAGAATGAAATCGCCCTTCACCCCTCAACCCTTCAGAGGCAGCAGCAGTACATGAGCTCCATCAATTTCATCGGCGGCGAAAAAGGCGGTGTCGGCAAGTCGGTCACGGCACGCGTGCTGGCCCAGTACTTCATCGACCACAGCCGGCCCTTCACCGGCTTCGACACCGATCGCTCGCACAGCTCGTTCACCCGCTTCTACGAAGGCTTCGCGTCGCCCGTGGTGGTCGACAGCTTCGAAGGCCTGGACACCGTGGTGAACGGCTTCGAGACCAATCCCCAGCAAAGCGTGATCGTCGACCTCGCGGCCCAGACGCTGGCGCCGCTGTCGCGCTGGATCAAGGAGTCGGACCTGTTCGACGTGTTCGCCGAAATCGGCGTCACCGTCAACTTCTGGCATGTGCTCGACGACGGCAAGGACTCGACCGACCTGCTCGGCAGCCTGATCGACACCTTCGGCAACCGCCCCAACTACATCGTGGTGCAGAACTACGGGCGCGGCAGCGACTTCGGGATGCTGCTGGCCTCGCAGTCGCTCTCCAAGGCCACGGCCAACGGCGCGCGCGTGATCGCGCTGCCCCGCCTGCACGAGGCGAGCATGCGCAAGATCGATGCACAGAACACCAGCTTCTGGAAGGCCGTGAACGACCGCGAAGGCTCGCATGCGCTGGGTCTGCTGGAGCGGCAGCGCGTGAAGTCGTGGCTGGCCACGGTCTATGCGGCCTTCGATACGCTGCCGCTCTGAGCCCCCAGCGGGGCCGGTGCGCTAGGACGCAACCGCCGCCCCGCCTCCCAGGGCCTTGTAGAGCGTCATCGTCGCGTTGAACTGGTTCAGCCGGTTCAACGCCAGCGAAACCTCGGCGGTGCGGCGCCGGTCTTTCGCATCGAGCACCGGCTGCAGCGCTGTCGCCCCGGCCCGATACCGCACTTCGGACAGCTTCTCGGCCCGCTGCGCTTCCTGAAGGGCCAGCGCCAGCTTGATGCTTTCGTCGCGCAGTTGCGTTCGCGACGACAACGCGTTCTCGACCTCTGACAGCGCCGTATAGAGCGACTGCCTGAACCCCACCACCGCTTCTTCATACTGCGTCTGCGACACGCCGACCGTCAGCCGCGCCGTGTTCCATTGCAGGAACGGCAGCGCCAGCCCCGCGCCGAGGGTGGCGACCGGGTTCTTCAGCAGATCGCCCAATGCCGTGCTCGACGTGCCGAGCGAGCCTGTCAGGCTCAGCGTCGGATAGAAGCCGGTGCGCGTGGCGTCGACATTCGCCAGTGCGCCGCGCAAGCGCAGTTCCGCCGCATGCAGATCGGGCCTTCGGCCCAGCAGGCTGGCGGGCACGCCCGCATCGATGGCGGGCAGCGCGGTATCCGGCAACCGCGTGGGCTCGTTTGCCAGCGCTTCGGGTGGCCTGTCGAAGAGGATCGCCAACGCATTGCGCGCCTCGACACGCTGCTGCAGCAACTGCGTGTGCGCCGCCTCCTGCGTCGCCAGGTTCTGGCCGGCCTGCGCCACGTCCAGCCCCGACACAGCACCCGCCGCGTACTTGGTGCGCACCAGCGCCAGGATGCGCCGGCCGTCCTCGATGCCCGCTTCGCTCAGGGCGATGCGCTGGTTCAGGTAGCCGGTCTGCCAATAGAGCCCCGCCGTCGTGCCGACCAGCGCGAGCGCGGCGGCCTGGCGGTCGGACACCGTGGCCTTCAACTCCCAATCGGCGGCGCTGCGCAGCGCCGATAGCCGGCCCCACAGGTCGAGTTCGTAGCTCAGCGTGACCAGCGAACTCGATGCGGAACCCGCCACGCCGCCGCGCTTCAGGTCGTAGCCACGGCTCGTGTTGAGCTGCCCCACCACGCCCGGCGTGAGATTGGTGTTGGCCAGGCCCGCCTGCAACTGCGCGCGCTGCACGCGTATGCCCGCCACGGCCAGGTCGTTGTTCGTGCGCAGGGCGTTGTCGATCAGCGTGTCCAGCTGCGGGTCCTGAAAGGCGGCCCACCACTGCTCGGAAGGCATCGCGGCGGCGGGCGAAGGCTGTTGCTGCTGCCACGCCGAGGGCACGTTCAACGGCCGCTGCTCGCGCTGCTCAGGCTGGAACAGCGCGCACCCGCCGAGCGCCAACGCCACGGCAACGGCCACAGCGCCCCGATGAAGAAAGCGCGCGCTACTCACGAGCCAGCGCCTCGATCGGGTCCAGTCGCGCGGCATTGCGCGCCGGCAAGTAGCCGAACAGCACGCCGATCAGCGAGGCGCACAGAAACGCCGACACCACGGCGCCCATCGAAAAGATCATTTGCCATTGCTTGACGAAAAGCGAAAACAGAAAGCTGATGCCGTAGGAGAGCGTCACGCCGATCAGGCCGCCCACCAGGCACACCAGCACCGCCTCGGTCAGGAACTGCTGCAGCACGTCGCTCTGGCGCGCGCCCACGGCCATGCGAATGCCGATCTCGCGGGTGCGCTCGGTCACCGACACCAGCATGATGTTCATCACGCCGATGCCGCCCACCACCAGCGAGATCACGGCAATGAGCGACAGCAGCAGCGTGAGCGACTGGCTCGTGCGCTCGGCCGTCTTCACGATGCTGTCCATGTTGAAGGTGAAGAAATCCTTGCTGCCGTGGCGCATGGTGAGCAGCTTGACCACGCTGTCCTCGGCCGCCTTGGTCGGCTGGTCGTCGCGGATGCGCACGGTGATGCTGTCGAAGTGCTGCTGCCCGAAGAGCCGGCTCGCGCCGGTGCTGTAGGGCAGCCAGATGTTGAGCGACTTGTTCTCGCCGAACATGTTCTTCTTTTCCTGCGACACGCCGATCACGGTGCACGGCAGGTTGCCCACCAGGATGATCTTGCCCAGCGGATCGGTGCCCTCGGGAAACAGCTTGCGCCGCGTGTTCTGGTCGATCACCACCACCTGTGACTGATGCCGCACGTCGCTGGCCGTGAAGGCCGCGCCGTTCGCCATCTGGATGTCGCGCACCCGGAAGAAGCTGTCGCTGACGCCGTTCACCGAGCCGTTGATGTCGACGCTGCGGTAGCGCAGCCGCAGGTTGCGCGAGGTCGAGGGCGTCACGCTGTGCACGTAAGGCTGCGCCGCCAACGCGTCGAGGTCGGAGGGTGTCAACGTACGTATGCTCGCGGCCTTGTCGTCCCCGAAATCGCTGCCCGGGTACACGTCGAGCGTGTTGGTGCCGATCGCCTTGATGTCCGACAGCACGAAGCGCTTGGCGCCCTCCCCGATGGCCACGATCGACACCACCGAAGTGATGCCGATGATGATGCCCAGCATGGTCAGCGCGGTTCGCATGCGGTGCGCCATCATCGAGCGCCACGCCATGCGGAAGGCCTCGGCAAAGCGGGCCCAACCGGTGCTGAAACGCGCGATGCCGAGCTTGGGCCGGGTCATCGCGCCGCCCGGGGCCGCGGAGGCGTCGGCCTGCGCCGACTGTTCGGGTGCCGCGACTGTCGGCACGTTCGGCCGGTCGCGCACGATCACGCCGTCGGCGATCTCGATGATGCGTTCGGTACAGCTCGCCACCTGCATGTCGTGCGTCACGATGATGACCGTGTGGCCCTGCGCATGCAGCTCGCGCAGAATGCCGATCACCTCCTGCCCGCTCTTGCTGTCGAGCGCGCCGGTCGGCTCGTCGGCCAGGATCACCTGCCCGCCGTTCATGAGCGCGCGCGCGATGCTCACGCGCTGCTGCTGGCCGCCCGAGAGTTGGCTGGGCCGGTGCTCCGTGCGATCACCCAGGCCCAGCCGCGTCAGCAACTGGCGGGCACGCGTGTCGCGCGCCTCGCTGTCGGTGCCGGCGTACACGGCGGGCACCTCGACGTTGCCGGTGGCCGTCAGGTGCTGCATCAGGTGGTAGCGCTGGAAGATGAAGCCGAAATGCTCGCGCCGCAGCTCGGCCAGCGCGTCGCTGTCGAGCGTGCCCACGTCCTTGCCCGACACCAGGTAGGTGCCGGTGCTCGGCCGGTCGAGGCAGCCCAGGATGTTCATCAGCGTCGACTTGCCTGACCCCGACGCGCCGACGATGGCCAGCATCTCGCCGTTGCCGATGTCCAGGTCGACGTTCTTCAGCACCTGCACTTCCTGCTCGCCTGAAGGAAAGCTTCGGCCGATGCCGCGCAGGGTCAGCAGCGGCTGCTCTGCCTGTTGCGGCTGCTGCGTCATTGAGCCTTGCCCCGGGGGCCGCCGCCGTCGGGCCTGTCGGCCAGCGCCGATGCGTCGCCGGTGATGACCTTGTCGCCCTCCTTCAGGCCTTCGAGCACCTGCGCCTGGAAGTTGTTGCTGATGCCCACGCGCACCATGCGCTTCTCGACGCTCTGATCGGCCTTGAGCACGCGCACTTCCTGGCGGCCGTCCTTGTCGCGCGTGCCGAGCGCCGTCAGCGGCACCACCAGCGCCTGCTTGGCCTCGCCCAGCATGATCGCGACCTGCGCCGTCATGTCGACGCGCAGCGTGCGGTCGGGGTTGGGCACGTCGAACAATGCGTTGAAGAACACGGCGTTGTTGATCTTCTCGGGCGACGGCTGCACCGCGCGCAGCGTTCCGTAGTAGCGCTTGTCGGGGTCGCCGAGGATGGTGAAGTACACCGGCTGGCCCGCCTTCACGCGCACCACGTCGGCTTCGGACACCTGGGCCTTCACGGTCATGGTCGACAGGTCGGCCAGCTTCATCAGCGTGGGCACCTGGAACGAGGCCACCACGGTCTGGCCTTCGAGCGTGCTGATGGACACCACGTCGCCGTCGATGGGCGCGACGATGCGCGTGTACGACAGGTTGGTCTGCGCCGAGGCCAGCGCCAGCCGCTGCTGGCGGATCTGCGCGTCGAGCGACACGCCGTCGGCACGCAGAGCGCGCAGCTCGGCGTCGGCGCTTTCCATGTCCTGCTTCGCGGCGGCGTCCTGGGCCAGCATTTCCTGCTGGCGCGTCCAGCTGAGCTGGGCCTGCCTGATGCGCACTTCCTTCGCGAGCTTCTGCGCCTGCAGGTTGTCGAGCTTGGCCTGCTCCTGCGCCAGCGTGTTCTGCGAGATGACGGGATCGATCTCCGCGAGCCAGTCGCCCTTCTTCACGGTCTGCCCCAGCACCACCTTCAGCGACTTGAGCTGGCCGCTGACCTGCGCCCCCACTTCCACCTGCTTGAGCGCCTGCAGCACGCCGGTGGCGAGCACCGCGTTCTCGAGATCGGTGCGCTGCACCGAGGCGGTGAGGTATTCGGGCTTCCTGGCGGGGCTCAGGCCGACGAAGGCAACGAGGCCCAGCACCACGAGAACGAGAATTCCGATGAAGTATTTGCGCGACCGCCGGGGTTGGGTATTGGGCATTCGAGAAAAGGTTGGGGGCGCCGAATGCCAGGTTTCTTCAATGAAAATTCAGCGCCGGAAAAGAGGAACCTTGGGGCTCCGCCTCATCCTAGCGGCGTTTACTGAAGAAACTTTAAAGGCCCGCAGGGCCCTTGGGGCGAAGCGCCCGCCAACGACAAAGACGCCGCTCTCGCGAGGCGGCGTCTTTTTTGCTTGGTTGCGGAAGCTGCGCTCAGCGCGCGCGGCGCGAGCGCACCAGCAGCACGATCAGCATCAGCGACAGAACCGTGAACGCGATGAACGACCAGTTCGCCAGCGTCAGGCCGAACAGCGACCAGTCGATCTTCGAGCAGTCGCCGCCGCCGCGGAAGATCATCGGCAGCGCGCGCTTGAGCGGGAAGGTCTCGATCATCCCGTAGAGGTCGCGTCCGCAGGACACGACTTCAGGCGGATACCACTGCAGCCAGCTTTGCGAGGCCGCCGTGTAGGCACCGCCCACCGCGGCCACCAGTGCGAGCAGGCCGCCCACGAAGCGCAGGCCGACGCTGCGGAAAACCCCGGCCAGGCCGGTGAAGAGAGCCACCAGCACCAGCGCATACCGCTGCACGATGCACATGGGACAAGGCTCGAGCCCCACCACGTGTTGCAGATAGAGCCCGAAGGCCAGCATGAGAACGCAGGCCAGGCAGATCAGCCCATACGCGCGGCGCGGCGCGCCGAAGTACCAATCGATCAAGGAGATACCCAATCTTCTTCTACGAACACCCTGGCCTTGCGCGGGTTGGCGACGACGGTGTCGCCTTCCTTCAAGCCCAGGTCACGGAACTGTTGCGCAGGGAGTTGCGCTTCGATGATGGTTCCGGAGCCCGGATTATCTGGATTCGATTCGGTGGGCTCAAGTTCCAGCCGCGCGATGGGTCCGACGACGATGGCGCGCGCCAGCGTGGCGACGATGCCCGAAGCGCCGGCCACGTAGCGTGTCACATCGATGTCATGCGGGCGCACGTAGGCGCGCGCCTTGGCATCGCGCGCGCCGCTGTGCTCGGGCGAATCCAGGCGCATGCCGTCGAGCTGCACCGCGCCGTTGTCGGCCCGGCCGTGGAACAGGTTCACGTCGCCCAGGAAGCCGTAGACGAAGGGGCTGGCCGGCTGGTCCCACACCTCCTGCGGCGAGCCGACCTGCTCGATCTGCCCCTTGTTGATGACCACCACGCGGTCGGCCACTTCGAGTGCTTCTTCCTGGTCGTGCGTGACGAAGATCGAGGTGACGTGCAGCTCGTCGTGCAGCCGGCGCAGCCAGCGGCGCAGTTCCTTGCGCACCTTGGCGTCGAGCGCGCCGAAGGGCTCGTCCAGCAGCAGCACCTTGGGCTCCACGGCCAGCGCGCGGGCCAGCGCGATGCGCTGGCGCTGGCCGCCCGAGAGCTGCGAGGGGTAGCGGTCGGCCAGCCAGTCGAGCTGCACCAGCTTGAGCAGGTCGGTCACCTTGGCCTTGATCTGCGCGTCGCTCGGGCGCTCCTTGCGCGGCTTCACGCGCAGGCCGAAGGCCACGTTCTCGAACACGGTCATGTGGCGGAACAGCGCATAGTGCTGGAACACGAAGCCCACCTGCCGCTCGCGCACGTGCACGTCGGTGGTGTCTTCGCCCGAGAACAAAATGCTGCCGCTGTCGGCCGTCTCCAGCCCCGCGATGATGCGCAGCAGCGTGGTCTTGCCGCAGCCTGAAGGGCCGAGCAGCGCGACGAGTTCGCCCGATTCGACGTCGAGGTTCACGTCGCGCAGCGCGCGGAAGTCGCCGAACTGCTTGCTGATGTTGCGGATTTCGATGCTCATGATTTCTTCTCTCTCAGGCTCAGGCCGCCGTGGTTTCAGGGGGCCGTTCCGGGGGCAGCTCGGCAATGGCTTTCATCTCGCGCTCGTGGCGCCA
>JACXTT010006134.1_pt1 | contig 17253 bp, 16 predicted proteins | sample 9270951 | NCBI WGS metagenome assembly JACXTT01 (sample SAMN15532306, study PRJNA645909) | rock metagenome | isolation source: weathered quartz diorite | place: Puerto Rico | collected 2017-06-21 | reverse complement strand
AAAGGTCTCTGCGCGAAGACGCCCGAGTTCATTCCTCCGGCGACAAATGAGTGGGACCGGTCAATCCTTGTATGCTAAAGCGCGGAAGAGCATTCCGGGCGGAACCCAGCTACTTTCGAAGCGTCCGGAAATGTTTCTCCCCGAGCTATGGCCCAGTTATTACAGCAAGGCCCGAGGGGTAGAAGTCTGGGATCTCGATGGCAATAGATTCGTTGACATGAGTTACAACGGAATTGGGGCCTGCGTCCTGGGCGCCGCGGACCCTGACGTTGATGAAGCGGTCAAGGCGGCTGTGGAAGCTGGTTCGATGTCCACACTCAACTGCCCGGAGGAGGTAGAGCTGGCCGAATTATTGTGCGAGCTTCATCCTTGGGCCGATATGGTCCGGTTTGCCCGCGGCGGCGGCGAGGCAATGTCCTTGGCCGTACGGATTGCCCGGGCACGAACCGGGCGGGATCGAGTGGCATTCTGCGGTTACCACGGCTGGCACGACTGGTACCTAGCCGCAAATCTGGCCGAAGATAATGCGTTGGATGGACACCTCCTCCCCGGCCTGAGTCCAGCCGGCGTGCCTCGTGTATTGAAGGGAACCGCCCTGCCTTTTCGTTACAACGATCTCGATGAATTTGAGACCATTACTTCCAGGCACCGCCGTGAGCTGGCTGCAATCGTGATGGAGCCGATCCGAGATCACGATCCGGATCCTGGTTTCTTGGAACGCGTCCGCGCAATAGCCACGGACATCGGCGCCATATTGATTTTTGACGAAATTACATCCGGCTTTCGCCTCAATACGGGGGGAGCTCACTTGCTCTTCCGCGTCGAACCGGACGTGGCGGTGTTTGCCAAAGCGATGAGCAATGGCTATCCCATGGCAGCCGTCATTGGCAGGGGCGATGTCATGGAAGCAGCGCAGAGTAACTTTAACAGCATCACGTATTGGCCGGAACGAATCGGACCAGCAGCTGCGCTAGCAACCATCCGGAAGCATCGACGCTGCGACGTTTCGAAACATCTCGTTCGAATGGGCGAGCTCGTGCAGCAGGGATGGCAGGCCGCCGCCGCAGACGTTGATCTGCGTATCGAAACGGGAGGCATGGCGCCACTTACTCATTTCTCCTTCCAGGGAGAGCAGAGCCAGGAGGCACACACGCTCTTCACGCAAATCATGCTGGAACGCGGCTTCCTCGCGAGCAAAGGATTCTACGCCACTTATGCCCACCAACCGCACCATGTTGAGAGCTATCTCGCCGCGGTCGAGGCGGCCTTTGCCTTGATTGCACGGGCTTCAGAGCGAAGCGAGATATCAAAGACCTTACGAGGGCCCATCGCGCACACCGGTTTTCGGCGACTCACATGATGATATGAAAGAGGTTGAGCATTGGAATTCGTTCGACAAGCAGTATCTGGATCAGATCGTGGAGATACTCAGCCAAGCCCTTGGTGACCGCAAATGTTCGATATACCTGTTCGGATCAAGAGCGGCTGGGAAACACGCTCACTCCTCTGATTTTGATGTAGCTGTGCTCGCCGCCGAAGCGGTCGATCGGGAATTAAGCCTGGCCAGGGAGATGCTTGAATTCTCCAACATTCCATTTACTGTAGACGTAGTCGATTTGCGCTCAGCTTCAGAACATTTCCTGCGAGCGGTGCAGGAGCAGGGCATTTTGCTTTGGAGCAATTAGTTGAACGGCTGGAGTCGTGTAAGCGTGCGCTCAAGACGCTCGACGATATCTTGGCCACACCCTTTAGCGTCGTTGTGCGCGACGCCGCCATTCAACGATTTGAGTACTCATTCGAGAGTTTATGGAAGTTGCTCAAATCATATTTGAGGGAGCGCGAGGGCATCGTTTGTAACTCGACCAAGCAGTGTTTTCGAGAGGCGCAGAATGTTGGCTTGCTGGTTGTCGGAGAGGTAGAGAACTGTCTGGCGATGACGGATGACCGCAATCTCACATCACATACTTACATCGAAGCCGTTGCCGACGCCATCTACAGTCGGATCCCCTCGCATCAAGCGATCATGAAACAGTTGATCGACAAGCTCTGCTCACGGATAGGGGGAGGGTAGATGGTTCTGCTCATCCGCGCCGACGCCAGCGCCGAGATCGGCGCCGGCCACGTAATGCGCTGCCTAGCGCTCGCGCAGGGCTGGCAGGATGCCGGAGGGCAGACCTTATTCACAATCAACCCGGAGGCGGCAGCGCTGGAACCTCGTCTCAAGTCGGAAGGGATGGATGTCCTCAGAATGCCCGGGCCCCTGGGAGGCGTTGCTGATGCGAAGCAGACGGCAGCGGTCGCGCGAGAGAATGCAGCGGCGTGGGTGGTTGTAGACGGATACTCTTTCGGCGCCGAATACCAGCGAATCATCAAGGACGCAGGGTTCCGCCTCCTGTTCGTTGACGATAACGGACACGCCGGCCACTACTGGGCCGACCTTGTGCTGAACCAGAACATGCACGCCGATAAAGGAAATTACACCAACAGAGAGGCTCATACCCAGCTCTTGCTGGGCACTCCATATGTGCTTCTGCGTCGGGAATTCCTGGGATGGAAAAGATGGAAACGCCCGATACCGGATGCGGCACGCAAAGTGCTGGTGACGCTGGGGGGCGGTGATCCGCAGAACACGACACTCAAGATCATCGAAGCCTTCGAGCGATTCGGGCCACCGGACGTGGAGGCCAGAATCGTCGTAGGTCCGGCCAATCGACACCTTGAGGTACTTTCCGAGGCGGCGAGGAATTCGGCCGAGCGTTTGCAACTGTTGGGAGCGGCTCTGAACATGCCGGAGTTGATGGCTTGGGCCGACCTGGCCGTCTCGGCAGCGGGCAGCACCGCGTTGGAAATGGCCTTCATGGGTCTTCCTTCTATCCTCTTGGTCCTGGCGAAAAATCAGCGATCCATTGCCGAGGAGCTAACAGGGGCGGGTGCTGCCTTGAGCTTGGGATGGCATGAACAAGTTTCTCCCCATGCCGTATCGCGGGCTCTCGAGCAGTTACGGAGCGAGCTCCAGACTCGTAGCGAGATGTCAGGCAGGGGTCGTGCGATCGTGGATGGAGAGGGCGTTGAAAGGGTATTAATGCATCTGACGGGCGTCGAACTCAGATTGAGGCAAGTCCAAAAAGATGATTGCCAGCTCCTCTGGGAGTGGGCAAACGACCCGAACACGCGCGCGGTCTCCTTCTCCAGGGAGCCGATACCCTGGGAGAACCATGTTCAGTGGTTAGACTCAAGGCTACACGACGGCAATTGTCTATTCTACATCGCCGTGAATGGAGAAGACCTGCCGGTCGGGCAAGTGCGCTTCGACGTGGATCAGCAAATAGCCGTAATCTCGGTCAGCGTGGACCCTCGCTTTCGCGGGAAGGGCTACGGTTCGACGATCATTCGACTCGCCTCGCGGAGGATGTTGGAGTCCTCGGGTGTGGGAACGATTCATGCCTACGTGAAGGAGGGTAACGAAGCTTCGATTCGCGCATTCGCCAAGGGCGGGTTCTCGAAACTGAGAACAGCGATCGTCCGAGATCAGCCAGCCATCCATTTTGTGCTTCGGAAAAATGATCTTCCCCCAGTTGAACGGGCATATTGAAATCAGAGGGCGCCGAATTGGTGCCGGCCAGCCGACATATATCGTGGCTGAGATGTCGGGTAATCATGGGCAGGATTTCGATCAGGCTGTAAAAATCCTGAAAGCCGCGAAAGAGGCGGGGGCCGATGCCGTTAAGCTCCAGACTTATACGCCCGACACGATCACCATTGCCTGTGATAATCCCTACTTCCGTATTCAAGGGACTCTTTGGGAGGGTCATACACTCCACGAGCTCTACGCTGAGGCGTATACCCCATGGGAATGGCAACCGCGCCTCAAGGATCTCGCCGAAAACCTCGGTCTGGATCTCTTCTCATCCCCATTCGATGAGACGGCCATCGAGTTTCTTGAGCGCATGCAGGTTCCGGCTTACAAGGTGGCATCATTCGAGAATGTGGATCTTCCGTTGCTGCGCAGACTTGCCAAGACCGGCAAGCCAATCATCATCTCCACCGGAATGGCCACGCTGGCGGAGGTCGACGAAGCCGTGCGCACTGTCCGTGAGCAAGGCGGGAGCCAGCTCGCCTTACTGAAATGCACGAGTGCCTATCCTGCGCCTCCGGAGGAGATGAATCTGCGCAGTATTCCAGGCCTCGCCCAGGCGTTTGGGGTGCCGGTCGGCCTCTCGGATCATACGCTAGGTGCGACAGTGCCCGTGGGAGCGGTAGCCTTGGGAGCCTGCATCATCGAAAAGCATCTCACGTTGTCTCGTGCGACTCCTGGGCCCGACAGCGCTTTTTCTTTGGAGCCGCACGAGTTCAAAGCGATGGTTGAAGGGATACGCACCGTCGAGAGAGCGTTGGGCCAGGTGCGATACGAAGTAGGCCAACAAGAGGCGGCTAGCCGTCTGTTTCGTCGATCACTTTTCGTAGTGCAAGACGTAAAGGCCGGAGAGCCCTTCACTAAAGAGAATGTTCGTTCGATACGTCCCGGACACGGGCTGCATACCCGTTACCTGGAAACCGTTCTCGGACGGCTGGCTTCCCAGGATGTGAAACGAGGTACGCCATTGGCTTGGCGCCTTATTTCCTGATGCAGGATCGGGATTTGAGAGGATTCGCCGTATGACGGATTTGCGTCGCTGCTCACGTTGCTTGATTCCCGAAACACATGAAACCATCACCTTCGACGCGGAGGGAGTCTGCAACGTGTGCCGGCAACATGAGGTGAAGCAGGATTTCATAAACTGGGATGAGCGCAAGCGCGAGCTGGGCGAACTGATTGAGGCTTACCGCGGCAAGCATTCACACGATTGTATTGTCCCATTCAGCGGCGGCAAAGATAGCACGTTCACGCTCTACTATCTGGTTACGCAATACAAGTTGAAACCGTTAGTGGTGCAATTCGACCATGGCTTCATGCGCCCGAACCTGCGAGAGAATAATGAGCGCACGTTCAAGAAGCTTGGTGTCGACGCCCTAAGTTTCCGGCCCAATTGGCACGTAGTGCGGAAATTGATGCTCGAAAGTCTAAAACGCAAAGGCGACTTTTGCTGGCACTGTCACACGGGAATTTTCTCTTATCCGATGCAGCTCGCGATCAAATTCAACATTCCATTGCTGTTCTGGGGCGAGCCAAGCGCGGAATACACGAGCTATTACAGCTACGACGAGCCCGAAGAGGTGGATGAGCGCCGGTTCAACCGGTTCGTTAATTTGGGGATCACGGCCGACGACATGTTGGGGATGATCGAGGGGGTTGAATCGAGGGACCTGGAGCCGTTTCGATATCCGTCCGTCAAAGAGCTGCGCCGTGTGGGTGTTCGATCGGTTTGCTTGGGGAGTTACATTCCTTGGGACGTCAAAGAGCAAGTCCAGATTATCCAACGAGAGCTGGGCTGGAGACCCGATGAGGTGGAAGGGGTGCCACCCCAGTTCTCCTATGAAAAAATTGAATGCTATTTGCAAGGTGTGCGCGATTACCTGAAGTTTATCAAGCGAGGGTATAGCCGAACCGCCCACTTGGCCAGCATGGACATTCGAAACCACCGTCTCGACCGTGCGGAGGGCTTGAAACTGCTCCAGGAATACGACGGAAAACGCCCGGCGAGTTTGGATCTCTTTCTGCAGTACGTGGGCATTACCGAGGATGAATTCATGGAGCTGGCTTCGCAGCATTGGGTGGAGCCGTGGGTGCCTGATCTCGTGCAGATAACGCGTGGAAAAGGGCTCCACGACCAGGATCGATGGGACCGAACGACCGATTTGATCAATCCGTGACGGGGCGGGAAGCTGAGAGCGACATGATTGCGATTGTAGATTATGGGATGGGGAATCTCCATTCCGTGCGACATGCATTGGAGAGGATCGGTGCCGAGGTCTCGGTAGCTCACTGCCCGGAAGATCTGCTTCAGGCGGACCGGATCGTGCTTCCCGGAGTGGGCGCGTTTGGAGAATGCGCCAAGAACTTGCGCGCATCGGGCCTTGTGGATGCGCTCGAAGAGGCGGTCCTGAAGAAGGGTAAACCGCTCTATGGAATTTGTGTGGGGTTGCAGGTGTTGGCACGAGAAGGATATGAAATGGGCGTACATCCGGGGCTGGGCTGGGTGCCCGCCGTAGTCAAGCGCTTTGAGGTGGAATCCCTGGGGCTCAAGGTTCCCCATGTTGGATGGAACGAAGTTCTCCCTCAATCGGATGTTTCACTTTTCCGTGGCCTGCGCCGTCCTCCCACTTTCTATTTCGTTCACAGCTACTATCTAGCGCCCGATGATGATCAATTAATGGCGGCGACTTGCGATTATGGGGGAAGGTTCGCAGCCGCTATCCTCCGGGATAATATCTTCGCTACCCAGTTCCATCCCGAGAAGAGCCAGGAAAACGGCTTACGTCTGCTGGAGAACTTCTTGAATTGGAAGCCATGAGGGATGCTCAAGAAGCGGATTATTCCCAAATTGCTTCTCCGAAACGGACGCAATGTCAAAGGGATCAAATTCGAGGGATTGCGCGACGTAGGCTTTCCCGTGACCAATGCCCGTATTTATGACGCACAGGGAGCAGACGAGTTAATTTTCCTTGATATCACCGCCAGTGTGGAGAACCGCAATATCCTCTACGAAATTATCGCTCGTACCGCCGAAGAGGTCTTCATGCCTTTCTGCGTGGGAGGCGGGATTCGAACGGTGCAAGACATTAGAAAGCTATTGCTGGCGGGGGCAGACAAGGTTTCGATCAATACGGCTGCTGTCGAGGCTCCGGTACTCATCTCGGACGGAGCGAAACTGTTCGGCGCTCAGTGCATCGTAGTCTCTATAGATTTTCGGCGACAAGAGAGTTGGGCCGAAGTGTACACGCACGGAGGCACCCTTGCGACCGGTCTCGAAGTATTGGACCACGCGAAACGAATGGTGGATCTCGGCGCCGGGGAGATTTTGCTCACTTCGATTGACCGGGATGGCACCATGCTGGGGTATGATCTTGAGATTACCCGGGTCGTCGCGGAGGCTGTAGATGTGCCGGTAATTGCTTCCGGGGGCGCGGGGACCCTGCAACATTTGGCAGACGCCGTCCGAGAAGGCCAAGCTTCGGCCGTAGCCGTCGGCAGCTTGTTCCATTTTACAGACCAGAGTCCCATCAAGGCCCGCGCCTTTATGAGTGTCGCTGGAATCGACGTTCGATAGGCAACCTGAGGGCCGCAACATGCCAGACAAGATTTCCGCAGCCCCTCATTTCCTGGACGGTGGGCGAATTTATCTCCGTGGAGTTCGGCCGAGCGATGTGAATGAGGCTTACTATCGTTGGATGAATGATCCGGAAGTCACTGGGTACCTGGAAAGCCGGTTCTGTCCGAACTCAATGGAGGGGCTGCGTGACTATGTCACGAGTAAGCTCGGGGACCGGGATAACATTTTCCTGGCGATCGTGGTGAAGGAAGGAGATCGGCATATCGGCAATATCAAGCTGGGCCCGATCAACTGGGTCCATCGATTCGCCGATATCGGGCTCATGATTGGCGAAAAAGACTGCTGGGGAAAAGGGTACGCCACAGAAGCCATCCGTCTGGTTGTGGATTATGCATTTCGAGAGCTCAACCTTCATAAACTGACCGCGGGTTGTTATGACCTGAATGAAGGATCCGTCAAGGCATTCAAGAAGGTCGGATTTGAGGTCGAAGGTGTTCGTAAGAAGTATTTCTACTATCGCGGATCGTATGTGAATGGCGTACTGCTGGGGCTGCTGAATAATGACGCCTAAAGTCTGTATTCTCGATTATGGCTCGGGAAATGTGAAATCCGTCTTCAATCTGGTAGCCGCCATGGCGAGCGACCTGAGAATTTCCAACGATGTCACCGCGATTAGCGAAGCCACTCATTTCATACTGCCAGGGGTGGGGGCCTTCGGCGCCTCCATGGCGAAAATTAGAGACCGGATACCCTTAGATACTCTCGAGCGCGAAGTATTTGAGCACCGGAAGCCATTTCTGGGCATATGCGTTGGCCTGCAGGTGATGGCGGAAAGAGGATACGAATTTGGCGAGCATGAGGGCCTCGGATGGGTGCCAGGTATCGTGGATAGGCTCAACTGCGAACGGCTTCCGTTGCCTCACGTGGGATGGAACAGCATTCGCATGGAGCGTCCCTGTCGTTTGCTGGAACAATTCGATAATGATCAGGATTTCTATTTTGTCCATAGCTATGTGTTCAGGCCTTCACGGTCCGATCATGTGGCCGCCACTGCCCGGTATGGCGAGGAGTTTTGCTGCGTGCTCAACATGGACAATCTTTATGGGGTTCAATTTCATCCCGAAAAGAGTCAAAAAGCCGGCAGGATCTTAATTGCAAACTTCCTGAATCTGTCGTGAAGAAGAATCGCCTCATCCCCGTGCTCTTATTGAGAAATGGCTGGCTGGTACAGAGCAAGGGCTTTCGCAGATACCAGAATTTGGGCAATCCGATTACCACGGTCGAACGGCTCAGTGAATGGGCCTCCGACGAGTTGATTTATTTGGACATCTCCCGCGAGGAGAATTATGACTTGCGGCGCGACGATTTGGGTCATCCCAATCGCCGCACGATTCTTGAGATTATCGAAGACGTGTCAAAGGCGTCGTTCATGCCCATAACCGTGGGAGGACGGATTCGCACTCTCAGGGACATCGAGCGAAGACTGGCCGTCGGCGCTGACAAAATCTCTATTAACAGCAAACCGCTCGAGGAACCGGCGTTCATTCAGGCTGCCGCCCGCGAGTTCGGATGCCAGTGCATCGTGGTTTCGATCGACGTCAGGATCATGGACGATCGGTACGTGGTGGTCTCCGAAGGGGGAACCAAGCCGACGAGATATGGGCCCGCGGAGTGGGCGAAACTCTCCGAGGAGTACGGCGCGGGAGAGATCCTGTTGAACTCCATTGACCGCGACGGAATGAAAAACGGGTACGACATCGAGTTGCTCAACCAGGTTTCACGCGTCGTGGGAATTCCTGTAATCGCCTGCGGCGGGGTGGGGGATTGGTCGCATATGGCCGAGGCGTTTGATAAAACGAGTGTGGACGCCGTTGCGGCCGCGAACATATTTCATTATGTGGATCAGAGCGTTTATCTCGCGAAAAGATTTTTGCATGAGCGAGGGTATAACGTGAGGCCGCCCGATTTGCTCACGCTGGCGCTCAATTGAGGCAGTCCCTATGAAATATTGCCAACGGTGTGTTTATCCCGAGATCGCCGTAAATCTCTATATGGATGACGAGGGGGTCTGCAGTAGCTGTCGCACCGCCGAAGAGTTCGAGCAGCTCACGCCCGAATTTTGGGCGCAGCGGCGAAAGAAATTTGAGGAGATTCTCAATACCACACTCGCGGGCAACACGTCGAATTATGACTGTGTGATTCCCGTGAGCGGAGGAAAGGACAGCTATTATCAAACTCATGTGATTGTTAGTGAATTTGGATTGAAACCTCTCCTCGTGACCTATCACGGGAACAACTATCTCCCGGAGGGGGACTATAATCGCGATCGAATGCGGCACGTGTTCGACGCGGACCATATCGTCTATGGTCCGAGCGTTGACGTGCTGCAGAGGTTGAACAGACTGTGTTTCAGACGAATGGGAGACATGAACTGGCATGCCCACTGCGGCATTGTCACGGCTCCGATCATCGTGGCGGCTAAATTCGGCATTCCCTTGATTATCTGGGGCGAGATCGCCTGGGATGTGTCCGGGATGCACGACCCCGAAGATTACGTAGAGTTCAGTAAGCGGAGCCGCCATGAACATGATCTGAGGGGCTTCGAATGGTACGACTTCCTCGACGATCCGATTGAGAAGTTGACGGAGAAAGACATGCTTTGGGCCAAATACCCGAGTGACGAGGAGATTTTGAGAGTGGGCGTAAGGGGAGTATACATCGGGAATTTTTTCAAGTGGGATCCAAACTGGCATTGGAAGATGGTTCACGAACGGTATGGCTGGAAACCGTCGGATCGACCATTCGAAAGAACCTACCGCCGTTTTTCGAATCTGGATGACCGGTACGAAAATGGTATTCACGACCTGCTTAAATTCATCAAGTTCGGATATGGGCGGGCCTCAGACCATGCCTCCAAGGACATCCGGAGCGGACACCTGACGCGCGATCAAGCCATCGAGATGGTGAGGAAATACGATCACGTGGTCTCGAGTGATCTTGACTATTGGTTGAGTTATGTGGGTATCACGGAGGAGGAGTTTTGGCTGACAGCCGATCGCTTTAGGGATCCTCGTGTTTGGCAAATCGATCGCGGAGAATGGATCAAGGACAACGTCTGGGGAGCGCCATCAGCCTATGGACCCGTACGGTCCGGGCCGTTGGCAGGGTCACGGTCGTGAAGACAAATAAGATGACAAGAGAGCATGGCAGAGCGAGATCGCGGCTCAAGTGGGAAAGTGTGGCACGCGAGTACGCTGGCGCCTTGAACGATCGATATCATCGCCATCGCCTTGCGGTGATCCGAAGTCTGATCCCGGCGAAGCTTTTCGCGAAGGGCCGGCGGATCCTCGACTTCGGTTGCGGGGATGCCGTCTTGCTTCCCGAGTTCCTCGAGTCCGGGGCACAGATCCAAGGCATAGACGCCTCCCGGCAGATGGTCGAACTGGGGCAGAGTCGGCTGGCGAATGCGGGGTGGAATAAAGACCTGGTGCGAGTAGGCGGCGTGAACTACCTCCGACGCATCAAGGATGCCTCACTCGATTCCATCCTGAGCTTCAACGTGCTCGCTTACCTGGACGCGGCGGAGGAGAAAACTTTCTACCAGGAGGCGCGTCGCATCATCAAGAACGGAGGTTACCTGGTCATTACGCATTCGAATGAGCTCTTCGATGTATTCTCTCTCAATCAGTATACGGTTGACTTCTTCAAGAAGTATCTAATCCGCGGTGCTTCCTATCGCAAGACTGTTGCCGGCTTGATTAGGTCAAGGAGCGATACGATGGGCACCGAGAGATACTCTGTGCGGGAGAACCCCTTGGCATACAAGTACAAGTTAGCCAGGCACGGATTCAGGGAATTGAGGCAGGAGTTCGTCAACCTGCATGTTGCGCCACCCCCACTTTTGAAGGACAAGAGCTACCCGAATACCTTGACTATCGATAAGGACAAGAAATGGAAGTTGATGTTCGTCTGCAGCACGTTCGGCTCCTGTGCGATTCGGGAGGTCGATATCAGATGATGAGGGACCATGGTCCCATCCACCTCGCCGAGACGTTGCTTGCGGTGATAGATGGCGAGTGAATACTGACGACCGAATTGCGATAACCGGGTAGAGAGCGTGGGGGGATCCAAGCAGTGAAAGGGAGATGAACGAACATCCCGAGGCTGGCCGGCTTACGTTCGAGGAGATCAGTCCCGAGCACCTGGTCCCCGAGCAAGTGGAGAGATTCGCCTCAGATATCCAGCGCCTGTTACAACACCGGCATGAATTCGTGGCCGTACCCTGTCCTGCTTGCGAATCCGAAAGAGGCGAGAAGTTTTTCGAAAAGTTCGGGATGACCTATCTGGTCTGCTCTGATTGCGAAACCGTGTACATAAGCCCGCGGCCTACGCCAGCACTTCTTGAGATGTACTATGCCACATCCGAGAACTACGCCTATTGGAATAAATACATTTTTCCGGCTTCAGAGAACGCTCGTCGAGAAAAGATCTTCCGGCCCCGTGTTGATCGCATCCTTGAAATCTGCGGGCGGCACAACGTGCCCAGGGGCGTATTGCTGGAAGTAGGCGCGGGTTTCGGAACTTTTTGCGAAGAGTTGCAGCGACGGAATGTTTTCCGGCGCGTGATCGCCGTGGAGCCAACGCCGGACCTGGCGCAGACATGTCGCAACCGGGGATTAGAGGTGATTGAGAAGCCGATTGCCCAGGTTCATTTGGAGGGAGGAGCGGTTGACGTCGTCGCGTCTTTCGAGGTTATAGAGCATCTGTTTTCTCCTCGGGAATTTCTTTTTGGCTGCGCTTCCGTGCTCGCTCCCGGGGGTTTGCTCGTTATCACCTGCCCGAACGTCAAGGGCTTCGAAGTCGCCGTGTTGGGGGCCATTTCTGATACTGTGGACGTGGAGCATTTGAACTACCTTCACCCGCGGTCGCTATCGAACTTACTTACGAAATGCGGTTTTCGTGTGCTGGAGGCGATGACTCCGGGAGAGCTGGACGCCGAGCTGGTTCGAAGAAAGGCTCTGGCCGGGGAGTTCAAGATTGACGCGCATCCGTTCCTGAAGGAGCTATTGATTGACCGATGGGAGGAACTAGGCGATGCGTTCCAGCGGTTCCTCGCGGAAAACGGCCTCTCTTCTCACATGTGGTTGGTTGCGCGCAGGGTTTAGTGGCCGCGTGCCCGTCCTTTCGATATAACTCATGATATCAGGACTTCGCAAGCTTTTGAGAAGTCTCTACGTCATACTGTGGAGAACTGCGCACTACGAACATGTACCAGCCAGGGACTTGTCCGGCGGCGAACGAGACTTCGTGGAACAGAACCGTCTGTTTTGGCAGGAGATTTATGGCCGAGACGGGAACCGCGACGGGGCGTATACACTGATCGAGGTGGGCGGAAATGCTTACATTCTTCACTATATCGCCGCCATCGGGCGGATGGCCTCTCAGTCGCAAGGGACCAAACCACTGGCGATGGTCGTGGCGCCCTCAATATTAGACAGCGCTAAGATCGAGATCCTGCGATCATATGGAATTCGGGATTACGTTAACGTCAGGAGTTGGAGATTCGGATTATTCCTCTTGCTGTCTTACTGGCTGGCCTGGCGTACGTATCGGAAGATGTCATCGCCCGATGATCTGTTGCGGTTTAAAATAGACGGCATCGAATTTGGGGATATTCTATACGATAAGATTCTACATGATGGATATTCCACGGTTTCGGCCGTGGATGAGCGAGTTCACGCGAAACTGCAAACCTTCTATCTGAATCGATTCATATTTAAGGCGACGATGCGAAAATATCGAATCAGGCGAGCTATTCTCAGTCACAGCACCGGGCTCCGATCGGGCGTGTGGATGAGATATCTGCTGAATCGGGGGGTAGAGGTGATTTATTGTCGCTGCGTGGCGATGACGAATATTAGGAAGTACCGGCACATTGATGAAGCGCGAATTGATCCCGTCCGTCCCGAAGCGAAATATGTTGATTACATGCTGGGTAAGGAGCTCGACAGGGTCATGGCGCTTGCCGACGAATATCTCGAGCGCAGGTTCTACCAGGGCGCTCATGAATTGGATATCTCGTTCACGTTTGATCCACGAAATAGGACCTTTCTGGGCCGCGAGGAATTCGCGCAACAGTATGGTCTGGATCCCTCCAAGAAGAACGCCTTCGTGATGCTCCATGCTTTCAGGGACGATCCACACGCCTACGGCGTGGACTCCATTGTTTATCGGGATTACTACGAATGGTTCATAAACACGTTGAGAGTTGCTCGGACTGTAGAATCCGTGAATTGGATCTTCAAGGAACATCCATCGGCGGTTTACTACCCCACGCTTGACCTCGATTTGAGCGACATTTTCGGACGCGTAACGGAACCGAACATCGTCTTTTTGGATCGGAATGCGGATTTCAACGCCCGCTCATTGCAGTTTGTGGCCGACGCGGTGGTCACCTGCATCGGGACAGCGGGACTGGAATACGCGGCACTGGGGATACCTTGCATCCTCGGGGCAGAGAGCCATTACAGCGGCTTCGGATTCACGATCGTTGAAAAGACGAGGGAGCAATATGAGAGGCGGCTACGGGAAATAGATCGCCTGCCGGGGCTCACGGACGAGCAGATGAGGATAGCGAAGATCATCATGTACTTTGAATTATCTATGGCAATGAATACGCCTTTTTTTCTGATGCCATCCTATGATGAGTACGAGAAGATTCTTCGCGTAAATCAGAAGCAATTTTACGAAGATGCGGCGCGCGTGCTGAGAGACCTCGATCGGAGCAAGGCCATATGGGAGGTCAAAAAAATCGAGCAGTTTGTCGAGAATGACTCCTTCCGACAATACATTGACTTTGACGCGTACGACTTCATGCTGGGCGCGATTCAGTAAACAATCGGGAGATCGTGAGGAGTCTAGTGTGTGCTGACGCCATGGACAAAGAAGAGCTAGGGTCAAGGCTCATTTTTCTGATCTCACAGCCCCGAGCGGGCTCAACGTTGTTGCAGCGGATCTTGGGAGGTCATCCCGACATACATGCGACTTCAGAACCATGGCTCATGCTCCATCCGCTTTACGCGCTGCGCGACGAGGGGTACCAAGCGGAGTATCTGGCCCGCTCAGCCCGGATCGGGCTGCGGGAGTTTCTTGGTGCCTTGCCGCGCGGAGAGGATGAGTATCTGGAGGGGATCCGTCGCATGTATGGATACCTCTACGAACGGGCCTTGGAGGGATCTGGCAAGCGCTACTTCCTCGATAAGACGCCGCGCTATTACTCCATAATTCCAGACCTCTATCGCGTTTTTCCCGAGGCCCGTTTCATGATTCTCTTGCGGAACCCGCTGGCCGTTCTGTCCTCGGTACTCGCGGCTACAAAAGGAAACTGGTACCTGCTCTACAGATCCCGGCTGGATGTGACCCAGGCGCCGAGTCTCTTGCTCGAAGGCATTAAGCAGTTGAACCGTCGAGCTGTCGTCGTGCAGTACGAGAAATTGGTAGCGGATCCCCAGGTTGAAGTCCGGCGCATCTGCGACGGTTTGGGAGTCGCGTTCACCCCCGAGCTCATCGAGTATGGTGGTCACGACCTGCCACACTGGCGGTTCGGAGATAACACTCAAGTTTATCAGCACTCACGCCCGGTCGCGGAAATGGCAGAGAAATGGACGACCGCCCTGGCCGACACACAGGTCTGGAGACTGATGAATGACTACCTGCATCTTCTAGGCCAAGTTACCATCGAGAAGATGGGATATTCATATGAAGCGTTGGAGCGCGTGCTAGAGGCAAATCGGCCTGGGAAGATGCGTCTTCGGTTCACATTCTCGATGAATTGGTTGCTCAGGAAACCACCCGAACAGCGCAAGCGCTGGGAGAGCGGCTTGAACCGCTTGGCAACCTCGCTTCTCCTGCGGGGATTTCAGGGCACAATCGGCGTCGCGGTTCGGAAGCTTATTGTTGATACAGCCCAGCCCGGTTGAAGCCTCGCGCCTGCGGTCGCGCAGGGCTTACCCAACAAGCGCCGGGAGTCTCAGGTTTTGGTGATTTGAGTGTGCCCATCAACTCATACGACCACAGGGAGTGCATGGAGGAAGCGCGTCAAGGAGTAGCGCGGTAGTATGCGGGTACTCATGCTTATGGCGAACCGGCTCCCGTACCCCGGAGAAAACGGCAGTTGTGTTCACCTTTGGTCCCTCCTTCGAGCGTGGCTGCAGCGCAATCACGAGGTGGTGGTCTGTTGCTACAAATATACGGGACCCAAAGAGTGGGCGCGCGGCATTCATGATCGTGCTCTAGCTCAATTGAAGACGATGGGAGTGCAAACACGGCTGATTCCTCTCCGGAAGGATGGGAAACCAGGCCGGTGGCAGTCCAGGCTTGGGACGATGAGGCAGATATTGACTCCAAGAGTTAACGGCATGTTCACAGGTTGCGATTACCAAGCCGAGATTGGTCCATTTGTCGATCAATGTCAGCCAGACTTAATCTGCTGCTATGGGTTCGATGCAGTCGCCGCTTCATCGTTCCTGTCTTCCTCCATGGCGCGAATGGCGTCAGTCGTTGATTTCGATCATTGGGCAGTGGCCCAGGTCCGACCCTACCAATCCAATGGGTTTAGGCGAGTGGGTATCCGCGCTCTGACGAATCGCCTGGCCGGGAGGAACGGTGATTCGATCATCGTAGAGCTATTGAGACGGTGTGAGATCGTGATCGAGCACGCGGCCCATCATTGCCAGTGGCTGCACGACCACGGCGTTCCGCAAGCTCGGTACTACCCAGTGCTGGTAATGGATGGGGCGGGTCCCAATTGGGAGAGTGAGCGCAAGCTGGTCCGAAGCGAACGGCAGCTTCCCAGAATCTTGTTGGTCGGCAAGATCGGCGGGGCGAATACCCTACCCGGACACTTTCTTTTCGCCAACGAGATATTGCCTGAGCTCGAGCGCCAATTAGGTCCTCGGGGCTTTGAAGCCCACATCGTAGGAGGTGGCGAGCTTGACCATCGATTGAGAGCGGCTTTCGGCAGGCCCTCTGTCCGGATTCGGGGTTATCTGGAGGATCTGGCCCGGGAATTCAAACTCTCCGATGTGCTGTTGGTTCCTACCCCGATTGAGGCCGGATTCCGAACTCGAATCGCCGAAGGATTTTCCTATGGCTGCACCGTCGTGGCTCATAAGGCAAACGCGTCGGGGATGCCCGAATTGCAGGATGGTGTCAATTGTCTGTTGGGCCGTAGCGGCCGGGAATTGGCCCTCCAAGTTGTGCGATGCCTTAAGGAGCCTGAGCTTCGCATCCGATTGAGCAGGTCGGCTCGTTCGACCTTTGAACGGTCCTTGGATGGACTGAAGGTGGGAGATCGAATAGTTGAACTGGCCGAAGAAGCGGTTGCCAGCCGTCCGAAAAGCACGGACCGGTATTGAGGAGGCTTTATACCCGACATCACACAGCTCCATATCCGCCGTCATGATGCCGTGCGAACCGCGATGCAGCGGATCGGCTCAGCGTCACTCAATGGGTTGCCCGGTGGCATTGCCTTGGTCGTTGCTGAGGACGGATCGCTAGAGGGAGTCTTAACAGACGGCGATATCCGCAGAGCCCTGCTCGCTGGCGTCTCGCTCGAACATCCGGTGGAAGGGATACTCACCCGTGATCCGATTGTGTTCAGTTCCAAGCTGAGCTACCGGGAAATTCTGGACAAGATCCCCAGGCGTCTCGTCGAGAAGGGACGGTACCGAGGGGGCGTGATGGAAAAGGTCATCTTGGTGGATGATGCGGGCCGAGTGGAAAAAGTGTTGGATTTCATCGAGCTCTGGCGGAACCAGAACGCGATACACCGTCGTGTGGCGGTTGTTGGAATGGGGTTCGTGGGACTCACCCTGGCTGTGACATTGGACGAGGCCGGCTTTCAAGTGAGCGGAGTCGAAGAGAGCGAACACGTTCGGGAATCATTACTAGCGGGCAATCCTCACTTCCACGAAATGGGAATGGAGTCTCTTTTTAGGCATACATTAGGAACACCTTTTTGCGGTGTCGAATACCCGCCGCG
>JACXTT010006133.1_pt1 | contig 17253 bp, 21 predicted proteins | sample 9270951 | NCBI WGS metagenome assembly JACXTT01 (sample SAMN15532306, study PRJNA645909) | rock metagenome | isolation source: weathered quartz diorite | place: Puerto Rico | collected 2017-06-21 | reverse complement strand
CATCGCCCTCGTCTTCCCTCCCGCCGCCTTCGTAGCGGCAGGCGCCGGCCTCGTCCGGATCGCCGTCGCCCTTGACCGCCCCGCCCCGACTGAGGAGCCCGCCGCATGATCCGCCGTCTCCTCGGGCTCGACGAGAAGCGAGACATCTCCTATCAGTCGATTTGGGGCGCAGGCGCAGACGTCGCTATCACGTCCCGGTCGGCCGCCGGCCAGATCGTCACGACCGAGACGGCCGCTCGCCTGACTGCCGTCTTCGGCGCCTGGCGCCTCCTCTCCGAGGGCGTGGCAACGCTCCCGGTTTCCTCGATGATCGACTGGAACGGCACGGCCAAGCCCTACACGCCCCGCCCGGCGTGGATGGACTTCGACCTCGCCGCCTTCGGCCAGATCGGCCAACTCGGTCAGGGGATGCTTTCGCTCCTCTCCGCCGGCAACGCCTACTACCTCACGCCCCGCACGCCGACCGGCGAGGTCCTGTACCTCCAGTGTCTCGACCCGGACAAGGTCGACGTGAAGTGTGACGAGGCCCGCCGCTCATACCTCTACGTCGTCGACGGGGTCCCGCTCACGCCGGCTGAGGTCCTCCATATCCCGGGCATGATGCTCCCCGGTCACAACGTCGGCATGTCGCCGATTCGGTACGCCCGGGAGACCATCGGCCTCGGCCTCGCCGTGCAGGAGTACGGGGGCGCCTTCTTCGCCAACGGCGCCACACCTGGCGCTCTCATCGAGGTTCCGCACGCTCTGACTGACGTCGGGGTCCGGGCCATGAAGTCGGCCTGGAACGAGGTCCACCGGGGGGCGCACAACGCCCACCGTCTCGCCGTGCTGACAGAGGGTGCGAAGTTCACGCAGGTTTCGCTAGCGCCCGAGGATGCCCAGTTCATCGAGACCCGCCAGTTCCAGGTCGTCGACATCGCCCGCCTGTACGGCATCCCGCCGCACCTGCTCGCCGACGCCTCGAACTCGACGTCTTGGGGTTCCGGCCTCGCCGAGCAGAACACCGCCTTTGCCCAGTTCTCGCTCCGCCCGTGGGTCAAGCGCATGGAGGCCGGCCTAACCGCCCTCATGCGTTCGGAGGCCCGCCCGGGCCGCCCGTACGCCCGTCTGGACATGGACGACCTCACCCGGGGCTCGTTCCAGGAACAGGTAACCGCCCTAGTCGCCGCCGTCGTCGGCGGTCTCTACAACCAAGACGAGGCCCGGGCTCGCCTCGGGATGGGTCCGCTCCCGAATGGCGCCGGCCAGAAGTTCCTCGACCCCGTCCAGAAGAAGCCCAACGGCATGACGGACGTCCCGGAGAACGGCAAGACGCCGCCTCCTCCCGCCCCTCCCACTCCCCCGGGGAAGCCATGACTCCCAACTTCGAGCGCCGCACCCTGACCCAGCCCGTCGAGTTCCGCTCGGAGAGCGGCCGGCTCATGGCTCGTGGCTACGCCTACGTCTTCAACTCCCTTTCTCAGAACCTCGGCGGCTTCGTCGAGCAAGTCGCCCCCGGCGCCGGGAAGAAGTCGCTCCAGGAACAGGACGTCCGGGCTCTGTTCAATCACGACCCGAACCTCCTCCTCGGAAGAATGGGCGCCGGCACCCTCCGCATGGAGGAGGACAACACCGGAGGCGCCTACGAAATCGACCTCCCGGACACGTCGACAGGCCGTGACGTCGCCGCTCTCTTGGAGCGGGGCGACGTCGTCGGTTCGTCGTTCGGTTTCCGGGTCGTCGGCCCCGACGGCCAGGAGTGGGGCGAGACGCCCGACGGCTTCCCCCTCCGCACGCTCCGGGAGTTCTCGATCCGAGACGTGGGCCCCGTGACCTTCCCCGCCTACCTCGGGACCGAGGCCGGCCTCCGCTCGCTTGCCGAGGCTCGCTCGCTCGATCCCGCTGAGGTCCTCGCCGCCGCCGAGCGGGACGACCTCGCAACCCTTCTCCGTCGGAGCGCCGAAGGCGACGGCCGGGCCGAGCCCACCGCCGCTTTCTTCCGCCGTCCCCGACGGCTCTAGCGGCCGGGCGCAACCCACCGCACCCCAGGCCGGCGATGCCGGTCCGGTTCCCCCTGCACAGAAACCGGGGGGCGCTCTGCGCCCGCCACCTACCCCAGAGGACATCATGACTCCGGAAAACCTGAAGGCGCTCCACGAGGAGCGCAGCCGGGCGGCCGAGCGCATCAAGGCGCTTGATACGGTCGCCTTCGACGAGAAGCGCACGTTCACGGCCGAGGAGACGGCCGAGGAGGAGCGCCTTCACGCCGTCATCTCCGATGCGGACCGCCGCATCGCTCGTGCCCTGACCGACCTGGCAAACGCCAAGGCCGCCGACGAGGCCCGTGCGGCCATCGAGGGCCTGGCGAACACCGCCGCCGAGGAGGGCCGCTCGGATGATGCGGACCTTCTTCGCAAGGTCGCTCGTGGCGAGGTCCGTGCGGCCGAGTTCGTCGCCGACATGGACGAAATCCGTGCTCTCGCCAAGGGCGGGGCGAACGGCGAGTCCAACACGATCCGCACCCTCTACGGTGCGGTCTTCGAGTCGATGCGCTACCTCTCGACCGTCATGGCCGCCAATGCGACCGTGATGCACACCGAGACCGGCGAGGACATCGTCATTCCGAAGATCAACGGCTACTCGGCCGCCACGATCACGGCTGAGGCCACGGCCATCGGCGCATCGGACCCAGCGTTCGCAGCGAACATCACCCTGAAGGCCTACAAGTACGCCTTCCTGACCAAGATCAGCCGGGAACTCATCGAGGACACGTACTTCGACCTCGTCGGCTTCATGGGCCGTCAGGCCGGCCAGGCGTTCGCCAACGGCCCCGGCGCCCACTTCATCACGGGCACCGGCACGGGCCAGCCGAAGGGCGTCCTCACGGCCGCCACGGTCGGCAAGACGCTCGCCGTCGCTGGCACGATCAGCCTGGACGACGTCATCGACCTGTACCACTCCCTGCTCGTGCCGTACCGGCAGCGTGCATCGTGGCTGTTCGAGGACTCGGCGATCAAGGCCGTCCGCAAGTTGAAGGACTCGCAGGGTCGTTACCTCTGGGAGCCCTCGACGCAGGTTGGCGCCCCTGACTCGCTCCTCGGTCGTCCCCTGCTCGTCGACCCTGCCGTCCCCGTCTTCGACGCCACGGCCGCCCGGGTCTTCGGTGCGTTCGGCGACATGAGCGGCTACGTCGTCCGCATGGCCGGCGCTTTCCACGCCGACGCTTCGGAGCACTTCGCCTTCGACGCCGATCAGGTCACCTACCGATTCCTCCAGCGGATCGACGGCAACCTCCAGGACGTCCTCAGCGTGAAGTCGATCAAGAACCCGTAGTCCGGGCTCTAGGTCCAACCCCTAGCCCTTGGTCCTGCCGGAGCGCCTCCCTCCGGCGGGACCGGGGCTTCCCCACCGCCCTAGGAGGCAACCCCGCATGAAGGTCCGCATCTCGGTCCCCTTCTCCACCATCGTCTCGACGCCCCGCCCCGGTGAGGTCGTCGAGGTCGAGGACGAGGCCTACGCCTCGGCCCTCGTGGACGCCGCCCTCGTCGAGCCCGTCGAGGACGACGCAGAGGCCGCCTACGTGCTCCCCGCTCCTCCCGCCGACGAGCCCGACGCCGTCGAGCCCGAGCCCACCGCAGAGCCCGCCGCCGAGCCTCCGCAGAGGACCCGCCGGCCCAAGGCCGCCGCTCAGTAGTTCCGCCCGTCCGTGAAGCCTCACGGACCCCAGCCCGAGGACGCCGATGGCCTACTCCACCCGAGCCGATATCCGGGCGCTCGACGACTTCGCCGACACGGTCGTCTACCCGGACGCCACGGTCGACATCGCCTGTATCTACGCAGACGAGCAGATTGACGCCTACTGCGGTACGGCCTTCGAGCCCAAGAACTTCGCCATAGACGTCGAGGGCTACGCCCCCATCTGGTACGGCGACCGCCTCTACCCGACGCCCGGCTACTACTCGACGATAAACCTGCCGTTCACTCGGCTCCGGGCTCTGACGTCCTGCACGATCGACGGCGCCGCCCAGGACGTCTCGTCCTGGATTCTGACGCAATGGGGCGACGTCCGCCGCCGTGATGGTGGCGGTTTCTACGGCGACATCATCCACGTTGCCGGGTCATACGGATGGGACGCCCCGCCCGAGGCGATCAAGTGGGCGTCTCGCACCATCGCCGCCCAATGGCTGAAGGACCTCCACTCCCGCATCCCTGACCGGGCCCTCGCCGTTCAATCCGACTTCGGTCAGATTCCGCTCGCCCAGGCCGGCGGACTCGCCCGCCCGACGTCGCTCCCCGAGGTCAACGCCGTCCTGAATCGCTACCGGGACCGCCCGCCCACGTCGTTCTAGGAGCCCAATGGCCGGCACGACCGCCGCCGCCTTCAAGGCGGCCCTGAAGTCCTCGCTCATGGCCTACGGGCCACTATCCGGCATCCAGGTCGTCTACGGCCAGGACGTCGAGGCCCGAAAGACCGGATGCATCCGCCTCGGCGCCGTCGAGGACGCAGGCGTAGCGCCAACCGGCCTGAAGGCCGGCCGCCGCCGGAGGGAAGAGGACTACGTCCTCCACGTCATCGTCGAGGTCATCGGCACTGCCGGCGGACCTGAGGCGAACGAGGCCCGAGCGGTCACGCTCGGTACCGCCGTCGAGGAGTTCCTCGCCGACAACCCCGCCCTGTCCGGGTCCGTCCCCGGACTCCTCTTCGCCGTCGTCTCCGGGTTCTCGATGGAGACGTCCGAGACGACCGACGGCGCCCGCACTGTTCTCGATTACTCCGTCTCTGTGAAAGGCCGTCTCCTGTGACGAAGCCCACCGCTGACGCCCAGCCCGTCGAGAACGTCGACGAGCCGGCGCCGCTCCCGACCCACGTTCGCTACGTGGGCGCCCTCGACGCCGTCGAGGTCCACCTTCCCTCCGGCCGCACCGTCACCGTTGAACGGGACGAGGTCCTGGAGGTCCTCCCCATCGAGGCCGAGGCGCTCGCCGCCATCCCCGCCGACTGGGAGCCCACTACCCCGCCGACCTCGACCGAGGAGAAGTAACCGATGGGCACGCTTGACGCCGCCATCATGGTCCAGAAGGAAACCACGTACGCCACGGCCGCCGCCGGCATTACCAAGGCGTTCGAGGGCAAGGCCGACGCCATGAAGCGTGAGGTCTCGTTCCTGGACTCTGTCGGCATCCGAGCCGGTATGAAGACCGAGCGATCCGACCGCCGCAAGGTCGTCAACATGGGCGCCTCGGGGAAGTTGGAGGTCGACTTCCTCAATAAGGGCATGTTGCATCTCCTCCAGGGATGCCTCGTCGCCGGCACCCCGGCGCAGCAGGGCGGTACGCCCGCCTACTCGACCGCCTTCACGGCGACGAAGGACGAGCCCCTCGTCTCGTTCTCGTTCCAGATTCTCCGGCCCATCGTCGAGGGCGCCGTCCAGGCGTTCACGTACCTGGGCTCGACGATCACGGGCTGGACGATGAAGCAGGAGGTCGGGGGCCTCGTGTCCCTCTCGTGCGACTTCGACGCCGCCGATGAGCGGACCGACGTCGCCGCCGGCACGCCGGCCTACCCGGCAACGGCCTCGCCCTTCGACTGGACCCAGTGCGCCCTCACGCTGAACTCGGTCGCCTTCGAGCCCGAGAGCGTGGAACTGACCGCCGACCTCGGCCTGGCGACTGACCGCCGCCGACTGCGTGCAAACGCCCTGAAGAAGCAACCTCGCCGCAAGGCGCTCCCGTCCTACGGGGGCACTTTCAAGGCGGAGTGGGTCGACCTCACGGCTTACAACGCCTTCGTGGCCGGCACGATCTACCCGGCTCAAATCACCTGGACCGGCGCCAACATCTCGGGCATCTACAACCACAAGGTGACCGTGGACCTCCCGGCCATCCAGTTCAACGGCGAGACGCCTGTAGTCGACATCGAGAAGTTGGGCGCCATCTCGCTCCCCTTCAAGGTCCTCGACGACGGCACGAACCCGCCCGTGACCATCACGGTCATCACGACCGACACGACGGTCTAACTCCTCACCGAAGGCCCCTCCACCATGGTCAAACCCAAGATCAGGGTGGAGGGCCTCGCCGAGGTCCAGCGGGAACTCCGGCAACTCCGGGACAAGGACCTCGATAAGGAAATGCGGGAGGCGAATAAGGCCGCCGCCACCATCGTCAAGGAAGACGCCGCCGACCACGCCCCCGAGGTAACTGGCCGTCTGCGGAAGTCCGTGGGCGTCCAGTCCTCGACGAAGAACGCCGTGGTGAAGGCCGGCTCCGCTACCCGGGTCCCGTACGCCGGGCCCATTCACTTCGGCTGGCCGGCCCGCCATATCCGGCCTCAACCATTCCTCTTCTCCGCCGTGCGCCGCAAGGCCGAGGAGGTCCGTCGGGCCTACGAGGAACGACTCGATGCACTCGCCGAGCGCATCTCATCCCACTTCTAGGAGGCAACCCCATGGCAGACAACGCCCTCGATTCCGTCCTGTCCATCGACGTTTCGACCCTCACCATCGAGGAGGTCGAAATCATCGAGGACACGGTGGACATGCCCTTTGACGAGGCCTTCAAGCCGGGCCACAAGAAGGCCCGCCTCATGCGTGCTCTGGCCTACATCGCCCAGCGCCGCACGAACCCGAACGTGACCCTCGAAGAGGTCGGCGCCCTCCGCATCGCCGTGACCAAGACGGAGGAGAGCCCTACCAACGCCAGCGCCTAGAGGCCCTGGCTCTCATCTGCACCGAGTCCGGGCTCTCGTACGACGAGGCCCGACGGCTCACGCTCCGGGAGGCCACCGTCTTCCTGGACGTCATCCAGGCCCGCCAGAAGCGGGCCGACACCCTGGCCGACGCCCGCACTAAGGCCGTCCTTCGTGCTCTCGGGGTGAACGTTTCCGACTAGCCCCGAGAGGCCGGCGCCGTGGCAAAGCCCATCAAGATCACGATTCTCGGCGATGCCACGGACGTCTCGAAGGCCGTTGACCAGACGATCGCCCACTTCGATTCTCTGGGTACCGCCGCTCTCGCCTCGGGGGCGCTCGCCGCATCGGCCGCCGTCGGGGTCGGGGTCGCCCTGTTCAAGATCGGCGACTCCTTCGACGAGGCCTACGACAAGATCAGGGTGGGGACCGGCAAGACCGGCGAGGCGCTCGACGGTCTGAAGGACGACTTCCGAGAGGTCGTCAAGACCGTCCCCACGGACTTCGGCTCGGCCTCGGACGCCATCTCGTTCCTGAACGAGAAGTTTGGCTCCACGGGCGAGGTCCTCCAGGGCACCGCCGAGGACTTCCTCGAACTCTCCCGCATCACGAAGACGGACCTGACGGCCAACATGCAGGCCGGCGCCGACGCCCTCACGAACTGGGGCATCTCGGCGGATGACTCCGGCGAGCCGATGAACGAACTATTCCGGCTCTCCCAGTCGACGGGTATCGCCTTCGCCGACCTGGCTACGCAAATGGCAGACGGAGGTATCGTCCTCCGCTCCGTCGGCTTCGACTTCGACCACGCCGCCGCCCTCCTGGGCGCCCTCGGCAAGGCCGGCGTGGATACCGGCGACGTGATGCCGGCGCTCTCGAAGGCGATGGCGTCCGCCGCCAAGGAAGGGAAGTCCGCTTCCGACGTTTTCGCCGAGACGGTCGAGAAGATCAAGTCCGCTCCCGATGACGCCAAGGCCGCCGGGGATGCCATGGCGGTCTTCGGCGCCAAGGCCGGGCCCAAGATGGCCGCCCTCATCCGTGAGGGGAAACTGGGTTACGACGACCTGCTCTCTGCCATGCAGAACGGCACGGACACGATCCGTGGCGCAGGCGAAGACACGCAGGACTTCGGCGAGAAGTGGGAACTCATCAAGAACCGAGTTCTCCTCGCTCTAGAGCCGGTCGCTACCAAGGTCTTCGACACCGTCGGCAAGGCCATGGATGCCCTCGGCCCCAAGATCGACCAACTCTCGAAGTGGTTTAACGCCCACCTGCCCCAGGCCATCGCCGCCGTCCAGCCCTGGGTCGAGCGAATCGCCTCGGCCCTGTTCACCATCGGCAGGTTCATTGCCACGGAAGTCCTCCCCCGCCTGATCGGGATGGGCCAGTGGCTCGCCGACCACAAGCCGATCCTGGAGGGCATCGCCGTCGCCATCGGCGTCTTCCTCGTCGACGCCTTCGTGTCGTGGGCCATCTCGGCCGCCGCCGCCGCAGTGGCGACGATCGCCGCCGCCATCCCGGTCCTTGCCCTCGGCGCAGCCATCGCCCTCCTGACCGCCGGCATCATCTGGGTCGTCCAGAACTTCGACATCTTCCGGGATGCCGCCTCGACCGCCTTCACGTTCGTCCAGGACAAGGCCTCCGCCGTCATCGACTGGCTTGGCTCGAACTGGGACATCGTCATAGCGATCCTGACCGGGCCCTTCGGCATCGTCGCCGACTTCATCTACCGGAACTGGGACTCGATCATCTCGTTCCTGGCTGGCATCCCCGGCCAGATCGCCGGGTTCGCCGGCTCAATGTGGGACGGGCTGAAGGACGGGTTCTTCGACGTCGTAAACGCCATCATCGGCGCTTGGAACTCCATTGACTTCGGCATCCACCTGGACTTTGAAATCCCCTCATGGGTCCCAGGGGTCGGAGGTAAGGGCTTCCACTTCGGCATCGACGACGTCATCCCGGACATTCCCTACGTGAACCGAGCCATGGGCGGCCCCGCCTCCGGCGTCATCCGCCTCGGCGAGCGTGGCCCGGAGGACGTCATCCTCCCCCGTGGCTCGACCGTCGTCCCGGCCCACGCCTCCGGACGGGGGACCAAGGTCGACGTTCACGTCCAGACCAACGCTGACCCCTACGAAATCGGGGACGCCGTCGCCTGGGCGATGCGGACCTCCGGGAGGTAGAACATGGCCGCCGGAGACCTCATCTCGGCCGACTGGCAGATGGAGGCGAAGGCCACCCTCATCGGAGAGGGCTCGGCCTTCGCCATCGTCCAGGTCGAGGGCCTCGCCGATATCCCTGACGTGCGCACGGGCGACATGACTCGCCTGCGCCGGCACGGCGAGAGCCCCGGGGACGACTTCCTCAGCGGCCGGACCGTGGTCCTCACGGTCGAAATCGAGGCCGACACGGACACGGCCTTCAACGCCGCAGTGTCCGCCCTCTCGGCCGCCACCCGGCCCGGGCTCGCCGAGGACGCCATCTTCTTCCGCATCCCCGGAGTGGCCGGAGGAGCCCGGCGCTACTTCTACGGCCGAGCCCGCCGCCGCTCGCTCCCGGTCGCCCTCGACTTCTACTACCGCATCCCGACCGCCGTCATCGAGTTCCGGGCAACCGACCCCCGCCTCTACGGGGACGCCATCACGCTCCAGACGTCGCTCCCGGCGATCATCGGCGGTTGGCAGTTCCCCGAGGTCCCGCCCATCACGTTCGGCTCATCGGGCACGACCGGCAACATCTCGACGGTCGTGGACGGCACGTTCTCGACGCCGCCGGTCTTCCGCATCGACGGCCCGATTACCTCGCCCTCCATCTTCCACGTCCAGAGCGGGAAGACCCTGGCGCTCAACCTCACGCTGGCCTCGGGCGAGTTCCTCATCATCGACGCCGACGACCGCACGGTCCTCCTCGGCGGGACCGCCTCCCGGTACTCGTCGCTGACCTCGCCGCAGTTCTTCGACCTGGAGCCCGGTCAGAACGATCTTCAGTTCCGGGCGGCCGTGACCAGCGCCGCCACTCTGTCCCTGACGTACCGGCCCGCCTGGGTCTAGGAGAGCACCCCCGATGACCGCTCAGAACCCCGCCATCTTTCTCCAGGCCGGCTCGCACCCGGCCGAGGACGTGCGCCGCTACATCGGCGCCCTTGCCCTCGATCGGGCCGGCGTCATCGCCTCTGGCGACCTCGCCGTGACGCAGAACGGCACGCCGAACATGAGCGTGAACGTTGCCGGCGGCCGGGTCTTCATCCCCGGATCTCAGCAGACCTACCAGGGTACGTACTTCGCCGAGAACCGGGGCACTACGAACCTCTCGATTGCGGCCTCCGACCCGACGAACGGCCGTATTGACATCGTCGTAGCCCGGGTCGAGGACTCGGTCTACTCGGGCTCAAACAACCTCTGGAGCCTGGCCGTCATCACGGGCACGCCCGCTCCCTCTCCCGTGGCGCCCGCCGCCCCGGCGAACTCCCATATCATCGCCCAGGTCTCGGTTGCCGCCGCCGCCTCGACGATCACGAACGCCAACATCACGGACCTACGGGCCCGGGCGGCCACCATCAATGGCCCAGTGATCTGCACGTCCACGACGCAGCCCACGGCAACCGAAGGCCTCACCATCATCGAGACCGACAAGGACCGAGTGAAGGTCCATGACGGCGCCGCCTTCCAGCGGGTCGGATGGTTCTCCGCCACGGGACGTACCGGGGGCGAGTGGCGCCGCACGGCCGGCCTCACGGCAAACAACGCCACGAACACGCCCGTCACCTGGACGACCGAGGACGTTGATTCGGACGGCTTCCTCACTCCGACCTCGGCGACCTTCACGGTTCCCGCTGGGCTCGGCGGTCTCTACATCGCCCAGTGTGCGCTCGCCCAGAGCGCCGCAGCCGGCGGCCGAACCTTCGTCGACATCACGCCCTCGACCGGTACGGCCTACCTCGCTCGATCGAGCGTGGTGGCCGGCGAGTTCGCCTGTTCGGTCACGGGGTTCTTTGCCCTCCCGGCCGCCGCAACCTTGACGTGTAACTTCTTCCAGACGTCGGGCGCTGCCATGACCATCACGGGCTCGTTCGTCGTCTACCGCCTCGGGCTCTGATCCCATGGCGGAATACCGCTACGTCTATGCGGACCTGAAGACCGGCGCCCTCCTCGGCGAACTGCCCGCCACGAACTTCAGTTTTACTCGGACGCTGAACTCCGCCGGTTCGTTCCGGGCATCGCTCAAACTGACGGATGCCACGATCCCGGGCTCCTCTCTCGCTCCCGGTCGGACGCTCGTCTACGTCCTCCGGGACGAGGTCGCCCAGTTCGGGGGCATCCTCTGGACGGCCACGGCCCGAGTCGAGGAGAACACCCTCGAACTGGCGGGCGAGGGCTTCCACTCGATCATGAAGTACCGCCTTCTGGGCGTGACCAAGACCTACACGGCGGCCGGCGGCTGGACGGGCCCCACGATCGCTAAGGACCTCATCGACTACACGCAGGCGAAGACCGCCGGCTCCCTTGGGATTCTCACGTCCCGGGTCGTCGCCGACGGCCCAGGCCGAGACCGCACGTATTACGACTACGAGCGAAAGAACATCGCCGAGGCCATCGAGCAACTCGCCGCCGTCGCCAGTGGTTTTGACTTCGACTACGTCACCGAATACTCGGGCGGCCTGTTCAAGACGTACTTCCAGACGTCGACTGAGACCCTCGGCCGGCCGACGGACTACGTCTTCGAGGTCGGGACGAACGTCAACGCTCTCCAGGTCAACGTCGACGCCACGAATATCGCCACCCGGGTCGACGCAATCGGAGCGGGCGAAGGAAGTACCAAACTCATCCAGATTGCGACGAACACGACGACGCAGGAGACCTACCCCCGCATGGAGGTACCGGTCTCCTACACGGACGTCAGAGTCGCTTCGACCTTGCTCGATCACGCAACCCGCCGCCTCGCCCGAGGCACGGGCCCGATCGTGATGCCCACGCTCCAAATGCTCCCGAGCGCCCTTCCGACGCTGGGGTCCTACACCGTGGGCGATCAGGTCCTAGCCCTCGGCTCGATCGGGTGGCTTGACCTGGACGGGGTCTTCCGCATCACGCAGCAGGAAGTCACGGTCACGGACACGGGCGCCGAGACGATCCGCCTGTCTCTCGCCCCGCTGGAGGTCTTCGTCGATGCCTGATCCCGCCCTCCCGCCGTCCCTGGCGGCTGACCTCGCCGACCTCCGGCGCCGGCTCTCGTCACTGGAGTCGTCGCCGAAGGCGCCGTTTACGTCGATCAACGCAGGCGCCCTGACCGTCCTCGATGACTCGGGCGTAATCCGGGTCATCGTCGGGCAACTCTCGACGCCGGGCAAGTACGGAGTCCAGGTCATCGACACGAGCGGGGGAACCCCGTTTAAGGTCGATCAAGACGGGATGCATACCCCGTACCTCGCTACGCCCTTCTTCGATCCGGCGGCCTCCAAGCCGGTCACGTCCGGCTCGTTCGTCGAGGTCTACCGAGCCCGAGTCGAACTCATCACCGAGGTCGGTTGCTACGTCTGGGTCCAGGCCAGTGGGGACGCTTCGACGACCGGCGAAATCCGGATCAGGACCGGGGCGAACACGACTAACGCCGTCTCCGTCTTTGCGGGCGCCTTCGTCCTACAACAATTCCGCTGGCTCCACGGCCAGACGCTCCAGTCCGGCCCGGTGGACTTCAGCATCGAGGCTCGGCGCACGAGTGGCGCCGGGAACGTCAACGTCTACCTGAATAGCGGGCTCTCGCTCACGTCGCCGACGCTCTGCACGGCTACCGGCCTGTAGGCCCCTAGAGCGGTTCCGTGGTCGTCGTGACCGTCGGTTGCGGGGCGCAGGTCGTGCAAGGCGGAGCGGAGTAGTCCGGGGGCGGGGGCGGGGCCGTCGTCGGCACCGTCGTCGTCTCGGTCGGCGCCGCCGGTTCCGGCGCCTGCTCCAGGTTCGTCACTCGCTGGTCGATGCCGTCGACCCGCTCCGTCAGGGTCGTCGTCGCCGTCACGTCGGGCGCCACGGTCGTCGCCGTCACGTCGACCGTCGTGGTCGTCTCGACGACGGGCGCCGTCGTCGTGCTCGTCTCGATCACGGTCGCAATCGGCGCCTTCGGGCCTGAGTCCCTCGGGCTCCCCGAGGTCAGAGCCAGCACGAGCACGCCGGCCGCCCCGATCCCGACCACCGTGCCGATGGTCGCCGAGCGCCGCATGGCCCACCGGGTCGTTACCTGTGTCTCGTCCATTACACGCACCGTACACGCTACCCCCGGCCCCGTCGATAGGCCGAACGAACTAGGAGCGCCCGTCTTGTCCTTGCCCTTCCTCGACGGCTATGAGGTCGTCACGATCGACGGCGCCGGGGGCGGATCGTTCGTAGATGGCCCCTACCGCATCGTTCTCCACACGACCGAGGGCTCCTCGATCGACGCCGCCATCCGGTCCTACCAGGGCCGCTACACCTGCCCCCATCTGACCGTCGACCCCGTCTCTGGGCGCAAGGCGCAACATCTCCCCCTCGACGTCGCCGCCTACGCCCTCATGAACCAACCCGGCGGAGTCGAGACGAACCGAGAGGACGCCATCCAGGTCGAAATCGTCGGCTTCGCCGCCGAGTCGCCCGACTGGGCGGACGAGGTCCTCACCTTCCTGGCCGGCGTCATCCTCGACATCTTGACGCAGGTCCCCGTCCCGCTCGTGGCGCCCGAGTTCGTCGGCCCCGAGGCCGGGACCATCGCCTCGGCGTCCGCTCCTCAGCGGATGACCTTCGACCAGTGGGACAACTTCGCCGGCATCTGCGGCCACCAGCACGTCCCCGAAAACGACCATTGGGACCCGGGTCACCTGAACATCGCCCGGGTCTTCGACATCTGTAATGGAGAGGAACTCGACCCCATGAGCGCCGCCACCATCGAGGCCAAGGTGGATGCCCTGACCGCCGCCGTCGCCACCGTCCAGGCTCAGGTCACCGCCGTCTCGAAGACCGACGGAGCAGGCCGGACCCCTGTCCTCTTCGTCAAGGAACTGAAGTCCGCCACCCGTGACGCCAACGGGAACGTGACCGCTACGGAGTGGTACTCGGACCCGAAGGACCCGAGGACCGTGGCCGTCTACGTGAGCACGGACGGCGGGACGACGATGCGCTGGATTCCGACCTACCAGGGCGCAAAGGACCTCTTCCGGCTCTACACGTACTGGCTGGCCGCCTCGTTCGTCGTCTATGGCACCGTCGAGCAACCGCTCGGCTTCCTGCCCGACTCGATGCCGGTCCTCGTGGGCCCGGCGCCGCACCTGCCATGACGCCGGCCGCTCTCCTCGCCTCGACCGGCATCCTCGGCGCCCTACTCGCCGCCGCCATCGTGAACCCGCTCGCCGTCCTCGTCGTGCCGCTCCTCGTGGCGCTCATCGCCGCCGCTCCGGCATGGAAGGCACGCCAGGAGGCCATCGTGGCTTTCGAGCGGATGGACTACCGCTTCGACACCCTGGATGCCAAGGTCGACGGGCTCGCCGAGTGGCGGGCCGCCCACGAGGCCCGGCACGCCGCCGAGCGCCCGGGGCCGTGGTCCGTCATCGACTGATCGGGAAGTCTGGCGCCCTCTGGCGGATAACCGGGCATGTTCGTTTCAGACCCGACCCGCTCGCCTGACCTCGGCCTCATGGGCCGGGCCCAGGCCGGCAAGGACACGACTGCCACCTACCTCCGGACCTACGGATACCGCCCGGTTGCCTTCTCGGCCGTCCTGAAGTCGATGGCCCTCGCCGTCGACCCGCTCGTGACCGCCAACGCCACGGACGGCGCCCGCCGCCTGTCCGACGTCGTCGGTCGAATCGGTATGGACCGAGCGAAGGTCGAGTTTCCCGAGGTCCGCCGCTTCCTCCAGCGCCTCGGCACCGAGGGCGGCCGGGATCATCTCGGCCCGAACGTCTGGGTAGACGCCGCTCTCCGCTCGGCCGACGCCGAGCCCGGGCCCGTCGTCTTCACGGACGTCCGCTACCCAAACGAGGTCGACGCCGTCCGCAACCGGGGCGGCCTCCTCATCTGGATCGACCGCCCCGGCTCGAACCCCGCCGCCGGCCACGTCTCCGAGGAGTCCGTCTCCCGGGAACTCGCCGACGTCGTCATCTCGAACGCCGGCACCTTCGCCGACCTCCAGCGCCAGGTCGACCTCGTCGCCCGCATCTACGGCCTGACCGGCGCATGAACGGCCACGACCTCGCCGCCCTCGCCCACGCCCTGACCTACGGAAGGACCATCATGCTCGACGCCATCAAGACCAACCCCGTCCGGCTCTACTCGATCGCCGTGGCGCTCGTCGCCCTCGTCGCCGGCTACGTGACGATCCCCTCCGGCGCCATCCTCGCCGTCGTCGCCGCCGTGCTCGGCATCGGCGAGAAGGTCCGCTCCGTCGTCACGCCCGTCTCGACGGCGCAGGCGAACGAGACGGCCGCCGCCGCAAACGGCTTCCTGGCCGGCTCGACGGCTCAGAACGTCGTGGCGACCCCGGCCCCGGCCGAGGACGTCCCGGTCATCTGACGTGCTCGTCCCGATCGTTTGCGACCACGGCGCCGAGCCCGTGACACTCGTCCCGGGCGCTCCCCCGTCGTCCGTGGTCTGGTCGCCGAAGTGCGTTGACTCGAAGGGTCGAGCCCGAGCGCACTACGGCCCGAAGGCGAAGCCCGGCGGTCCGGTTCCTCCGCTCCCGTGACGCCGGGACCGGCCCGGGTCGTCGAGGCCCGGCTGGTCCGTAACGAGCGTCTCGTCTCCTCCGCTGACCGCCAGCGTGCGGAAGCCGCCGCCCTTGCCCACTTCGCCCGCCACGGCCGCACAACGCCGCCGACGGTCCGCTGGGTTCCTGCGCCTGAGCACGGCGCCGAGGTCCTCGTGATCGTCGCTCGCACTCTCTAGCCTCTCCGGTATCCCCCGGGTCCTCGTCCTCGTCGACGTCGACCCGGGGCCTCTTTTCGTTCTTGACTCTTAACCGTCAATCCGTATTGTGAGCATCATGAAACGAGACACGGGCTCCGCCGTCGTGGCCGCCATGGAGACGGCATACGCAGACGTCCGGCGCCGCCACGCCGACCTCCCGGAGGTCATGTTCATTACCGGAACCGGTCTCATGGGCCGTGGCGCCAAGTGGGGCCACTACTGGCGGGACCGATGGGTCGAGAACGCCGAGGGCGCTACCGCTAACTGGGACGCCATCACGGCCGGCCGACGCCCGGAGGTCTTCATCGCCGGGGAGCGCCTCGCTTGTGGAGCGGAGGACGTCTTCGAGACGATCCTCCACGAGGCCGCCCACGCCCTCGCCGTCGTTCGAGGGATCAAGGACACGAGTCGAGAGGGCCGCTATCACAACGGCCGCTACCGGGCGCTAGCCGAGGAACTCGGCCTCACCTACCCGCACGAGACGCCGCATCCGGTCATCGGTTTCTCGGAGACGGCGCTAACCGACGAGACCCGCAAGGACTACGCCCGCACCATCGAGAGCCTCGCCCAGGCCATCACCGTCTACCTGGACACCTTCAAGGACCTAGGGCTCACGCCCCCGGCGCCACTCGCTCCCGGCGCCGGCTCGTCCGGCCGTGGTGGCGACATCGTCCCCGGCCAGCCCCGCCAGCCGGCGAAGAAGGACCGCAACTACCAGAAGGCTGAATGTCCGTGCGGCCGAGTCATCCGGGCCTCGACTAAGACCCTCGACGAGGGCGAGATTCGGTGCGGTATCTGCGGCCAGGAGTTTCTCGTCGACGTTCACTAGCCGCCCGAAATCTGTCAGAGTGGTGTCGCACGGGCGGAGACTGTTGAATACGCAACACGCTTAAGTCCCCATTCAGAGCGTCCCCCTGTGCCACCCTTAATGGAACAGGTTTCAACGGGAGGGGGCACCGTGGCGGGCAAGTCGCTGGAGACGCTCGTGGATGAGGGCGTCACGCTCATACGCCATTTCCACTCGATCGAAGAGTCCAAGACCGAGGTACTCCGGCAACTCGCCTCCGTCGTCATCAAGATTCGAGGCCGCTTCCGAGACTCAGAAGGCCGCCGAGACTGGGCGGGCCGCTCCCACGAGTACCGCCTCTGCGCCGCCCGTATGTACGAGAAGGCCGGCGTCCCACCTGACTCGGCCGCCAACATTCAGGCGGCCCTTCGCTACCACGTCGGTAATCTCCTCCGTGAGGAGGTATCGCTAGAGGAACTCGAAGACCTCGGCCTACTCGCCGCCTCTCCCCGAGAGCGTCTCGCCGCCGCCCGCTCCGAGGTCTCCGCCCTCGTCGAGTCAGTCATGGCTAAGGGACAGAGCCAACGGGCCCGCAAGATCGACGCCGCTCGCCTCATGGAAGCCGCCGCCCAATGCCTCCGAACGCTGGATGCCCGCATCGAGAAACTCGGTATCGAGAGTGCTGAACTCCTCGCCCTAGAGGCCGCCCTCGAATGCGCCGAAGAGGTTCGAGCCCTCCTCGACGAGTTCGAGAAGAAGGCCCGAGAGGAACTCGACCGCCGAGAGGAAGACCTCGCCGACCCACTAGAAGACCTCCAGTAGCCCTCCCTCGCCGGGCCCCGAAGGCGCCGAAGGTTGTAGCGCCGACCCCCCGCTCCCCC